>Ga0070708_100000646_pt1 | contig 26337 bp, 24 predicted proteins | sample KBSK5503metaG_FD_65469 | JGI IMG/M metagenome (GOLD analysis project Ga0070708, IMG submission 65469) | Corn, switchgrass and miscanthus rhizosphere microbial communities from Kellogg Biological Station, Michigan, USA - KBS K5-50-3 metaG | ecosystem: Host-associated > Plants > Roots >... | reverse complement strand
GTGAACGTGGCCTTGGCCACCAATTTCAACCCGGGTTCCTCGATGAGCGAGAACCTGGCTCTGACGCTGGGGCTCTCCTGCCTCGGCAACGGCCTCTCCCCCGCCGAGGCCTATTGGGGGCTCACCCGCGGCGCGGCGCTGGCGCTGCGGCGGTTTGATCTTGGCCGCCTGGTGCTGGGCGGGACCGCGGACGTCGTGGTCTTTGGTTGTCGCAGCTATCGCCACCTGCCCTACCATCTGGCGATCAATCACGCTCGCTGGGTGCTCAAGGGCGGGGTCGCCGTGGTCAGGGCCGACCCACAGCCGCTCTGTGACTCAGCTGACGGGCCGGCCAGTTTCGATTAGACGCCGTCGGGGATCCAACTCTGCAATCTCTGTTGGTATTGCTTGCCGTAGGCGTAGGCCAGGATGCGCCGCTCGTCGCCCCCGAGATCTTCGAAAGACAGGACGATCAGCTCGGGCGGTGCGGCGCGAGGCACCCGGTTGAGCCACTCCACCAACACCGCGCCATCCGACTCCAGCAGATCGGTGAAGCCGGTCGCATACGCGTCGTCGTAGTCGCGGATCCGGAAGAAGTCCGCATGGTAGATGGGAATTCTCCCCTGGTAGGCGGAGATGATCGCGAAGGTGGGGCTGGACACCTCCGACGCGGAGACCCCTGCGCCCTGGGCCACCCCGCGAACGAATTCCGTCTTTCCGGTACCCAATTCGCCGATCAGGCCGATGAAGTCCCCCGGCGCGAGCAAGCCGCCCAGTCGCGCGCCGAGCGCGAAGGTCTCGCTCGCCGAATGGCTGAGAAAGCACCGCCGGGACTCGGCGGCGCGTTCGCCCGCGGTCACCGGTGCCACCGAACCCAGACCGCCTGGAGCCCCTCGAGGAGATCCGAGGCGATGAGGCCGGCCAGCCCGGTTCGCGAGGCGATCAGGTCGCCCGCGAGCCCATGCGCGAAGACTCCGCAGATCGCGGCATCGATCGTCGAAAGTCCTTGACCGACCAGACCGCCGCAGATTCCGGAGAGCACATCGCCCGTTCCCGCGGTCGACATCCCCGGATTTCCGGTAGGGTTCACGTACACCGTTGCATCTTCGAGGGCGATGAGCGTCCGCGCCCCTTTGAGAACCGCAACCGCTTCCGTCGAAGCGGCGAGGGCGCGGACCGCGGCGATCCGATCGCGCTGAACTTCCGCGGTGCTGGTGCCCAGGAGGCGCGCCATTTCTCCCGGATGGGGGGTGAGGATGAGCGGTGCCTTGGCTCCGCGCAGGGCCTCCAGATCTCCGGCGAAGGCGTTCAGCCCGTCGGCGTCCACCAGGCACGGGGTGTCCGTCGACTTCAAGAAAGCGGTCAGTACGGCGCGGGTGCCGCTGCCCACCGGGATGCCCGGACCGACGACGATGGCGTCCTTGCCGTCCGAGGCTTTCGACAGCAGATCGAGATCCTGCGCGCCGAGCGGTCCCTCGGAGCCCAAGGAGATGGTCATCAGCTCGGACGCGCGCGACAAGATGGTGGGAACGACCTCGGGGCGGGTGGCAATGGAAACGAGCCCCGCGCCCGCCCGGAGCGCGCCCAGTCCGGACAGGGCAGCCGCGCCCGCCTTTCCCCAGCTTCCCGCCACGACGAGGACGTGGCCATAGGTCCCCTTGTGCGAATCGGCGTTCCTCACGGGCACCCGCTCGCGAGCGTCCGACTCTTCGAGCAGGAAGGCCATCGGCCCGGGGATTTGAACGGCTTTCGGGTCGGGCAGGCCGATCGCCACCTGCTTCAGCCGCCCGCAGAGGGACGCTCCGGGTTCGAGGACCTGCCCCAACTTCAACTCGCCGAAAGTGACCGTCGCGTCGGCGCGGACGCAGGGCGTGAACGCCTGCCCGGTGTTGCTGTTCAGCCCGGACGGCACGTCGGCGGAGACCACCGCGGCGCCCCCCGCCCGCCAACGGGCGATCCGATTGATGGCTTCGGCGTGATCCCCCTGCGGCGCGCGGTTGAGGCCGGTGCCGAACAGGGCATCGATCACCACGTCGCCGGTTCCCATCGCCGGCTGCGTCGAGGCGTCGGCCGGAGAAACCCCCGCCGCGCGCAGCAGGCCGAGGTTGCGGAGCGGATCGCCCTTCAGCCGGTCGAGCCCGCCCACCACTTCCACGGTGACGTTCCGGCGGGCCCGCACCAGCTTGCGTGCCGCGACCAACCCGTCTCCGCCGTTGTTCCCCTGGCCGCAGAGGACGGCGAAGTGCCCCGCCGGGGCAGCCCACCTGGCCGCCTCATCGGCGAGGGCCGTACCCGCGTTTTCCATCAGGACCGAGGCGGGGGTGCCGGTCTGGTCCGCCGCCCGCTCCAGAGCCGCCATCTGCTCCGAGGTGAGAGCGAGCTTCATCGTCTTTCGTCGAGCAGGACGACCGCGGCGGCGACGCCGGCATCGTGGGTGATCGAAAGATGAACCGCCGCGCCCCGGCGCTGCACCTCCGTCTGGGCCTGGCCGGAAAGCTGAAAGGCCGGCGCCCCGCGATCGCGGACGACCTCCATGTCCTGCCAGCGCAGGCCCTCGGGAGCGCCGAGCGCCTTGATCAGCGCTTCCTTGGCGGCGAACCGCGCCGCATAGGCGGCGGCGGGGTCAGCCCTCTTCGCGCAGGCGTCGCGTTCGGCGGGGCTGTAGACCCGCTCGATGAAACGTTGACCGCGCGGCCCTTCGATCAGCCGCTTCATGCGATCGATGGAGCAAACGTCCAGTCCCAGTCCGGCCACCGCCATCTCTCACCCCGGGTCCCTCATCAGGTCGAGCATCTCCGACACCGCCCGCTCAAAGCCGGTGAGGACGGCGCGGGCGACGATCGCATGGCCGATGTTGAGCTCGTCGATTTCGCGGATCCGGGCGATCGGCCGGACGTTGGTGTAGTTGAGCCCGTGGCCCGCCGCGACGCCGATGCCGAGCTTGGAGGCCGTCTTCGCCGCGTCGACCACCCGGCCTAACTCGCGTGCCCTCTCCTCGGGAGGTCGGGCATTGCAGTAGCGACCGGTGTGCAGCTCCACCCGCTCGGCGCCGCACTTGTGGCTGGCGCGAATCTGCTCGAGATCCGGATCGATGAACAAGGAAACGCGGATTTCCGCGTCGTGGAGCGTCCTCACCACTTTTCGAAGCGCCTCGACCTGCCCGCTCACGTCCAGACCTCCCTCGGTGGTGAGCTCTTCTCGCCGCTCGGGCACGAGGGTGACGAGATCCGGCCGCACCTCGTAGGCGATCTTGACCATCTCCTGGGTCGCTGCCATCTCCAGATTCAACAGCGTCTGGCAGGTGCTGCGCAAAATCTTCAGGTCGCGATCCTGGATGTGCCGGCGATCCTCGCGCAGGTGGACGGTGATCTGCTCGGCTCCGGCGAGCTCGGCGAGCACTGCCGCGGCGACCGGGTCGGGATAGCCGGCCTTGCGCGCCTGCCGCAAAGTCGCAACGTGATCGACGTTGACTCCGAGCCGCTGTCCCATCTGGCGCTTTCTATCCGAAAAGACCCGATTTTTCCCAGCGGCCGTTGATCGGCCCGCCTTCGGAGGTCTCGGCGAGGTTGGCTCGAGTCCGATTCGCGCGGCTCACGGATTGAGCGATCGGGTGACCGCCTCGGCGACTTCCTTCGCGTACAGCTCGTTGCGCGAGCGATCCGGACCCTCGACGAGGATTCGGACCTTCGACTCGGTGCCGGAGAATCGAACGAAGATCCTCCCCGAGCCGGCGAGCCTGGACTCGACCGAGCGGATCGCCTTGACGATCTCCGGGTACTCGCCGAGGTCCCGGCGCTCCTTCACAACCACATTGAGCAGGGTCTGGGGGACGGGCTCAAAAATGGAGGCGAGCTCCGAAACCGGCTTCTGCTTGCGGCACATCACCGCGAGCAACTGCAGGGCGGCCAGCATTCCATCGCCGGTGGTGGCGTGGTTGAGGAAGATGACGTGGCCGGACTGCTCGCCCCCGAGCGAGTAGCCGTGTTTGCGCATCTCTTCGACGACGTGCCGGTCGCCGACCTGCGTCCGGCAGACCTTGACCCCCCACCGCGCCACCGCCCGGTCCAGGCCGATGTTGCTCATCACCGTGGCGATCAGGGTGTTCTTCTTCAGCTCGCCGCGTTCGGCCAGCTGCCCGGTGCAGATCGCCATGATCGCATCTCCGTCGACGATCGTTCCTTTCTCGTCCACGACGATCAGCCGATCGGCGTCGCCGTCGAGGGCGATGCCGACGTTCGCCCGGTGCTTGAGCACGGCCTTGGCGAGATTCTCCGGATGCATCGCGCCGCACTTGGCGTTGATGTTCTTGCCGTCGGGTTGAACGCCCAGGCCAATCACCTTGGCGCCAAGCTCCTCGAGGACCGCCGGGGCGACCTTGTAGCCGGCGCCGTTGGCGCAATCGATCGCGATGCACAGGCCCTCGAGCGTCAGCTCGCGCGGAAAGGTGTTCTTCAGAAATACGACGTAACGCCCTCGGGCGTCCTCCAGCCGAACCGCTTGCCCGATTTTGGTCGCCGTCGGGCGCAGGTGGTGGATCGTCTTGTTCAGAATCAGGTCTTCGATCTGAAGCTCCGCTTCGTCCGGGAGCTTGAAGCCGTCGCGCGAGAAGAACTTGATCCCGTTGTCCTGGTAGGGATTGTGCGAGGCGGAGATGACCGCGCCGGCGTCGGCGCGCATCGAGGTGGTGATGTTCGCTATCCCCGGGGTCGGCAACGGACCTACCAGGGCGACGTCAACTCCCATCGAGGTGATTCCCGCCGCCAGCGCTTGCTCGAGCATGTAGCCCGACAGGCGCGTGTCCTTGCCGATCACCACCCGATGACGGTGGTTTCCGTTCCGGATCAAGTACGCCAGGGCGCGCCCGAGCTCCATCGCCATCTCGGCGGTCATCGGATGCACGTTGGCAACGCCGCGGACGCCATCGGTGCCAAACAGGCGGGCAGGTGCCGGGGACGCTTCTGGCCGCTTCGCGCTCAGTGGATAAGCCATCTTCGTCGTCATGCGCCCTAGCGAAAGTACAAAGCACAGCCCGTTAAGGCAACCCGCGAGCCGTTGCGGTGGTACAGAAAGGGGAGAGCCGCGGCGAAGCTACGCCTTGTTCGGCTCCATTTTTGGGAGCCCCTCGAGAGCGTCGAGGATTTTCCGCTTTTCCTTCTTCTCGAGTTTTGGCGGCGCGGTGATCCGGGGCGGCGGTCGGGCGCGGGTGAGCGAATCTCCCGCGAGCAGCAGATTGACGTCCTCGGCGTCGAGCGTTTCGTACTCGAGCAGAGACTCACCGACCCGCTTGAGGGTCTCCATGTTGTCGACGAGAAGTTTCTTGCCCCGATCGTAGCAGGACATCACGATCTCCCGCACCTCGATGTCGATCTGGCGCGCGGTGTCTTCCGAATAGTCCGGCCGGGTGGCCAGATCGCGCCCGAGGAAGACCTCTCCATCGCGATTGCCGAAGGCGAGCGGGCCGAGCTTCTGGCTCATTCCCCACCGGCATACCATTGCCCGGGCCAGATTCGTCGCATGCTCGATGTCGCTCGCCGCGCCGGAGCTCATCTCGTCGAACACGAGCTCCTCGGCAATGCGCCCACCCATCGCCATCGCGATTTGATCCAGCGCGGCCTTGCGGTAGTGGTTGTGCTTGTCTTCCAGCGGCAGCGCCATGGTCAACCCCAGGGCCTGGCCGCGCGGAATGATCGTCACCTTGTGGAGCGGATCGCATCCGGGCAGGAGCTTCGCCAGCAGCGCATGGCCCGCCTCGTGGACCGCGGTGATCCGCTTCTCCTTCTCGGACATGATCATCGACTTTCGCTCGGGCCCCATCAGGACTTTGTCCTTGGCCGCCTCGAAGTCGCCCATGTCCACCCGCTCTTTGGACTGACGCGCGGCAAACAGCGCCGCCTCGTTGACGAGGTTCTCCAGATCCGCGCCGGTCATCCCGGGCGTGCCGCGCCCGATCACCTCGAGATCCACCTCGGACGCGAGGGGAACCCGCCGGGTGTGGACGGCCAATATTCCGACCCTGCCTCTGAGATCCGGCCGGGGGACGACGATCCGACGATCGAACCGACCTGGCCGCTGCAGCGCGGGATCGAGCACGTCCGGCCGATTGGTGGCGGCGATCAAGATCACGCCCTCATTCGACTCGAAGCCGTCCATCTCGACGAGCAGCTGGTTCAGAGTCTGCTCACGCTCGTCGTGGCCGCCGCCGAGACCGGCGCCGCGGTGTCGCCCTACCGCGTCGATTTCATCGATGAAGATGATGCAGGGGGCGTTCTTCTTGCCCTGCTCGAACAAGTCCCTCACCCGCGAGGCGCCCACTCCGACGAACATCTCCACGAAGTCGGAGCCGGAGATGGAGAAGAAGGGAACGCCGGCCTCGCCCGCGACCGCCTTGGCGAGCAAGGTCTTGCCCGTCCCCGGCGGCCCCATCATCAATACTCCCTTGGGGATGCGCCCGCCGAGCTTGGTGAACTTCTTCGGGTCCTTGAGGAAGGCGATGATCTCCTCGAGCTCTTCCTTGGACTCGTCGATCCCCGCAACGTCGGCGAAGGTGACTTTGTTGTGGCTCTCGGACAGCAGCTTGGCCTTCGACTTGCCAAAGGTCATCGCCTTGCCGCCGGTGCCCTGGAGCTGCCGCATGAAAAAGATGAAGAAGAGGAAGAGAAAGACCACCGGCATCCACTGGCTGAGGATGGTGAGCCAGATGCTGTTCTGCTCTTCCTTCTCGTACTTGACGTCGACGCCCTGATCGCGCAGCAGCTTCATGATCGCTGCATCCGCCGGCGGCCCGGTGGTGCGGAACTTCTCGTTCGTATCGGTCATCGTGCCCGAGTACGAGTTGCCCTTGATCGAAACGCTGCGGACCTTCTTGTCCTCTACCTTCGTGAGGAAGGCGGTGAAGGTCGGCTCGGTCACCTCTTCGGTGCCGTGTGAGAAGAAGTTGTAGAACGCGACGAAGAGGACAATCAGGATTACCCAGAGGCCGATCGTCTTGTAGCTCGAACGCACGTGTTAGACGCCTTTCACTCGAGTCGGAACGGTATCAGCAACACCAAAACAACCTCAACTATTCAAACTCCGCTAGCCTACCCGCCCGGCCCCGTCGAGCGCAGTCTATAACGAATGGGGAAGATTCGCGCTCGCTGGGGCAGAGATTCTCTCCGCGAGCAGATACCGCGTCGTTCCCGCGGAGCCGGCGCCGCCCTGGAGAGCCGGTCGCGGCGTGCGGGGCCAGACGCCGATCACCCACAGAATCCTTCCAGCCGCGTCGCAGACGACGGGAATCGAGTCCCGCTCCTCGGAGGGAATCTTGAGATCCACCATCACGTCCTGGAGCTTGGCCCTGCCCGCTTCTCGCGCCAGCCCTACCCGGTCCCCGGGCCGCCGCCGCCGGATGGACAGCGGCAGAGGCGCCGCTCCGATCTCCAGGGAGTCGCACTTGAGTCCCACCGGCAGCTGGTCGGCCAAACCGATTCGCAAGCCCGACGCGGGGTCGTCGACCCAGCCGCCGCTCAATGACAGGGCCGGTTCCAGGCCGGCGGTCGAGGCAGCGGGTACGCAGCGAACGATCCCGCCCGCAGAACGGATTTCAAAGCCGTGCGACAGGGTGGCCCGGCCATTGGAGGATACCGCGGTCAGCGCCCTGGCCAGGGCGGCCCGATCCACGCGCGCCCCCGCGTCGAGCATCAGCCGGGCGAGGACACGCCTTCGCAGGGCCGGAAGAAGAGCGCGAAGACCGGGTGCATCGAGTCTCCCTGGCGCCTGGAGCAGTCTCGCGTGTGCCGCTGCCGCGAGCTCGTCCAGGTACTCGGCGTCTTCGGCCGCCATGGAGGCGAAGGCGGCGAGGTGGCTGACGGCGTCGGTCCCGCCTGCAGACTCCACCGACGGGATGAGTTGGGCGCGAATGCGGGCCCGGGTGAATCTGAAATCGGCGTTCATCGGGTCAACCGCGAAGGTGGCGCCGAGCTCGGTGAGGTAGCGCTCGACCTCCCGCCGGGAGCAGCCCAGCAGCGGTCGAATCAATCTTCCGCGCCGGGGGCGGATTCCGGAGGCACCGCCGAGGGCGGTCCCCCGCAAGAGGCGCATGAGAAGCGTTTCTGCCTGATCCGAGGCGGTGTGCGCGGTGGCAATCCAGTCGCAGCGCGCTTCGCTTCGGATGTCCTCCAGGGCGAGGTAGCGCGCCTGCCGCGCCCGGGCTTCGAGCGAGGGCCCTTCGGCGAGCGCCAGCTTCCGCGAATGGAAAGGCAGCCCCAGCTTCGCCGCGACGCTTCTCACCCCCTCTACCTCCTGCTGGGACTCGGATCGCAGCCCGTGATCGACGGTCCCGACGGAGAGGAGGAGTTTCAGCGCCGGCGCGACCTGCGCGCTGCCCAGGAGCAGCGCGGTGGAATCGGCCCCTCCCGAAACGGCCAACAGCAATTTTTCACCGCTTACGCCGAAATCGCGGTAAGCTAGTCCCAGCTTTTTCGCTAGAGGTGGGAGGAGTGGGACTCTGCGCGACAAAAGGCTCACGAAGTTGCTGAATTTTCAACTCTTTTTAACGCTTCAATCGGAGTTGAAGGTCGAGCACTACCATCTTATGATTCTTGGGAAATAAAGGCGAGGGCGCTCGTTTTAACAATGGTCGGTGTTGAAGGGTCTATAGGTGGTAGGGGGGCCGTTGGAATGTGGAAACGGGGCGCGATGTTAAGCAAACGATTTTGTTAGTTGTTGGGCCTAGGGGTCCCCCCCCTCCCCCTCTGGGCCCACGGGGCTGCTGGGGTTCTTCTCCGCGGCCCCTCTTTTGGGGCGCCTCGGGTTCAAATCGAACCCGAGGCGTTTTTTTTTCTGTTTTCTTGGTCTGACTTCTTTTTTTCTGTTCAGATCCACGGCAGGATCTGCTTGCGCTGCGCTTTCCCGCCGCATGGGCAAGGGTGAAAACGTTGACCGAAGAGATACTCTGACGGATAAACGCAGGCGTTTTCTCAGGTGGTTAAGTCCCTCAATTCGCACCGGAGACCCAGATGGCTGGTGGTACTGACAAGCGGAAGCAGTCGCTCTACTTCCCCGAGGAGATGCTCAAGGAAATCCAAGAGGAAGCCAACCGGCAGGACCGCTCACTGTCGTGGGTCGTCCAGCAGGCTTGGAAGATCGCCCGGGAGAGAATCAAGTCGTTTCCAGCGGTCAATGACGTGACGGGCGAGGAAGCGCAAAGCCGGCGGGAAGAGTGATGTCCACTCCGGACAGCCGAAAGCAAAGCCTCTATTTTCCGGAGGACGTGCTCGACGAAATCCAACGGGAGGCGAGTCGCCAGGATCGTTCCCTCTCCTGGATTGTCCAACAGGCCTGGAGGATGGCCCGGATCGACATCCGCAAGATTCCCTCCCCCAACGATGTCGTGCAGCCGATGCCGGTCGATCCGCACGGCGACAAGCAGCTCTAGATCGTAAGCTGTACGCGACGCCGCTGCGGCCTGGGAGCAGGCGATGCGAATGAAGGATCGGGTGGAGGATCTTCGACAACGCCGCCTCCGCGCCGAGGCCATGGGCGGGCCTGAGCGCCTCAATCGCCAGAGCGCCAAGGGCAAACTGGACGCGCGCGCCCGGGTGAAGTTGCTCTTCGATCCGGGTACCTTCGAGGAGCTGGGGCGACTCGCCTGCCGCGATGGCGCTCTTCCCGAAGAGGAAGACGCGCAGCGACCCTCGGCCGCCGATGGCGTGATCACCGGAATCGGCGATGTGGAAGAGCGGCCGGTGGCCGCGGCAATCTACGACTTTACCGTGATGGGAGGATCGATCGGCGAAGTTGGAGAGCGAAAAGTGGCCCGCCTGCGCGATCTCGCCCTCAAAGATCGCATTCCGATGGTCTGGCTGGTGGACTCGGCGGGCGCCCGGATCGACGCCTCGAGCGCGGCGGACCCGCGGCGGATCGCCGCCTTCGCGGACACCGGCTACCTGTTTCGCGAGCAAGTGGTGATGAGCGGGGTGGTCCCTCAAGTCGCGGCGATGGTCGGCCCGGGCGCCGCCGGCACCGCCTACATTCCCGGGTTGGCGGACTTCGTCCCGATGGTCAAGGGCACGAGCTCGATCGCGATCGGCGGTCCATACCTGGTCGAGTCCGTGGTGGGCGAAAAAGTGACCGAGGAGCAGCTGGGTGGATCCAAGATCCACACCGAGATCTCGGGAAACGCGGACGCCGAATATCCGGATGACGCGACCTGCCTGGCCGCGATCCGCGAATACCTCTCCTTCTTCCCCAGCCACTGCGAGGAGAAACCGCCCCGGCTGCGCTCGAGCGATCCGGCCGATCGCCAGGACGAGGAGTTGTTGAGCATCGTCCCCGAGAATCCGCGGCAGGCGTTCGACATGCACAAGGTCATCCGTTGCCTGGTCGATGGCCGGAGGTTCTTCCCGATCAAAGATCGCTTCGCCCCGAACATCATCACCGGGCTGGCGCGGATCGATGGCTATTCGATCGGGATCGTCGCCAACAATTCGATGTTTTATGGGGGCGTTCTCGACGTGAATGCCTCGGACAAAGCCGCTCGTTTCGTGAATCTGTGCGACGCATTCAACGTCCCTCTGCTCTTCCTCCAGGACGTTCCCGGTTTCATGGTGGGATCGAAAGTCGAGCAGCAGGGAATCATCCGGCACGGCGCGAAGATGCTCTACGCGGTGGCCTCGGCCACGGTTCCGAAATTCACGGTGATCGTCCGCAAGGGCTACGGGGCGGGCTACTACGTGATGAATGGCCGCGCCTACGAACCGGACCTGCTCGTCGCCTGGCCGGGATCGGAGATCGGAATCATGGGTCCCGAGGGAATGGTGGCGATCGCCGCGCGCAAGCTGATCGAGAGCTCGCCGAGCCCGGAGCAGGCGAAAGCTACCCGAGAGCAGTTGAGCGCCGAGTTGCGCAAGCAGATCAGCATCTACCGCACCGCCGCCCTGGCGATGATCGACGAGGTGATCGATCCTCGGGAGACGCGGCTTTCCATCGCCCGCGCGCTCCGCAGAACCAAAAACAAGAAGGTGGAGCGCCCCTATCGCCGGCGGGAGATATCACCCGTCTGATGCTCTTCGAGGTGCTGCGCGACACGCCGGGCGAGCTCTGCTTCGCGACCGCTCCCCGGGCGCGCCATGGCCGCGGTGCTCTCTATGCCCTGGCGCCCTGGGTCGCCTACCTGTTTGCCCTTTCGATCCTGTTCGCCCTCGCGCTTGCCAACCTCGCCGCCTGGTCCTGGATCAAGAGCGCCGCCGTCGCGGGCGCCTGGACCGCGTTGGCCCTCACTCCGATCGCCTATTTTCTCGGCCACCGGGCCAGCGAATGGGTCGAAGCAAGCCCGGAGGGGATCCGCATTCAACGGACCGGATCGCTCGGCGCTTCGCGGCAGACCAGCCTCGCGGTCGCCCAGCTCACCGGACTGGGAATCGATCCGAGCATTCGCTCGCTCGGCGCGGATCTTCTCCTCGCCGCGATCGATCGCGACGGACGCCGGATCACCATCGTCGAGGGAGAGCCTCACCACGGACAGCTGCGCCACCTGGCCGGGCGAGTGGCGCAGATCACCGGCCTGCCCTTGAGAGCGCCGTCACAGCCTGAGCAGTGACCGCGCTTCCGCCGGCGTGGCCGGCTCCCTTCCCTGCTCTCGCGCGCGCCTGGCCGCTTCGGCCACGAGCTCGTGGTTGCCCTTCGCCAGGACTCCCTTGGAGAGATAGACGTTGTCCTCCAGACCCACCCGCGCGTTTCCGCCCCTCGCCGCCGCGAGGCCGACAAAGGGAAGCTGGTGCCGGCCGACCCCCGCCACGGTCCAGGTGCATCTCTCCGGCAACGAGGCGATCATGAAGTCGAGCGCCTCGGATCGGGCCGCCAGGGCGCCGGGGACTCCGAGGACGAAATCGAAATGGGCGGGAAGCTCGATCAAGCCCTCCCCGGCCAAGCTGCTCGCCTCGTCGATCATCCCCACGTCGAAGCACTCGATCTCCGGCCGGATGCCCGCGGCCTTGATCCTTCGCGCGATGTCGCGGACCAGGGGGCGCGGATTCCAGAAGACCTCGTCGCCGAAGTTGACCGTCCCGGTGGTGAGCGTGGCCATCTCCGGCTTTTCGGCGCCCCGGAGGGTCAGCGGACCGCAGCGCTCGTCGACGCCCATCCCCACGGCGCCTCCGGTGGACGTCTGGATCAGGACGTCACACCTCGCTCGAATCTCGCGGATTGCGGCGGCGAACAGCTCCGGGGATTGGGACGGCGTTCCGTCCGCGTTGCGAACGTGCAGATGAACCATCGCCGCTCCGGCCTCTCGGCAACGCGCCGCCGACTCCCCGATCTCCTCGGCGGTGATCGGAAGGTAGGGCGTCTGTTCCCGGGTCGTCTCCGCGCCCACCAGTGCGGCGGTGATGATCATCGGCGGCGCGCTCATGGCTTGAGTCTCTGCTTCGCCAGGGGGACCACGCAAGTGCCGGTCGCCCGGCAAACCACCAACGGCTTGGCGAGCAACTCGGCGGCGCTGTCCGAGACTTGCGGCAACGGCTGAATCACCTTCCTCGCCTCGAAGCGCATCTTGCGGCTGGTGTTGCCAACCTGGACGATCTCCCCCTCGATCTCCAGAAAGTCTCCCGCGTGGACGGGGGCGAGAAACTCCACCGCGTCGTAGGCGCGAAACAGACCCTCGTCTCCGTCGTGACGGATGAGCAGCTCGGTGGCCACGTCGCCGAAAAGCGACAAGAGGCGGGCGCCGTCCACCAGCTGGCCGCCGTAGTGCGCGTCGTGGGCGCTCAAGCGCAGCCGCAGCATCGCCTTGGCCATCACTGCGGTTCTCCCTGATAGTGAAGCCCCTTCGGCTCCTTGCCGGCTCTCTTCAGTAGGGAGTGAACGATGAAATTCGCGACGTCGGAAGGCTTTGTTCCCGGTCCAAACCCGGCATCGAATCCCAGATCCAGCGCCAGGCGGTGGTCCACCCGCGGACCTCCGAGCAAGAGCAGCATCCGGCCGCAAATGCCCGAGCGCTGGGCAGCATCGATGAATTGGCGCGTGTTCTCGACGTGGACGTCCCGCTGGGTGACCACCTGGCTGACGAGGATTGCGTCGGCGCCCTTTTCCCTCGCGCGGCGGATCAGCTCCTGGTTGGGAACCTGGCTACCCAGGTTGTAGACCTCGAACCAGGGGTAACGCTCCAGGCCGTAGTCGCCTGCGTAGCCCTTCATGTTGAGGATCGCATCGATTCCGACGGTATGCGTATCGGTTCCGGTGCACGCTCCGAAGACCACCACCCGCCGGCCGATTTCCTTTTCAATGGACGCGTTGAGCTGGTCGAAGCCGAGCTTCCGGACGACCAACTCGGGAGCGTGGATCTCCGCATAGTCGAGCTGCACGGTGCTTCGGGCATAGACGACGAAGAAGGTATAGTTGTCCGCGGCAGGCTCTGCCGCGGCCACCTTCACGTCGGAAAAGCCCATCTTCCGCACGAACTGCGCCGCCGCCTCCCTGGCCTTCTCGCTCAGCGGGATGGGGAAGGTGAACGAGAGCTGCACCACGCCGTCGTCTCGGCGGTCGCCGTAGGGGCGGAGGATCTGTCGCCCTGCGCTGGACATCAAATCGCCTCCAGGATCTCGAGCAGAGGATTGAAATAATCGGGCGATTTTTCGAGCACGCCTTCCAGCCCCTTCCCGGCCAGCTCGGAACGCTTCACGTCGCCGAACCTCCCTTTGCCGATCGCCGCGATCAACCCACCTTGACGGCACTCCTCGAGCAGGTCGATCGCCGCGTGAAAGACCGCTCGGGCGCGCTCGCTGATCTTTCCGTCCTCGCGAACCTCGAACTCGCGGTCGAGCCCGCGCGCGGCGCGATGGATGTAGCTTGCCGCTTTCAGCGCCACGTAGCGGTCCGCCAGGAGCGGGGTGTGCATCGCCTCGGTCATCATCCCGAGCAACTGGATTCCCTGGCGGGTCCAGATCGCCACGAGGTCGGCCATCACGTCGTAGGCGTGCGAGAAAAAGATGTCGGTCTGCTTGTGCTTGGTCGGCGGCATGTACTTGAGCGGCGCGTCGGGAAAGCAACGGCGCACCAGCATCGCCTGGGAGAGCTCGAGCAGGAGAGTCTCCGGCCGCGCCGGATCGATCTCGTAGGAGTGGCCGAGGCCGAGCTGCCAATCGCGGAGCCCGGCCGCCTTGGCGAACGACTCGTTGATGAACTGACTGGCGATCACCGTGTGAGCGCTGTCATACGCGTCGGCGGTGGTGATGTAATTGTCTTCCCCCGTGTTGATGATGACTCCGGCGAGGGCGCAGATCCTCCGGGAGAAGTACTGATCGATGAAGGTTCGCCGCATGTTGATGTCGCGGAAAAGAATTCCGTACATCGCATCGTTGAGCAGCATGTCCAGCCGTTCGAAAGCGGCGCAGAAGGCGATTTCCGCCATGCAGAGGCCGGAGGAGTAGTTGGTCAGCTGGACGTAGCGACCCAACTTCCGGGACTCCAGATCCAGCGCTTCGCGCATGATCCGGAAATTCTCCTGGGTGGCGTAGGTGCCCCCATATCCCTCCGTGGTCGCTCCGTGGGGGACGTAATCCAAAAGGGACTGAGCGGTCGAACGGATCACCGCGATCACGTCCGCGCCCGCTTGGGCAGCCGCCCGGGCCTGGTCGACATCGTCGTGGATGTTCCCGGTGGCGACGATCACGTACTTGTGGGGGGGCGTAGGCATCCCCAGCTCGTCGCGAAGGCTGTCGCGGACCTTGATCCGGCGGCGAAGATCTTCGACCGAAGCCCGCGCCTCTGCCCGGACCTCCTCGCGCATCCTGGCTTCCACTTCCGGCGTCAGCGCCGGCAGCTTTTGCAGGGGAACGGCGATCAGCCGGTCCGCCGCCTCCCCCGGGCTCCTCGCCCCCAGCTGGAAGGCGCGGCCATACCAGTAGGCGGCACCGCGATTGAGCACGCCGGCCTGGTGCAGTCGATCCACCATCACATTGGCCAAAGGCACTCCTCCGGAACCGGCTCCGGATATACCGAACAAGCGCAAGACCGTTCGCTCGATGGAAACGGTGGTGTGTCGGCGGATGAGATCGAGCACCGGCCGGGTCGTTTCCCGCGCCAGCTCCCGGGCGAATTCGATCTGCGTGTCGTCGACGAAGGGCCCCGGCATCAGCGCGCTCCGGAATCGGGCCTCGGACGGGCCGCGGCGGAGTAGCGAGCTTCAAACAGCTTCCGCAGTCGCTCTTCGGTGCGCAGCAGATTCAGCGCCAGCTCCGCGTGGCCAGGCAGATATCCGTTCCCCATCAATAGAGTCACGTCCTTGGCCACGCCTTCGGCTCCCAGGGTGGCCGCGGTAAACCGGGTGGCCATCGAGAAAAACAGCGCCGCCCCGCCGGTGGCCGTGCTGAGCACGGTGGACATCTCGGTGTTGGCGGCGGAGGCGCAGTTGACCACCAGGTCGCAGAGGGCGCCGCCGGTCGCATCGGAAACCCGGTGCATCACTTCCATCGGGTGGGTGGCGTCGGCCTCGATCGCGACATCGCAGAGATCCAGCTCCCGCAGAGTCTCGAGGGCGCGGGCCGAGACGTCGACGGCGATGAGCTGGCCCGTGCCGCCCAGGGATTTCCTCGCCTGCGCGAGGGAGAGCGTCCCGCTCTTGCCCGCCCCCAGAACCATGACCCGCATCCCCGGCCTGGCGAGCCTCGCCACCTGCGCTGGGGCACCGCAGACATCCAGGACGGCCAGCGCCACCGGGTCGGGCAGATCGCCGGGGAGCTTTGCGTACTGGCCGCTGGCGAAGAGAATCGCGTGGCCGCGCACGTCGACGCGTTCGGTGAGCGGATCGATCGCCCGGATCTCCTCGATGAGCAGCGGCGTCAGCGTCAGGCTGACGAGGGTGGCGATGCGATCGCCCCGACCGAGTCGCCCGGATGCCGGGTGGCGGGCCCCGATCTGGCCGACCCGGCCGATCAGCATTCCGCCCGAGCCGGTGGCGGGGTTGTGCATCTTGCCGCGGGTGCGAACAATCGCCGCGATGATCCTGGCGACCTCCGGCACATCCGCCGACGCCTGGCGCCAGATCTGCGCCCAGGAAGCGGCGTCGATATTCAGGCTGTCGACCTCGATCAGAAGCTCCGTCTCGCGCAGGGGCAAAGAGGGGTCCAGCCGCTCGGCCTGCTGCGGTAACACGCCCTCCTGGCGGACGACCCGGTGCAGTCCGTACTCCTCGGAGAGCATGGAATCAGCTTACTCGAGGCGGCATTGCCTTCGACAGTCGGGACATGGCCGCCCGCGACGGCCCAAGCGGCAAGGAGTGTCCGACAAGCAACTGAAGACGCCCGCCGAGCAACAGGACCGGCGCCAGCACCCTTGCGAAACCCCACTCCACTTGCCACCCATTCCGGGGCTTCGGTTGAGCCCGCGATGACGCGGAGGGTCATGCGCTACGGCATAGCCATGATTGCCAGCATTTTTCCCCCGTCTGTGGGCGGTATCCAGACGCACACGCTGCATTTGAGCGAAAAGCTCCTGGCGCGCGGCATTGACGTATTCGTGCTGACACGTCCACACCCGGGCCGGCCCCGCTATGAAGAGATCCGAGGGGTCCCCACCTATCGATTGGGAGCGACTCGCGGCAGTCCGGCGTTCCGCGCCATCAGCTACATAGTCGAATGTTGCCGGTTTCTCGCGCGCAACCCGGGGCGCTGGGACGTTGCCCACGCCCAACAGATGCTCTCGCCGATGACGGTCGGGCTGTTCGCTCGGGGGTTCAAGCGGAAAAAACTGGCAGTCACCGCTCACTCCACCGGATCGATCGGCGACGTTGGAATCCTGCGCCGACAACGTCCGCTCAGCGGCCGGACCAGGTTGGCCGCGGCGGTGAAGTTCGTCGACGCCTTCGTCAGCATCTGCCCGGAAATTCGCGACGAGTTCAAGAGCGTCGGGATCCGAGAGGAAAAAATCTGGGACATCCCCAATGGGGTGGACACGGACCACTTTCGCCCGTTGCCTCGCCAGGAGCGTGCGGCCCTCCGGCATGCACTCGGGTTGCCGAAGGGGTGGCTGGTGGTCTTCACCGGTCGCCTGGCGGTCGAAAAAGGGCTCGACAATCTCCTCCGGGCCTGGCCCCGGGTCCGGGCGCAACGGGCCGATGCTCAGCTGGCAATCGCGGGCGAAGGCGAAGAGCTGACGGCGCTGTTGGCCAAGGCGGAATCGCTCGGGATCGCGGACTCAGTCCACTTCGCGGGCGAATGCACCGACGTCGCCCCGGTCCTCCAGTCGGCGGACGCTTTCGTGCTCCCCTCGAACAGCGAAGGCTTGCCCATGGCCCTCCTCGAGGCGATGGCGTGCGAGCTGCCGGTCGTGGCGACCGGCGTGGGCGGAGTGCCTCACGCGGTCGAAGATGGAGTCACCGGCGGACTGGTGGCCTCGGGTGACTGCCGATCGCTTTCGGAAAAGCTGCTCATCGCCGGCGACCCGGCGCTTGCGGGTGGGTGGGGCCTGCACGCCCGTCGACGCGTGGTCGCCCAATACTCGTTGCAAGCCGAAGCAGAGACATACCTGGAGCTTTACGACCACCTGACAGGATTCCAATCCGGGTCGTCTTCGACGTTTGCACGCCGACCCGCCGCTTGATCGCCTGTGGCATGCCCGCGACCGTCTCCATCCAACCGGCCGACTTGAAGCTGGAGTTACCGAAGAGGCCGAAGAGGGTGGCCTATATCGTTTCGCGCTTTCCGGCGATCACCGAGACGTTCATTCTCTACGAAATCATCGAGCTTCAACGACGCGGCCTGAGCGTCGAGGTGTTTTCGCTCCTGCGCCAGCGCGAGTCGGTGATGCATCGCGAAGCGGAACGGCTGGTCAAGCGAACCCACTACGGCCGCCTTTTTTCGCTCGCTCTGATTCGGGCCAACCTCTTCTGGTTGTTGAGGCGCCCCCGTACCTACCTAAGGGCCTGGCGGCACGCATTGCGTGGAAACCGCAAGTCGCCCTTGGGGCTGGCGCAGACGAGCTACGTCGTCGCCCAGTCCGCTCTCTTCGCGCGGTGGATGATCGGCCAGAACATCGACCACGTGCATGCGCACTGGGCCACCCATCCGACGCTCGTGGCCTACCTGATCCGCCAGCTCACCGGGATTCGCTACAGCTTCACCGCTCACGCGCATGACATCTACATCGAGCGCCCGATGCTGGAGGAGAAGATCGGCGACGCAAGCTTCGTGGTCACCATCTCCGACTACAACCGCCAGTTCCTCGGTCAGCTCTACGGCAAGATCGCCAGCGAAAAGACGGTGACGATTCGCTGCGGTATCGACCCGGAAGTCTTCTTCCCGCGCTCTCGCCCGCCGCGCGCAAAAGATCAGCCGCTCACCATCGTCTGCGTCGCCAGCCTCCGCGACTACAAGGGGCATCCCTACTTGATCGAGGCCTGCGCTCGGCTGCGCCGGGAAGGAATCAAGTTCGAATGTCTGCTCATCGGCGAGGGCGAGGATCGGCCCGCGATCGAGTCCCTGATCGCGCGGGCTCGGCTCGCGGACTCGGTGAAGCTCCTCGGGCAGCAGTCGCGGGATCGGGTGAGCCAGATTCTCTCCGTCGCCGACGTGATGGTGCTTCCGAGCATCGTGACGAGCTACGGAAAGAAGGAGGGAATACCGGTCGCCCTGATGGAAGCTCTCGCCGCGGAGTTGCCGGTGATCGCGACGTCGATCTCTGGCATCCCGGAGCTCCTGGAGGATGGACGCACCGGGTTGCTCGTCCCCGAGCGCGATTCGGCGGCGATCGCGGCCGCCCTGCTGAGAATCTACGAGAACCCTTCTTTTGGACGGCGACTGGCGAAGGCGGGACGGGAGAAGGTCCTCCGCGAATTCAACCTGGAGCGCAACGTCGCCGCCCTGGGCGAGCTGCTGGATCGCGATTGGGCCGCCGAGGGACAGCCCGTCCATTGTGTGGCAGGCGCGGCTTCGGCGCGAACGGGCGGCCAAATGGCGCACCCGACTGCCGATCGTGCTCGCTGAGCACCAAGCGCTCTATACTCGCGGACGGCGACTGATTCCGTGATCCGCCTTTCGGGCAGCGCCGGAGGAAAACCTGATCCGCTGGTCGTCGAGGCTCGATGTCGCCACCCCGGAGCGGGTCTCGCTGGCGCTGCCGATCGCCGGGATCGGCTCGCGCTCCATCGCCTATCTGCTCGACGCCCTCTTGATCCTGTTCTTCTGGGTCACCGCCTACTTCTCCTTCTCGCTGCTCTCTTCCGATTTCCTGGGGATGTTCCTCAATCTTTCGAGCTTGGGCAGAACCCTGGCGGTGATCGGGGCCTTCGCGACTCAGTGGCTCTACTGGACCGCCTGCGAGGTGTTCGGGCGGGGTCAGACTCCGGGGAAGCGGCTTCTGAGGATCCGCGTGGTGAGCGACAACGGATCCCCGGTCGGGGTGCTGCAGAGCGCGGTGCGCAACCTCGTTCGAATCGTGGATTTCTTGCCATTCTGCTACGCGGTCGGACTTCTGGTGATGCTTCTTTCCCGCGAGAACCGCCGTTTGGGAGACATCCTGGCCGGCACCATTCTGGTCCGGGAAGAACGCATCGCGCTCGACAAGTATGAGCGGCCGCCTGAGGCAGGTTTCGCCTATTCCGTGCCTTCGGCCGCGGAGCCACTCTCGCCCGCCGACGTCGAGCTGATTCTGAGCTTCCTCAGCCGCAGCGGGGAACTGACCGGCGAAGCGAAGAGCAAGCTTACCGCGGCGCTGGTCAAGCGCTATGGACCCTTTCTCTCGGAAGATGAGTACAAGTCCGTGACCTCCTCGGCCGAGGCGGCGGAAGCCTTCTTGAGGACCCGGGCACAGGCGCGAGGCTGATTTGACCGAGCCGATCAACGCCTTCGTCACCAGGCGACGAGGAGACTGGGAGAAGCTGGGGCACCTGCTCAAGCAGCAGCGCTCCGGCGCGCTCCCGCTTGCCGAGCTCAAGCTGCTGGACGCGCTCTACCGGCGGGCGACCACCGATCTGGCGTACGCGCAGTCGTTTTTTCCCGGCACCGATGCCCATCGGTTCCTCAACCAGCTGTGCGCCTCGGCCTATGGCACCATCTACCAGCCGCCGCGGCAGTACTGGACGTCGGTGCGCGAGTTCTACGCGAGAGGCTTTCCGGCGGCGGTTCGGGCCGAGCGGAAGTTCATCGCGACCAGCGCGATGATTTTCATCCTCGGCCTGCTGCTCGGGGCATTGGTGGTCCTGCTTCAGCCCGGGGGAGCGGAGTTGCTCGTGCCGGCTCAGATGCGCCATTTCATCGCGGAGAGGCGGATGTGGACGGACGACATTCTCTCCATCGCCCCGCCCAATCTGGTCGCTTCGGCGATCGCCACCAACAATCTGACGGTGACGATTCTCGCATTCGCCTCCGGAATCCTGGCCGGCACCGGGACGATCTTCATCCTCGTCAATAATGGCGTCCAGATCGGCGCTCTCGCCGCTCTCTGCGCGCGGGAGCAGATGGCGATGCCCCTCTTCTCCTTCATCGGCGGCCACGGTCCGATGGAGCTGTCGATCATCGTGATCGCGGGCGGCGCCGGCCTGATCGTCGGCCAGGCGGTGATCGACCCCGGGGAATTGCCGCGCCGCCAATATCTCAAGAAGCGTGGGGTCGAGGCGGTCAAGCTGGTGCTGGGGTGCGCCCCATTCCTCGTCTTCACCGGCGCGATCGAGGGATTCGTCAGCCCCGGCGATCTCTTTCCAGGACCGTTGAAGATTGGGCTGGGACTGCTGCTCGGCGCCCTCTTCTGGAGCTATCTCTTCCGGACGCCGCGCGGCGACGGGGCGGGCCGCTCCCTGGCGGGAGCCGGGCGGCTCTGATCCTCGCGGCTGGCGATCCGCCCATAGGCGAGGTTCAGCTCCTTCATGCTCTCCAGGGATCCGCCTCGATCCGGGTGTCGCTCCAGCGCGAGCTGACGGTACCGACTCTTGATGTTCTCCGCCGAATCACGAGGGGATATCCCCAGCACGCGATACGGATCTTGGCTCTCCAACTGCGTCAACCATTGCTCGAGCCGTTGCTTCACCGCGTCGAAGTCGCTGTCCCGGGGAGCCTCGGCCCGTCCCCCCAGCACGCGAATCTTCGCATCCGACCGGAAGATCTCCGCGTACATGCTCGTAAACCAGCGCCGGCACGAAGGGCAGCGGAAGTAGCGCACCTGGCTCGCGACCCCCGAGCGCTCGTTCATCGCCACGCCGCAATGGGTACACTCGACTGCCAAGGGCGCCGCAGCCGTGGGGGTCGCTTCGGCCGGCATGCCTTTCATCGGTTCCTCTCCTGGGAAACATGTCGCATAAGCTACAACCGTTGTAGTCGCTTCGGCGCAAGGAGCAAAATTTCCGCCGATAGCCGCCCCCTCCTTCCTCTCGTATACTCACCCGAGTGAAGATCACCTCTCTCGACATCCGGCAGAAGAGCTTCGAATCGGCTTTCAGCGGGTTCCGGAAAAACGAAGTCGAAGGGTTCCTCGAGCTCGTCGCCTCCGAGTTCGAAGAGCTGGTCAAGGCGAATCTGGCGATGAAGGACGAGCTGAGCCAAATCCAGCTGAAGCTCGAGCAGCACCTGGATCGCGAACGCGTCCTTCAAGATACACTGGTCACCGCCCAGCGGATGTCGGGCGAGATCAAGGCCAATGCGAAGAAGGAAGCCGACTTCGTCCTTACCCAGGCCGAGCACCAGGCGGAAAAGATCGTCCAGAGCGCACACCAGAAGCTCGTCCAGGTGGTCCAAGACATCAACGAGCTGAAGCGACAGCGGGTCCAGTTCGAGTCGCAGGTGAGAGGCGTCATCGAGGCCCACAGCAAGCTGTTGGAGGCATTTCGCCAATCGACCCCCGCCGACGGCGAGTGGGAGCGAATCGACGACAATGTCTCCTTCCTCGCCCCGAAGAAGGCTGGCGGCTCGGAGCGATAGCCGCGGGTCGCCCCCCAGCCCGGCGCTGGCCCGCCGGCGTCGGGCCGAACAGTGCGCTGCCCGCGACAGAATCGACGGGTAGGGTCGATTCTTGCCTGGCACCGGCGCTCTGGTGTCAATACTGTGCAGTGAGGCGCGCGATGCGGTCACTGCCTTTCTCTTTAGCGTTCGCGTTATTGGCGCTCGGGGTTCCGGCCCGGTCCCTCGCCGGCGGCGCGCCGTCTGGCGAGTCGATGTCCGCGATTTCAGATGCAAAGCCCGCGGCGGGATTTGCCCGACCGGGGGTCATCGCCGGAGAAATCACCACCCGCCGGTTTCGCATCCTCCACACCGCGAGCGCGCAGGGGGCCGCGCGCAAGCTGGCGACCGAGCTCGAGCCCACCCGGGACTATTTTAGCCAGGTGCTTGGCCGCGATTGGCCGGGGACGACGGAAATCCGCGTCGGCCTGGGGCGGGAGGAGTTCGCCGCACTGGCGCTGCCGGGCGACAAACCGCCCGACTGGAACCGGGCCTACAGTTATCCCGCGCTGAATATCGTCGTCCTCGAAGCGCGTTCCCTCACCGAAGCGGACGGAAATGCCTCGCTGCGCCACGAGTTCCTGCATGTCGCCCTCGGCCAGCTCGGCGGGGATTGGCCGCATTGGTTCCACGAGGGTCTGGCGATGTATCTCACCGGCCAGCGCTCCTCGATCTCTCAGTACGCCGTGCTGTTTCAAGCGGTTCAACAGGACAGGGTCTTCTCCTTTCAGGATTTGAAGGACCGCTGGCCCCAACAGACCTCGGATGTGCAGACGGCCTACGCGCAGAGCGCGTCATTCCTGAGCTTCCTGGTGGAGCGGCATGGACTCGCCGCGCTGGGCGAGCTGATCGACGAGGTCGTCGCGGGCAGACCCTTCGAGACGGCTTTCGCCAGGACGTTCAAGGCCTCGATCTGGTTCGAGGAGATGGCCTGGCGCGCCGAGCTGCCCTCGCGCTACTCCTGGATGCCAATCCTGACCAACAGCTCGAGCATCTGGGCCTTCCTGGCGTGCCTGGCGATCGTTGCTTCCTTCCGACTCCGCTCGCGCCGGCGGCGGAGGCGCCTCGAGATGGAGGCGGCCGAGTTGGCGGAGGCGGAGGCACTGGTCCTCAACGAGTTGCTCCGCGAAGCCGAGGGCTTTCCGGAGATCTGGGCGGGTGCGGCGGCAAACGACAACGTCGAGGCGGCTAAGCGACTTCCCGCCCCCGACCCCTAGGCAGGGTGTTGAAAAACCGCTGCGCAGCCCACCTGCTTCGTTGGGCGCGCCAGGAGGCAACATCCTGCGCCAGACGACCTTCAGTGCGCGTCGGCCCAGGTGAGCCCCGAGCCTATTTCCACCTTGAGCGGGACCTTGAGCACCGCCACGCTCGACATCAAGCTCTGAACCACGTCCATCAGGGCTGGGATCTCCGGCTCGGGGGCCTCGAACAGCAATTCGTCGTGAACTTGAAGGAGCATCTGGGCGCGCAGCTTCCGGGTCGCAATCGCCGCGTCGATCCGGATCATTGCCAACTTGATCAAGTCGGCCGCGGTGCCCTGGATCGGCATGTTGATCGCGGCGCGTTCCGCCGCCTGCGCCGCATTGCGATTTCGCGAATGCAGCTCGGGCATGAAGCGCCGCCGCCCGAAGAGCGTTTCGACGTAGCCGGTCCGGCGGGCCTTTTCCACCGTCTCGTCGAGGTAGCGGCGGATGCCCGCGTAGCGCTGGAAGTAGCGATCGATGATCGACTTTGCCTCCTCGGTCGGGATGTCCAGCCGGGTCGAGAGCCCGTGCGGGGACAGACCGTAGGCAATTCCAAAGTTGACCGCCTTGGCGGCGCGGCGCTGATCCGCAGTGATCTGCTCGGGCGATACGCCGAACACTTCGGCGGCGGTTCGGGTGTGAACGTCTTCGTCGTTCTGGAAAGCCGCGATCAGCGCCTCGTCGCTGGCGATGTGCGCCAGGATCCTCAGCTCGATCTGGCTGTAGTCCGCGGAGACCAGCCGATGCCCGGGATCGGCCACGATCGCGCTGCGGATTTCCCGCCCGAGCTCGCTGCGGATGGGGATATTCTGCAGATTCGGATCGGAGGACGAAAGCCTTCCGGTCGCCGCGGCGGCCTGGTGGAATGAGGTGTGCAGCCGGCCGTCCGCGGCAACCAGCAGCGGCAGCGTCTCCAGATAGGTGCTCTTGAGCTTGGAGAGCATCCGATAGTCGATGATCGCCTTGGGAAGCGGATGATGCTCCGCGAGCTTCTCGAGGACCTCCTGATCCGTCGAAGGCCCGGTCTTTCCCCGGCGGAGGATGGGGAGCTGAAGCTCCTCGTAGAGAATCTGGCCGAGCTGAGCGCTGGAGTTCACGTTGAACTCGCGTCCGGCGAGTCGATAGATCTCGAGCGAGTGCGCCGCGCACTCGGTGTCAACCTTCTTCTCGATGCTCGAGAGCACACCGAGGTCGACCCTCACCCCCTTCCGCTCCATCTGCGCCAGGATGGGGATCAGGGGCAGCTCGATCTCGCGGGCGAGCTTGGAGAGACCGGCCTGCTCGATCTCGGTCCAGAGCAGGCCCGCGAGCCGGCGGGCTGCTTCCGCCGACGCCCCGTAGCATTCGCTCGACTGTTCCACCGGAACGTCGCAGAGCAGCGGTCCCTTCTTGCGCGCGGCGCCCAGAGTCGGGGCGGGCGGAAGCTCTATCTGCAGGCGCTCGCGCGCAAGGTCGAGCAGGGCATGCTGGCGCCGGGACGGGTTGAGCAGATACGAGAGCAGCTCGATGTCGCCATGGGCCCCCGCCATCCGCAGGCCGATGCTCGCCAATACCAGGGTCAGCGACTTGAGGTCGTGCCCGCTCTTCAAGATGGATCCGTCTTCAATCACCGGGCCCATCACCTGCTTGAAGACGTCGACCGGGATCTGGCCGGGCGCGCCGATGTAGCGATGCAACAGGGGAAGGTAGTAGCTCCTCCCGTCCTCGGTCGCGATGCCAAGCCCGACGAGCTCGGCGGCATAGGGCAGGCCCTCGAATGCCGGAACCATCGTCAGGGCCTTCGACGCGTTGGCGGCCCCGGCGATACGCTCCAGGCCCTGGCGGTCGGTGATCACCTCGGTGGAGAAGGTCAAGGCCGTGGGCGGCGGGGCGGGCATCTCCTGAAGCAGCTTGAAGAACTCGAGCTCGGAGAAGAGGGCCCGCGCTTGCGCGTCCTTGATCGGCCGGCGGGCCAATTCCTCCATCCTCGTTTCGAGGGGTAGGTCGGTCTTGAAGGTCACCAGGGACTTCGCCCGCCGCAATTGCTCGCGGTTCGCCTCCAGCGCCTCGCGGATCTTCGGTTTCTTGATCTCGTTCAGGCGCGCGAGCAGCGTCTCGACGTCGCCGAACTGTTCGATCAGCTCGACCGCCGTCTTCGGGCCAATCCCCGGGACCTTCGGAATGTTGTCGATCGCATCGCCGATCAAGGCGAGGTAGTCGCGCATCTGAGAAGGATCGATGCCCAGCCGTTCGCGGACATCACGCGGACCGGTGCGCTTGTCTTGCATCGGGTCGTAGAGCTCGACGCGGTGGTCGACGATTTGGATGAAGTCCTTGTCCCCGGTCACCACCAGGACCTGAAACCCCTGCTCCTCCGCCTGGCGGGCGAGAGTCCCGATCACGTCGTCCGCCTCCCAACCCTCGAATTCCAGCACCGGCACGTTGAGCGCTTCGACCACCCGGCGGATCAAGGCGAACTGCGGAACCAGATCGGGGGGCGGACCCTCGCGGTTCGCTTTGTAGGTCGCATCGATCGCCTGCCGGCCGAGCCGGCTCTCCTTGTCGAACGCCAGGGCGACGTGGGTGGGCGCGAATTCGCGCAGCGTCTTCAAGAGCATGCGGGTGAATCCGTAGACCGCGTTGGTCGGCACGCCCTTCGACGTGGAGAGCGCCTGAATCGCGTGATACGCGCGGAAGATGTAGCCGGACGCGTCGATCAGGGTGAGGACTGGCGCGTCGGATTTGGTGTCGACCATGATCCAGAATTAACGCGCAACCGCGCTTCAAGTCGACACCCTAATTTCTCAAGGGCACCCCAGGGACGCCTGTTTTGCCTGGACCTTGCTGCGCAGCCCGTCGCCGTCGGACGACAGCTCGGCCACGAGAGAGAGCTCGCCGCAGCGACCCGCGGTGGAGAGCAGCCGCTCCGCGCGCTCGCTGCAGTGCTTGAGCGCTTGCAACAGCGCCAGGTTGCTCCGGGAAAACTCATGCCCCAGCTTCCAGATCCGGCAGGCGCGGCGCAGGTCAGAGCGGTCCGCCCAGTATTTTCCCCGCTGGTAGCATTGGTCCCCCATTTCGCGTTCGATGGTGCGCTCGACGAAGGAGGGGGCTTGCTCGAGCTCGCCGAGAATCTCGCGATCGTGCTGCAGTGCGCTGCGAAGCGCCTTTTCCGCCCGCTCCGGGTCGTGCGCCTGAAGGGCGCCGCTCGCGGACTTTTGAAGCTGCAGCACCATCCA
>Ga0070708_100000644_pt1 | contig 26371 bp, 32 predicted proteins | sample KBSK5503metaG_FD_65469 | JGI IMG/M metagenome (GOLD analysis project Ga0070708, IMG submission 65469) | Corn, switchgrass and miscanthus rhizosphere microbial communities from Kellogg Biological Station, Michigan, USA - KBS K5-50-3 metaG | ecosystem: Host-associated > Plants > Roots >... | reverse complement strand
CTGTGGGTTCCGCGCCAGCGTACACCCTCCCGCAGCAAAATGCGGCGAATTTGACTGCGTTTGCTGATTGGCTGACAAATTTAAGACACCTTAAAAAACGCTGAGTTTACACAGCAGTTGGGAGGTCAACGCTTTTTGTCTCTCTGACGATGCTCGGGCACACGGGCAAGAGCTGGAAGCGGCTTGACTCTCTTTTTCATCTCCTCGACTTTTCAGTTGCCCTCAGCGGTGAAATAGTTGTCCTTGCCAATTGCATCTCCTTGTGCTAGGCTCCCTCTAACAAGGGAACGACACCGTGTTGCCTCGTCAGCTTATACCACGGCGCAGTTGCGAGATGCCGAAGCCGAACGCCTTGGGTGACGCGTCACGCACCTGCTCCGGGTCTACCGCGGGTCGACGAGGCGATCACACAGCTACGCGAGCTGTGGGAGTGTCGGCGGCACCGGCCGGCGTGAGCGGCCAGGAGGACCGTTTCGGACGTGGCGGGGAGACCCTCGGTCACACTACCCAGTAGAAAGGACACATCATGGAGAGACGAACTGACACACAGCAACCAGGGGCGGGCATGAGCCGTTCTTATGTGGTGACGGGAGGGGGCCGTGGCATCGGCAGGGCGGTGGTCGAGCGGCTCCTGGGCGAGGCCGGCACCGTGGTCGCAATCGAGCTCGACCCAGCCGCGCTGGCCTGGGTAGACGACCATCCCGCCGGTCCGCGGGTGATCGCGGTGGTCGGTGATGCCGCCGACGAGGAGGTCGCGGAGCGAGCTGCGGACCGCGCGCAGGCTGCGGGTACGCTCACTGGTTGGGTCAACAACGCCGCCGTGTTCCGGGACGCCTCAATCCACTCGGCCCCCGCACGCACGGTACTGGACCTCGTCGCGATGAACCTCAACCCTGCCGTCGTCGGGTGTGCGACAGCAATCCGCCGCTTCCTGGCGACCGGAACGCACGGGGCGATCGTCAACGTCTCCTCCCACCAGGCACGGCAAGCGGTTCCTGGCTGTACGCCGTACGTGACTGCCAAGGCGGCCATCGAAGGACTGACGCGTGCGCTTGCTGTCGAGTATGGGCCACGCGGCATTCGTGTGAACGCCGTTGCGCCGGGCTCGGTGGCGACCGAGCGCTACGAGGAGTTCCTCGGCCGACAGGAGCCCGAGGCCGTCGCGCGGATCGAACAGGAGATGCGCCTGCTGCATCCGCTCGGCCGGATCGGGCGTCCTCAGGAGATCGCAGCCACCATCGTTCACCTGCTCTCGGATGAGGCGAGCTTCATCAACGGTGCGACCGTGCCCGTCGACGGCGGGCGGTCGGTGCTCGCACGCGATCCCGAGTCGTAGGATGCCGCGTCGTTCCACCTGCCGACCCGCTTGGGTGAGCCACTACCCACATGATCGGGATCGCGGCCTCGGCACAGATACGGCTACTTGGTATGCACCCGGGTTGGCTGACAAATGTAAGGCTGCTTAAAAACGCTGAGTTTACACAGCAGTTGGGAGGTCAACGCCCTTCTTCTCTCTGAGAACGGCTCGACGTGAGGCGAGAACTGGGAGTGGGTCTGGTGCAGGATCAAGCCAAAAAGGAACAAACGCCTGCCATCCGCGCTGATATTGCTGCTGCTGCCATCGCCAGCCAAGTTTCAAATAGCTCAGACCACGATCCCAATGGGTATCGACCCAGCGGCGTTTCCCTGCCTGGACGGTGCCCAATCCGAGACTCGTCAAGTGAAGGGTGGCGATGGCGACAATGAGCAGAAGACGCTCCAGCGCTTCAGGCGTCGCCAGTTCGCTGGTGTGGATCTGGTAGCCGCCCGATTTCTCATCGAGAAAGCTTTCCTCAATGTCAAAGCGCAGGCCGTACTCGTCCAAGGTCTTGGCATCAGTGGGTTCATCACTCGCCACGAACCAGGGATCATCTGGCTGGTCAAGCAGGCTGGCTAGGGCCAGAGAGACTGGCCCAACAGCGGCTCCTAAAATCGACACATTCTGGAAGAATCGCTTCTCACCAGCAGGTGGGCAGAGATCTTTGACAGCAGAGATTGACGAGGACTCCAGGTGAACCAGGGTGTCGCCTGGCAACCGCAAGCGAAAGTGCCATTGAAGCTTCTGCAGGTAGTGAAACAGTTGCTTATGCACGAAGCCGCGATCGGCAAGCAGGGTAATCCCCAGACCAGGTGGCACGATGGCACACACCTGATTGAGCACTGGTTGGTAGGCTTCAAAACCGACCTGGGTACTCTTGTGACGCACGGCTCGCCACGCCAGAGGAATAGCCCGACCGCGATAGACCAGTGAGGCACGGATGAGCACAAAGGGAGTGAGGGCAGTTGTATCCAGTGCGACAGACAGGCGACTGGCAACAGGCCAGTCAACCAGGGCAGCCTGCAACACCGGTTTATACCACTCCTGTGGATGAATGGCAGGATGATGCAGCCAGCGAGAGAAACGGCGTACACGGCTGGCGGCGTACTGTGCGCGGCTCTCAAGGACTTCAGCCCACGCACTCAGTCGTACCGTGTGGGTCAGGCACAGGCCAGTGATCGCCCAGGCCAGCGTCCTGACACGGCGAACATCCTGGTAGACCGTTCGAGGAAGAATGGGCTCCAGCGCTTCCAAAAGGTCGTCATACATCGGGTGGGCTTCATTCATGGTGGCACCTCCACCAATCCATACAATTGGTCATGCTCTCTTATTCCTCGTTTCGAGAACTCTTATTGCTTTTTAAGGTGCCTTACATTTGTCAGCCAATCAGTCTATCCACACGAACTTTCCAGGCGTGACGGTGCAGCATCATCATGCCGTTGGTGATGTGGGGAGTGCTCCACAAGCGACGATCAGCTTGAGAGCCGTGACCGGTTCGATTAAGCTGTACCAGAGGTGAGTGGCGACAAAGAGACCGGGTGCTGCCGAGAGCAGAGGGAAAAGAACCTATGCGTGCGATGCGTTGCGCCCTTTCCTGCTCTCCGAAGCAAAGAAAGAAGAGCAAACGGATGAGATAGGAGAACCAGAATCACCTCTTTCGGTTACCTGACGGGCGTGCTCTCGGCTATGCAGAATATGGCAGCCAGCAGGGCTATCCTGTGTTGCATTTTCATGGAGCAGGCAGTTCCCGTCTGGAGCACCCAGGGAGAGACGATGATCCTCCCACTACCGCGGTGCGTTTAGTGGTGGTCGACCGTCCAGGTCATGGGCTGTCATCTTTTCAGAAGCAGCGCACATTACTGGACTGGGCTCGCGATGTGAACCAGTTGGCGGATCATTTGGGTCTGGAGCAGTTTGCCGTGACAGGATGGTCTTCAGGAGGCCCCTACGCCTTAGCCTGTGCCTATGCGTTGCCAGAGCGGATCTCAACGGCGGCCACGATGGAAGGTGGCGCCCCCCTCACCTATCCAGGAGCTTTCCAGGGAATGCCTCTCCCCTACCGGATTCTGGCCTGGTCAGCACGCTCTGTGCCGTGGCTGGTCTATCAACAGCGACGTATCTTGGGCAAGATCATTACTGGCGAGCCATCGCGAGCCCTACGCCTGCTCAAATCACCCTTGCCAGCGGTGGATCGAGCGTTTTTGGAGCAGGCAGAGGTGGCAGAGATGATCCTGACGGCATTTCGTGAGGGCTATCGACAGGGAACGCGCGGTCCTGCGCAGGATGATGTCATCACGCGGCAAGGGTGGGGATTTGAGCTGAGGGAGATTCGTGTGCGCGTGGATATTTGGCAGGGCGGACAGGACCTGAATGTGCCAAGGCATGCTGGGGAGTATTTGCGAGCAACGCTGCCGACCACGCGCTATTTCTTCCGGCCCGAGGAAGGACACTTCTCGATGTTGCAGCATTGGAACGAGATAATGAAGAACCTTTTGGAGTGAAATCCGCAGGGAGATCTTCGATTCTTCAAGAGGGAGGACCAGGATGTGAGCAGGTGAGTTACAGAGAGTGCGTCGTTGCGGTATCCTTAGCAGGTAAAGCTGACGGGGACGCTCGATCAGTACGAGGCGAAAGGCGTGGCCCGTTTGCACTGGCTGACTGCTCCCGGAACCCCGAACTGGCTCTCTGTGCGAGAAGTGAGCGCATTGATCGAGTGGAAAGGAGGGGAAAGGGATCATGAAATCAGGGATAGAAATGGCACATGCGACTGGCCAACTCGACACGAAGGCCGTAGTAAGCCGGGGCACACTGGCAGCAGTCCTCCGGATACGGAACTTCCGCCTGTTGTGGATGGGGCAGGGCATTTCGGCGCTCGGCGATCAGTTCTACCTGATCGCCCTGCCCTGGTTGGTGCTGCAATTGACCGGGGATGCGCTCGCGGTCGGAACCGTTCTGGCCCTGGCAGCATTTCCGCGTGCCCTCTTCATGCTTGTCGGAGGGGCGCTGATTGATCGCTTCTCGCCGCGTACCGTGATGCTCGCATCGAACACGCTGCGCCTGGTGGTCGTGACCCTGTTAACGCTCCTGATCCTGACCGACCTCGTTCAGATGTGGATGCTCTACGGCTTTGCCCTGCTCTTCGGATTGGTGGATGCCTTCTTCTATCCGGCCCTGCCGGCGCTCATTCCGCAATTGCTGGGAGAGGAGCAGTTCCAAATCGGCAATGTGCTCATCCAGGGAACGGCAATGCTCAGCCTCTTCGCCGGGCCGGTGCTAGCTGGGGGCTTGATCGCCCTGCTCGACGCGGGAAGCGTGCAAGGGGAGGCCGCAGCTGCGCACACGCTCGGCATCGCCATCGCCTTCGGTGTCGATGCCGTGAGCTTGTTGGCGTCGCTCCTGACCTTGTGGATGATACGCATCAAAGCCACAAAAGAAGCTGGTGAAGAGGCGGAGCAGAAGGAAGGCATGTTCTCATTCATTCGTGCAGGACTGGTACATGCCTGGAATGATTACCCGGCACGCTTACTCATCTGCTTCCTCGGCGCGATTATGCTGCTGATCAATGGCCCCTTTGTCGTGGTCATCCCCGTGCTGTCCGCCACCCGCTTCGCTGGAGGTGCGGCGGCCTTCGGGATCATCATGTCTGCCTACGGCGGTGGCGCACTGCTGGGGATGGTGCTGGCGGGCGCACTGCCAAAACTACCGGCCAGGTACACCATTTCCACGATCCTGGTCGTGATCAGTAGCATGGGCATCGCCATGGCGCTGTTGGGACTGGTCGCCTCCACGCTGCTCGCCGCGCTGCTGGCCCTGGCAATGGGAACGGCCATCGGCTATGGCAATATCACGATGATCACCTGGGTGCAAAAGCGCACCCCGCCCCAGATGCTGGGGCGCATGATGAGCCTGGCGATGTTTGTCACCATTGGCCTGACCCCGGTTTCCACTCCCATCGCCGGCGCTTTGATCAAACTGAACCCGACGGTGTTCCTGCTCGTCACAGGCGGGCTTGCGGCCGCGCTTTCACTGCTGGGCGCGCTGAATTTCCTGGGGCGTGAGAAGGACATGGCGGAGCCAGCAACCCAGCAGGCCGGAGGTGTCTAGCGGACGGAGGAAACCGTGACCGATTCGTGAGAGAAGACCCTGCGAATGTGACTGCTCTGTGAAGTCCAGGCACTACACTCTATACTGTATGAATCTCTGCGGTGAGAGGGATGTTTGACCATCAAACACCTGGATGTCACCGCAAGAGAGGAGGAACACATGAATCTCTTATCATGGATCATTTTGCTGGCGGTGTCCGCCGTGCTGGCCACGGCAGCGCAGTTCCTGTTTTTCCGTCACCCGAAGAAGACCGACTACGACTTGGTGTACACCGCGGGTGGGGCACTGCTCGGTGGCTTCACCGCCACGGTGTGGTATCCCGTCGGCCCGGTGGTAGCTGGCCTCTACATCCTGCCGGCCCTGGCAGGCGCGGTCGTCCTGGGCGCTGTAGCGGAGTTCATCTACCGCGCGTTCATCCGGCCACGTCAGACCGCCTAGCGTCACCTGTTCTCTGTGGTGACCTCTTGAGAGGTGACCGATACACGATCTGAATGAGAAAGGAGCATTTCCAGCTATGCCTACGACCATGTTTAGCAGTCAGTTGTACTCCATTTCGCATAGTGGCATGTTTGTGTTCGGGCAGGGCCCGTTCGTTGCGGTGATGGGGAATGTCATGATCGACCTGGTGAGCGCACCGATCGAGCCAGGCGAGTACCAGGTGGAGGTGAGTGCCACCATGGCAAGCGTCGAGGTGTTCCTGCCTCACTATGTGCAGTTCACCGTTGAGGGTGGCGTGTCCATGGGAGGCAGTAACGTTCACGAAGGACCAGGCGCCTGGGAGATCATCAAGCAGAAACTCCGGCCACAAATCCTGCTCCCCGATCAACCACCGGATTTCGCCAGCGCTGAAAGCAATCCCGAACGCTCCGTGCGTATCCGCTTTATCACCCATATCACGATGGGCAGTGTCGAACTCTATCGCTTGTAGTGCTTGCTCCAAGGGGTCTCTCCTTCTTCCTGTGACACCTTCTGGCTTCACTGAAAGACGGCTCGCTTGAGGAGATCGTCCTGACCAACGGCCAGAGCCATACGAAAAGTGCTCGGAGGAAACAGGGTGTTGTGCGTCTGAGGCCTGACGCTACTGAAGGTTTCGCTTCAGCGTGACCTTCACCAAGGAGGTATCCGTTATGTTCAAAAGGATTGGGCTAGGATTGGCAGCGGTGGCAACGGCTGCCGCAGCCACAGGAGCCTACCTGCGCTTCATTCGTCCCTGGCAACTGCGCTGGGGAGCCGCCGACGAAGAGGTGGCACGTGCCATGCCCGGCGACGACGTGGTGGAGCATCCCACGTTTAACGCCACACGCGCCGTCACCATCCAGGCGCGACCGGAGGAGATCTGGCCCTGGTTGGTACAGATTGGCTTCGGTCGCGCCGGCTGGTACAGCTACGACTGGCTCGACAACGCGGGCCACCACAGCGCCGAGCGGATCATCCCGGAATTGCAGCATCTAGCAGTCGGTGACTTCATCCCGATAAGCCTGGATGGAAAACAGGGCCAATGGGTGAAGGACTTCGAACCAAATCAGTGGATGCTCTGGGGTACACCTCGCACGAATGAGTATACCACCTGGTATTGGGGACTCTATCCGCTCGATGAGAGTCAGACGCGCCTCATCACACGAGTACGCATGCGTTATCACTGGCTCTCGCCGATGATCGTGATCGACCTGCTCGTGGAGTTCACCGACATTGTGATGATGCGCAAGTGCATGCTCGGCATCAAGCAGCGGGTGGAAAGAGCCAGGGAGGTGGCGCTGCCTCATGCCAGCGCCATCGGATGATGACGATCCTGCACCGGAATGGCAAGTCCCAAGGGAGGTGACCCACAAGGGGCTTGCCAACCTCGTCATGCCCCTGGGGCCGCCGACCTTCAGGAGCCACGGTGGTGGGCAGAATCACCACTGGTACGCGCATGCACAAGCAGTGCACGTCGACCGCTAGAGAGGAGCAACGCGCACAGGGGGAGACGAGAGGAGAGGAGATCGAGTAGTGATGAACAAGCAACACGATAATTACAAAGTGGTCCCGTATCCGAAGCTCCGGCGCTTGCTCGCAGTCATGCTGCGTGCACTCCAGCGCAAGCCTATGATGCATTTCTTGATCGAAGTCGACGTGACCAGGGCTCGACAGTATATTCGCGAACACAAGGCGAACACCGGAGAAACGTTGTCGTTCACGGCGTTCCTCATTGCCTGCCTGGGAAAAGCGGTCGATGAGAACAAAGCCGTGCAGGCGTATCGCAAAGGCAGGAAGCAGCTTGTCCTTTTTGACGACGTGGATGTAGAGACCCAGATTGAGCGTGAAACGGCTGATCAGAAGCAGAACATGACCTACATCTTCAGAGCAGCCAATCGCAAGACCTTCCGCGAGATTCATCGGGAGATCAGGGCAGCCCAGGTGGAGGAAGTGGCAAAAGCCAGGGTGGGTTCCAAAGCACTTCCGTTCCGTTCCAAAGCACTCCAGTGGTTGCTGTTCCTGCCGACCTTTCTCTTCAGATTCCTCTATAGGATGCGAGGTCCGCATATGATGAAGAAATACGGTGGGACGGTGGGAACAGCGGCAGTGGGCATGTTTGAGGATGGTGCCGGATGGGTCATCCCTATAGGCCACCCCCAAACACTCATGATGACGGTGGGTGGTATTGGCGTGAAACCTGGGGTCGTTGATGGGAGCATCGCCATCCGGGACTATCTCAGTCTGACGATCAGCCTGGATCATGAGATGATCGACGGTGCTCCGGCAGCACGCTTCACCAGGCGGTTGAAAGAGCTGATCCAGGGCGGGTATGGTCTCATCGAGCAAGAGGGGGCGCTGCCGGAACCCCTGCCAGTGCCTGATTCTTCCAGGTAACTACCTTCGACTTTTGCATCAGCGAAGAGAGGAGAGATGAAGAACATGGCGCATATAGAACGTGAAATCGTCATCAACCGGCCAGTCGATGAGGTGTTCGACTTTCTGGCCGATGGGCGCAATGAGCCGCAATACAATCCAAACATGCTCCGTGCCGAGCAGACGTCGGCCGGGCCCGTTGGTCCCGGCACGCAGTTCCGCACCGAGGTCACGAACAATAGCCGATCCATGGAGATGATCTACGAGTTCACCGTCTACGAACGCCCTCAACGGCTCGTGGGGCGCACGATCAAAGGCCCCATAGATGTCCAGAGTACCGGGACCTTTGATTCCGTTCCGGGAGGCACCCACTTTCGCTGGGTCATGGAACTGGAGGCGCGCGGTATCTTCAAGCTGATGTCTCCGCTGGTCGCCCGCAGGATGGGGCGGAACCTGGACACGCTGCTCGCCAATATCAAGCGTCTCCTAGAAGCACAGCAGACGCCTTTGTCGCACTCCTAGGCTGTCCCGTCCTATTAACGAATCAGATGCGAGCGTGCCCAGTGTCACCCCTGTTTGCGCCAATCCCCGAAAGCAAAGGAGAACCATCATGCATTACAAAGAAATACCACTGTTGCTGCTCGTCGCCGCGGCGGGTGGAATCATGACGGACACGAAGCAAACGACCCGGCAGGTGCCCCCGTGGAGTCTGTGACGGCCACGGCCACAGGCCGGTCGACCGCGGCGCGGGTGGCATCCACGACATCCAGAGGCAGGACTCGTGGCCATCAAGGCCATCCACACCCTGGCCTGGTTCTCGATCGAGTCGTGTATGGTCTACCTGCTCTATACAGGATGTGCGAAGCGCTCCGATCGGAGTGTAGCAGTGGCAGCGGCGGTGGTCGGCGGCGAGAGCCTGATCTTCGCGGCGAACGGGTTCCGCTGTCCCCTCACCCAGCTTGCCGACTCCCTCGGAACTGGAAGCGGCTCGGTCACCGACATCTTCCTCCCGGATTGGTTCGCCCACAATCTCCCGGCGATCCACGTTCCGCTGCTCATCCTGGCGGCCTTCCTCAACGGATGGAACCTCCGCCAGCAGAGGAAGAGGAGATCGAGTGATGCCAACGGCTAAGGAAATGCGCCCACGGCTCGACACGTGAGATGCACCATCATCTGTCCTGGAAGCGTCTCTCACCGTCCTAAAAGCCAGAGTCACGGTACGAGAGAGCCGTGCTGCCTATGCCCTGACGACGATAAGCGTCACTACGCCCCGGTTCAGGATTATATACAGGACGGGAGCGATCCAAGAAGCGCTAGTAGCCAGGATCGTAACCGGGCACTATCGCTTACCGCGTGAAACAGGATCATCAGAAAGAGACTGCCCCTGGTGTTGTTGTAGACCCAGGTAAAGAGCGCCGAAAGAGGGAATGGGAACGCCTGGGCATAGCTGGTGAAACCCAAAGGAGTGTAGCCCATTGCAATGTTGATCGGAAGATGCCAGAGACCCCAGAGGACGCCGAGCAGCAGGCTGGCAGCGAAGGCCGGCTGGCGAGCTTGCAGTGGTGGGAGGGCGAATCCTCGCCAGCCGAGCTCTTCCGCCTCATACAGAAGGGGAAGCTACACGTTCACCAGCTTTGCGCTCTGCTCCCACAAGTGTCGCTGGAGCGACTCATCGTAGGAGATTGAGGCTGACCGCCTGGGAATGCTCTTCGCAAAGTATTGGCCGGTGACGCCTTCCACCTCGGGTGAGGAGGCCAGGTAGATCGATGTTTGCGCTCCCTTTTCGGGGCTGGTGCCAAAGCTCCAGATCAACTTGAGCAGTAGGCGAACGGGGAGGCTTGCACCTCTCTGTCCGATATTCGTTGCAACGAAGCCAGGGTCGAGACAGTTGGTAGTCACGCCGGTTCCCTGCAGTCTGCGTGCAAGTTCGTAGGTGAACAGGACAATGGCGAGCTTGGATTGCCCGTAGGCACGCATGGAGCTATAGTGTTTCTCTGCTTGCAAATCATCCAGATGAATGGAGCCCAATGCTTGTGCTCCAGAGCTGACATTGACAATCCGTGCTGGTGCGCTGGCTTTGAGCACATCGAGTAGCAAATGTGTCAGCAGGAAAGGTGCCAGGTAGTTCACGGCGAACATCATCTCCAATCCATCCACGGTTTCTCGCCGTCCACTGAAGGTCGCTCCCGCATTATTAATGAGTACATGCAGGTGTATGGAGTGTTGCTGAAAGTTCTCGACGAGTTGTCGTATGGACTGTTGCGATGACAGGTCTGCTTGCAGGAGATCAACAGCGGTATTCTTGCTTTTCGTGGTGATCTCGCTCCTGGCTTCCTCACCTCTGGCACGGTCCCGGCAGACCATGACGACGGTTGCACCCATCTGTGCCAGGGCCAGCGCAGTTGCCTTCCCGATCCCTGAATTGGCACCGGTCACCATGCAGATCTCCCCTTGCATACTGCTATTCACTGTTTGCATGATGCGATCCTTTCATGTGTTTCTCTCTTCTCTCACCGCTTCAACTGTTTCTCGTTCAAGAGAAACAGAATGCACTCACGAGACCATCACAGAACACTTTTTTGGTTTCTTCCTATCCGTTCTGTTCACGTTCAGTCTGTCCAACCACCTCGAGCTTAGCTCAAGAGAGGTTCGGGTATCGGTCTCTGGTCGCCTACCCGCGGAGGCTGTCAACGGTGACGTGCTGGCCGAAGACGAACCACAGGAGCGCGACGTCCACGAGGAGAGGGAGAACAGCCCAGCCAGAGAGCCAGATGACCTGCAGCACGATGGAGAGCACGGCGCCTGCCACGATGAGCCACGGGAACCACGCTCCCGGCACAACCCACCGCAGGAGCGCGGCCGCCGCCAGGAGGAAGCAGAGAGCTGACACGATCGCCAGGATGGGCGTGAGGGTGTTCAGCAGATCTCCCCGAGGGAGAAGTGTGTGCGTTTCCACGGCAAAGGGCCAGAGCAACCTGCCGCCTACCCACCAGGGCGGTGGGGTACCCCCGGCCTGGAGAGGGACAATCGCAGTGACGTTGAGTTGCGCACCAAGGAGCAAGAGGATGAGCATGAAGATCCACATAATATACCTCCTTCTCTTATCGGCTTTTATAGTGTTCCAAAAATCCCAGAAGCCGCTCCGCGATCCTAACGCGGCTCCGTGCTCGATCCCTATAAAGCTTAGATCCATCGGTGGATGAGAGGCGTGACCATTTGTACAACTGTGAAGTCATGTTAGAGCGGCTGCGTGAGCAGGGCTACAAGGGCAATGGAACCATTCTCAGAGATTAGGTCCGTCCCTTTCTAACACGACGAGCACGATACGTACAAGTGTGTGGTTCATCTTCTTCCTCCTTGCTTGCGTTCCACACGCATGCTCTTCCTCCACCGACGCGTCTTTCAGACTTCTGCAAGCGCAGGCATCTGACCAGGGACGCACCGGATGTGGTATGCGTGACCATTCCTCCCGCCGTCCGTCTCTCTCTCCTCACCACTACACTCGCCTCGGCACCTTGCCCGTCAAGGTGAACATGAAACGCATGGCCTTGTGACCGGGATCCGCCGTGGGGTTGAACATGCACGGGCAGCCGCCATCGATCACGGTGATGCCGTGCTGACGACCATACTCAGCGGCTGCTGGCGACACGCTTCCTGCACCGGGACCCCGATGCATCCAGACATGCTTGATGCCCAGGTCGGCGCACTCGCGCATGGTCGCCTCGGCCGTCTCGGGCTTGGTTCCGATCACAACCCAGTCGACGCCACCGGGTATGGACTTCAGATCGTGATAGCAGGTGTCACCCTCGACCTGTTCAGCGTTCGGGTTCACCGCGAAGACTTCGTAGCCCCCGCTGTCGCAGACGCTGGTACACGACGTTGCTCCCGTGTCCCTGGGGGTTCCTCGAAACCCCCGTGATGGCGACCCGCTTCTCCGCCAGAAACTCAGCCGTGGCTTCTTTCATCGTCTGCATGTCACTTCTCCTCCTCAGACTTGCTTCGAGTCACCACGCTCGGCTCCTTCGAGTCGGGCCTTGATGTTGTCCAGATCTCGCTCGAACATCGGCTGCTCGCGGCGGCGCAGGAGTGGCGCAGCCAGCTTGAGCAGACCATGCAGCTCGATCTCCATACGCATGACCAGATGGGCACCGCTCTCCGTCGGGAGCACCCGCCCGCCGAAGCCGGCCTTCAAGGTAGGTGAATCACCGACCAAGGACCACGTCGTGGGGCGCTCGTAGCGAACGCACTCGATGATCATGGGCGGGCCCTTGACAAACTCGGTCGCGTACCGGGTGCCGACGCCGATGGGACCGCCGGTGATCTTATCGATGCGCTTCATCATGGGATTCCATTCCGGTTCGTGCGTGTGGTCGCTGCAGTAGTCGAAGACATCTTCTGGCGACCGCTTGATGTTCACCTCAGCCTCAACGACCACCTTGCTCATCTTACCGTGCCTCCTGCCGCGAGACCGCGTTGGTGTCTGAGTTGATGGGGATGCATGAAGAGACATAGGTGTCCCTCCCTTTCTTGATACACACAACACTTCTTCTCTTGGAGCATCGGTCTTACGAGCATGCTCCATTGTAGAGTGTCATGCATCTATCTCACGATGCCATCACAAAATAGTGCCTCAAAATCACAAACCTGTCACAAATCTCTGTGATAAGGCTCTACAGCGGGTGGCAGAAGGATTGAGGCAGATGATTAAATGGAGGGATGAGAGCCTATTCAACCGACTTGAGAGAGCGGATTCTTCGTGCAGTCGATGAAGGAAAACCGCTAAAACAGGAACAAAGAAAGGAGCATCTCATGGTTGGCACCTCTTCAGTTCAGGCGAAAGCCATGACCTTGGGTTACTGGTCAGCCGTACTAGCAGTCGTGTTGCTTCTTGCTTGGGTCGTCTTGACCTTTGCTTTGCCCTCGCCAAATTGGAACGGCATTGAGTCGTATGCCCGTTCCTTTCAGTCCATCCAAATGCTCTCCATCATCCCCGTGCGGCTAGTAGCTCCGACGCTGCTGGTGCTCATGATCAGCATTCATTACTACGCGCAGGAACAGCAGAGAATGTTCCGTTTGCTTGGGATCGCCTTTGCGGTCATTTATACCGCGATCATCTGTGTCAATTACTACGTGCAGTTGTTCGTGGTGCGCATGAACCTCTTGCATGGGCAGCTTGACAGCCTGACGATCCTCGCCCTACCCGATCTTCGTTCCGTCTTTTTTGCGCTCGAAACCCTCGGCTACGCTTTCTTGTGTTGCGCTTCGCTTGCCATCAGCCCAATTTTTAGGGGTGGAAGACTCGCGAACTGGATACATGGACTGTTCATCGTGAATGCCGCTTTGGGGATTCTGGCAGCCATCATTGCTCCCTTTGATGTGCCTTTCCTCATCTTCGCGGGATTGGGAATATGGATGCTGTTATTTCTCACAGCCCTGATTTTGGTTGGGGTCTTTTTCAGCAAGGCCAAGAGCCGTTTGATTTGACGACAGTGCTACAAAGGGGTCACCACCTCATTTCATGCTTTGTGTACCCTGAGCTTGGGTAGCGTGCAGAGCCGATTCAGAAACTTCACTCTCCCATGTGGTTACACCGTAGCGACTCCCTGTTCTGGCTACTTCGCCTATTCGTTCTCAAGAGAAGCGCAAATGTGGATGGGTAGAACGTATTTCCTATGACGTATTGCCAACGGTGAGAGAGAGAAGGTATAATGTGGACAGCAGCGTGCGCATTCCTTCACGAGAAATCGTACCCGCGGGTCGGATTTCCCCCCTTTTTTTCTCCGCGCATCGGAAGTCCCTACCATCGTCGCCCGTTGCTTTCGTATGCGTTTTTGGCAACGGGAAAGGATGGCTCTTCGTCGTTGGACGGGTACGATTTCTCGTGAAGTCGGCCTTTTTTGCTGGCGGTCTGCTTGCGTGACTAGAAGGGGTGTCAACGCGTCTGACCAGTTGGGAAAGATCGGGGGAAAAGGAGGACGAAGCGAGCGCACGCACCGTTGCGCGTTGGCACGCTGACAAGTCTCTTTGCCACCCCTTCTCCGATGCAAACCTGGCTGTTTGGAGGGAGGACACCCTGCTATGCTTCAACGAGTCTCACGTCCCTTTCAGGCCCGGCGCGCGCTGCTCAGGTATCTGGCTCCGCGCTACCAGCAGGCGTCCCCGGCCCAGAAAACGCTCCTGCTAGATTCGTTTGTGGAATGGACGGGCTATACCCGCAAGTATGCCATCGAGTTGCTCAACCACGGGGAGTATGACCAGCCGACCATTCAGCGCCGCCGTTTGCCCCAGTACCGTCAAGAAGTGCAGCAGGCCCTCTTTCTGGCCTGGAAGGCGACCCACTACGTGTGCGCCAAACGGCTCCTGCCGTTCCTGCCCAGCCCTTGAACTGCTGCGCGAGGGAATGGTAGCGAGCCGGGTCCGGTCGGAACGCCGACCAGTCGAACAGGCTGTCGAAGACCCAGGTGCCGGCATACTTTTGCCCCTCTACAACAATGCTGGCTTCTTGCACGCCGTCTTCAATGCGTTCCACTCTTCCTTGCAGGAAGTCTATGTGCGGATGCTCCACCAGGGAAGCCGTGGCAAAGCGGTAAAAATCGATGCCGCGGATCATCTTGTAACGATACGCTTGCAGGTCCAGCGTTTTTGCGAGATGCTTCCCCTGCACTTGAAACTGGCTCCAGGAGCAGGACACGATAGCGTCAAAGAGCGTCGGCTGGTCAGTCCAGAAGCACCACGTGCGGTCGTCCCGATCTTTGGCATCCTGGTCCACAATCAGTATCCTGCGGTCGCGCAGGGGGCTACGCGCCATGTGGCAGGCCAGCGATGGCGAGCAAGCCCTCGACCAGGTTACTGCGCACATGCCTGACCTGGTGCTGCTTGACGTGATGATGCCCAGGATGGATGGCTTTACCGTTTGCCAACGGGTACGTGCATTCTCCGCGGTCCCGATCATCATGCTGACCGCCCGCGGGCTGGATCAGGACAAAGCTCATGGCCTCGATCTCGGCGCTGACGACTTTCTTGGAAAGCCGTTTAGCATGGACGAGCTGCTGGCTCGCGTCTGAGCGGTGCTCAGACGCAGTCACTTTACCCCCGACGAGTCCCCGCTTGGCCTGCAATCGATCATGCACATGGGAGACCTGGCGGTGGACTGTGTGCAGCATCGAGTCACCAGAGCCGGGCAGGAGGTAGCATTGACGCCGACGGAGTTTCGCCTCCTCGCCTACCTGGCGCAAAACGCCGATCATGTGATGATACAGGATCGCTTGTTAGCATACGTTTGGGGAGAAGAGTACGTCGGTGAGAGCCACGTGCTCCAGGTGAACGTGAATCGCTTGCGGCACAAGCTGGAAGCGGATACCGCTCACCCTCGCATCATCCTCACCAAAGTTGGTGTGGGATACCTGTTTTCTACCCATGATCACACGTGATGAATGTCACATGAGAAAACCTGGTGACTACTCACCTCTGTTGAAGATGGAATCAGCCACAACACGAGCGTTCAGGCTTGTGAAAAACCATGTCGAGGGCAAAAGAGCACGTTAAGAAGCCAGGCGAGACGCCTGGAGAGAGCACCGCGTCTGGTCTGGTGTAGACAACACTTCTGTCTTGCCCGTGCTCCATCATGCGTGGCTGACATATCCGCCTGGAAAGTGACGACCCTGATACTCGGTCATCCAGAGGGAGGTGGCCAGTCCGAAGACCACCAGGCCGATGGCTATGAAAAGCCCTGCAGCCGCGAGAATTGTTGGAACAGCGCGCCTTCTACGACCTTCCAGGCGGTCATGATGAGGCCCACCGCCCGCCGAGAGGAGCGCACTCCATTCGTGACGGAGGAACACGGTCACTGCAGCCAGGAACGAACTCCCTCCAACGACGAAGTACGCGTTTTGCTCAGCCGTCTTTGAAACTGATGCTCCTTCAGGGCATTCGATGAAAAATCAAACGCCCCATGCTTAGAGCAGGAAGCGGAGTGGTGCCAGGAGCCGCTCGCTCAGTTTGATGTACCAGGGGCGGTTCATCCAGCGAGCGAGGGACAATTCAACTGCGCCAGCGGTATCACACGCGAACAGTTCCTGCATCTGAGAAGCGATCGACGCATCATAGATCTCGACATTGCATTCGTAGTTGACGACCGAACTCAGCAGATCGAGATGCGCGCTGCCGATCGTCGACCACTGGCCATCAATCATGCAGGTCTTGGCGCGCAGTATCGCTGGACGATAGCCGAATAGGCGTATGCCTGCTTGTAAGCACTGGGTGAAGGCGCCGCATGTCACCCGATTGGTGATGCTCTGTCGGGAGGGCCACGGTACCAGCACGCGTACATCTACCCCGCGCTCGACGGCGGCTTTCAATGCATCGAGCACGCTGCGGTCGGGAACAAAGGAGGCATTGGTAAGCAAGATCGTCTGCTCGGCGCGGCCGATGGCCTCGATATACATATCGCGAATGGGAAACGTCAGTCGCAGCGCATCATTGGCCCGTACGACGATCAAGGGATCGAACTGGCGCGGGTACCGGCGCGTAATGCGCTCATGCGGAACAGAGTACTGATTCCAGTAATCGATGAACGCATGGGCGAGTTCGGCTGCGGCCTGGCCACGAATGCGCAGGTGCGTATCTCGCCAACCGGTCGCATAGCGGCTCCCCAAGTTGTAGCCACCGATAAAGCCGACGACGCCATCCACCACGAGGAGTTTGCGATGGTCCAGCGCGTACCGTCGTGGGTCAAGCACATACCAGGGGCGGGGGAATAGCCTCTGACCCAGGATGTGTACGTTGGTAGGAGAAGAGCGGAAAGCGCGCGGGGCAATGCTCTTGCCCGACCCGGCGCACATCACATAGACCGCGATTCCCTCTGCCGCTTTCTGCACCAGGTGCCGTTTGAACGCTCTGCCAACCTCATCATCCCGCCAGATGGAGGCTTCCAGGTAGATGCTTTCCCGGGCTCCATCAATGGCAGTGAGCATCGCATCGTAGAGAGTATGCCCATCTCGATAGAGCTGGAGAGCGTTGTTCCCCACCTGCACTTCACCCAGGTGTAGATGCGCAACGTCTTCCTGCCGCGTCTTTCGACCGCGCACAGAAGTCACCGCCTGTAGCGCCGTCAGCTTGGCCACATGCAGCGCCACCAGCAAGCCAGTGGCAGACATGCACACGAGACCAGCAGAAAAACCTCTCCGCAAAGCCAGGAAATACCAGGAACGTATTCGTAGCCGTCGTGTGCTTGCACTCATCTCATCTCCCCAGACGTTGTCGCACTTATCTCCTCCAACCAGGAAAAAGCGTCTATTGTCAGGTTACATCCCGGTTGTCACATCTGCCTCACAATGGTGCGTCCCGAGATCACAAAATGCCTACAATAGAGCCTGGGGAAACATGTATGTACTTCTGGTGGGAATTTCATCCCTCCTTTCATGCCTTCCACCTCCGTTGAAGGGGCGCAATTCTTAAAACGCCCTCAAGATGTAAACACTACCTCTGGCGGACGTGCAGAATCGCTCCCCTCCATTGAACCATCATAAAGGAGTAACTGAGAGATGTCCCTGGAACTCTCGACCACCGGCGTCGTGCCTGACGACTCGCGCATCGCGGTCGAGCAGGTGCGCCTGGGGTACGAGGGTTGGTCGCCTCAGCCGAATCTCCGGTTGCATGGCTGCTGATCGACGCCGAGGGCATGATCGACATCAACGTGACCGCGCTCGAAGCGCTGGGTACCCTTCAGCGGGAACTGGCGCAGAAAGGGATCGTGCTGGCCATTGCCCGGGCAAACCACCTGCTGCAGAAGATGCTCAAGCGCTCAGGGTTGACCGAACGCATCGGTTCTGAGCAACTCTATCCGACGGTACGCACCGGCGTGCAGGCATTGCTTGAACGACGGGCCAGGAAGCCGTACACTTTTGGCAAACGGGGGAAAGATTCTGTCTACACTCACTCCTCTCATGTGTGATGGTCTTGTGACGATCGCGCCAACAATGGTGACGGCAATGTGAGCCGCGTAGGCTACGCTCTTCAATAAGAGTATCTTGCCAGTACCTGCCCGGCGGATTGGTCGTCTCTCAAGGTACCGGCTCACTCCTACGCTCCGTAGGTTTCCTGTTATATACGTGCGATGAGCAGAGATGACATGAGAAGGCATTTGTTCAACATGCGGCCCAGGTTCCTGCTGGCGGCCAGCAGCCTCTTCCTGGTCTGTGCGTATCTCGTAGCAGCCTGTGGATGGGGCACGCTCAAACCCGCAGGGACACCCGCGCTCAACACCTCCTTCGCAGCGCAAGCAGACGCCTTTCTGCGCAAGGAGGTCAGCAACCGCCTGTTCAGCGGCGTGGTGCTGGTCACCCAGGATGGCAGGACGTTGTGGAGCCGCGGCTATAGCATGGCCAATTGGGAACAGCAGGTGCCCAATGCGCCGCACACCAGGTTTCGCATTGCCTCGGTCACCAAGCAGTTTACCGGCATGGCGATCCTCATCCTACAGGAAGAGGGAAAACTCCAGGTGGGAGACCACGTATGTAAATATCTCCCATACTGCCCCACCGTCTGGCAAACAATTACCATACATGAGGTGTTGGCGCATACCTCTGGCATTCCAGATCTGCCTGCTCAGACGGTACCTTCCTCCCCGGAGCAAGCCCTGGTTCCCTACGATCATGTCCCGCTGGATTTTCCTCCAGGTACCAGGTACAAGTACAGCAACGCGGGCTATATCCTCCTGGGCTACGTCGTCCAGCAGGTCTCGGGCGTGTCCTATGCTTCCTTCATCCAGCAGCGCATACTCGCGCCTTTGCATAAGAACGATACTGGCTTCGTACCTCCTTCGCCGTCTCAACCTGCGAAGGACCTGGCAATCGGCTACAAAGCCTGGCAGGTCCCGGCCTCCCCCTGGGTTTACGACCCGCCGCTGCCAGCGAAGATGACCTTCCTCTATGCTCACGGCTACCTGTATTCCACGGCGGAGGACCTGCAGCGCTGGGATCAGGCGCTCTTCACGCCCACGCTCGTCTCGCAGCGGTCGCTCTCCGCCATGTTTACCCCCTATGCGGATATGTGTTCCGCACGGCCTTCCTGCTCAGCCCCCTACACGGCAGAATCGTATGGGTATGGGTGGGAGATCGCCCAGGAGGGGAGCCTCCACGTGTTCTGGCACGGTGGGTGGCATGGGGGCAGCGGACTCAGGGCCTATAACGGGCTCTACCCCGATCACAAGGTTACAATTATTGTCCTGGGCAACCTGGACTACACCGACCCTGCGTCCATCGCTCAGGAGCTAGAGCACATGCTCTTCGGTACTACGTGAGTGTGCGTGGAGGACCATATCTATACCACGAATGTGTCGGGTGATGCTCAACATCGGGACACCTTTCCACTGTGCATTGTAAGGCGAAGATTTCACAGGGAGATCATAGCCAGTGGGCTCTCTCACACGACTCCGTCACAATTGCAAGAAGCATCTGCTCAGGCTCTATGTGAGACAGGGTTCGAGTAGGTTTCTGCTGTGTGATGGGGTCGTGACGCCGGATGCTGCTCTTGTGATCTCGTGGTGAGAACCACGTGCTATCTTTGAGCATGGGGCAAGAGGTGGAACTGTTGCCCCAGAGCCAAGGAGAAGGCTCCTATGAAAAAGCACTACTGCATTGGACTGCTCGCGGTCGCATCCGAGGTCGCCTTGATTTGGTACCAGGGACACCAGCGCGGTGCCACCGACGAAGAGGTCACTGCCTCCCTGCCGGGTGACGAGATTGTGCCGCATCCCATGCTGGAAACAACGCACGCCATCACCATCCACGCCTCTGCCGCAGAGATCTGGCCCTGGCTTGTCCAAATAGGCTACGATCGCGCCGGCTGGTATACCGACCCCTCCTGGTGGGATGGCTGGATCGACCCACTCCTCAGAGCCGAGCTGTCGCGCGAAGAGCGGGCCAGAGCGCCCAGGCGTACCGCTGCAAGCGCCGACCATAGCGTGCCGGAATGGCAGGAGGTGCAGGTTGGCGACCTGCTGCTGGATGGGCCTGCTGGTACCGCCTTCTTCACCGTGAAGGGACTGGAGCGCAATCGCTTCCGCGCCCTCTATTCCAACAGCCACGTGCGCTCCATCTTGCCAGCCGCACTGCGCGACAATCCCAAGGTCGGTGTCTCCGGCGAGTTTAGTTGGACCTTCATTCTCCATGAGCGTGCAGATGGGAACACGCGCTTGATCCTCCGCACGCGTGCCAACTATGGACCCACATGGTTCAGGATCGTGACGCTCCTGCCTTTCCTGCTGATGGAAGTGTTTACGCCCTACAAGATGCTGAGCAGCATCAAACAGCAGGTCGAGTCTGGGCGGCACCGCTAGCAGCTTGTCGGAGAGAACGGAGCAGCGGTCATGCAAGTTGCTCCGGCACACACAGCCTTCGTGGCACGGGCAGGAGTGACTCAACGAAGCCTACTCGCAGGCAAGATACGGTCAGTAATGTTGTGCTGTTCGGGTTGAAAGGATGCTGTTGCCCTTGCGCTACACCCAAGATAAGGTATGGAAGCGTTTGAGATTGAAAGCCAAACAGACCAGGCACCACTCACCAGCCGCCGCCGTCCCGCGCAACGAGAACTGACGGAAACCCAGCACCTCTTTGATGATCCCAATCACGGGTTCGACCGTGCATTTGCGTGCCCCGTAGATCGCTTTGCCCAAGGCTGTCTTGAGCTTGTACGCCATTTTCACCTGAGGGCTTGCATCATCGGGTGGAGGATCAGGTAATGGAGCAAAACGCTGCTGCCAGCTGGGATGATGGGGATCACGGCCCGTTGCGATGTACGGCTCGATGCCGCGCTTGGCGCACGCGTCCAGCGTTGCGGGGCCAAAATAGCCTGCGTCCAGTGCCGCCGCTTCGGGTGTACCGATGGCTGCTGGGATGGCTGAGAGGGTGGGTTCGGCTTCCTGGCTATCGTTGGGATGATTGGAAAGGGCATATCCCACGATGAGCAGACTCTTCTGATCTACCGCAACTTGCGCGTTGTAATCCTGCTCAAAACCAGCATGCGTCGAGCTTTTCATGATGCGCGACTGCGGATCGGATTGGGTAAGGACACGGTGCGTTGCATCCCTTTCGGCATGTACGTTTCCGCATCCTCCCCGCCGAACCCGGCGTGCAAGTTGTCCCTGCACCGGGCTCTCCATCATCCTTAACCCGTTTCGCTTCATTTCTTGAACTTCACTTTGTTCTGATGGATGCGTTCTGCCCTATGTTCCTTTGTATGACATTCAAAACATATGGCTTCCAGCATCTCTGGTCGATTATCCGCTTGACTGAGCTTTCGTTTCCCTGTCTTGACCCTGTTTTTATGGTGTGTAAAGAGCTTCGTTGCTTTCCCACACCGTTCACAGCGCCCTCCTGCCCTTTTCAGTGCTTCCCTTCGGTTGGCATCATAAATAGGGGCTTCTCTGTTGCCGTGCCAGGTGTTTTTGAGCGTTGGGAGATCGAATTGCTCGACTTTCTTCTTCTCCAGATAGGGGTTAGGCCAATGTCGTTTCCACGAAGGGCGGTAATGGATCAGTTTGGTGCGCATTGCTCGTTTTCGCCACAACCACCTTCCTTCCGCATCTTGGGCGGCGAATTCCGCATAGCCTCCTTCTGGCCCGTTGCGATGTCGCATGAACTGTTTCTTTACCTGGAACGAGCTTATCCGGTACTTCTTTTGCAACCAGCGCCTCAGTCGTATCCAGACATATCGGTCGAGCTTGTCAAAAATTCGACAAGGGTTGACCGCTCTGTAGTAGCTCGCCCATCCTCCTACCAGAGAGTTGATTGCCTCAAGCTTGTGCAAGTAATCATCATTGAGGGTCTTTTTGTCGGTCATTTCCTTAATCTTCTGCTTGATCCGCTTCAGGCCCTTCTCTGTCGGTTGCATGAATACTCCGATGATATTGCCGTCAGTAGTTCTGTTACAGCGGAAGATGTAGTATCCCAAGAAATCGAAGCCATCAATGATGTGAGTGATGACGGTCTTTTCTTCGCTTAGCTCAAGACCCATTTCTTCTTGAAGGAAGCGTTTGCATTCCTCTTTGATATCCTGCGCTTGGGCTTGTGTTCCGCGTACTGCGATGATCCAGTCATCGGCGTACCGAAACATCTGCGTTGCGGCTTTGTTCTTTCCTTTCATTCTCGCGCGTTGCCAAACAGCTCGCTTAGCAGCATCCGTTTTTACATCAGGCATGCCGTAGTGGTCAGAGTACCATTGGTCAAACCGATGCAAATAGATGTTGGCGAGTAGAGGTGAAACTATGCCGCCCTGGGGCGTGCCTTCCCCGCTGGGTGCCAATTTCCCATGATCCATGATGCCACTTTTGAGAAAGCTTCTCATGAGTTTGAGAACGTGTGGATCGGCGATGCGCCGCGCCACCTCAGCGACTAACTTGTCGTGCGGGATGCGGTCGAAGCACGCTTTTATGTCTCCCTCAATCACCCATCGGTATCCGGTTGTGGTATTGCAAAGTGAGTACAAGGGTTGCACACAATCCATCGTACATCGTCCTGGCCGAAATCCATTTGAGAAGTAGAAGAAGTCTGCTTCCCATATGGGCTCCATAAGCATTTTCAGCAGAGTTTGAACGCAGCGATCTTTCACGGTGGGAATCCCTAGAGGTCGCTTCTTATTCGTCCCCGGCTTGGGTATCTCTACCCGTCTTACAGGCATCGGTTTGAACGTGCGGTTCTTGAGTTCCGCCTGTAGGGTATCAATGAATTGTTGCTTGAACTTCTCATTCTCGAAGTCCTTCTTGTCCACATCGTTGAAGGTTTTCCAACTGACTCCATCAACGCCTGCTGTTTGCGAGCCGTCGTTGTCGAGGACATGTTGTAGCGCTTCTTCAATCCACTCCCGCTTGCACAGGATGTGGTACAGATCTTCAAAGTGATGTGTTCGGTCTGTTTCCGCTTTCCGGGCTAAACCTTGTTGAGTTTTGATGATATCGGACATACCTATCCAGTCCTCTCGTACTCTTCTCGGTTTATGGGATAACTGCCACCCTTTCTCGCAGTCCAGGTATTAGCTGGCTTTCATGAGTACTATGGTGGCTCTGACTGCTTCTCTGCCCATCGAGTGCAAGCACCTCTAGCCCTTTCAGGCGAGCAAAGAAGCTCTCACAAGTTTACCAATTGACACGCTACGATCACCTTCGGGCCGCTCCTCTAGGCCGGATACAGATGCATCGCATCTGCCGTATCGGTAGGCTCGTTTCTACCCCTGTAACATCGCCATTCGCTCAACGTTGTGTAGCTTTCGGACGTAAACTTCATGTACGCCCTACCCGATACTCACGGTTTTTCCTTACGGATTGGCTATCATCAGGCCGTGTCCCACTTAACGACCCATCAGGCAGAGCTTCCTTTCGTAACCCTGGTGATCTTTGGCTAGCAGACCGCTTCAGAAGAGATAGCTTACCTCTGGCGTCCACATTGTTCGAGCAGCTCTTTCACCACCAGTTGCTTCCCTGGCAGCTACGCTCGTAGCCATCAGCCTTTAGGGAGAGGCTGAACCCTACCAATGAACCTCGTTGTTCATTGCTTCAGATAGTGTCAAAGGGTAAGTGCTTGTCGCACTGAAATTGTACTGGTCGCCATCACGTGGCCCTTTTGTGGGTGGAGTGGGTGGACGACCACCTGGGCGGCGTCCCGTCGTGCGCTCTCGTTGCTTGCGCTGCTCCAGCTTGGCCTCATACTCCGCCTGCTCAACTGCCTCTCGCTCTTTCGCACGAGCTTCCAGGACCGCTTTCGCCTCCTCCAGTCGCACCAGGCGATCCTGCCTCCGTGCAATCTCTTTGCTCACCACCAGCCCATCAGCCACCTCTGGCTGCTCGCTTTGTTCGCTAGCAAACAACTCCTCAACCTCGGCTCGCAGCTGGGTTTCCAACTCCAGCAGACGCTTGTAACTCACCGCTTTGCATTTGGAGGCATCAGCATGCACTTTGGTCCCATCCAGGCTGATCGTGCCAAGCTTCAGCACTCCCGCCTCTTGAGCAAGCAAGAGAACCTGCACAAACAGATCTTTCAGTTCTGGCAAGAACGTGCGCCGAAACGCCGCCAGCGTATCATGATCGGGATGCGCATTGCCTGCAATGAAGCGGAATGCTACGGACTCATACGTCGCGCGCTCAATCTTGCGCGAACTGAACACACCAGTGGCATACCCGTAGAGCAGCAAACTCAGCAACAATTCAGGGGCGTAGGGTTCCCCACCGCGCAACCCATACTTCGCATACAGTGCCGAGAGATCAAGTCGGGCCACGCTGTCTACCACGAAGCGGGCTAGATGATCGGGTGGCAGACAGTCGCCCAGCCGCACCGTCAGATCAAGTGCCCCGTCGTAGTCCACCTTTTTGAATGTTCTACTCATGTTCTCCAGTCTCCACAAAAATGGGGGCACGACCAATCAGTCACCTTGGGGCGCTTTCGCCTCTGGCACGTAGCGCTCTGCGTGACCAAGTGGTGTCAACCAAAAGGCGAACGCAACGAGAAAGACCAGCAAACCAATACATCCATAGACCAGGCCCACATTCCCGGTCTGTGCAAGTGCCAGGCCGCCGAGCAGCGTACCCAGTGCGCCAGTTGGCCAGGTCAAGACTCTGATGAAGGTGATGACGCGCCCAAGCAACGCGTTGGGAACGATACGCTGGGTCATGCTGTAGGTACTGATCAGAAAAAGCACGTCTGTCCCGCCGCGCAAGGCCCAGATCACAAGGACAGATGGATAGCAGTGAGTGAATGCCATGAGTGCGGTGAGCACCCCCAGGACCATCATCGATCCTAACGCGACGACACCAAACGACCAGCGCTTGCGCAGGTGGTTCGTTAGCAGGGAAAACACCACCACACCGATCCCGTCGCTCGCATACAGCAGCCCTAACTGCGTATCGCTCGCCCGCAGCCAGTGTTTCGCATACCACACGATTTGGACATCAGCCGTCGGCAGGATGAAGTTGAAAAGAAGCAGCAGGAGCGTAAGCCAGAACACGATCGGGGAACGCCGCACGTGGTGCAGTCCTTCGAGGATCGCATGGCCGATTCCTGCCACCACTTGCTTCTCGCTGGTGCTGGCGTTAAAGCTCCTCTTGACGAGCAAGAGCGAGACAGCGGAGACAAGAAACGAGGCGGCATCAATCAAGAGCAACAGGGGCAGTGGAACACGCACGAGCAAGAGCCCTGCCACAAGCGGCCCAATGATACTGGCCATTGAGAAGCTCGCCTGGATAGACCCATTCGCCGCTACCAGATCATCCGGTTCAACAAGACTGGGAAAAGCGGCAAAGTTGGCGGCAGTGAAACCAATGGTCAGCGTTGCATTGACGAACGAGACAACATAAATCCACCAGACCGACAAGAGGCCCAGGACAGCAAGGAAAGGCAGCGAGGCGATCACCAACGCACGAGCACAATCAGTGAAGACCATGACATGCTTGCGATTGGTGCGATCCACCCAGGCACCGATCGCTAATCCGAAGAGGAGATATGGCAGGACCGTGAAAACCATCGTCAGTGCAAGATTGAGAGGCGAGTTGGTCAGTTTGAAGACGAGCAAGGGCAAGGCGAAGCCAGTCACCGAGCTGCCAAGCGTAGAAATGGTCTGTCCGCTCCAAAATGTCCAGAAATCGCCTTTCAAATGCCAGAGAGGTGCATGAGCAAAGAAACCAGACATAAAGCTCTCCCTCGCGAGCCGAGTGTGCTTGAGGGAGCATCATCTGTTCCCTTGTAACACAACACCCTCTTCTTTTTGAGGGAGTATCCATGTTCCTGTCCCTCGCTCCGATTGTACTTTGCTTTCAGCATGTTTCCAACCCTATTTCTATGCTGTAAGCATAGGTCCGTGGTCAGATATGCTCTCAGCAAAGACCCTCTATGTCAAGAGTCAAAACGCGGAAAGGAAGAACAAGGTGAACGTGGATGAAGCTGCCTCCCGTGTGGTGGTGCAAGTCTACCACACCGGTCAAGGCCAAGACGAGCGCGCCCGCCCCCGACCTGCCCCCCTCCTGCGCGGCCTTGACTCGGCGTGGTCTCTTGGAAGCCTCCCACACCGGGAGTCGGGAACGCGGTGGCGGGCTGCGGC
>Ga0070708_100000643_pt1 | contig 26384 bp, 22 predicted proteins | sample KBSK5503metaG_FD_65469 | JGI IMG/M metagenome (GOLD analysis project Ga0070708, IMG submission 65469) | Corn, switchgrass and miscanthus rhizosphere microbial communities from Kellogg Biological Station, Michigan, USA - KBS K5-50-3 metaG | ecosystem: Host-associated > Plants > Roots >... | reverse complement strand
ACGTTTCGTCATCTCATCAATTAACCATTGCCTCGACGCAAGTCGCCTCTTCCCACAAACTGAATCTCGATTTCATTACTGTTCGGTAAGTGCTAGCGCTGTACAGATGTCTCCCCGCTCGGAAGTGTGATGTAATGATTCCGAAGGCCGAGAGAAAACGTTGCGCGTGTGCTGCTGACTTGAACCGTCTCATCAAACGCTCCCGCAACCTGGTTGGCTGATGAGAATTCTCGGCCCGATTGTTCTGATACTTCTGCTGGTGGTGTGCGACACTCGACATCAGTTCAGCGCTGGCCGCACTGTAGCTTTTCAGCTTGTCAGTAACGATCACCCGCGGCACATACCGCAATCCTTTTAATAACTTGCGAAAGAACTTGTTGACTGCCTTCTTGTCCCTCCTGCTCTGGATCAGGATGTCCAATTACGTCGCCATCCTGATCTACTGCATGCCAGAGGTAATGGAGGCGTGATAAAGCACCTGAAGGTTGATTTTCCTGTGACTTTCCTCGACCGAAACAGGGCGCGGAATCTGATTGACTTTTATCGAGTGCGGTGCTTATACTCCGCGCGCTCAAAATCGTAACTAAAGGCACTCACCTGTCTTTAGTGCCGCCCAGAACGAACAAAGAGAAAACAATGTGGGAGTTTGCGAAGTACGCTGACCGCACGCTTTGGTCAAAGCCGCTCTAGTCTTCGAAAGGTCATCAAGGCTGGAGCTTCGAGGTGCATATGTCGGATTCGCTGCTCGTATTCCTGGTTCGCTGGGAAGTCACCCTCTTCGTTGGTGGCCTGGCGATCACGATTTTCCTTAAGTTACTGACGGGCCAGATCAACACAACTTACCTTCTTTACGGAACCCGAAATGATGGCACCAAATATTTTAGCCCGGAGCGCGTGCAGCTCCTGGTCGCTACGCTAGCGATCGCTTTTCAGTACCTTCTCAACGCTACTAACGCCGTTTCCGGCAAGATGCCGAATTTGCCTAATGGCTCGTTGGAACTGCTTGGCTTGAGCAACGCGGTCTATCTTGGCGGCAAAGCCTGGACCGCACTTAAAGGCAAGGCTTCCGAATAGGATGAGGAAAAGATTATGGAATACTTGAAACTCGCTTCGGGTATTGTCATCGTGGTTTTTGCCGGCTTGCTTGCCGGTACGATTCTGGCTTGGATTTGGTGGGGGAAAATACCTCTCTACAAGCTGCTATCCGAACCGAATGGAGATGCAAGTCTATCGCGCCTCCAGTTTTTGATCTTCACCTTTGTGATTTCACTTAGCCTTTTCTTAATCATCGTGGGACACGCCCCGCCTGTGTTTCCGTCCATCCCGCCGGAGGTGTTAACACTCTTAGGAATTAGCGCTAGCTCTTATCTCGTGAGCAAGGGCATTCAGTTCAGCAACCCTGCCGGCGTTGCGCGCCCGGCATTGGTGATTGCCCCAGCCGCGGTGCCTGCCGGCGCCGGAGCGGCAATCCCACCGTTTACAGCGAGTATTGTGAACGCGCCGGCCGGCACTCCCTTGCCATCCCTTATCTGGCAGCTTGACGCTCCAGCTCTAGGAGCCGTAGTAACTATACCGCCGAACCAGGCGCAATATAACCCACCGGCTGCTCCGCCGCCTGCGGGAACCAAGGTCACCATTCGAGCAACAGCTTCGGGATTTGAGGACGGCATCGCAACGGTCGAGTTCTGAGGAGTTGATATGAAATCCCACCACGTACTCGCTATGCTGCCGCTGGCCCTCGGCGTCGCGACCCAAGCGGCTCGAGTCGCTCTCAAAGCACCGATCCAGCCAAAAGCGCCAATCCCTGCTCACGCCGCAGGTGCGAAGAGTTTCAGCGTTCCCATCAACAATTTGCGCGATTGGGCTGGCAGCGTGGTGGTGAGCCTCGATGGGGTCAAGATCGAAGGACATTCCAATGTGCATAAGATGGATGCGGATTGCGAAATGCACCTTGGGTCACACACGCCTGCCTTTCATGGCAGCCCGGACGGCCTGGTCCTGGAGCCAATGAACGCCTGCGTGGAGCCGTTCCCTGGCAAGCTATCGCAAAGCGACGCAGACTGGACCTCCTGGGGTGAAGATCTGGTCAGGAAGGGTCTTGCTGTGAGTGTATCCGGAGTTCCCCGTATCTGGCCGGAACATCTGGTCGGTGGCGGCGCATCAAATCCTGATCATGCTGTCGAACTTCATCCGCTAACCGGACTAGTTTCCGGTGGTACAAACCTAGATTTCGCTCCGAATGTCTTTGCTGGAGACTTTCGCGGCGGCCTGCAAACAACGACTGCTCTCAACATCGTAAAAAACACAACCGTGACAGTGACCAACAACGGCGGCTCTGTCGATATCAGTTTCAGCGCCGGCACAATTGGCAATTTCACCGTGCTAAACATCACTATTGATCAGTCCTCTATAGCTGGCGACGGCGGCGGAAGTTTCCGCATGAACGGTGAGGTACTGGTCGACAACTCAACCAAGGTTCAGGTTCGTATCGTGACGGCGAAAGGCAGTCTTATTAACAAGGATATGCCGACGATCAAATCCGGGCCCCCGGCGAACGCGAGCATGGAGGCCCTGGTGCTCTTCAGCCTTAGTCCGGAATCGCTGCTCGACGCCGCGAACAAGAGCCACGGCGATGCAATCGCGGTTGAGCGACCAATACAGTTAATCCTGTATGGCCCACCCAACTCCCAATAAAATCAAGACTCCGGGCGTGGGTAATAAAATATGGTCCTCATTATCTGCTGCTAAACCATTCGGATTCGTTGTATCCAGCGACGGTCTCAGCAGCGAGGGGTTCCAACTAAAGTTTTATTTGAGTGCGCCAAGAAAGCGCAGTCCTTCCACGACGGGCAAAATTTCACGCAGCCTTGGGATCCTCTTGATTAGACTGCGGTGGTCGCAATTCGGGCACAGAAACCCCTTATAGATCTCTAAAGGAAGTTCTTTCCTGTACTTGACGGACTGGGCCTGAAATAATCGAAGTTTCAGCAGGAGAAGACAGTGAAGGCAAAGCTACACTAAGCGTCAAAGGTGCGCGTCTCGGGGATGGTGCAGAGTTGAAGGTGGCGACGCCGCCGGCAAGCCTCAGCGAGATGCAAACGATCCGAATGTGTTTACAACTAAAGTTGATGCTGATTGGTTGAAGAGACTCATCAAGTCATCCTTACGAGTAAAGGCCAGAAGGTCAGTTCGAGTTACAAACCAAGCACCTGATGGTAAGCATAAGGAGTCCGTCACTCCAATCCATCAAGTGCAACAAGTTCAAGTAAATTAGCGGCCGACTGCCCAAAGAACATTAACTACTTCGTCGATGCATAGGATTGTGGCAGCCCATTCGGAAGAGTCTGGAGTTACGCAAAGACTTTCTCATGCGCATTGATGAAGGTTTCATCCACTATGAGGTGTCAAACATGCCAGACAACATTAGCGTAGTTCCTGTCACCGCAACTTCCTGCAACCCCTTCCTTTTGGAAGTTATGGTTTTTGACCCGGGCGACGGATTCAAATTTGAGGTGTCAGTTGAGAAGAGTTGCACGAAAGCGACTGCGACTGATCCGGCAAAGGTGAAGTGGAAGCTGGTCTTTGATCTGTATAAGAAAAAGGCTAATGGAAATGATTTCGACAAGATTGTGCATGTCTCTTACACGGCTGAAAACGTCCAGCAAGAGAAGAAGGTTAGTTCGACAGCTGCCAAAGGGGTCAATCAGGCACAATCAAAGCAACTCATCACCAAAGTTCATCCAGCTGCAAAAGATGCTGAGAACATCGGCAGTCTGCCACCGGCTGAGCAAGAGAAGCGGAAACAGAAATTGAAGAACAGTATGAGTAAGACTGTGGATCTGGCGTTTTAGTGGTCACCGAAAGGCAAAGGACTGAAGGGAACTGGAAATAAATGACAACTCGAGCCTACAGGTTGATAAGGTTTTGTCACATTCCCTCGTTCTGTGTTGTGCTTGCGTGTGCCTGGGCTACCTCTGTCCAGGCACAATGTAACGCGAACGATATCACGACAGCTGACGGCTACGTTGTTCGGGAAGTGAGGCTCGAAACGCTGTTCGGGAGAGCTCCCGCGGAGTTGGAGAAGGCGTTCAGCAAACATAGGGGCGATAAGTACATTGATGAGGATAGTCGCACACGACTTCAATACATCGAGGAAGTAAAGGACTTTTTCAGCGAACGAAACGGGGCAGTTAGTGAGGACCGGCGCACCGGGATCAATCAGCAGAACTCTTTCTACGTTAAGGCAACTTACATTAGTGACTGCGTAAGAAAAGTTCCCGAACCCGAATGTCGAAGAACGGCGACGGATAAACAGGGTCAACCGGTCGACAAGTGTTTGGACATCACTCTGAAGATTAAAGTCATACCAATCCATACTGACAGTCTCAGCGCGAACCTGCTTGACTTGGCTCGGTCAAACAGAATGCGGTTTTACCGCGAACTGCCTAAGGGAGTTCGCATTTTCAATCCAGTTTTCTGGGTGGATTACGACAGGGATAATGGACCGACAGCAGTGGTCAACAGCACAATTGATTTGATGGAACTGGCAACCGTCAGCGGTGAGGGGGACACAACCGGAAACACCCAATTACATCTTGCAATAACCGGTCGTAAGTCGCTCCAGAAGAGGCTCTACGACACCGCCGCAATGTTTAGTGTCACGCGCAAAGGTCCGCTCGACTTGTTTTCAAGTTTTGGATTGAACGCTAGCTTCCTCGCAAAAGAAGAGCCTCAGGGCGACGGCCGTAAGCTTATAAACTCATTTTGCATGGGCGTGAATGCGAAGCTGAACATTCAGCGCGGTCCGTTGACAACAGTTAGATTGGATGCGAACTATCGTCGCTCGAGTAATCGCTTCTTCGGGGGCGTTGGAACGCTATCCGAGCAGAACAAGGAAAACGCGATCGAGTTAGCCTCGATCGTCGAGGGCAGTATTGCCAGAGGATTTTTGCGAAGTGGGCTCTGGTTTGACGCTGCAAAAACAACGAGCGGGCAAGACTCTTACCATCGACTTGCCACGCTAGCGGGGTATGCGCGCGAGATCGTGCTTTCAAAGTCCACATGCCGAATCGTCAAAACGCAAGATGAGAGCGAGCTGTGTGAGTTTCCCTCGAAAAACTCTCCGTCGATAGGTCTTGAGATGTTGTTCGGCGCAGGGCATGCTTGGGGTTCTGTACCACAATACGCGCGATTTTTCGGGGGAAACTCAGCAGGCAACTTTCTCTACGATGCACTAAATAGGGCGACTCCAATAACTATGCCCAACGGCCCATTGATTCGTAGTTTTGGTGTGAACAATGCTGGCGTTCACAATGCCTCGTCGAACAGAACCTTTGGAGGCACGTCTTACTGGCATTACAATTTGTCAATTGCGGTTCCTTTGGGAACTCTCTCCCGACCTTTGATTCCCGCGGTAACTGTGAGTGCCCTACCTGATGACTCCGGCCATCTTACTTGCGACTCCTGCACGTCGCTCAAGCAAACGTTGAAGAACCAGGTTGCGGGAGAGAAGAACATATTTATAGATGCAATGGCTGTTCGGAAAATGACTGCGGAGCAGCGGGAGGATTTAGCTCTCGAGCCGGACGATCCTAACAACCCGTTGACGGATGATGAACGAGTTCGCCTTGCCGCTGCGGAGAAAGTATTTGAGAACAAAAGGCACGAGGTACAAAAATCCGCAGATAAGATATGGGAACGTTTGACGCCCACAATCGACTACCTCGCTGACCATGCAAACCTCTACTCTGTTAGGCCCCTACTTATGTTTGATGCCGCTCGGGTCACCGACGGGGTCATCCCTGCTCAGCGCACGCGCATGGCGGTCGGAGGCGGAATACAATTCACTGTTGTTGTGGCGAAATTTGAAATTGGTTATGCGCGAACAGTGCGCGCGCTGCCTGGAGACGAAAAAGGAAACTTTGTAGTCCGAATGCTGTTCGAAAAACTTTTCTAAACTAGGTGCAGGTAGTACCGTTGGGATATCCTGGCTCGGTTGGTATTTCCTAGGTTCCTGCGCGTTGGACAGACGCCTCTGAAACCACCCCCTCAGTCTAAAACGGCGCACGTCTTGTTAGAAACTTAGTATTCAAGGTGTCAGCATGGCGGTGCCCCGACGCCCTGGGTCCATTGGAGATCTCGTCCGCCGCCATGCGTTCTCTATGATTCGTTCAGCTCGCAATAGTCATTTGGCAATGCTAAACGGGCTGGTCCTCAGAGCCTGCGTCCATTGACAGTTGGCGCCCTGGGTACTGCACCGCCAGTTACAGCCTGCGCGTGGCCCGCCACACCAATGAGTAACGATGCGGTTGCGCAGAAGCGACATGAACTTTGACATGGTGCTATGGCTCCTTTAAGTGTGGATACCCTGGGTTTTCAAGGGTATTGCGCACGGTTGGCGACATGGCATTTTGTTGGGGAATCCGCGCATTCTGCAAAACTTCGAAGCGTTTCGGTGCCTGCGTCGCTTCCCAGCAAGACGGACAAGTGTGCAGCCCAGATCACATGCATGTGCGGAATACACAATATTCAGTAAACTCGGGTCCGATAAGGCCGTTTATGGAGTTCATCTTCCGATTTTGCAACCTTCCTCTTTCTTTTTAGGCGAATCGTCCATTTACACTACCATTTCATTCGAGATTTGTGTTCGCACTCGTACAACCTCTCAAGATTTCCGCCGTAGTAGTGGGTGATGGTGCAATACCCAATGCGGACGCATAGGCCCGTCGGAAGCGCCATTGTTCGCGGTGCAGAGCCTTGACTACGCAGGTTGTCCCAAGTCAACTGCGTCAACTGGCAAGGCACCACAAGCTTTGTCGGCGACCCTTAATTTCCCATGAAACCACGGAAATGTCGGTTGAATCTCCGATGCAACGGCACCAAGTTGTGGCGATAGCTGTGGAGTTTATTATCATCAAGATGCGAGACGTCGATCTTCTCGCCGAATTCCATGCCCGTAACCACGCAAGGGCACCTGCCGGCCTTATCTGCGTAGAAGCGACGCACATCGGCCTTGATCGACTTCGTCAACACCCTAGGTTTGCACGGTTTCATTTGTACGTCGTTACATCATCATCGGCGAAACACTAATAGATCAAAAGAGGTACAGGGCGAACATCGAGACCATAAGGAAACGGCCACCACCTAAAGACACTTTAGTCAGTGAGGGCGATCTGTCTGGTTTCAATTTCTTCCCCGGTTCCGTTGAAAATATTAAGAAAGATGAAAAGCCGCGATTCCAACCAAAGTTCAAACGAGACACTCTAGCGCTACCAGCCCACCCGTGTACAACTCCGCAAGTGAAGGTCCTCGACCTCCTGCCCAAGGTGCAAACATTTATTGGGAGGGCCAGGACGTCATTCCTATTCGGTCGGATGTCCCCACAACTTTCGCAGCGCCGTCTCGTCTCCATTGAACTTGTCCCTATCACAACGACCTATACCAGGTATCTGGTGTGGCTGCGGACCTGCATTGCCGTCTGTGTACTGCCAAAATGTAAATGTGGAGAAAGCGCGCGGAACCTGCGGCAGCTCTGCTGAATATCTGGCAATCCATAAGAAGCAGTTCTTCAATACTGTGTCAGTGCGATTTCCGAGTTGAGATCTTATGAATGCTTGTCCAGAGTACAGTCCAGGAAAGCGTCCCACTCGCGCGTTTACCTTGGTCACAAACGATTCTGCTTCAGATAAGGTCATGGTTCCTTCTCTTGGATTGGGTTCAAAATCCAGCACCAGCAAATCTGTTTGACCGGGATTTACGACATCAAGAAAATGTGTCACTTGAGCTTCAGCATTACCCTTCACTCCGAAATGATAGGCGCCCCAAGAGAGCCCCGCCTCAAGCGCGGCGACTCGGTGTTCATCGTACTTGGCATCCACGAACCCTGTTCCTTCCGTAGCCTTGTGAAAGACGCCAACGATGCCCGCATTCTTGGCAATTGAGAAACTCGTTACGATGTTATGGTGTGATAAGTCGACAACGCTGTTTAAGAGGGGCATTTTTCTTCTCCCAGAGGGGCAAGACACAAGTGGAACGTCTGTCACGGTCCTTCAATCTATCTAGGACACTTCTAAGCTCGAAACTATCTCTCGCCGAAGACGTGATCAGACTTAATGAGCATTGTTGCGAGGGCTGGATTGAGCGAGTGTGCAAGGAAGCAGAGGCTCGTGAGAATTCAGCCTGTTTATGAGAACGCGCGGAAGATATTCCAGTTCCTAACCAAAGTCAATTATTTTTCTAAATATATTTTTTTAACCCGAACCTTGCTAGACCCGCCCCCAGCATCTCCAAACAGCGCGATTAAAAGATCAAACCAGAAATTTGGTCCATGAACATCATTGCCTTTGGCACCATTTTCTAACTCCCACAATGATTTCTTTGAAGGGAAGCCCTTTATCTATCAACACCTTCGTGAGCGACGCCAATTGTTGAGATTCAACATTCCTATCGACAGTATCAGCCGAGCTCGATGTCCAGACCACTTTGAATATATAAATTAACCGATCTTTCTCAGCATCGGCCAAGACCTTATTGAGCCAGCCGATCGCGTACTCTCGCTTGCCCTCCTGCAAATAAACAAGTGCTAAGTAGAATTCCGCATCCGACAACAATCCTATAGTATTTGTTGGTTGAGCAAACTTGTCGATGAAATCATAGTATTGGCCCTCGGCCTCTGTCAAAGCAGATCTATCGTCTTTACTGCGCTGCTCTTTCAGTATGTAATACTTTCTTAGCCAGTAATTTCCTCTGTTGAATTGCGCGAATCCCGCCGCTTGTGTACCCGGGTATTTGACCACAACCTGCTTATAGTATTTGTCCGCCGCATCAGTAGTATCGTTCGATCGATAGTAAAAATCTCCGAGATTCATCAGATTATCTGCGGTTGTTTTGCTTTTGGTCCTGGCAGTGTTGGAACGTTGGCCTAGGGCTAATTGGACCGGAATGCACATGAGACTACAAAACATGGCCGCTCTAAGCAGCGGTAAATTCCAGTTTAGTTTTATTCGTAGTCCAGTCATATCACCTCCAAGGAGCCATCGCAATACATTTGGAGTTGCGACTTACAGTAAGGTCAAGGGGTGGCGTTCTTCGTTTTCAAAAGCGTCGACAGAAGCTGGGCACCGCCTACTGCGCCTGCGAGACTTATGATGAAAATTATCGCCGGATTGTCATACGAGCCAGTTTGGTCGAATGCAACGATCTTAATTTTTCCCACAAGCGCAATGAGAGCGACGACCAAACCGATGATGCTCGTAACAAGAACCGCTATTAACACCTCTCGTCGGGTTATCACTCCTTGCTGTTGAAGGCGCTGCAGATAGAGCTTGATGATTGCTCCAATTATGACACCAATTATCATTGCGAAGATTAAAACTCGATCTCTCGGTCTAGCCCTCACTTTCACCTTCGGTGAAAGATTGGTAACTGTGCGGCCAAAACCGTCATCATATCTAATATTAAGAATGAGGCGTGAAGAATCACTGAACCCACTTAATAAACTACCAAAAGACATAGGAACAACTCTAAACTTTAAATCGATCGATTCGCGTTGAAGTGGGTCTATAGTAATGTTCTCCGGCAAGACGGTTTGTTGTACTAATCCCGCCGGATCCGATTCAATGCCGATCGATCTGATGTTGACCGAGTAATCTGGGTAATGGTTCTCGAGCTCAAGACGGAAGTGATTATCTACGCCTGTTAACAACTCAGCAGTCTCGCCTTGATCTGGCACAACATCCAACCGGCCATTGCTCCTAACTCCCACATATAACGAAGGCTGCCGTATGATGTTTCTTTCTCCTGGAAAAGAGAAGGTTAGCGTAATTAGATAAATCTTGGGATCTGCTTTCTCGTTAATGTCAGCCCTGTATTTGTATTCTGTTTTTTCTAAACCCGTAGGATCGGTAGATGAGGACTCGCTAATCTTTGTAAACTGGAATAACGATTGATCAGGCAGCTCGCAACTTTCAAGCTTTAGCTTGTTCTCGCCTTTGGTGCTCGTTAGTACCGTTACGATGAGATTGTGGTTTCCTGCATATGCCTTCTCAACTTCGTAAGAAACTGTTCCAGTGAACTCCTGTGAACCAACAGTTATTGGCTCTATTTCAAACGTCCTTGCGTTTCCACTACAATAGACAATGATAAGAAAGCTCGCGGAGACGATCAGACGCTTAAGCATGGCAGTATTTTCCCTTTTGACGGAACAAAAGCTCCCAGTCGAAGTACGTCGGCATTAGTAACCGTAAAGGACCTTGTTACGCGTTTAGCAAGAACCGATCACGTAAACCGTTAAGGAAGCGGGCCATCATTTCAAAATGTTCGGGTTGAATCGAGGCTGGATTGAGCGAGTGTGCGAGGAGCAAAGACTCGTGAGAATTCAGCCTTTCATGAGAACGGCGGGAAGATATTCCTGTAGCTAAGAAAAGTCAATAGTTTTGAAGAACGGTTTTGAAAGGGCTCATCGTAATTCAATTTCTCAACGCCTTCCTCTCACAGTCTACTTCTATATGTAACCATGTTTATCACCGCCGGTTTATCTAGAGCTACTCACAACGGCGTCACAAGGCTGGGGTCCCGCAAATCTTCGTGTCACGTGCAATTTTCAGTTTAGTAAAGGCACTGAATCCTCACCCCTGCGTTGCCTTTTTGTCATTTCACACTAAGAGCCCAAAAACCCAAGAATTCTGCATATCCGACTGTTCTTGAAACTCTGGGAGACCGGCTTAGAGCGAAACGAATGGACTTGGGTCTGTACCAGAGGCAAGTGGCAGAGTTGTTGGGAGTGACAGAGGATACCGTGTGTTATTGGGAGAATAACCGGGTTACAGCGTCTCGCGGTTTGCTACCAAGAGTACTGCACTTCCTTAAGCATCAAGTTTGAGAGGCGGCGTGTCGTAAACATTCAAGCACCCCCCTAACTGGGAGAATCGTCGGCTAGCGAAGACCGAGGGAACCTCTTTCGGCCAACCATTGCACACCATCTGGGTGAACAGGCCTGACTATCGCAACAACCGATCGGCCTGCGCTGATGTTGATTGGGAGCAGCATCCCGTTGCGCCGGTCCAGGCGAGTTGCCTCAAACTTGCCCAAGCTTTCAAGATTAAATGATTTGGTGGAAACGAACTATAGAATCAAGAAGTGGGGAACCGGTCCAACCAGTGAGATGAAGCAGCTATTCGAAGCAGCGTCAGGGCTCCCGCGTAGTCAGCAATAGAAGATCGCCTTCCTGCTCGAACCCTTCATCGCTTACCACATCAAACTCGGCTGTAAACGCCAGACCCAGACGCTCAAGACCTTAAGATTCTTAAGATTTTTTCTTAAGATTCGTAACCGCCACCACAACCCACTTGCTTTCAATAATTTGCGCTTAAGATCGAGGCGATTTTGCCGCTGTCACATTAAGCGACAACCAAGCGCGCGCTCATTTGCACTTTGCGGTTTCCGTGGCCTTGAGTAGCTCAGCAAGCTGCTTATGACCTCTCGCCCGAGCAATGTCTCCCGCTGTGCCTGCCGAGGATTTGTAACAAACATCAACTCCTCGATCGAGTAGAACGCGAACGACATCAGCGTGCCCGTATGAAGCAGCCATATTCAACGCAGTATGCTCGAAGTCAGCCACCCGATTTACACCTGCACCATTGTCCAACAGCAGGCCGACCGCATCGGCGTGGCCCTGCATGGCAGCTGACTGTAAGGCTGGGTATCTGTTGTAAGATGTGCCCTCAACGTGCGCTCCCTCTCTTAGACCCTCTCTTATCTCGTTCAAGTTACCATCCAGAGCCCCCGTGATCAGCTTCTCTTGTAAAAGAAAGCAATGGCGGTCGGCGCTGTCATTTTCGTCTCCGGGCAGTCCTGTGTAATTCAAGAACTCACAATGCTTGCCACCGTTCTCTTTCGTTGGCTGAAAGGCTATTGGCGGTTCTCCCGGTTTCGCTCCAGCTTGTTGTGGGTCCTTAGCGTTAGATACGTTCATTTCTTTGTTAACGCATGAAACTGATCCCATTAAGAGAGCAACAATAAGGCTCATCAGAACCCACAAATTGCCTTTCACTGCTTCTTGCGCCACTACGACCTCTCCAAAGTGCTGACTACTACGGCTTCCCATTATACCTTCTTACCACGTAAGGTTCATGCGCCCCAGTGAACCAAGTCGAGGGGAAACTTGTCAGCTTGCTATTTACATAGTCTAATGTTTGGGCTTGTGGGCTGCCATCTGGTGGTCCTCCGGCGTAAACCAAAACATTGCCTCCTATGTGAATGGAACTGTGGCCCTCATTAGTCCCGCCAACTGTTCTCCAAGCCACAATGTCGCCTGGTCTTAGACTCCCATCTGTGACAATGCCGAGATTAGTAAGGTGCTGTCTATCTTTTGCATCACCGAGCCAATTAGCCGCTGGCGGAAGCCCTCCTATTAAAGGGAACCCTCTGCCTTTTCGCCCGTTTCTTATGAAGCCTAAACCAGCGCCCTGAGCGCCGGCCGAAGCAACGAGACAATTGCACTTACTGCCAGCTCCAATGGTGAAGCTCCCGCCTCTTGTGCTTACCGTGAGTGTTGCCGAATCGGCATACGCAGGATTCCCGATGTTGAGAACAGCATTGACAGCGATATTAACCCCTACATCGTATTTACCTTTGCCCAGGGCATCAATTATTCCTGCGATCGCGGCGCTTGCACCACGGAGACCATTTGCTAAGTCTGTGTCTCCGTTATTGTCTGCTTGTGTAGCCAACTGTTCTAGTCGGTCGAGAGCCAGCCGCTCGTACTGATTTGGTGGCCGCATTCCTGTCGGGTCTGTGTGGTTGAGAGGGTTATTCAACCCATAAGAATACCTAGACCAGTTCTGCGGTTGGGAAATGTATTCAAGGAGCATGTCTTCTTGTTCTTCTGTATCTCTCCCTCTCTTCATCTCGAAGAAGATGACATACGGGTCAGGACTCGTGAATCTCCCCTGTGTGCTCGCATAGTACCGATGGATGGAGTAATCCAGTCCCGTCTCAATGTCCCGTTCTTTTTGGGTGAACTTCTGGCGAACACTATCGGCGGTGTAACCCTGCGCCGTCGTTCTTCCGCCAACGCCCGCATACAACTCTTCACCAAATGGCAAATAGTCATGCCGCTTCACGTTTGCCAAACTGCCTGTCTGGTCAAACACCATCCGCGGTGTGCCGAGCTGATCCGTTACCAGCCACTGAATACTTGTTATGCTGCTGCCTCCTCCACTTGCACCGACGCCGCTGGTTGCACGCAGCCGCAGCTGGCTGATGTGCGTTTTCCTAATTGGTGTTCCATTAGGTGCACCGGCCAGCGTTGGATCATCATAGGCTGAGGTCGGTACACCAAGTGCTGTGAGTGCCTCATCTAGCCTCGATCGCAAATCCCGTATGTCGTCCGCGTTGATCTGACTCACATAACGCGTCAGTGTGGGATTTGTCCAACTCGCTGGTGCCAAACCTGCGAGACTCCTCACGGCGTTGACAGTCGTGCGCAACTCGGTGACGTGCTCCAGCTTGACCTTGGTGACGTTCACACCGGTCGGGTCATCGACGATGGATGTGATTGTCGGGTCTGTGAAGCTCATCGCCGTACCCAGCGCGATGTTACTGTAGTTGGAGGTGCAAGTGCCCGAGCCGTCCGCTGCGCACGCTCTATAGAGGTAGGCATTGCCGCTGCTCACCCCATTATCCGTGAACCCGGTAGACGCGGTGGTCCCAGCCAGGACATAAGACCCTCCAGCGCCCTTGCGCTCGAGTCGGTAGTTAGTGGCACCCGAGGCAGGGGTCCAACTCAGCGTGACTGTCGCACCCCCACCCGAAGGCGCTGCCGTCAGCCCCGAGGGAGGAGAAGCAGAACTACTCGATGTCGCCGCTGTGATCAGTAACTGTCCGTTGCGATAGCCATATTCTTTCTGCGGACTCGATACTCCTCCATTCATTGGATACTCAGCCACCAACTCCCCGCCCAACCCATAAACCTGCCACGTCTCCACATTATCAACTTTGCGCCGGACACGCTGCCCGTTCGCATCGTAGGTGTAGACCTGCGACTGATTATTCCCACCCCACGCGGCAGTCATCCGGTTCTCGGCATCATAGGTGCGACTGCCCGCGCCGGTGTAGCTGTCCTGCTTGAGATTTCCTGCCTGGTCGTAGTCCATTAAAGCGTGGCTCGGATCGTTTGGCGCATACAGACGGTTCGTCGCCTGATCAACTGCAAACTGGATATTGTTTATTCCCGTTCCATAGGTACTCGGTGTCTGATTGATCGTGTTAATTGTGCGATTGCCAAAGCGATCGTATGAGTAACTCTGCTGCCATGGAGTGGTCGTTTGGTTCGTGCTGCTCACGTAGTAGTTTTCGGTGACTGTTTGCAAACGATTGAGCGAGTCGTAGGCAAACGAATCCGTGAATGTGTGATAGCTGGAGATCTGCTCGTTGTCCGGAATGTAGTTATCCTGATGCTTAAGGTTGCCATTGTTGTCTGGCATGCCAGAGGACACACCAGCAGGAAAACACATTCCCCAGCACTGATCGCTGTAATGATTGATGATCGCGCCGCGATTCCAGTCCGTATCTGTAGGTCCAGTATAGCTGGTGCTCTCGCGGATCTCCGCCAACTGGCCGCGGCTGTTGTAGAAGCGCTTGTTGTAGATTGGCGTATTGGTGCCAAACTGCTCTTTCAACAAACCGCCTGTGGCTGAATAGAGAATCCCGGTCGAGTAGGTGCGCGTGGCGCCATCACCGAGATTGCCGCTAAAGCTGTTCAGTCGTCCCGCAGAATCGAAACTATAACTGACGATGTGGCCAGATGGGTAAGTGATGGACTTTACGTGGCCTGCCAGATCATAGCCATAACTCAGCGTGTAGTTTTGACTGCCGAGAGTTTGCGTCCCTCCGGTGACTCGGCCCAACGCGTCGTAACCGCTGTAGCTGTAACTCGATACGGACGAGGAAACTGAGATCAGCCGCCCTTTCGGATTGCTGACGCCCGAACCCGCGTCGTAAACGTAAGTCTCGGCGGGCGTGCCATCGGAGTAAGTCTGGCTGGTAACGCGACTGAGCGCGTCATAAACGTAGGTGCTCGTGACGGGCCGGGCGTCCATCTTCTGAGTGAGGTTGCCGTTGTCGTCGTATGTGTAGGTAACAGTGCCGCTCTCCGGATTGATGGCGCTACGCAGACGAGACAGCGAATCATAGTTAAAGGTGCGTGGCGGTTGAGTCCCCTGCGTGACGGTCAGCAGGTTCCCGAAGACATCGTAAGCGTAGCTGGTTGGCTGGGCGGGCGATATGGATGAACCAAGGCTGTTGCTGACGTCCGGCTCGTCTACGCGCACCAGTCTGCCGAGCGCATCCACCATGCTGCGCCGCAATTTCCCGATCTGATCCGTAACGGTGGTAAAGTTTGCGGCGTAGGAGGTAGTGACACTGCCCGTCCATACTCCGCCAGTCCCGCTCCACGCCGGCTGAGCCGCACCGCCAAAAGTAGCAACTTCTCCAACTCTTCCCACTGTGTCTTTGGTAACGCGTGTCCAACTATCGGTTGAGGCTGCACTGGCGCGCATCGGACTCGAAGTAAGTGTAACCCTGCCCATGTCCAGATAAAGACTTTTGACTGAAATTGTGTAGTTGATGCCGTCTTCCGTTTGCTCGGTAAGGATCGAGCGGCCCAGGCTGTCAGTAGTGGTTCTGATCTTGAGCAGCTTGTCGCTCTCCGCGTTTAGATCAGCGGCCATGACCACTTGGTGGGCATTATCGAAGTAGCTGGTAGTCACCCGCCGATGCTGATTAAGGCCACCGGCATTTACTAGCGGCCCAATGGCAATGCCGGGTCGTCCAAAGGGATCGATACTGCCAAGCAACTGGTTTGTGTAATCGATCGTTGACGTCTGGCCATTGGCATCTGTCAGACTCGTAACCAGTCCTGTGTAGTAGTCGAAAGCATAGGTCGTGGTTTGCGTTCCTGTGCCGTTCTGAGGATCAACAACGACCCTGTTGGGCACGGCGTGCGTCGCGTCGTCGTAGAAGAGCTGCGTGACTTTTCCCCGCCCATCGATGGTTGTCGCTAGATTGCCGTAAAGGCCATAAGTGCTGCTGGTGGTAATCCATTTGTTATCAACATTGTCCCAAACACTTTTGCTCGTGAGATTGCCGACCGTTGGCGCGGCGCCGTAAGCCTGTCCATCATAACTAAGTTGAGCCGTGGCCGGCCCGGTCGTGCTCTGCTGCAACGCGTTCAGGATTAGTGGCGTGACCGTGCTGAGCGAGCGTTTGGCGTAGACATTCGACGAACTTGAACCGCTGGCTCCGTTGTAAAAGTTGTTGCTCGTCGTGCGCAATACGGTTGCACCCGCAGGCACACCCGTAGGCACACCGTCACTCCCACGCGAGACCGACCCCGGATCAAACCAGTCGTAGTCAGTCTCGCTCACCATATTTCCGTTAAAGTCGTACTGGTAAGTTTTAGCCGACATTTTCAACGGAGTGTTGTTCGAGGTGCCATCCAACAGCGACGTGTATTCAGCGTCCACCACTGGATTAAATGTCACCAAACCTGAGGAGGCTCCGGCAGGACCGGTGTTAGCGCCTGAGAAAGGCATCGTCGTCCAATGCCGCTCTACCATTTCCAGGCTGGAACGGTTGGAGCGGTAGACCAGTCCCGCTTTGCCCACACTGGCAAAGAACATTCCGCCAGACGGATCGTGGGTATAGCAAGTCTCAATAGTAATGGACCCATCTGGGGCCGTGACAGTTCCTCCCTGTCCCCCAATTTCATCGATGTTGTAGGTCCAGGTGTCGGTAACGCTGTCATGAGTCACCTGTTTCTGGGTAATCGTCTCGCGCGGGAGATTGTCAGCATCGAGCAGGAGATGAACGCCATCGCGGCTGTAGGCATAGTTGATTTGCGCCCCCGACGGCGTAGTCATCTGGCTGAGGGCACCGAATCCGTTTGAAGCCGTACGCGTGTAACTCGTGGCCGATGAGCCACAGGCCCACGTCACTGTACTGGTGACCGACGACGAGGTGTCTGAGTTATATTGGAAAGTGAACTTACGCGGATCCGTGCTGGGCTCAGTCACCGGAAATACAATTTGCCGAATCACGGAAATGTTTGTCGCCGGCAGAAGTTGAGCACGCAAGCACGCCATGCCCAGACTGAAGTTCCAGTCGTTAACCTCATATACTTTACCCTGCACCGTCGTCGTGTCGAAATTGAGATAGACACTTTCCCAGGTCCCGCCCACCGTCTGATACTGCACCTGGCCCTGGCCGTGACCACCGTTTGCGGCGGGATCGTAGCTGTACTTGAGTTCGCGCGTGGTCTGCTCGTCCTGATAATGCGAGACACCACTGGTGTCCCCATAAATCTTGATACTGTTTCCATTCGTATCCGTAATCCGCTGCACGCCGTCGCTGGTCTGCGTCACCTTCGTACCGTCGTTCAGATAGATGGTCCAATTGGTCGAAGAGCCGGACGGGTTGATCACCGCGTAGATGAAACTGCCATCGAACGAGTAATACCGCATCGCACTATTGGTGGTGGTCGGCGTGTCCTTGTAATAGTTGAAGAGGTAGGAACGGCTGCCGCCGTTGATTCCGTAATAGGCGTTGGTATCGACGGGACGTAGTTCGTGTTCGGCGCCGTCAGGCGTAATGAGAACAGTCCTATAGTAATGGTATTGGAGCCGCTGTTGCTCAGCGCTGTCGCTCTCGCAAGTTTGCGCGGGAGGCGGATCAGGCACCACGTAGTCAAAGTCCTCATGCGCGTCGCGCACCTCGATGCGGTAACCGCCGGTTATCGTCCAACCTCCCAGCTCGCTTAGCTGCGGCGTGTTCACTACCCAGTCCCCGCATCCTTGGAACGTACTCAATTGATTGTCAGAACGTGTCACGTTCCAAAGCTTGCTGTTGTAGATCGCGCTGACCGTCAGCTTTAGCTTGCCGCCGGCAATCGGCGGCAATGACGCCAACGGAATGGAGAGGTTCACGTTGCCATTAGTCAGACTGATATTCTCAATATCCGACACCGAGTAAGAAGCTCCCGGCATCGCGCCGCGATCGGGGCGCGCAGCCGTCTGCTGGCCTAAAGCAGCAGTAGTAACAAGCAGCAAAATGGCGAACGCAGACAGCAGGTGAAGGCGATGAAAGGATAGATGGTCTCGGCGGTTCATGGGGCGCTCCCTACGTTGGCTTCCGCGTGTGTGAAGGTGGTCAGGTGATACTGCATGAGCGTCTGACCCTGTCTCGCCCAGTTGATCTGAGACGGAACCTTCTCGCCGTTCACTTCAGTCCAACCTGAAATCTCAGCAACGATTCGCTGCCCCTGAATCTCGGAGACGATTCGATCAATAAATCCAGTAGCCGTGTTGATGTAGTAAAGCCGCCAGGCACTCTGCGGCCGCTTCGCCTCGTCTCGTTCCGGGTCGTCAACCCTCACGATGTTCCAGAGCGGGCCGCTGTAGTTGTCGGCCACTCCTTCAGGCCGCATGCTACGGGCAATCACGTAGTAGCTCGCGCCCCGAAGCTGCGCCAATACAAACTGGTCTGGACTATCTAGAACCAACTGTTCAATCAACTGCCGTTCAGCCCCTGTCGCCGGGCCATTCGCTGACATGGCTCCCTCCGAGGCCTTCCATGTCAACAGTGTTCCCCCGACAGCAATCTGGATCTCTTCGCCATCGTTCGTCTGTTGACGCACCAGCTGCACATTTTCCTGGTTGTTACCGATTGTTAACGTGCCGATTAGAATGGATTGCTCCAGGCGGTTCGTCCCAAACCGTTGACCCAATCGTCGTCCCACATTGAAAGCTGCAGGCTGCAGTGATAGATTTCGGGTTGGGCGAGCACTAATCGCTGGCGCGACGTCTCCCTGAGAACTTACATTCGTTCGGGCTGGAGCGGTCGACGAAGCGTGAGCCGATCTCGTTCTCGCCCGTTCTGCCACAAAGCCTAGTGCGCTGAACTTAGACGGCTTCACTTGCGAGTTACAACCGAGCTGAAGCGTAGTCACTAAGAGCAGAGACTTAATGACGACTGCTATTCTTTTTGACTTCATACAACCTCTTCCTCGCTAGAAGGAGCGAGAGTTCAACAAATCATTGGGGCTGACGTCTTCGGTCTTGCTTTTTTGGTCTAACGCCATCGGTGAATTCTCCTTCGGAATTACTGCCAAATTGCTGCCGACGCCAGGTGGTTCCGGGCATCTTCTCGGTTCAACAGGTTATAGTCTCTTTGACTGCTGTTCGACTTCACCGAACCTCCTCGGGCAAGATGATGACATAGGCTTCTCCGTAACTACTGCAAGCTTAGTAACACCAGTATCTCGCCCTCGCCCTTTGCCAACGGTTCGAGAGCTTTGCCGATCAACGTGCCAGGGCGATGAAGGCGCACTCCGCCAATGTCTACTGGTATAGATTTCATCGCGACGCCTTCTCTGTCGCCAGTAACCAGCAGATCGCCAATCTGAATTGGACTATTGGTCGCATCAACCTTCACTCGTACTCTACCTGTGGTTGCGACCAATACTTTATCTTCACCCGCTTCCCCAAGCGCCAAGCCTGGCCGCAGCGATATCACACCAGCAACGCGCGTGTCATAACTTTGGCTTGATGCAACTACTTGATTGGACTTGGTTGAATCAAGAACTACAACTGTGCCGGCTTGCAGCTCTTGGGAGGATTCGACCCATTCGGCGACGTCCTGGTACTTCGCAGCGATGTTACCGTTGACAGTGAGATTACCATTAGCATCCAACGTCATTTTTACGGTGCCGCCGGTTACAAAATCTATCTTGCTGCCAGCTGCAGCTGAACGGAGCAATATTTGCTCGTTACGTACACTGTCACTTGCGATAGCCGCACCGTTGGATCCGCCTTGAAAGTACATGTAACCGTTCGAGTGGAGTCCCAAGACATTATTGCTGGTGAGGAAGGTATCGTTGCCGTTCGTGAGTTTTATCCCGCCATTGATCTCTAGTTTCTGTCCGGGGCTCGTGGTCCCGATGCCGACATTTCCGGAGCTGTTGATGACAAATTGATTCTTATTCGCTGTATCAAAGCCAAAAAACAAATTTCCGCCATTAGTAAAATCTGTTCCCCAATAGTTGCAACTATGAGTGCCATCGCATTCCTGATTGAGAACGTCCTGGTTGACTCCTCTCGAGCTAACGGCCACAGAGTTTCCAGCTGGCCTAACAACATGAAGCATGGCAACCGGGCTCGTGGTGCCAACGCCAACGTTGCCGTTGCTAGGGAAAGTATTCGTCTGCGCCATCGCATTTGGTAGGCAACTAAGCAGAAGAAGCGCCGCAAAGCCGGTTGTGTTTGCGCAAGGCTTCAAATTAAATTTCGTTGAATTAGTTTTCATCTTAATCGTCCTTTCGAGTGGCTATTGCAAACTCAACAACACCAAGATTTCCGCCGAGCCCTTCTCTAGCGGCTCGAGCGCCTTGCCGATCAAGGTGCCGGGACGATGAAGGCGCACGCCGCCAATGTCCACGGGTTTAGATTTCATCGCGACGCCTTCTTTGTCGCCAGTGACCAGCAGATCGCCAATCTGAATTGGACCACTTGTCGCATCAACTTTCACTCTTACTCTGCCAGTGGTGGCGACCAATATTTTATTTTTGCCGGCTTCACCAAGTGCTAAGCCTGGCCGCAGTGAAACCACGCCGGCGACGAGGGTGTCATAACTTTGGGTTGAGGCAACTACCTGATTGGATTTCGTGGAATCAAGCACTACGACTGTCCCGGCTTGAAGCTCTTGAGAGGATTCTACCCATTCAGCAACGTCCTGATATTTAGCATTGATATTGCCTGAGACGTTGATGCTTCCGACGACGTCAAGTGTGTAGGCGGGCGAGGCCGTACCAATGCCGACGTACCCAGTTTTTGCGAAAGTGACCTTTCTCCCCCAGCCGCTGCTGTTGTATTGCCAGAGATCGATTCCTCCATTGCCGTTAAACTGGAACATCCCACCTCCTCCGCTGGTGCCCAGATAGAGGTTAGGGGCAGCAGCTAGGGTATCTGAACCAATTGTGCTGCCCGAATCGTCATCGATCCTGATTGTCTTGTTAACCTGTAATTTCCCATATGTCGGATTTGTTGTGCCCACTCCGACGTTGCCGGAGTTTGTGTTATTGATATTGTTACCGTTCGTGGTCCACTGAGCTCGGATTGGACCAGGGATTGCCAGGACGCAAGTAATAATTGCCAGAACAACCGGCCAGCAACCTCTCAGTCTTGGTCGCAATCTGCCGCGTGTTTTGTCACTCATCGCTGCTGAGTTTCGGGAGTTCGCTGATTTGCTAGTCATCACTGTTGTTTCCTTTCAAGATCGATACGGGCCGCTAAGGCTGCAATGGTCCGAGAGGAGCAGTATTGCCGACACCAATATTGCCGTTCCACTGAAGAACAAAGTTGGTATTCGCAGTATTGTTGTTCCTCATCATCAGGGCAACGCCGGTTGTTGAATTTGCGACATTATCAAGAACCAGTCCAATGCCGGACGACGTGAAGTTTGAAACTACGTGCAGCCCATAGCCGGCCTTATTGATTTGAGCTCCCCAGCCACTACCTGTGATTAGCGATGGTCCTACTTGTAAGCTATTAGTAGGAGTTGTCACGCCGATCCCAACATTTCCCGAGTTGGTGTTGTTAATGTTCTGGTTGGCGTCCGGCGGCGTCCACTGCGCCCTTGCGTTGGCGGGCTGCAACAGACAAAGTGCGAGCAACACCAGAGCGCAAGTCGCGAAGGCCGCCGTACCGTTTGATCTCAGTCTTGTCGTCTTCATAATCGGTCTCCTCGGTTGAATTTGACTTGCGGTTCCGCTACGGGGCGTCCACTTGGGCGATTGCCTGTCTTCTGTCCTCGCAGCGCACCCGCTCCGTCGATCAGACACGCCCTATTCGTAGATCGCGTGGTAAAGACGTTGACCGTTTTAACTTCAGGTATTCAGTCTTGTGCGGCAGAACGTTGATACTGCTCGAGCGCGCAAAAGTGGGATACCTCAATCTTGACTGTTCGAGTCGTTCTGGACGCGGAACTGCTGTCTTTCCTGGTCCCATGTAAACGCGACCAGGGAACAGGCGTTATCTCCACAGTCGTAAGCCGCAATAGTTGTAGGCTTAACCGCACGCGCTTCCAGAACGTATGTCGTGCCCGCGAACACGCCGCAGCAAATAAACAGCAGGAAAACTGCCTTTATGCACATCGGAAATGACTTCCTGATTAAGCATCTTTCCTGGACCAGGCGAAGAGACTAATCGGAACCAAAGCTTTTTATGGACCTAAACTCTGGTCGACATGACTCTTCTGTCAGTCGCGCACAAAGGAGTTAAGGACACCCGAGCTGCTTGGTGTCGACTCCGCAAAAACTTGAATGTATTACGTTGACGCGGGGCTTGGGAGCGGTCGCGCGTGAACAAGCAAGTACATTGAAAACAAAATGCTCGCTCTGGGCTTCTGACGGAACGCGACTGTTATGAGGTGTCGCAATAAACGTTGGGTGAATTACGCGTCGCACTCTACTCCTGTGATGCGCGATAGTCAACAAAATTCTTTCGTTAAATTTAATTGGCTCTCGGGCGTGTTAGACAACGATTCGAGATGAAGACTGCAAGCGACCACAGATCGATTCGCAGGTGCGTTACTTCTTAACATCCTTCGCTATTTCTTCAATCAATGCTCTGGGTTTTTCTGTCTCCATTGCAGCCCGCATCAGATAGCTACGCTGTAAGTCACGCTGCGTTTGCTCCTTGGCCACCGCGAGAGATTTCAGCACAGCATTAGCTAATGACCACGCCTTCCGTAACTTTGAGAGCATACGGCGAGTATGAGGATCGAATTTCGCTTGTGTATAGAGAAGAAGTGGGACGCGGCTTTGAATCGCTGCACCGGCGCAATGCGGGCTTGGAGTTTCCGAAAGCTTGGTCCTAATCTTAAGAGTGGAATGCGGGTTCTGGTACTGTCTTTGTCCCAAGAGTAGAATAACATCGGCTGGTAGGGAAAACAGATCGCTTGTTCGTTCGGTGCGTTAGGAAGCAGTCACACCAGTCATTTATCCTCATGCTACGCGAATGGGTCAAAGGTCGCTGGTATCTCGCCGTCAAGTGTCACCATTGCGGCTGGCAGTTCGCCTTTCAGCGGGATAGCGATAAGTTCGATCCGGTCTGGGTTATTAGCGAGACAGAGTTTGTCCTAACCTGCCCTGATTGTCGTTCCTCACAGCCTTACAGGGCTAAGGATATTCGTACAGTACAAGCTAAATAGCATCGTTGAACTGGTGTGGCGTTATCGGAGGCGGTGACGACCTTTTTGCTTTGAGTATAATGCGCTAACTCAATTTCGGCTCGCCTCGACTTCTGCTTGGACCGGCTAGATGGAGACAGAGAAAAAGTTGCAACCTCCAGGGCAGCTACTCGACTCACTAACGCGCACAGCAAAAAGATTGAGAATCACATTCACGCAATTAGTTTGCGCTACATGTATTACAACTTCGCCCGCATCCATTCATCCCTACGTTGTTCGCCCGCAATGACCGCTGGGGTTAGCAAAAAGTTGTGGTCTATCGAAGATATTGTTAACCTCCTAGACTAGTGATCGAATCCTGACCTACCCAAAGGAGCAAAACCTCATGGTAACATTCATAGTCTATTTTAAGACCGGCGCGAAGGTGGCCATTAAGGCTAACGGATGCATCTTGATGCCAGCCTTCGAGTGGTTTTCGAAACAGTAGAAGACGACAAAACCACATTTGTTTGGATCAATACCGCAGAATTACTTTATGTCGTGCCCGAGTCGGTACTCGGCAAAATGCCCAACTCAATACACTGATTCCGAATCGTTGTAGGCGGATCGGTATCTTCCATCGCAACAACTTGTCCAGTATTGAACGTGGCAATAATGGCCTTGTTAGGCTGCTCTGCTGGTTGTAAACAGAGTAGATGATCCATATTGATCATAGCCTTGCCTAATAGCTTGAAATCCATATGCCGCTTTCCCTCCGTTTAAAAGGAAAGCACAGATTCGGCCTTTAAGTTTTCACTCACGTTGAACCCTCGCTCTATTGAAGATATTGTTGCGTTGCTGGATAATCCAAGTGAATGAAAAGGAATCTGCTAAAGATCGGGCTGGCACTATTTCCTCTTGCTGGTCTCTATTGTGCTATTGCCTTTCTTGTAATTACCTCTATCGTTGACAGTCCTGAGTACTCGCCTATCAGAGCTGAGCGATTCGCTAAAATCTACAGCTCAGGATTTCTTTTATCCATTGTAGGCTTCTTTGCCTGCCTCCACTCTATATTCGGTAGTGAGGTGATTGTGTGGTCATGATTTTGGTGGCCCTCTGATTTGGTTTGCTTGTTCATGATGCCACTTACCCCTTAACATGATTCAGGGCGATGGGCCGTGCCCTCCCGTACACAGATCGGATAGTGTCGCACGAGTCGGGCAAGGCGTTTGATTCCGATGTAGCAACCCGGCAACGGGTATCGGCCTTTATGCTGCAAGTAATTCCCTCAGAGTCCAAACGTGACTCGTCAGGCCGCTCTCCATCGCTGGAGTACAACGAATGCTGGAATGAATCCTGCAAAAGTTGTAGTAAGCAAAGTATAGAGCAAGCGCCGCTTTAAGGTTGTCCCACTTCTTAGAAAAGCCATTTGTTAAGCGGGTAAGTCTGCGGATAGACGTTCGCATACTGAGGTTGCCACGCTCAACAATTGATGTGCAGATTCTACTAGGATCGGGATTGCCAATTACTATCTTCGTTATTATGTCCACCACTTCAGGTGGCGAATACTTTTGCTCGCCCTCGCGGTTGGTCGCATAGATTTTTATTAACTGCGCGAAGTCAACGCGAGTGCCAAGCGAATAGCTAACAGCATCGGGATATGTGATAAACCCATCTGTGGTCAACTGAAAGCGGCCCTGAGTAGCGCGGTCTAACTTCTCTGTGAAAGCCTCTGTGTTGGGCATATCGCGGTCGCCTAGATGCCACGTGAGCACCAGCTTGGTATTGCGCTCAATCGCCACGAATGTGTAAGCATCGCCTACTTTCGGATCGCTTACTTCCTTGTGGAGCTTTGTCATCTTTTTCATTCCCACAAACGCCCAGATTTCGTCGGCCTCTACGTCCTTGACCGCAACGTCTTTTATTCGTTCGCTCATGACCTCATGGCACTTCTCACCAGCAAGCACTAGTAGGTTTAGCAGTGTCTGTTTCTTTATTTCGAAATCCTTTTTAAGTTCGGTCAAACGATCGCGCAAGAGTATCGCCTGATTCGTCGGCGCGTTAACGTCATTTTCGCCATGTATGATCAGAACCGGACTCGCAAGTTTCTGCATTCGTAAAATAGACGAACGCTCCTTGATGGCCTTCTCAGTCATCCCGCTTTCGGCCTTCATGTTTTCGCGGATACCATCGAACCCTGTTTCATCGTATGCCCGCTTGAAATCGTAGATGCCTGCGCCAAAGACTGCGGCTTTGACTTGTTTCCCCAGTTTGATTGTCAGGAGCGAAGCCGCCATTCCGCCGCGAGAATAGCCAAAGACGCCCATCTCGTTCGCATCGACAAACCGTTGATGTTTGAACTTCTCAAAACCGGCGGCAAAAGTTTAATCGAATCAGGACCCATGAAATCACGCCGGCCCTCTGATTTTCCAAAGCCGGGTTCAGCAACCGAGAGACTGGCGAACCTTGCTCGGCAAAAATCAGTCCAAAGTTAATGAAATTCGCTGCCGGTGACATACCTGAAAGCAACAAGAGTCCGGGGTATTTACCGTCAGCGAGCGGACGAATCGTAATCCCCTCGATCTTCTTACCGTCCCACTGATAATCGTATTTGCAGACTTTGGCGCTCCTTGTTTCGACGGTGATGCAATCGTTCTTCTCCAACAATGCGACTATTTGATCGCGACTTAGTTGTTGGCCCGCGGTGATCAACGGTAGCGATAACAACATTCCAAGAATGATCCACAAGCGGATTGTCATGAGTTGCCTTTTCAATCGGCTAAGATAGCTTTATTGAAAACTATGCGGCCCAACGATTTGTTCGATTACGTTCTGATAATCATTCGAGAACTTTACGGTAAGGTCATTTGCGAGAAAAAGTTTTATCGGTGGAATCAGAGTTTTGCGAACAGCTTACGTGACCGGTCTCTTAACTCCATAAATCCCTTTTCTCGATACTCAGTAGGCAGCTTTTCTAGAACGTCAAATCTTTGCAGCATCTTTTCTCGTCCCTATTGGAGACCAGCATTTAGCTCGTCCGAGAGTTGGTTATCACTTCGCGAAATGGGTGACAACTCACTTAAGCTAACGAGCGTTTCAGATTCATTAGTATTTAGAGCAGCGACAATATCACTCTTGGTTGTTTTCAAATCCTTCCGTGACTG
>Ga0070708_100000641_pt1 | contig 26411 bp, 20 predicted proteins | sample KBSK5503metaG_FD_65469 | JGI IMG/M metagenome (GOLD analysis project Ga0070708, IMG submission 65469) | Corn, switchgrass and miscanthus rhizosphere microbial communities from Kellogg Biological Station, Michigan, USA - KBS K5-50-3 metaG | ecosystem: Host-associated > Plants > Roots >... | reverse complement strand
GCCTTGTGTTGGGGTTTCACTAAAGCTGCTATCTGCTTCGTGCGAGTCGCAACGTCATATTAAACTTTCCTTTATCTTCCGTTGAGGCTTCCGCCGCGGCTGAACCCTGCCACGCGCGACCCTGATCATCCGTAAACTTCCATTCAATTTCCGAGCGTTCGGCATTCTTCATAGCACGTTCACTTATCGTGACCGAGGATTTTTTGTGCGGAGTATTGGAAACAATCTGTTTCTGAGTCAGCTCCATGATCCCCGCGAGTGAAGCGGGCTTGGTGATCACGGCCTTGATCTCCCAGTGTTCGGTGTCGCCATTCGTCGAGACTATTTCTCCGTCCAGTCCCTGAAAGTCCGGCAGGTAGCGATCGGCGAGCGCCGCACGCACAAATTTCCCATCAGGATCCCACTGATACTCGATGTCCAGCGCGGCTTGCTGCGCTTTACCTTTGCCCAACATTTTCGAGACTAGATACAACGCGCCATCGATCCCGGACGACAGACCAGCGGTGGTGATGATTTTGCCGTTATCCACATAGCGCTGGTCAGAGACAGCTTTGATATTCTGGCCCGCTGTCGCAAGTCGATCGATACCGCCACGCACCGTGGTTGCAGATAGCCCATCGAGCAACCCTGCCTTGGCCAGAATGAACGCGCCCGTGCAAACCGACATTACGTAAGTTGATTTCCTGGCGTTATCCTGAACCCATTTAATGAGCTTCGGGTTTGCAACAGCGTCGCGAGTGCCTCCGCCCGGTACCAGGAGCACATCGCATTTCGGAGTGTTCTCAAAAGTGTAGTCGGCGGTGATTTTTTGACCGTAGACGGTGGTAACCGGATCCAGTGTTTCCGCGACACTAAAGATGTGGTAACCAGCGCCACCGAACACCTCCCAGGGTCCGGCAAAGTCGATAATCTCAACTGAGTTGAAGAGGAGAACGGCGACCGTGGCCGGGCTGTCCTTACCCGCCACCAGGGGAATCAGCTTCATGCCGCACTGGGGACAGTTGCCGGGCTTATCGAAAGTGAGTTTGTCGCAATCCTGCCCGCACGGTGGACAGACATAGACGTTCGCGCCCCCGCTTTGATTCGCGAGAGCCTCAAGTGACGGCGCACTCGCTCCTAACGTTGTGAGACAGCCGGCCGCGAAAACCGCGCCCGCCCCGCACTTTATGAAATGCCTTCGAGTCAGCGCCTCTTCAGTAGTATGCATCGCTTCTGTTTTCATGCTCTCCTCCGGTTTTTGATATCCAGGCCGTTGCAACCCACGTCGCTTTTGCATAACACTTCTGGGGCGAGTTAATCCTTTTCAACCACTCATTCCCCGCAGTGTCAACGCGAGCAGCGTCATGGCGATGACTGCGCCAGATCTGCCCTTGAGGAAACTTCGCCGAGTCAGTACATCATCGGTCGTTTCCCGCTTGTGTTTCAAGCTTTACTCCTCGCTCCTTGATCGTCAGCCGAGAATATGCGAGAAATCAAACGCATCGCCATGACTAAAAGCCGACAGTTTCGGACACGAAAGAGTTCAGACGAACGGGTGGTTCGAGGCGGGAAAAAATGGCGAGGATGGTTAGACACGAGCCATGGTCGACAATTCAACTAGTCGATATACCCGAGCTGTCATGACCGCAAAGAAACCCCTGCGGATCGGACTCCTGGGATTTGAAGGACTGATGGCGCTCGATCTGGTCGGGCCCATCGACGCTTTCACGTCGGCGATCGCCGAAGAACCCGATGGGCAGATAGCCAGCTGTTACGAGATTGTCATCATCGGCTTAACGAGTCGCCCGTTCACCTCCGAATCCGGAGTCGTATTCAAGCCGCACAAAACGATCAGGAACGCCCCACATCTGGACACGCTCATTATTCCGGGCGGAAGAGGATTGCGCGTGCCCGAGACGCAAAAAAGAGCAGCGGAATGGATTATCAGTCAGGCCGCAAAGACCCGTCGCATCGCAACCGTCTGCACCGGCACCTTCGGACTTGCCGCCACCGGTTTACTTGATGGGCGGAAGGTCACGACGCACTGGCGCCACGCGCAAGATCTGGCCAGGCGCTTCCCGCAATTGAAGGTCGATCCGAACGCGCTCTATCTCAAAGACGGAAAGTTCTACACCTGTGCCGGTATCACTGCCGGAATTGATCTTTCTCTGGCTTTGATCGAAGAAGATTTCGGCCCGCGGGTGGCGCTGTCAGTTGCGCGCGAACTGGTTGTTTATTTGAAGCGACCGGGTGGGCAAGAACAGTTCTCTGAGCCGTTACAGTTTCAAACCCGCTCAAGCGATCGGTTCGCAGATCTGGCAGTCTGGATTCAGGGCCATCTGCGACAAGACTTGTCGGCGGAAGGGCTTGCCGAGCGCGCCTGTCTGAGTCCGCGGCACTTCACGCGTCGATTCAAAGAAGCGTTCGGCGCGACGCCGGCCACTTTCGTAGAAGACGCGCGCTTGAGGGAGGCGCGTGAGCGTTTGACTTTACCGGAACAGACAATCGAGGGTGTGGCCGATTCAGTCGGATTCAAGAGCGCTGACGCTTTTCGTCGGGCCTTCGAACGACGCTACGGGCTGCGGCCGAGCAGTTACCGCAGACACTTTGTTCTCCGCGCGAAGTAAAATCTCGCACACGTCGCGAGTCTAGCCGAAACTTGTGACTTTACGACGATGAGGTCGAGATTCCTGTGGGTTCGGTCATAAAGTGAAATCGGCATAATTTCTCAGAATGCTATACTTGGGCCATGAAGATCATCAGCACGCTGAGGTAGCGAGGCGATTAGGAGTAACCGCTAACAGAGTGCGGGCGATGATTAGGGCGAAGCGATTGAAGGCGATTAAAGTCGGGCATGAGTGGCTGATCGATCCGAAAGACCTTGACGCCGTCAAGGAGCGAAAGGTGGGCCGTCCGCGCAAGTCACGCAAGGGCAGTAAACGAAATCCCTAAGCGGGCAATATCACATTGCTGTGAATCTGCTCACAATTTAGGCTCGCCTACTCACGTCTAGCAAACGAGGAGATTTGAAGTGACGACGATTCGCAACGTGCGCTTCAGTCAAACCACGGGACCTAGTGCAGCGCTTCGGAAGGCCGGTGAGACGTATGAAGAGCTAGTCGTACCTGACGACACGCATCATTTCATGCGCCACACCAACCTCGTGAAAGTCGACGCCGCAGTCGCCGCTTCTTCGACCGCGTGTTCGGAATGAATCGTGGCAGTGATAACTGCTTCATCGCATTACGAAGGGATAAGTGCTGCCAGACTCGACCGGCGAATCCATGGCGTATTGCAATCCGTCCGACCGCTGAACATCTGTGACGGGTGTCCCCAGAGCGAGTATTTTTCGCCCGTAACGTCAAGGGAGTCGTAATAGATTTGAAAATCGCCCTGCTCGAGATTGGCACCGGTGCTGGTCGTCGCTACCGCCATATGGTGATGTCCACCGCTGAGAAATGGGCGCATATTCATTAACATCATCTTCCATGGATTGCCGGGCTTATGCGGCAGCAGCGGCAACTCCTCACCATCAATCGTGACCTTTATGCCTCCACCGGCAGCGCATGTGATGTCTACACCAATCTCATCTGCTGTCTTCCCGTAAAGATCTCGGTTCAGTGCTGTCTGCGACATCATTGCCGGATTATTCCGGAGCGGAATCAGGTACATGTTCCTGGGAGTGAGCGCAGCGGAGTAGAAGACCGCATCGGAGATATAAGCCATGGTCACAGGGTACGGCGGTGGCTTTAGTTTAATTTTCCCGTGCGGCACATCTGCGCCTTCGTCAAGATTCATGGCCCAACGGAAATTCTCCTTCTCATCTGTGCTCATGCCGTGCGGATCGCGAGTGCGGTCCGGCACCTGCCCACGGTCGAAGAAGCCGAGCGGGAACTCGTGGTCGTAGTCAGGCGTCCGGCCTTTCACCGTCTCGATCTTAATGACGCGCGCGTCGCGAGGTATTTTGACCACATCACTATCATCGCCCAAGTCGAGGCCTAGTTCGTGTTGCGGGTGGCGCAGGTAGGCCACCTCCCACACACGATCGCGTTCGTTAAAACCGCAGATCGCGAGCCCATCAATGAGCAGGTTAGCGGTGGCTTTTTCGTGTTCCAGTGACATCTCGCTCTCCTTTCAATTCAAGTGAGCTTCATTAACGATTTGAATTCACAATTCCCACTTATTTGAAAAGCTCGTCTAGATTGGTGCTTGTACCAACCCGGACCGAGTTGCAGTCAGTGCGCCCGCTAATAAAGCGTAACGGTTCGGCAAACGCCCACAGCGAGCGCTGTTGGTTGTCGTCGTCAAGATCGAAAGCCTCATAATAAAGCTGGAAATCACCCTGTCCGGGGGTGGCGCCCGTTAGCCTTATATCTCTGCTATGCAGACCGCGCGAGCCTTCCTTACTTGCGTCGTTATCACACAATTGGGTCGTAGCCGGACGCGTGTTCGTTAAGCTGATCTGCCACGGATTTCCATTCCTGTGAGGGAACGATCCAAGGGGTTCTGGCCCGTTGCCAAAATCAATACTGATGTTGATTTTCCCGGTGGGCTCACAAGTAATGTCAGCGCCTATGAGGTTGTTCGTCCTTCCGAACAAGTGCTCGTCCAGTTCCTGTTGCGACATCCTGGTACCGTCTTCACTGACGAGCAGCCGGAACAGCCTTTTAGTAGACAACGCCTGCGTGTAAAAGACTGCGTTTTGGATAAAGGCGCGCGTCATCGGGAAGCTAGGTTTCACCAGATGGCCGCGACCATGACCGATGTCTTCTGGCGGCTCTTCAACGTTTATGGTCCACCTGAAGTTCTCCGCTGCGTCCAGAGTCGTCGGGCCCTTAGTCCGTTCGGCGATGGGACCTTGGTCGAAGAAACCGAGAGGGTTCTGCTGGAAAGGTGATATTCCTTTTTCGGTCTCAATATGAATGACAATACCCGAGTTGGGATCAAAGCGGATGGGCGTGTTCGCATCCCCATCGATGTTCAAGATAAGCTCGTGATTCTCATGGTGACGTAAAAACCCCACGTCCCATTGTCCCACTTGTCCTCCCGGGGTGAAGCAGCAAATAGCTAAACCATCAATGAACAGGTTAGCGGTCGCGTGGTCGTGTGGTAATGGCATAGTTGTATCCTTTCGTCAGGGTGACGACGCGTTGCAACCAGTCCGTAAAGCCGGACGCAACCGCGGTCGTCATTTTTATATGAGCTGAGCAGAAAAGCGTTTCGCGTGGTACGTGGTACAAGACGCGCCGCATGACGCGTCTTCAGTAATCGGTGTGACCCCCGACCGGAAGGAAGGCGGCCCAGTAATATGGATTGCGGTGGCGCTCGTCGGCACCCGCCAGCATCTCCTGCTGCGCGTGACTCAGAGCTGCGGTCGTGCTCATACCTTCGAGCTTCCGCAGATGGTGGAAGCGAATCATCAACTCAGCGGTGGCGTCGGAATCCACCGGCCACTGACTGGCGATAACGACCGGCGCACCCGCGGCCAGAAACGTGCGTGCAATGCCGATCATGCCTTCGCCGTTATCGTAATGCTCGAGTTCCGTTTGGCAGGCTGACAAAACGACGAGCCGCGCCTGCGGCAATTGTTTGGTGAACACCTCGGCAGCGGTCAGCGAGTCGCCGGTCGCATCTTTCGCGAGCAGCAGACGCGAGCGCATTGGCGTACGCTCATCAGCGATGTAGTGGCCGGCGAAGTGGATCACGTTGGCGCTCGCGAGAAGATTCGTGAACGCAGTCTTGCGCACGTGTGCTCCGGTGAGTGCGGAGGCGTCGTAAACCTGCGCCACTTTATTCGCTTCGAGCTCCGCTGCAGGGAGATCCGGTAGTTCCGGATATGCGGCGCGATCGAAAGCCGGATTGCCAACACTCAAGAGTGTTTCAGCGTGCCCGAGGTGCGCGCGCTCTTGAGCCGTGTGCGAACAGTGGACCAGCACGCTCGCGCTTGGCGCGAACAGAAGGGTGAAATCCTGCACCAGGTAACGTCTGGTAGCGGGCGCCACCAACGCCGCAAATGGCAGATGAAAGAGCGCCTTATCCGGCACGATGCAAACTTCGCGTGCGCCGTTCAAAAAGGACACAACGGGTGCGACAAGCAATTCATACAATCTCTCTGAGCGTCCCCTTACCTCGCTCGCCTGGGACTCATCGTTACGCGCCAGCAGCCCAACATAATCGAGCACGAGAGCATTCAGTTGTGCCGCGGGTACGGACTGCTCGCGCACCTCGAAACGAGTGCTCGAAATTATCAGGATGAGCAGCCTGTCCTTCAGCGCAGCGTACTGCACAACTTCCATGCCAGGTGGTAACTGGGCTTTTATCGCTTCGAGATTGAGCGGCGACGCTGCGGCCTCCAGCTTCACTTCCGGCTCAGCTTCCTCAGCATCAATCTTTACGCCATGCTTCAACAGATCGAGCAGCGAGCGAGCGCGGGACTGCTCGCTGTAGGAGAAGGCCCGGCGCTTGTCTCCCCGCGCGTACGCATAGCTGATCGCGATGTCGTAGACACCCTGTTCGGCATCGAAGAAGCTGTTACGATTCTGCTCCTCCGTGATCTCGGCGCGATCACGTTCGAAGAGCGCAAGCACGCTCGCTAATTCCCTTTCAGTCGCTGCGTCGTCACTGCCATTCACGTAACAGAGCAGCCGGCCTTTGTGCGTGTCGTAGCCATCGAGCTTGGCGATCTCCATTCCGTCATACAATTTTAGTGCTTCGTCGTAGTTCCCAAGCGCCGCGACGCAGTCGCCCGCCTGCCGTGTCAAGTGGCCGAGTTGCAGGAGTGAGTAAGCAATCATCTTACGGCTGGCCGAGTCGTTCTGGAGCGAGCGCGCCACGTCGAGTCCCGCCGTGGCTTCGCGAACAGCCTCGTCATAGTGGCCCATGCCCGCGAGGATCATGCCGAGGTGCGTGTAAGACAAATGCGCGAGCGCCGGATCGCGCAACTCGTCGCGACTGATGCGGAGCGCCTCGCGTTCATACGCCGCGGCCGCATCGTAAAGTTTTAAGGTGAAAAAGGTTTGCGCAGTGTAGGTGAAATTGCGCCAGTCCTGCCGCGGGCTGGAGGAAGCAGAAGCGGCGACCGAAAGCGTACGCTGGTGATAATCGAGCGCGTGTTCAGGGCGACCTAACTCGGTGTATTGAAGGGCGAGTTGCGTGAGCACCTTCTGTTGGTTGTAGCTGTCGCTGATCGAAACGGCTATGTCAAGCGCCTGGCGATCGAGGGCGAGCGAGCGAGAGTGATCCCCTAAAAGGTCTTGATTGTTAGCGAGTAAACAGAGCGCCTGCGAGAGCAACCAACGATAGTTTCGCTGTTTACAGAACGCAGCGAGGTCATCGAGCAGTGTCGCACCATCTTCGATTCGATCGCCCTGGCCGATGCAGTAGGCAAGCCAGTAATCGGTGAGGCGTGCTTCGGCCGTGTCGCCGGCAGCGCTGAAGAGTGAGCGCACGCGAGCAAAGTGTGTGTGCGCCTCGTCGTACTGCCCGGCTCTGCATAAACGATACCCTTCAGCGAGTTCTGCGTGAGCGGCCGCGAGTTGTCTTCGCGCGGCATTTCCCGCTGCAGCGTAGTAGTTCGCCAATTCAGCGATGAAGGGATCATTGGCATGCGTTTGTTCGAGCGCACCGGCGTATTTGAAAGCGTCGAGCAGTTCATTCGCCTCATCGAGCCGGCCTTCGTTTTCAGCCTCTAGCGCCTCGCGCGCGAGTTGAAATGGCACCATCCGGCCCGTAATCATCTCGCGACTGCCGCTCATCACCTGCCAGGCGCGTTCGTCGTTGCGGGCGTGGTATGCGGCGAGGAACTCCGGCAGTGTTTGCGGCGCTGTGTACGAAATATCCTGGCGCTCTTCGAGGAGCTTGAGCCTGTTGCGTGCCTCAGCGGCCCAGGGCGAGTTGGGATCGAGTTCAAGGTAGCGACGCCAGTCGTCTGCTGCCTGGCGCGGCACATTCATGCTCTCGTGCAGTAGGGCGAGATTGAAGAGTGCATCGCGAAGTGACGGGTCGAGTGAACGCGCCTGATTAAGATGTTCAAGACTGCGAGCGAAATCGGCGAGTTTCGCACCTTCGTTTCCGGCTGGCGGATGGTTGCCGCGCTCGAATAGCGCCGCTCCCAGGTCGCTGTGGAGCCGCGCGTCGTTTGGTGCGGAGGCAAGTGCCGCCTCGAATTGCTGGATTGCTTTGTCATACTGCCGCTCGGCCAGATAAAGTTGGCCCAGAGCATGCAACGCCGCGACACTGCCTTGTTCGTGTGCCGCGTCTTGCAAAAGACGCTCGGCCCGATCTCGTGCTTTGTAGTCAAACTGATCTGAACTGCCACCGCGCGTTGATGGTGGAGGCGCGTAACTGAGATTTGTGATGCGTGCTTCGCCGGGACGCTGTTGGCGAAACGCTTCGTTGAGGGCGAGCAACCCGCGTTCGATGTCTCGGTTGCGCGAGTATGAACGCCATAACAATCCACCTGCAATCACCAGGACGATGGCAGCGGCAAGGCCGGCGTAGACTGGCACGGGCCGGCGAGACCAGAACGAGATCCATCCTGCCGGTTTGATGCTGTCGCGACGTGTGCTGGTCGTGTCATGCGCAACCGCATCAGTTTCCAACTGCACCGCCTTCGCGGTGGCGTACCGGTTGAGAGTACGTGCCACGCTGAACTTTTGCCGGCGCTCGGTAGTGTTGAGAAAGTTTTGCTCGAACTTAGTTCGTTCAGCGGCGCTCAGTTCCTCACCCAGGTACTGCTCAATCAACTCGTCCTCTGCAATTTCAACTTGTTCGCAGAACTCTTCGTCAGTGAGCAGACGCTCCTCAATGCCATGCCGTCGCTCTTCGGCGAGCGGTTCGCCGAGAAGGTATTGTTTCAGCATTTGCAGTTGTAAGTCTTCCGTCATTGGACGCTGCCGTCCGTGAGGTCGCCCCTACTTGTATGCGATCCGTGTCGATTCATTTCAAGTCGACAACCGCGCGAGGCAGTCGAGAACACATGGCCGGAGGCGCTTCAGGAGTCGGCACATCCGTATGCGGAGCGCGTTCGTCCCAAGCCTGAGCTGCCGGCCGAGTTCCTCCCGGTTCTCAATCTTTGTTCGTCCCTGGCCTTGATAATACTGCAACATGAGCGAGCGCTCGTCGCTCGTGAACAGTTGCTGCATGCAGTGCTCCAGACAGCGATCCTCACGTTCGGCTTCTTCCACGTCTGGAGCGGGTGGTGGCGGGTTGGGAAGAGTTTTCGGCCGCAAGTACTCACGCCGGACATTACGCGCCACAGCGTAAAAATAAAGCGCCGGATCGTTTATCCAGCCGGGCGCCACTTTGTGCACGTTCAGCTCGACACGCCGGAGCGTTTCGTCTGCCAGCTCCTCCGCTTCCCAACAACCGCGGCCCGCAAAAATCTTGATCAGCCGGCGGCGAATCTCTTCGTAACGCCTTCCCGCCTGTTCGCGGTCTGCATTGAGCCACGCAAGCAAGTGCTCGAACGATTCAGTGGGTGATGCCGAGGCGTTATTCGTCATTGCAAATCGGCAGGTCTACGCTCCGCTCGCGCCGAGCGCCACAGGTGTGCGCCGCAGGTTAATCAGCCGTAGCGACTGCGCTTAAAAGCGATTAACACATTTAAGAGGTAAGAGTTTTAGACCGCCGGGCGCGAGCAAGCAGAGGGTAAGCAGTCAACCAGGCGCTGTCAACTACATTTTGCAACACTTCATTCTGCGCCACAGGAAGCTGCTCCGGCTTCGGCCGCCACTCTATTCTCAGGCGCGGTGAAACGTTTCACGCCGGGTGTCATAAGCATGGTGAAGAAGTCATGCCATTTCCAAAAAAGGAACAGTTATGAACACCACCCGATCCCACGTTGCACGCTTGCAAATACTGCTGCTGATCCTCACTCAACTGCTGTTTTCATTCCCAACTTCGGTACAAGCACAGAACATAGTCGATATTTCTGTAGGAAAGCCATCGGTTTGGACGTTGGCGCAAGCCCACTATCTGCTGGCTCAGATGCATAAGACCGATCGTAGCTGGCAGATAAACCCGTTAAGTAACCTGGATCCCAACGGCATCAACCGGCAGCGGATCGAAATACTCCAGACACTGCTGGGGATCACAGCCGAGTTCGACGCAACAGCAGGCTTCAAAAATAGAATCTTGGAACGCCGTTACGACACGATCCTGGATCGTCAGGAAAGAGTCAGAACTCAACTGGACCATCTAAACAACGAGCTGATCCAGGGAAACAGGGAGTTGTACTACATCAATGTCGATCTCAATAAACTGAAAAGTGCGACGACGCCGGATCAAGATGCAATAAAGTTAAAAAACGACGAACTCAACGCGAAGACAGTCGAGCGCGACTCCATCAATACGCGAATCAGCGCTCTAAATACGGAACTCACAGGTCTCAACCAGGACACCATCAATGCCAACATCCCCAACCCCGCAGTGCCGTTCGCGAATCCGACGTCACAGCCGACGCCTGCACCTTACGCGCCCGAATTGGGGCGCATCACTCCCGAATTACTGAACAAGATCTACGCTGATACCCAGAACCGCAGCTCACAACTACAGGCCTCGATCCAACTGGATAACTACATTCAGATGCAATACGAGGTGATTTCAAAACAGCTCACGTTGCTGCGTGATGAAGTAGGACCAGACCAGCGGGTAATTTTTTTGGAGTTACCGGCTTCGATTTACAGTGTGCCCAAGCGAAGCGACGGTTATGTGGCCCAGGTCCGTTGGCAGGTTACGGATTATTCGAAATGCTCCAGGACTGCTCCGCAGACTTGCCCAGCGGGTGAGCTGCCTCCCATTCCTTCACTGACTTCGATTTCAGCGAAACCCATTACGAGTAACACGAGTAAGTATGCGGCCCTCACGAACGTGCAAGAGAGAAATACGCTGATGTTGGCAGAAAAACTTAACCTGGTTGCTACTCCGACACCCACTCCAACGCCTACTCAGGATGCTGATAAGTGCTGGGAGAATACCCGCCTCAGAGATCTTGTGCGAACTGTTGACATCATCCCTCGTCAAAGCGCACTTAATGTTAATTCCACTCACGACACCACCAACGGACTAGCTCTAAGCGCGAGGTTTCTCGCACTTTTCGGGTTTGGAGGTAAGGTCGATTATCAAAAACAACGCGAGGTTTACGATCAGTTTGTTTACCAGGACATCTTCGCGTCAGGCTTCGGTAAAGGAACGGCGAATTTCGGCTGGACTTTTGGACCATTGCCCGGAACCAAGAATTTGGCTCCCGGATTACGGACCACTTATGCCGTGATGGTCATACCGGCTGAAGCAAAACGCATAAAAATGACCGGCAGCGGGTTTGCGATTTCCAAAGGTGAGGCGCAGCCGGACGCAACTAAAAAAAGTGGGAACGAGGAAACGTTTGAAATCGAGATTCCGGATGATGCCGTTAACGGCGTTCAGCTTTGTGCGGCGGATTATGCGAGTGTTCATTCGGGCGAGCGATTGTCGCTGGTGCTTTCGGGCGAATACATCTCGCCGCAGGTTGGCATACTTGTTAATGGAGTGCCCCTGGAGCGTAAGGTAGCTGTCTCACCAATCGACTTGCCGTCGCCGACTCCAACTCCGAATTCCAATGGCTCTGGTGTCAATGGTGAATACGAATACGTCAACTCGCGACGATTGATTGCGTCGTTTGCGATGGGTGCAAACTACGAGGGCACTCCAGTGGTTGCGCTCGTAACGCCACAAGAGACGACGATTATTAACAAAGACACGCGGATTAGTGTCAACGGCAATCGCTGGCAACAAGACAGTCTCGAGATTCATGGTCTGTTGGAACCGATGTTTCTCTCGCCGCTTGCAATCTCGCGAGTGCAGCTTGACCGGACCGCAGACTGTGACAATCTCGTTCGCGCCGTAGTTTCCGGAAGAGGTTTTCGGCCGAATGCGACGTTTAGTATTAATGGCAACGCGGTTCCCAATGTAGCCGTTGTTTGCAACGGTGAATTTGTCCATCGCGTTGTGCAAAAATCAACCCATGAGTACGACCTCCTCGTGGACGATCCAGGCACGCCGTCGTGGGACATCACCCTGAGACAAAACACATCGCAAGGTCAGGAAGAAATATCTTTTCCGCTGACTCGGCCATTTGCGCCGCGTGTTTCCTGCGACATTCTTCAATATGTACCCGGTCGACCAGCACGCGCTAACGTGCGCCTAAACAGCTCCGAATTCCAAACCATCAATGAGGTGAGTCTGATCTCGAATGGTAGGATTTCTGCACCGATGGTCTGTTCGGGCGGCGCGGTCACCGCACCGAACCAGCCACCGGTGAGCGACCCTGGTCCAACAGGACGCCGACGCGGGCGCGGTCGGCCGCGATCCGCTAGCGGCGGAGAGGCAGAGCCTCCGGGTGTTTGCAGGTGGATTTCCGCGGGCGAAGTACTGTTGACCCTCAATCTCCCGGCGGGAGGAAACGAACCATCGTTCCTGCTGTTGGTTAAAGGTGACAAAGCGGAATCAGCTCTACTGAACATCCTTCCACCGGCTCCGCCGACAATTACCAGCATCGTTAACGACGCGACGAAGAAGGCTGAAGGTGCGCCCGAGGGTGGTTATCAGGTAACGATACGTGGAGAGAATCTGGAACAGATCGAGCGAGTGTTCTTTGGCGGTAAACCAGCAACCCTGTTGCAAGTCGCGGCCGGCGTTCTGATTGTAACTGTGCCGGCAGGCGAAGAAGGTGCTGTACGTGTGTTGTTGGAAACGAACACACCATATCAGGGCAAGTTCCTTTCGAACGTTCAGGACTTTGCGGATCCGAAAGAGAAAAAAGCGATCTTCAACTACGTGAAACCAAAGTAACCATGGCCATGCCGCCGGGAGTTTTAGAAACAAAATGTCCAAACGAATCCACCTTGTTAAGAAGCCTGCATGCCTGGTCCTAATTGCCTGGTCCATCATCGTCTCGCCCTCGCGATTGGTGGGCCAGCAAAGCACTGGGGCGCGTCCGCAACTAGCCTTGCAGACCGGCCATTGGGGTAATGTTCTTTCAGCCGCGTTTTCTCCGGATAGCAAGACAATTGCTACTGTCGGCGACGACTGGAACGTGAAGCTGTGGGACGTAGCAACGAAGAGAGTTGTGCGCACCCTCCCGGGTCACACCACCTCTCTGAACAGCGTTGCGTTTTCGTCGAATGGGAAACTGCTCGCCACCGGAGGCTTTGACACACAAATAAAAATTTGGAATCCCCAGACTGGTGCCGAACACTTCACTTTGAACGATAGCGAGATAGTGACAGCACTTGCTTTTTCACCCAACAACAAACTGCTTGCGACGGGTCTGGGCAGCGGAGGTGCTTTCCCCGGTAAGATCAGCATTTGGGACCTCGCCCTACGTAAAGTGCGATTTAGTTTCGATGAAAACAGTCAGGGAATATCTCAGGTGGAGTTCTCGCCTGATTCACGATTGCTTGTTAGTGGAGGAAAAGATGGGAAGCTCAAGGTTTGGCACTGCACGTCCGGAGCTTTGCAGCGGCAATGGGACGCCCATGCAAGCGGAGTCTCTTCTATAGCAGTGTCCGCTGATGGAAAGAGCATCGTGAGCAGTGGCGAGGCCGATGGTGCGATCAAGTTTTGGAAACTTGCTACAGGTGAGTTAGAGCGCACTCTTGATGGCGAAGCTAACGAAAAAAATTGCGTGAGCCTTTCGCCGGCTTGCAACTGTATGGTGGTTGGTAATTCAGAGGTCAAACTTTATGACCTGTCCACCGGCACGCTTCAGCAGTCCTTAAGTAGGAAGACAATTAACTCCAATAAAGTCCTCATATCCCCCAATGGAGAATTAGTGCTCAACATCGGCGTTGAAGAAAACGGCAATGACGCCTCTGCCGATGTTTATGTTTGGAAAACTCAGAGTGGCGAATTTCACGGCAAGTTAGTCGGCCATAAACAAGGCATAGTAGCAACGGTCCGCAATCCCTTTCTTAACACTCTGATTACAGCCGACTCCGACAAGCGAATAAATGTTTGGGATCTGCAAACGGGTGTGATGAAGGCGACGCTAGCATTGGCCGACGAGATAAAAGCACTTGCCCTTTCGGAAGATGGCAAAACATTGGCTGCCGGTGGTGGCGACTTCGGGAAACCCGGCATTGTTTATTTGTTTGACTTACAGACTTGGCAATTAAGAACCAAACTGACCGGCCATCTCTTGCCGGTACGATCGATTGCTTTTTCAAAAGATGGATCTACGCTGTTGAGTGGCAGTTCGGACGGAACACTGAAGCTCTGGCAGGTCGCAACGGGTAAGGAGCAACAGACTATTAAGAACGGCACGTTGCCCGTGCTGGTGACTGCTTTCGCAAACGATGATAATGCGATACTGGCCGGCACCCTTGATGGCACGATCAGAGCGTGGGAAAGAAAGACAGGCAGTTTATCGAAAGAGTTGAAGGACCAGACGACGGGCGTCTTTGTTTTTGCTCTCTCTGCGGACGGCAAGACACTATTAACGGCTGGTCCCAATACAGCCGGTTTTAGTAGCTGGGATACCAGCACCTGGAAGCTCAACCGATCCATCCGAAATCCACTCTTGAGTCCAACGGCAATCCAATTTGCAGGAAACTCGACTGTTATCGTTAGCAATGCCAATGGACATGTTCAACTTTGGGATCTGGTCACCGGCAAAATGGTCCGTCACATAACCGAGCACGATCTGGCTGGATCTTCATTAGTGCTGATCAAGAATAGGTATCTGGCAAGTGCGGGGCACGATGGTGTAATTCAGCTTCTGGATCTCGATAGTAAAAAGCTGATGGCAACCCTTTTCAGTCCGAGGCCCGATGAGATCGATGGCGCAGCAACTCAAAAGGTTACACCGGCGCCGAATGGCGAGTACCTGACAATTGTTCCCGCAGGATATTTCGACGGTAGCCCTATTGGCGAACTTGCAACCAACCTGAGGGTCAGCAATCGTTTGTTTCCAGCAAAGCAATTACATCTGCACTACTACCGTCCGAAGCTGGTGCGAAAAGCATTGCGTGAATAGTAGAATTCGCTGGCGAAGATCTTCGTGAGCGCCCCATGTCGCGAGTATCTACACAAGGTCGGAGTTTCTGGACCTCCAAAGCTTCCCTTAGTCAATTCTGACCTCACAAATGTGTTCCATCCTTGAAATTAGATCGAAGGATGCTAGTTCTCATCTTCGTCGTTTGTAGACCGTTTACACCAATCAATAACTCACACTCAAGGAAGGCGCTCTTTGTCGTTAGGTTTTTTTTTGCCGATCGTTAATCCGACGACAGTTCCGCAGTCTACATATTCACCGGCTTGGGGCGTTTGAAAGAGGATTTTGCCCGGCTCAACCGGTGGATCGTAACGATTGGCCAGGACAGGCATGTTCAGTTTTGAGTTGTGAAGTAGGGTTTTGGCTGTCTCGTCATCGAGGCCAACTAGCGGAGGGACGCGCGTTTGTGGAGGTCTTGAAAGCCGCTCGCGTCTAACTGATAAGGCGAGCTGTGAAAGGGCGATTGCAGGCAGCACTATAAAGCAGACGACGGCAATCACCGTAAGCGTAGCTGCCAGTAATGGTTTTTTGCCGCGTATGCAGTAGCCTAAAAGGAGTCCAAGGACAAATCTCATTGTAAGTTCCAGTTTTCTTAAAGATGAAAAACGAGGAGCACTTTCCGCTCCTTTTTGTTGATGGGATTTGGTGAGTGATTCGCGTGAACGGCCAGCTATGAGTGGCTAGGTTTGAAACCTATTTCTCTGCAGAACTTGTTCACTTCTTCCAGAGGTTCATTTCTAAGGGTCGCATGCCACTCAGAGATCGTCAAACTTCTTAGTGCTACGCCTGCTCGTAATGCATCATCAATTCCTTTCGGTCCATTCCAGTAAAGAATGTTCGTTTCAGTGGATAGTTGGTGCTCTTTGGAATCGTTGAGTCGTTGGACGATCAATCTGGTGAAATGTATTGGTGTTCCGGAACTAGTGCCGTGGCGCTCTAGGGGTGATGAGAGCCAACAGTATCTTTTATCATCAGACAAAATATCGTTTGCGTGCAGTCTGATTTGGCAGGCTTGAATGAGTCCATTCGAATCTTTATACGGTATTACCAAAAGCGGCACGAGGTAGTTGCGCGGTTTCCAGATGTGGACCACGCCAGATAGTTCCTGCCAAAATCCAGGTACACCTACGACTCCTGCTCCTGAATGAGACTTTGCGTATTCGGGGAAGTTGGTGCGCACATAATCATTCAAGATCCAGGCGAGACTTGTGCGCTCGTGTTTTGTTCGAGGCAGCGCTCCGTAGTTGGTTGCGTGGCGCTCAAGGAGTCCTCGCGACAGCAACCCTCCTGCGCCGGTGACAAGTTCCTCCAAGTAATTTGAAGCGGGCGAGATCCTTATCAGCTCTTGAAAAACGGCGTCTCTGATTTCCAGAGGAGTCGGCGAAATTGACTGGCTATTAGGCCTCTTGATTCTTGGTCGAATCGTGATGAATGGAATTTCGGAGTGGACGTGTATGTTTCCGCCGTTGCGGGACAGGCCGCGGGATCCCGCACTGATTCGCATGCAGATGGAAGTACCATCGTCCCTTGAGAAGCCACAATAAGTGGGCTTGCCACAAATCCGACACGGACGTTTTTTGCTAACGCGCTTAAAGCCGACCGAAATCATAGAGTTATGTTTTATTGGCCGCCCACTTCTAATGAGATCGTCCGCGCAATTTCATTTTATGTCCTACAAGAATTTCATTTAATGACCGAACCCACAATTCCTTTGATTGGAACGCCTATCGTCTCTGTCTTGCTGAATGAGGGCTCATTCAGTATTATGAGTCGAAGATTTCCCCCGGGGTTAATTCCATAAGAAAGCGAACCAAACTACTCGCATGATGCGCATAGAAAAAGCTGTGGTCCTCGGCGCGGGCACCATGGGCGCGCAGATCGCCGCACATCTCGCCAACGCGCGGATCCCGACTCTGTTGCTGGATATTCCACCGCGTGAATTGACTCCTGAAGAACAAGCCAAAGGGCTTAATTTGAACTCGAAAGAGGTGCGCAGCAGGATCGCGCGTAACGGTCTGGAAGCCGCAAAAAAAGCAAAGCCCGCGGCGTTCTTTACTCCCGAACTAGCAGCCCTCGTCACCATTGGTAATTTCGACGACGACCTCGCAAAGATCAAAGACTGCGATCTGGTTATTGAGGCCGTCGTTGAAAACCTCGATATCAAAAAGTCTCTCTACGAACGAGTGGAAAAGTATCGCCGGCCCGGTTCCGTCATCGCTTCGAATACGAGCGGCATCCCGATCCATCTCCTGGCGGAAGGACGTTCCGAAGATTTCCGTAAACACTTTCTTGGCGTCCACTTTTTCAATCCGCCGCGCTATCTGCATCTCGTCGAGATAATTCGTACCGAGTGGACCTTGCCGGAAGTTTCCTGCTCCATGTTTGGTTTTCTCGACAACAGGCTCGGGAAAGGTGTGGTTCCCGCTAAGGATCGACCAAACTTCATCGCTAATCGAATTGGCACATTTGGAGCACTCCACACAATCAGGACTATGCTCGAAGACGACTACTCGATCGAAGAAGTCGATCGCATCACCGGTCCTGCGATTGGCCGTCCAAAGAGCGCGACGTTTCGCACGTTTGACTTGGTTGGTCTGGATGTCTTTACACATGTCATTAAGAATTTGTATGAGGCGTTGCCGGAAGACGAAGAACGAGAGATGTTCGTCGCGCCGGAGTTTCTGACGAAGATGGTTGAAAGCGGACTCCTCGGCAATAAGACCAGGGGCGGCTTTTACAGAAAACAGACAGGCGAAGGCGGCAAGCGTGAGATTTGGACGCTCGACCGGGCCTCATTTGATTATCGTCCCTCAGAAAAAGTGAAACTGCCGTCACTCGAGATGGCAAAAAATATCGAAGATGCGCCGGAGAGGATTAAAGCACTGGTATGGGGCAAGGACCGCGTGGGAGCGTTCCTTTGGAAAACGTTTTCCCGCACGCTCAATTACGCGGCCAAGCGAATTCCTGAAATTGCAGACACGATCGTGGAAGTTGATCGCGCGATGCGTTGGGGTTTTGGTTGGGAGTTGGGGCCATTCAAGGTTTGGGATGCGATTGGTGTAGAGAAATCAGTTGCGCGGATGAAGGAAGAAGGCGTGACGGTATCCCCAAATGTCGAGCAGATGCTCTCTTCCGGCGCAAAATCGTTCTACAAGAGAGAGCAAGGGCAGCACTTCTACTTCGATTTCGCTGCCGGCAAATACGTACCACTGTCCGACCCGGTGGGCGTTACGATTCTGAAGTCAATCAAAGAGCAAAAGGGCGTTATCAAGAAGAACGCCGGAGCATCGCTGGTGGATATGGGAGACGGCGTGGCCTGCCTCGAGTTTCACTCGAAGATGAATGCAATCGGTGGCGATACGCTGGAGATGTTGAAGTTTGCCATCGGCGAGGTGGAAAAGAATTTTGTCGGTCTGGTGGTGGGCAATCAGGGAACTAACTTCTGTGTCGGCGCCAACATCATGCTGATGCTCATGGAAGCTCAGGATGAAAACTGGGAAGATCTCGATATGATGGCGCGCGTATTCCAGAACTCCACAATGAGTCTGCGTTACTCGCCCAAGCCCGTTGTCGTCGCTCCTTTCAATATGGTGTTCGGTGGTGGATGCGAGATGGTATTGCATGCAGATCGCGTCAGGGCGTCGGCTGAAACTTATATAGGCCTTGTCGAAGTTGGCGTCGGGATCATTCCGGCTGGCGGCGGCACTAAAGAGATGTTAGTGCGCACACTCGATTCGATTCCTAAGGGCGTGGACGATGCTGACCCCTTCCCATTTGTGAAGCGTGCTTTTGAAACGATCGCGCTCGCGAAGGTCGCGACCTCTGCTGAAGAGGCTCGCTCGATTGGTTTTCTATCCGCAGACGATTCCATCTCGATGAATGCGGACCGCGTGATAGCAGATGCCAAAAAGGAAGTGTTGGCGCTTGCGGCCAGTGGTTATGTGCAGCCGCAGCCGCGCACGGATATTTTAGCGTTAGGCGGTGCGGCGCTGGCAACTTTGAAGCTCGGTATTCACCAGATGAAGCGGGCTGGCTACATTTCGGATCATGATGCCGAGATTGGCACACAGCTCGCGCGCATATTGACTGGCGGTGACTTGAATCATCCGACACGGGTGTCCGAACAGTATCTTCTGGATCTAGAGCGGGAGGCTTTTCTTTCGCTCATCGGTAAGCGCAAGACGCAAGAACGAATGGCGCACATGTTAAAGACAGGAAAACCGCTCAGGAATTAGAGGTGTTGAATAATGAGAGACGCAGTTATCGTATCAGCCGTACGCACGCCTGTCGGCAAGGCGCCGAAAGGGACGTTGAGAAATACGAGGCCTGACGAAATGGGCGCGGCGGTAATCAAAGAGGCCCTTAGCCGTGTGGGTGGTCTCGACCCTGCCGAAGTCGAAGATGTGATCATGGGCTGCGCGATGCCGGAAGCAGAGCAGGGGATGAACGTCGCGCGCGCGGCGGCGATTCGTGCCGGGCTACCGGTTGAAACAAGCGCCATGACGATCAATCGCTTTTGTTCGTCAGGCCTGCAGTCAATCGCGATGGCTGCCGACCGCATCAGAAGTGGTGGCGCGGAAGTGATCGTTGCCGGGGGTCTGGAAACGATGTCGATGATCCCGATGGGCGGTCATACCATTCGTCCCAACCCTTACCTGGTTGAGCATTATCCGGACTTCTATTTGAGCATGGGTTTGGCTACCGAGAATGTTGCTCGCAAGTATGAAGTGACGCGTGAAGAGCAGGACGAGTTTGCACTGCGCTCACACCAGCATGCAGCCGCGGCGCTCGACGCTGACAAGTTCAAGGACGAAACTGTACCACTGAACGTTGTTCTGGAAGATCTTGATGAACATGGACGAAAACGGCGACGGGAAATCGTGTTTGCTAAGGATGAAGGCGTTCGCCGCGACTCGAGCATTGAGGGACTACAGAAGCTAAAGCCTGCTTTTCATGTTAAGGGAACAATCACTGCTGGTAATGCCTCGCAGATGTCAGACGGCGCGGCCGCCGCGATTGTGATGTCTGATGCTCGTGCGAAAGAGTTAGGAGCGAAACCGCTGGCGCGATTTGTGGCGTATGCAACAGCTGGTTGTCCTCCTGAGGAGATGGGCATCGGCCCTGTCTTCGCAATTCCTAAAGCTCTGCGTATCGCTAGTCTAACACTCAAGGACATCGACTTGATCGAATTAAACGAAGCTTTCGCGGCCCAGTCGCTGGCCGTTATCAAGACGTTGGGCTTGGACCCGGACAGGGTTAACGTCAACGGCGGCGCGATTGCGCTTGGGCACCCGCTTGGCTGCACGGGTGCTAAGTTAACCGCCAGTATCCTCCGTGAACTCGAGCGTCGCAACGGGCGATACGGCATGGTTACTATGTGCGTTGGTGGTGGCATGGGCGCTGCGGGAATCTTTGAAAGGATCTGACCAGATGACGGCTTCTGAGATTTTCGAATCAGTGACCAGCAGTGGGAGTAGTGATTTCGCGATTCTGGTTGGCATTCTGAATAAACATGGCTCGTGGTGTTTGATTGGAGGCCTGGCGGTTAATTGTTACGTGGAGCCGGTCTACACCGACTAACTCATTCTGGATTGCCCTATGTGGGCATCCAGGGGTGTCAGGATTCGCTGTCGAGGAGTTTCCGCATTCCCTAAATGCAAAAATGACGGGCAGCGATCTGCGGATTCAATTCAGTCTTGATGGCCGTTATCAGGATTTTCTAAATGCGACGAGCGTGATGGAAGTATTGGGGCAACAGGTGCCAGTGGCTTCGCTTGCTGATGTTGTGCGAAGAAAGCTCTGGGCTTGGAACGACGAGAAGCGCAGGCCGACGAAGCGAAAGAAGGATGAACTGGATCTGATGAGGATCTTAGAGGCCTATCCAGAGATGCGTCCCGTCATGCCTGATTAGATTAGCAAGCAAGTGCCTTAGCAGAACTCCGAAAGAATGCCTTGTGTTATTTAGTCCTAATAGCAATGTAGGAGGAAAGTCCATGTCAGCCGTAGCCGAACAAAAAAAGATAATCAAAGGTGGCGCTTTTTTGATCGAAGAGAGTGCGCCTGAAGAGATCTTCACGCCGGAAGATTTCACTGAAGAGCACCGCATGATTGCCGAAACAACCCGGCAGTTTGTCGATAACGAAGTTTCGCCGCACATCGACCAGTTGGAGCAACACGATTGGAAGTTCGCGCGCGAGCTCGTGCGGAAAGCGGCCGACCTCGGTTTGATCGCCGCAAACATCCCTGAGGAATACGGTGGTCTTGGACTCGATCAAACGAGCAGTGCTTTGGTAGGAGAGAACGTCGGGCGCTCTGCCTCCTTTGCGACGACCCTGGGCGCGGAAAGTGGCATCGGCTTGCTGCCTATCATTTACTTTGCTACGGAAACGGCCAAACATAAATATCTGCCGCGTGTAGCTTCCGGTGAACTGATTGCTGCTTACGCGCTGACCGAGGCGGGCTCCGGTTCTGACGCGATGGCCGCGAAGGCGACGGCCCGGTTGAGCGAAGATGGCACGGAATACATTCTCAACGGCGAAAAGATGTGGATCACGAATGGCGGTTTCGCCGACATCTTCATCATCTTTGCCAAGGTTGATGGCGATAAGTTTAGCGCGTTCATAGTCGAACGGCAGCCAGGACTAACTTCCGGCGCTGAAGAACACAAGATGGGTATCAAGGGCTCAAGCACAACTGCACTGGTGCTTTCTGATGTTCGCACACCGGTAGAAAACTTGCTGGGCGAGGTCGGCAAAGGTCACAAGATTGCTTTCAACATTCTGAACATCGGTCGATTTAAACTGGGCGCCATGTGTGTCGGTGGAATGAAGCTGATGGTCAACGAGTCAGTGCGCTACGCTAATGAGCGACATCAGTTTGGTCAGTCGATCTCTTCGTTTGGCGCGATCAAATCGAAGCTGGGTGAACAGGCGATTCGCACGTGGGTCGGCGAGTCGATGATCTATCGCACACTGGGAATGATTGAGTCGGGTGTGGGCGCGGTTGATTCGAAAGATATGGATGCGCGTTTGCGAGCGATTGAAGAGTATGCAGCGGAATGTTCGATCATCAAGGTGGCGCTTTCGGAATATTGCGATTACGTCGCTGACGAGATGGTGCAAATCTACGGGGGCTATGGCTACTCGGCCGACTACCCGGCTGAGCGTGCGTACCGGGATTCGCGCATCAATCGTATCTTCGAGGGCACGAATGAAATCAATCGCATGTTGATTCCGGGTCGTTTGATGAAGAGTGCGCTGAGCGGCCGGCTGGCCCTGCTCCCCGCTGCCCAGGCGTTGATGGATGAGGTGCTGACACCGCAAATGGCCGCGATCGACGATGACGAAAGCGTGTTAGCTACTGAATTGAAACTTACGCAGAACGCCAAGAAGGTTGCGTTGATGACGCTGGGCACTGCGGCACAGAAATACATGATGAAACTAGGCGACCAACAGGAGATCTTGATGGGCATCGCCGACATCATCATGGACACTTACGCGATGGAGTCGGCTATTCTGCGCGCGCGAAAACTTGCCGCCGCTCAGGGTGAGGAAACTGCGGCACGGTATCTGGATATGACCCGGGTGTTCTGCAACGACGCGGTGGAGAGAATTGGGGCGCGAGCAAAGAATACGCTTGCCGGGATGTCCGAAGGCGACGAGTTGCGCACGCTTTTGGCTGCGTTGCGTCGCTTTACGAAGCTCCAGCCAATGAACACTATCGCGGCTCGGCAGCGGATTGCTGATGAGATGATCACGGCGAATAGGTACGTGTATTAGGGAATTTAGGATCTCAAATCTAAGATTTCAGATAGTTTTGGATTTCAGGTAGTTGTAGATTTCAGATAGTTTCAGATCTCAAATCTGAGATCTGAGATTTCATTTACTTTGGCTTTATCCATTCTCACCATGGAGGCTATTACCTCACCATGAAGTACAACCGTTTCGAAGAATTAACTGTCTGGCAAGACGCAATTGAGTTGGCAGTGCGGATCTTTGAACTGACGGCCCGTCCGCAATTCAAAGGCTACTACAGTCTCAAGGATCAACTGGAACGTGCGGGCGTGTCAGTTTCCAATAACATTGCGGAGGGGTTTGAGCGGGGGACGACGCAGGAGACTTTAACATTTCTCTACATTTCCAAAGGATCAGCGGGAGAGACTCGTTCGGTATTATGTTTGACGGAGCGGCTAAAAAGATTTCAGGATCTCAGATCTGAGATCTTAGATCTGAGATCCCGATCAGAGAGCATCTCACGCCAACTACGAGCATGGTGCGAGTCGCTTCAGAATACTAATATTCGCGGACAGCGCTACTTGACCGAAAAAAGCCGGCGACAGACCCAGCAAGCTCGTGAGCGGGAAGAGTTTCTGAAAGAATTAGAAGAGATCCGGAAGCGGGGCAAATAGCAGGTCTGGGGAGTCAAACCTTCCCAAGATCGGAGATCTCAAATCTGAGATCTCAAATCTGAGATCTCAGATCTCAGATCCAAACAAAGAACCCAATGCGTATCATCCCCATCTCGCTCCCAACCCCCTTCTACATCGGTCCGGTCAACGTTTACCTGATCGCGGAAGATCCTCTGACGATCATCGACACGGGTCCGAAGACGAAAGAAGCCGCCGACGCATTACGCTCCGGCTTGCGTGCGGCAGGTTTTCTTATTTCCGACCTTCGTCGGATTGTGCTTACCCACGCGCATGAAGACCACTGTGGTCTGGCCCGCTCGCTGCGAGACGAAGCGAAGAATGCAGAAGTGTTTGTCCATGAATGGGAGACAGGACATCGCCACAGCCGTCTTGAATACGCCGAGCATCGCGAGTTGCTGGTGCGCGCCGGAGTTCCTGAAGACGAGATTGAAACTATGCGGCGTATGTATGAAGGCGTGCGAGTTTATGCCGACTCGTTTGCCGATCATGAATACAGCCCGCTTTGGGATGAAGCCGAATTGGAATTCGATTCGGGCTCGTTGCGAATTCTTCATACTCCAGGACACACACCCGGTTCCTGTTCCTTCATGCGCGAAGCCGATCGCACCGTGATTGCGGGTGACTGCGTGCTCAAGCGTATTACGCCCAACCCAGTTCTCTCACCCGACCCGATCGATTCCTCAAAACGTTTTCCCTCGCTCGCCGAATATCTGGTAAGCCTCGCACGCCTGCGGGCGTTCGCACCCACACTCGTTTATGGTGGCCATGGTGATCCCGTACACGACTACGAAGAACTCTTCAACCGCTACTTTCGGAATATCCGGGAACGTCAGGCCCAGGTGATTAGTATTGTCACAAAGGATGGAGCAACAGCCTGGGACGTCTCGCGGGCAATGTTCCCGGAAGCCAACGACGTTCATCGCTTTCTTGCTGTCTCAGAAGCAGTGGCTCATCTTGACCTTGCCCATTCGGAAGGAAAGATCGCTCTGGAGCTTAGGGGAGCTACGGAAGTCTATAAGCCCATTGCGGCTGACTAAAACCATCAAGAAACCATTAGGACACTACTGTTGTTTTTACGGTAACTTGCTCTGATAGAAGTCTTGGCGTAATCTTTTGGGCGTCAAAGCGTCTCTCCTCCTTTAATTTCCACATTGCCAGCAAGCTGTACGATAAAGCATTGCATCAAATTGGCAATCCTTTCTGACTGATGAGTCTTTCAAGTGTGAGGAGGCTTGGCCATGAGAAAGAACGCGATCCGAGCATTCTGCTCCTGTTCCAGTTCAACGGAATTCGAGAGTCGCCGCCGCTTGGTCAGGTTTGTATTATTTCTTCTGTCGTTCGCGCTCGTGGCGATATCGATGCAGACAGCAGACGCACAGACGCGTCCGCGCCGGGTCGACAACAGCCAATCGTCGAAGGCCTCGGCTCAGTCGTCAACGTCGCCATCGCGTCCACCCGTCCTTGGTGGCGCCAACACCGGTGGTCAATCGCCCGCCACTCAAAACCGTCAACCTTCCAAAGATGCGCCGGAAGAAGTCGGGGCTGGCGATATAGTTCGCGTTAACACGACGCTCGTCACGATTCCGGTGAGCGTAATGGACCGTGATGGCAAGTACATTCCAAATTTGCGCAAAGAGGATTTTCGACTCTGGGATGACGGTGTCGAACAGCAGGTCGCGTATTTCGCGTCCACCGAACAACCATTCACGGTTGTACTGATGATCGACACGAGTGGCTCGACGCACTTCAAGCTTGACGAGATGCAAGATGCGGCCATCGCCTTTGTAAATCAGCTCCAGCCAAGCGATCGCGTGATGGTTGTGTCGTTCGACGATAAGATACGTTTTCTGATTGAGCCGCCAACGAATGATCGCGGAGCACTGCGGCAGGCGATCATGAAAACACGCACTGGAGGCGGAACACGGCTCTATGATGCAGTCGACCAGGTAATCAACCAGCACCTCAATCACATACAGGGAAGAAAAGCAATCGTCCTGTTCACCGACGGCGTTGATACGACTAGCCGCAATGCGAGATACGAGGACAATGTCCGCGACGCCGAGGAACTCGACGCGCTAATCTATCCCGTGCAGTTTGACACGTACCAGGACTTGAATGGCGCCGGCTCGTGGCCAGGTTCGCGACGCGGACCGTCGTCTTCGAGGCCGAGCGTTCTCGGCGATATTTTCGGTGGCATAATATTGGGCGGAGGCCGAAGAGGCGGTGGCTGGCCGGGAGGCAGTGGTGGTGGCCCAGGTTCGAGCCGTGAAGACTACCGGCGAGCCGATCAATACTTGCATGCCCTCGCAGACAAAACTGGCGCGCGCGTGTACAACGCGGACCAAAACCTCTCCAATGCTTTTGCTCAAGTCGCAGAAGAGCTGCGTCGACAGTACAGCCTCGGCTACTATCCGAAGGCGGCTGGACGACCTGGCGAACGCCACCAAATCAGGGTTCGCACGAATCGGGCGGAACTCGTAGTCCGAGCGCGCGACAGCTATATCTATCGAAGTTCATCCAATGCCACGGCGCAGACCCTGCAGGAGACTCCGCCAGTCTTGCGCAAGACGCACCTCGTTTACTCGCAGTGAGCGAGGACTCCGGCCCGGGATCATTTACTTGTGTCGGCACCTTCAACCGGCAGCCGTCTTCCGACCCGCGCTCCAACGATCGTTCGTGTGCTTCTCATAGTTTAAGGAAATCAAGACTCTACTGTGTGGCATCAGCCTGGGCTCACAATTGAGTGGAATAATAGTTATGCTGAAAGCGCAGAGCACGATACGTGAAGACAATGTGTAAATCATTCTTGTGGGAAGTCCGGGCCTTACTTATCCGGCGCTGGTCGCATTTGGCGGCGGTCGGCCTTTGTTCGGTCTCTTTATTCGTGACCTGCGGGTGTAATCGCTATAGGTTGAATGAAGCCGGTGGTTACGCGACGGCGATAAATGGATCGGTGGTAAAAAAAGGCGTAAG
>Ga0070708_100000639_pt1 | contig 26437 bp, 31 predicted proteins | sample KBSK5503metaG_FD_65469 | JGI IMG/M metagenome (GOLD analysis project Ga0070708, IMG submission 65469) | Corn, switchgrass and miscanthus rhizosphere microbial communities from Kellogg Biological Station, Michigan, USA - KBS K5-50-3 metaG | ecosystem: Host-associated > Plants > Roots >... | reverse complement strand
ATCGCTGCCCTAGTTGGGTGGGCGAAGGTCGACCCGAAGACTGTCGCGGCGATCGTCCAGCGCACCACCGAACGCATCACGTCGGGGCTGTGGCCGCTGTCCGCTGAGGCTGACGCCGTTGTGCGGCGCGAGATCGTCCGCGGTATCGCGACAGGATCGAACCCGCGCACCACAGCGAGGGCGATCATGCGCGGCGCCGAGGGCGGCTTCAACGGTGGCCTCTCGCGAGCGTTGACGATCGCACGAACCGAGACCCTCGACGCACACCGTGCCGCCGCAGCCGAGTCGCACGCCGCGAACGCCGACGTGCTGGGTGGCTGGGTGTGGCTCACTGACCTGTCGCCGCGTACTTGCCCGGCCTGCTTGGGGATGTCCGGCACCGAGCACCCGCTGACGGAGCCTGGCCCGCTGGGGCACCCGAACTGCCGGTGTACGCGGATGCCCCGGACGAAGACGTGGCGGGAACTCGGCATCGACATCGACGAACCCGAGTCTGCTGTCCCGGACGCGGCCGGCTGGTTCGCCGACCAGGACGAGTCCGTGCAGCGGTCGATCCTCGGCGCCGCCCGGTACGACGCGTGGAAGCACGGCGACTACCCGATCGCCCAATGGGCCGTGAAGCGCCCGAACCCGGAATGGCGAGCGAGCTACCAGACGTCGCCGCTCCCCAAAGCCAGCTGACACACCACCCCTTCATGCCCGACCCAGGGAGGTCACGCATGCCCCGCAAGAACCTCACCGAGGCCGGCGCCCACACCCAGATCCTCGAAACGAACAGCGACGGATCATTCCTCATCCAGGTCATCTCCCCGGGCTGGGGGTCCAGCGGCTACTACTCGACCGAGGTGCTCGAGGCTGCCGGGAAGTCGAAGGTGTGGCCCGCCGGGACGCACATGTACTTCGACCACCCGTCAGCATCCGAGGGCGTCGATCGGCCGGAGCGGTCGGTGAAAGACCTCGCCGCGACCCTCACTGAGGACGCCCGCTGGGACAGTGGCCGGAAGTCGCTGGTCGCCCGCGTCGAACCTGTCGGGCTCGGCAAGACCGTCCTCGCTGACGAGGCGTTCCGGAAGGCGATCGCCTGCTCCGTCCGCGCATCCGCAGACATCGGTGTCGGTGAGGCCGAGGGACGCAAGGGCGCGATCGTGCAGGAGATCTTCCCCGACACCTTCAACTCGGTCGACTTCGTCACGCACGCCGGACGCGGCGGCATGATCCTCGAGGCCGCGCGCCGCGCCCAGGAAGCCGACGACACGGCCGTCGAGGCGTCGGACAAGCCGTGGTCGGGCTTCTCCCCATCGGACTACGACGACGACCAGTGGAAGCGGGCGTGCCTGATCGACACCGGCGACGGTGAAGGCAAGCAGCGCTACAAGCTGCCGGTCAAGGAGCCAGACGGCACCCTGAACCGGAACGCTGTCCACGCCGCCGCGTCCCGGATCGGGCAAGTCCAGGTCGGCGCCGACGCGAAGAAGTCCGCGGCCAAGAAGCTCGTCTCGCTGTACCGCAACCAACTCGACGAGGACCCGCCCGAGTCGCTGCTGACCCTCGCCGGCATGAGCGAGGCCGCAATCGCCGACGCGCGCCTCACGGTGTTCGAGGCGTCCGCGAACGACACCGAACGTGCCCTGCAGGACGCGGTCTCCGCGGCGTACTCCGATACGGAGAACGACACGTACGCGTGGATGCGGGACTACGACCCCGACGCCAAGGTCGCCTACTTCGAGGTCAACGTCGGCGGCAAATGCGCCACGTACCAGCAGGCGTACAGCAAGAGCGACGGCGAGTACACGCTCACGGGCGATCGCACCGAGGTCAACATCCGCACTCAGTACGTCCCCGTCGGCGAAGCGCACCGCGTCGAACTGACCCGCGAAGCCGCGCTCAAGCAGGTCCGCGAGGCCCGCAACGTAGGCCAGTGGATGGAGTCCCGGATTCACCTCGGCTTCACGCAGGTCGCCGACGAAATGTTCGGCAACGGGAAGCTCACCCGCGACGAGCGGATCACCCTCTCCAACGGCATCGGCGCCGCCCTCGACGCATTCACGTCCCTCGTCGAGGACAAGGCGCCGCAGTTGTACAGCCGCGACCTGTGGACCGACCCCGACGCCCGCGTCGCAGCCGCCGAGTCCACCACCCCGAACGTCCCGGTCCTCCCGGCCGGGCAGTCCACCACCACCAAGGAGCACACCATGCCCGAGATCGAGGAGGCGCGGCTGCGTCAGCTCGAAGAGGACGCCGGCCGGGTGCAGACGCTCGAGTCCGAGCGCGACACCCACAAGGCCCGCGCCGAAGAGGCCGAGACCGCTCTCGCCTCTGAGAAGGCGAAGACCCACGCCCGCGAGTACGGCGCCACCCGCGTCCGTGAGGCGAACAGCGAGCTCGACCCGGCCGCCGTCGACCGGATCGTCGCCGAGGCGATGCGGGAGATCCCGCTCACCGAGGCCGAAAAGGCAGCCGACCGGCGCCTGGACGTCGAGGCGTTCGGGAAGCGCGTCGACGACGCCCGCGTCGCGGAGGAGACCTACCTCGCCACCGTGATCAAGAACCGCGGCGGCTCCGTCCGGGGCCTCGGCCAGACCGACAACGCGCCGCAGGTCACCGAGGCGCAGGTCAACAACATCGTCGCCGGAGCTTTCGGCCGCACCGTGAAGGAGGCCTGACATGGCCACGAACGAGGTCTTCGACAAGGCCGAGAACCTGTACCTCCCGGTCATCGCCGGTGTCGTCTCGGGTGGCCCGGTCATCGTCGGCATGATCCCCGGCGTCGCGCTTACCAACCGCGACTCCGCCGGCAAGGCCATGGTCGCCACCAGCGGCGCCTACAAGGTGTCCGTGACCGGCGCGATCGCCTCGGTCGGGCTGCCGGTGTACATCACCAGCGCCACCGGCGCCCTCGTCGTCGCCCCCGGCGCCGGCATCCAGCTGTTCGGCCACGCCCTGGAAACCAAGGGCGCGGGCGCCGGCACCATCCAAGTCCGCCTCGCTCAGTTCGCTGTCGCCAGCGACGCGCCCGCGTGATCTCGAGAGGAGACCACAACATGTCTACGGAGATGCTCACTGGCGATGCCGCTGTCGCCGAGGCCGGTGCGCTCGCGCCGCGCCGCCGCTCCACGAACCCGCAGTACCTCGCCCGGCTCGCCGAGACCGCGACCCTCGTGGGGCGTGCGTTCGACGGTGACCGGCGGGCGATGCTGGACATCCAGGAGTCGCTGACCACTTCGGACTTCCCGAAGCTGTTCGGGGACGTTCTCGACCGGGAGTTGCTCGCGCAGTACGAGCAGATCGCGCCGGTCTGGCCGAAGTTCGCGCGGCGCACCGTCGTGAAGGACTTCCGGCCGAAGCACTACCTCGACCTGCTCGGTGGCCGGGCGACCCTGGATCTGGTGAAGGAGCGCGGCGAGTACCCGGCGCGTGCCCTGACCGAGGCCGAGTACTTCCTGTCCGTCGCGAAGTACGGCGCGCGGCTCCCGCTGACGTGGGAGATGCTCGTCAACGACGACCTCGACGCGTTCCGCACCGCGCCGGAGCGGATCGCCCAGGCGTCCCGGGTCACCGAGGACAAGCTCGCGACGGGCCTCATCGCCCTGTCGACCGGCCCGAACGCGACGTTCTTCAACGCCGCCCCGGCCAGCCAGTTCGGGGCTGCCGCGGTCGGCACCGGGAAGCTGACCGTCGACAACCTGACCACCGCGCTGACCACCGTCAGCACCCGCAAGGACAGCGACGGCAACCCGGTCATGGTCGACGCCGTCGTGCTGATGGTGCCGCCGTCGCTGGAGGTCACGGCGAACACGATCGTCCAGGCGACCCTGATCCGGAACAAGACCACGAACCAGGACATCGAGGTCGGGAACTGGCTGTCCGGCCGGGTCACCGTCGTCGTGAACCCGTGGCTGCCGGTGATCGACGTGTCGGCGAACTCTGCGACGACCTGGTACCTGCTCCCGGCCCCGTCGATCGCGCGCCCGGCCCTCACCATGGGGTTCCTGCGCGGCTTCGAGACCCCGGACCTGCGGGTCAAGGCCGACACCGGCATGCGTGTCGGCGGCGGCTCGATCCCGGCCGAGGAGGGGTCGTTCGACACGGACGACATCCAGTACCGGATCCGCCACGTCACCGGCGGCACCACGCTGGACCCGATCGCGGCCTACGCCTCGATCGGCACGGTCTGATCCATGCCGAGCGCCGTCACCGCCGGTGACCAGTTCCTGGAGCAGATCTCCAACCAGCTTGCTGTGCAGAACGAACTGCTCGGCAAGCTGGTCGGGGCGCTCGCTCCGGAACCGGTCGCCGTACCGGAGCCAGCAGCGGCGGCCGATGCCCCGGCCGACAAGCCTGCGGCCAAGAAGGCGCCGGCGAAGAAGTCCGCGACCCGTCGCAAGGTCACGGGCCAGTAGCTGGGTGTCGGGGCGTGAACCCGCGGAATCGACGCAGGCCCATCGACTGAACCGCGGGAAGGCGCACCGGGGAGTCCCTGGCCAGGCTAACGGCTGGGCTGCGTCGAGCCTCCTCCTTTCTCCCTGCCATGGGACGACCTGCGCCCCGACACCACACCACCCCTTGAGTTGCCGCGCGTTCGCGAGGAGCCACTGTCATGTCTGACTTCGTCTTCAACATCTCGAAGGGCCGCGCGGCTGAGCTGTACAACCGGGTCAAGGTCGGCGACCCGGCCGCTGCCCGGCTGTACATCATCCCCGTCGACGTCGCCGCCGTGACCGACGCGACCCTGAAGGACCTCGACGACTTCGCCGCCGTCATCACTGCTGGCGTCACGGAGCGCACGACGGGCGGCTGGAACAGGAAGACCCTCGCCGCCGCTGACCTCGCCGCGCTGGCTGCCGACGACACGAACGACCGGATGCCGCTCGACGCCGCCGACCAGACCTGGACCGCGGTCACGACCGGCGCGGTGACAGACCTGATCTTCTGCTACTCGGCGACCGCGTCCCCGACGAACGCGCAACTCGTCCCGCTCACGCAGCACGACTTCCCGACCACCCCGGACGGCTCTGACGTGGTCGCGACGATCGCCGACTTCTACCGCGCCACCTGATCCACGAGCGGCGGGGTGACTGATGACGCTGCTCGCGGCCTACAACTTCGACGAGGCGAGCGGGAACATCCTCGACCGGTCCGGCAACGGTCGAACCGTCACGTTCGGCGGATCCTTGACCCGGGTGACGGGGCACACGAACACAGGCCTGTCGCAGTCGACGACGGCGGCGGACAGCAACGGCCCGTCGCTGACCGGGATGCAGACCGCGGCCTACACGATCATGGGCTGGGTCAAGCGCACCTCCAACAGCCAAGACGGCTGGCTGATGGAGTTCAAACAGTCAGCCTCGGGCGATCGTGGGCTGTTGTTCACCGCCGGGAACGTGCAGTCCCGCTGCAAGAACGTCGCCGGCACGGTGTTCACCGTGCAGACGACGCAGCCGACTGCGGGTACGGCGTACCACTTCGCCTGCACGAACGACGGCACCACACTGCGGCTCTACATCAACGGGTCGCAGATCGGCACCGGCACGGCGTTCTCCGGTGGGCTACGCACGAACTCGACGTCGAGCAGCCTCATGGACGGCACCGGCTCCGAGACGTGGCTCGACGACGCCCGGTACTACGACACGGCGCTCGACGCGGCGACGATCACCACGCTGATGAACACGCCGGTCAGCAGTGGGCTGACTCAGGCGATCAACCCGGCGGCCGAGACGGACGCGGCGCAGCCGCTCGGGAGGCTGAAGACGCGGGCTGCGGGGATCGCATCGGAGACCGAGGCCGCGCAACCTGTCGGACGACGGAAGACGCGGGCATTAGGCGTCGCCTCGGAAACTTCGACGGCGCAGCCCGTGGCCCGAGTGAAGGTCCGAGCGGTCGGCACCGCGACCGAGACTGACACCCCGAACCCGGTCACCCGTACCAAGATCCGAACAGTCGGCGCCGCCACCGAAACCAGCGGGGCGCTGCCCCTTGGCCGGTCCAAGACCCGGGCCATCCAGGTAGCTGCCGAAGTCGACACGGCCCAGTTGATCACGAAACCGAGCCCGTTCGTCGGCATCGCCAACGAGACAGACCAAGCACTGCCAATCACCCGGCGCAAGCTCCGCGCGCTCGGCACTGCCGTCGATGTCAGCTCGGCAGTCACGCTCAGCCGAATCCACTACAGGCTAATCGGCACCGCAATCGAAGCCGACCAGGCACGCCTCGTCTCAGTGCTCAAGCAGCGCGCGATCGGCACAGCGCAAGAGACGGATGTCGCCGTTGCGATGGTGCCATCCGAGGCGCCGACCGAGTCGGTGCTGACAGCAACCAACGCACCGTCGAGCAGCCTGACCGTGACCCCCCGGCCCGTCTTGTCCCCATCGAACACCCGATCGAGCCAGCTGGAGGTGAGCCATGGCGTATGACGTCGGCGACATCGCCGTGTTCACCCTCAACGTGGCCCCGTTCGACGGGACGACCGCCGCCACCGTGCTGGTCAAGGCACCGGACGGCACCCCGAGCACTCCGACTCCGACCTCGTCCGGTGGGGGAGCGGTGTGGACCGTGCAGGTCCCGCTCACCCAGGCCGGCGCCTGGTACGTCGGGTGGACCGTCACCGGAACCGGCGCAGGCACGCAGTGGGACTCTGCCGAGGCTGACCCGGTGCCGCCGCCGAGCGACGAACAGCGGCAGGTGCGGCTCCTGATCGCGGACACGGACCCCGGGAACCGGTTCTTCTCGACGCTGCAACTCGCCGACTTCCTCGCCATGAACAGCGACTCAGTGCGCCGGGCCGCTGCGCAGGCCTTGGATGTGTGGGCCGCGAACGAGGCCATGGTGTCGAAGAAGATCCGCACCCAGGATCTATCGACTGACGGTCCCGCTGTGGCGGACGCGCTGCGGAAGTCGGCGGCCGAGCTGCGCCGCCAAGCCGACGCCGGCGACGGTGACGCGGACTCGGTCGGGTTCGAGATCGCCGAGTACGAGCCGTACCCCTACCGCACGGACTGGCCGTACTGATGCCGTTCCCCAACTCGCGGGTCATACCGGCCGGCTGGGAGGCGCACCACCGCCCGGTCCTTGCGACGACGCGGACGGCGACGATCACCTTCACCCGGCTGTCCGGTACGCCGGTGTTCGACCCGGTTACCGGATCGACCAGCCAGCCGAAGACCACCGTCTACTCCGGCCTGTTCCGCATCCAGGAGCAGCAGGTCACTGTCACCGACGCGGCGGCCGAGCGGATCACGACCCACGCCTACCAGGTGTCAGGCGCGGCAGAGGTCGATCTCAAGATCGACGACGTCGGAACCGTTGACGCCAGCAACGACCCAACCCTGGTCGGCCGCAAGCTACGCGTGACCGACATCCAGCGCGGGTCGCTGCTGTTCGAGCGCACCTTCACCTGCACGGACAACTTGGAGGCCTGATGCACTTCGACGTCTCCGAACTCCGGGACCTTGAGGGTGACCTGAAGAAGGGTGCCGCGAAGGTCGAGGAGCTCGCGCCGCTGGTGGTGAAGAAGTCCGCCCTCGACATCGAGCGTGACGCCAAGATCAAGGCGCCCGTTGACACAGGCAACCTGATGGGCTCGATCGGCAGCGACATCGACGGGCTGTCGGCGGAGGTCGGCCCGACGGCCGAGTACGGCGGGTACGTCGAGTACGGCACCAGCAAGATGGACGCGCAGCCGTACATGGGGCCGGCGTTCGAGAAGCACGCGCCCGTGTTTGAGAAGGCGCTCGGCCAGGTCGCCGGGAAGATCCTGTGACGCTGCCCGCGGTCTCCCCGGTCGCCGGCGCCACGTACGCGCTGCTGCAGGCGATCGCGGACCTCCACGTGTACGACACCGAACTGCCGAGCGATCCGCCGCTCGACGAGGACGGCCGCGTCCACCCGTACGCGGTGTTCTTCCCTGGCGGCGGCCACGGCTTCGGTGACCGACTGAACGACGCCCCGACCGACGTCGCCTGGACCTGCCGGATCCTGTTCGTCGGCGGCGACAAGACCCGCGCCCTGTGGGCGTTGGACAAGATCCGCGCAGCACTCACCGGCGCACGCCCGACCGGTGGAGCGCGGCTGAAAGAAGTGCTCGACGACGTCACCATCCGCACCGAAACGAACGTCGTTCCCTCCCGGACCTCCGGGGCAATCCTGTACCGCCTCCACATCTGAGGAGCATCACCATGCCCGAACCGATCCGCGTCAGGGACGACGTCACTGGCCACGAGTACAGCACCTACGGCACCGCCGAGCCCGGCCTCAAGCAGCTCGACGAGCCCGCGGTCGACGAGCGCGGCGACCTGCTGCCGCCGAAGTACCCGGCCGCCAAGACCGAGGCCAAGCCCACCACCAGCCGCACGGCCACCAGCAAGGAGTCCTGACATGCCTGTCACCATCCCCGCGGGCGTGAAGGCCGAAGGCAACCTCAAGGTGGCCTACGTCCCCACGATCGCGTCCGTCACCGCCCCGACCGTCGCCGAGGTCACCGCTGCTGGCGCGCTGGACATCTCGTTCTTCCTGACCGCCGGGAACTTCAAGCCCAGCGGTGAGCAGGCCCGTGGCGACGACCGCCGCGTCGGGTCGAAGCAGACGTTCGAGACCTTGGGGAGGGAAAAGAGCACGATCGACGACATCATCTACATCGCCGACCCGCAGGCCGCCGCCGCGACCCCGGGCAACAAGGCGATGGAGTTGTTCCAGCCGAACGTCGCCGGGTTCTTCGTCGTCCGGTACGGGATCGACGCGGAGACCGTGGACTTCGTCGCGGCGCAGAAGGTCGACGTGTGGCCGATCATCTTCGGCGCGCAGAACAAGTCGCAGCTCGCGGAGAACGATGAGTTCGCGAAGATCACGATCGTGCAGGCCGTGGCCGTGACCGGGATCGTGCGCAAGCAGGTCGCGCTGTCCTGACCGGCCCTACGTGCGAGGGCGGCTGGTACCGGGCTCGGGCCAGCCGCCCTCTTCCTCTGCGCACACCGAGTCCACCGAGCCCGAGGGGACGAGTGTGTGATGGCAGATGCGCCTATCAAAGGCGTGATGACGAGCAAGCCGCGCAAGTCTCACTTGACCACGGCGCAGTTCGCGATGCTCAACGATGCCTGTATCCCCATCACCGAAGCGTTCGGCTCACCGCCCTACCTCGTGGGATCGGCCACCGAGCACGGCGAGTATCGCGATGTCGACCTGCGGCTGATCCTGACCGATGAGGATTTCGATCACTGGTTCGACGGGCGCGTGATGCTGTGGTCGCTCGTCTGCCTAACGATCGGGCAGCACCTCGCCAGCGTCACCGGGCTGCCGATCGACTTCCAGATCCAGCGGATGACCGAGGCGAACGAGAAGCACCCGACGACCCACCGGAACCCGATGGGGATGCGATCCCGTCCCCTCGCCGGTGGTGGCGACGCCACCAAGTTCTGACCAGCACCACCCCGAGCCCAACTCCACCGAGCCCAGGAGTACACCCATGCCCGATCACAGTGCCCTGCAGGCGTTGCTGCAGGACCGCAAGTCGTCCACGAAAGGCCGCGCCTCGCGCCGCATGGCGATCTGCCTGTCCGAGCCGCTGTCCATCGCCCTCGCCGAAGCCGAAGAAGACCTCGACGCCGCGAAGACCGTAGTCGCCGACGCTGAGAAGCACGCCGACGCCCGCGCAGGCGGGAAAGTCGCCATCGACCCCGAACTCAACAAGCGCGTCACGGCCGCCGAGAAGGCCGTCGCCGACGCCGAGGCCAAGGTCGACGCCGCATCCGTCGTCATCACCTTCACAGCGTTGAAGGCCGCCGACTACGACGACCTGCTCAAGGAACACCCGCCGCGCGAAGGCAACGAGCTCGACGCGATGAGCGACTACAACCGCGAAACCTTCCCGGATGCGCTGATGGTGAAGTCGGCGTCGAAGCTCGAAGATGCCGAAGGCAACCTGATCGACATGAACATCGGCGACGTGATCAGCGAGTTCTCCAACGGTGAGCGGACCCTCGCTTGCCAGGTCGCGTTCGACGTGAACCTGCGGACCTCGTCTTTCTCCGACGCCAAATCGCAGAGTCGCCGGCGAAGCGGCAGCAACTCGAAACGGCGATAGCGCACGGGATCTCCCTCAGCCGCTACCTGGGTCGCGAGCCGGCCGAACGCCACGACCACTACACCCCCGACGGGACTCTCACCGGGTACACGATCGTCACCCGCGAGCCAGAGTTCACCGACCGGGACCGCGACCACCTCACCGCGCTGGCGCAGGTGAAAGCGAACGAGTGCCCCAAATGCGGCGGCCCACTCGACCAAACCACCGACACCGAACACGTCGCGTGGCACGTCACCTACGACGAATGCAACCGCTGCGAAACCGTCGCCTACACCCAAGCCAAGAAAGACGGCGCCAGCGACAGCGACGCCCGCAAACAGGCCGCCCCAGCAGGCCGCCTGTGGCGCGCCACCGCAGTACGCAACCCTTGAGCCCGAGAAGGCGGTGACCCATGACCGACCGCACCGTCACAGTCCGCCTCAAAGCCGACATCTCCGACTTCGTCACCGACATCGGCGTCAAAGCCGTTGCCGCAGTCAACAAACTCGAACGCTCCGCGTCCAAGGTCAAGACCAGTGTCGGCACGGTCGGGAACGACACCGGCCTCGACAAGCTCGGCACGAAGGCCGACGCCGCTGGCGCGAAGGTGGAGAAGCTCGGCACCAAAGCCGAAGCCTCAGGCAAGAAGATCTCTTCTGCCGCGGCTGCCGCCGGCCGGGAGATGGACAAGCTCGGCGACTCCATCGACAAGGTCGACAAGGCAACCGCCAGCAACTCGAAGGCCACGCAGGCCGCCGCGAAGAACGCCGACTCCCACGCCAACGCTGTTGGTCGGCTGCGGGTCGCTCAGTTGCGGCTGGCCGAGGTGCAGAAGAAGTCGAACGCCAATCCGGCCGCGCTCGCGGGCGCTGAGGAGTCGGTCAAGGCCGCCGAGCGTGCCGTGAAGAAGTTCGAGAAGGCAGGCGAGGACTCCGGTCGATCGTTCGGTGCCGGGTTCAAGAAGTGGCTCACCGGCAGGGGCGGCAAGGACCTCAACGACGCGGGTAAGAAGGGTGGCGAAGCGGCCAGTTCCGGTCTGATCGGCGTATTCAAGACCCCGGTCATCGGCCCGATCATCATCGCGGCGCTCGCGGTAGCGGTCGCCACCGCGATGCCTGCTGTCGGCGCCCTCGCGGCGGGCGGCCTCGTCTCGGCATTCGGTGCCGGGCTCGCCGGTCTCGGGATCGTGTTCGCGGCGAAGTCTGTGGCTGTGAAGAACAGTTGGCTTCGCACGCTCGCGTCCATGGCGGCCGACATGAAGGTGTTGTCGAAGCCGTTCGAGGCGACGCTGCTCGAGATGTCGGGTGTTGCTCGCCGCACTTTCGCTGCGTTCAAGCCGGCGCTGTTGGACGCGTTCAAGCTTCTCGCGCCGACCCTGTCCACCTTCGGTGACCAGATCGGGCGCGCGTTCGAGAGACTGGCTCCCGCGGTCCGGCCGCTGTCTGAGGCGTTCGCGGAGGTGCTGAGCGCGCTCGGGCCGGCCGCGCAGGAAGCGGTAGCCCGGATCTCGGTGGGTCTACAGGAACTGGCTGCTTCGGTGCAGGCGAACCCCACCGCGCTGGCTGACCTCGTCAGGGGCATCGGTGAAGTGTTCCAGCTTCTCAGCGAAGGTCTCGTGGTCCTCAACAACATCAACGGCATGTTTGAGCGGTTGACCGGCGGCATCTCTTTGGTTGATGTGGCGATGAAGGGCTTGCAGTTTTCCATCACAGCGACGCTGTCCCCGTTCATCGTGCTTGAGAAGGCGATGAACGCCCTCGGCCTCAAGGCCAAGGACATGAACCAAGAGGTGTCGATCTCAGCGGACACGGCGAAACTGTGGACCCAGGGCCTCACCCCGGCTGCGGCTGCGGCGGTCGCGGCGGGGAACGCGTCCGCTGGAGCGGCACCCAAGATCGAGTCACTGGCGCAGAAGTTCGACCGCCAGACTGCTGCCACGCAGCGGTCGATCGACGCGCTGAACCGTCGATCGAATCTGCTGCTGTCGCTGTCCGGCGCGGAGATCGACTACCAGCAGGCTGTCGATGATGCGACTGCGGCCGTCAAGGCGAACGGCAGAACGCACGACCTGAACACCCAGAAGGGTCGCGACAACCAGAGGGCTCTGGATCAGGTCGCGGCATCAGCGATTGCCCAGCGGGACGCCATGCTGAAAGCCAATGACGGCAACGTCAAGGCGGCCTCAGCGGCAGAGGTCGGCCGCGCGGCTTACGTCAAGCTCGCTGTGCAGATGGGCTACAACAAGGCCGAGGCGCAAGCCATGGCCGCCCAGTTCATCAAGATCCCGAACGTGACCCGTACGGCCAAGCTGAACGCGAACATCACCGACCTCGAGTCCAAGCTCGCGACCGCGAAGGCGAAGCTGAAGGACCCGAAGCTCACCGCCACGCAGAGAGCGAAGCTCGAGGCAGACATCCGGAACATCATGGCCGGGATCGCAGCCGCGAAGGCAGCGCTCGCCTCCGTGCCGCCCTCGAAGACGGTGAACATCACTGTCAACACGTACCGGAACATGCTCGAGACCGTCACGCACAAGGACGTCGGTGTCCGGGCGCCCGGCCAGGCGAACGGCGGCTACTACCCGGGCGGCGTACCCGCGTACGCGAACGGGAAACTTCCCGACCAGGCGATGGTTGCGCCCGGCAAGGGCCGCGGCCTCGTCCAGTGGGCCGAGCAGGAGACCGGGGGAGAGGCGTTCATCCCGCTCGCGCCGTCGAAGCGGGACCGGTCGGAGAAGATCCTCGGCCAGGTCGCGAACAAGTTCGGCCTCGGCCTGGTGAAGTCGTTCGCCGACGGCGGGTTCAACCTGCCCGGCGGCCGGTTGGTCGACATCGCGTTCCTGCTGCGGCAGTTGGGTGTGCCGTTCAACCCGACCGCGGGTGTCAACTACACGTCGACGCTGGCGGCGGCGAACCGCGCCAACCGCGCGACTGTTCCGGCGCGTGATGCCGCGCTCCGGGCGGATCGGGCGGAGCAGGCGGCGAAGGCGCAGGTCGCGGCGATCCAGCGCGCCATCACGCTGCAGCAGCGGCACGTCACGGAACTGCGGCGCGCTGGGGCGTCGGACAAGACGATCGCCCGGGAGCAGCGGGAGACGATCGCGTTGCAGGACAAGCTGTACGCCGCGAAGCAGCGCGTCACCGCCGCAACCAAAGCGAGCAACGCGGCCGATGCCGTCTACAAGATCCGCGCCGATGCAGCCGCGAAGGCCACCCAGGCGCACAGGGACGCGATCGAGAAGCTCATCGAGCAGCAGAAGGCCGCTGTCGAGATGGCCGACCAGATCGCCCAAGGGTTGACTGGCGGCGCGAATATCGGCGACCTGTTCCAGCAGTCCCTCACCGGCAAGGGCCTGCTCGCAGATCTGCAGGGTAAGGGCACGGAGCTCGGGAAGTTCGCCCAGCAGGTAGCTGCGCTGCGGAAGGCGGGCCTCAGCGAGGTCCTCATCCAGCAGATCGTCGGGAAGGGCGCAGCACAAGGCGGATCTGCGGCGCAGGCGATCCTCGACGGCGGTCTGGCCCTGATCAACTCCCTGAACAAGGCGCAGGCGCTACTGCAGCAGCAGGCCGACCTGATCGGCGCCGGATCCGCGGCAGCGAAGTACGGCACGAAGGTCGCGGGTGCACGCGCTGGTGGCGGATCTGTCGGGGCGGGGATGACGTACCGCGTCAACGAGAAGGGCGAGGAGTTCTTCACCGCCCCGATCAACGGCCAGATCGTCCCGGCCGGCCAGGATCCGCGCCGCTACATCCAGGCCTTCGCCGGTGGCGGTTCGTCCGGAAGCCGGGTTGTTCGGGAGATCCACAACCACCAGAACAACTACTTCACCGGTGTGTCGATGGCCGAGGCCGACCTGATCGCGCAACGCGCGAACGCGAAGGCCGACCTGATGAACAGGGGGTACTGATGCCGTTCCCCGAGGAGAACGAGTTCACCTTTTCGACCGGCATCAGCCTCAACACCGGCCCCGACGCGGACGGCGTCCTCATGACCTGCGCGACCCTCGACGGCTGGGGGTCGCCCGGGTCGAAGACCAGCGGCACGTCCCGCGAGGGCGAGCACGGCGAGTCGCCGGCACCGAACCCGAAACTGCAAGCCCGGACGCTGCAACTCACGGGCCGGATCGAGGCGCCGTCGATCCTGCTGCGTCAGCAGGCCGAGCATCGGTTGCAGGCGGCAATGAGCCTGAACCTGTTCGACCTGACCGTCGTCGACGGGATCCCGCTGCGGGTCACGGCGCAACGCTCGGGGGAGATCTCCCGCGCCGACGACACCGACACCAAGGTCACGTGGCAGGCCGAACTGAAATGCCCGGACCCACGCAGGTACGGCGACGACCAGCAACTACTGCTGAACCTCCCATCCGTCACCGGCGGCGTCCGGTTCCCGCTGCGATTCCCGGTCCAGTTCACCGGCTCCAGCACGTCCGGCGACAGCACCGTCGTCAACGCGGGCAACGAAACCGCGCCAGCAGTAGTGACCTTCACCGGGCCACTCACGACACCGAAGCTGACGAACCTGCTGACCGGGCAGTGGGTGCAGTACAACGACACCCTCGCGTCCGGCGAGTTCGTCGTCCTGTACCTGCGGAACCCGCTCGTCGCCCTACTCCAAGGCACCGCACTGCGGACCGGGAAGGTCTCGACCGGAGGCGGCGGCACCTGGGGCATCAAGCCCGGCAGCAACGCCATCGCATTCCGCGCCGCCACCGGCAGCGGCACCGCCCTACTCGAATTTTCCGACACGTACCAGTAAGGAGACGCACTGATGCGTGACCTGATCGGCATCACCTACGACGGGGTCTCCGGTGGCCCGGAACTCACCGCGGCTGAGTGGCGCCAGACCGACACCGCGCTGTTCGTGCGGGACACCAACGACCTCGTCGTCTCGGGTGTGCGCGGCGGCGCAGTCACGAACACAGGGTTCTCCGCCACCATCGCACCCCTCACCGTCGTCGTGCAATCAACGGCTGCGCTCGGCGCCTATATCGCCGCGTTCCCAGCCGGCGCGGCCGAGCTCGCGAAGACAATCTCCGCCGCGCACGCGACACTGCCGCGCGTCGACGCGATCGACGTCAAGATCTACGACCACGAAGCCGACGCCTCCGGACTCCGCGGCGCCGACATCGTCTACACCGCAGGCACCGCCGCAGCCTCACCCGTCGCCCCCACCTTCACCGGCGTCGGCGTCCGCCTCGGCACCTTCGCCGTCCCCGCCTCAGGCGGCGGCAACCCCGTGTGGACCATGAACCCCGCCCTCATCGGCTACGCGGGAGCAGGCGGCATCCTCGACACCGCCGGCCACCCCAGCAACCCCCGCACCCCGACCGTCATCTACAACCGGTCCACCGGCGCGCTCGAGTACTGGAACGGCACCGCGTGGATCACGCTGCTCGGCGGCTCAGCCCCGGTCGTTGCGGCCACGACCACCGACGAGACGATCACCAGCACATCGTTCGTTGCCGGCGGCACCCCGCTGGGCGCAGTGTTCGTCGCCCCACCGTCTGGGTCCGTCTTCATCACCGTGTCGGCGTACCAGGATCAGATCATCAACGGCGAGGCGACGATCACGTCGTACACGGTCCGGACTGGCGGCACCATCGGATCCGGTACGACGGTCGGCGCTGGCGCGAACTCCGACCGGGCGATCGTGTGTGGCCGCGCCGTCACATCGGGCGGGGTCGCGTTGCTGCAGGCGTCGTTGCGGTCGCTGTGGACGGGCCTCACTCCCGGGGCGACGTACAACGCGCGGATCGAGATGCAGGTCACGGGCGGCACTGGCCACCTGTTCCGGCGCGAGTTGCTGGTGGAGCCGTCGCTGTGACCGAACCCCAACTGCCAACCGCGGTCTACCGGTACTGGGCGTGCGATCTGCGCAGCGGCAACAAGGTCGCGCAGCTGCCGCTCAAACCGAACGGTGCGCTGCCGGACCGGATCAGCGACGTCGGCACCACCGTGTTCACCTGTGACCAGGCCGCCGTACTGCGCGACGGCGGCGACTTCATCGGCGTCACCACCCCAGGCCGCACCCTCATCGCCGTCGAACGCGAATATGAGGGCGACTCCACGTCGGACATCCTGTGGGCCGGGATCGTCACCGCACGCCGCGCCGGCTCCGGATCGGAAGCGTCCTTGAACGCGGCAACGATTCCCGCCTACTTCGGGCGCAGGTTCGCCGGAACCCACACCTACATCGCTGGGCCAGGCGACACCGATGACCAGATCATCGCCGACCTCCTCGCCGACGCCGCAACCGAAGGCATCCCGTTCATCCTCGACACGGCTTGCCCCACGGTCCGCGCGGTCCGGTACCTCGAGCCGGAACACAAGTCGATCCTCACCTGCCTAAAAGACCTCTCCGACATGGAGGGCGGCCCCGAATGGCGCGTCATCACCCGCTGGAAGACCTCCGCCCGGCTCGCCGTCGAACACGTCTTCCTCGCTAGGCCCCGCCTCGGCTTCGCCGGCGACCCCAACATCCGGTTCGACTTCCCCGGAGCGGTCAACGAGTACGACGTCGACGACGACTACACCGAAGGCCACGGCGCCAACCACATCCTCGGCGTTGACTCCAACGGCGCAGAGTCCACCCCGGCCCGCGACGAACAAGGCATCACGGCACAGGGCTGGCCGCGGTGGGAAGACAACATCCAGACCTCTGGCGACCTGGACGCCGCTGGCCTCGCGGGCGTCGCGAAGGAAGCCCTGACGAAACGGGCACGCGGCCAGTCGACCGCGAACATCGTCGTCTCCCTCACCTACGGCCCGCAGTACGGCCGCGACTGGGCGATGGGCGACAACGCCCTGTTCTTCGTCGCCGCCCCCGCCCCTGGCGAGGATCCGCCGTCACCGCGCCACCCGGAAGGGCATTCCGAGGTGATCCGCACGATCGGCGTCGCTCTTGACATCAACAACGACACCCTCACCCCGGTGTTGTGGAACCCCTACGACGAAGAGGTAACCGCGTGAGCATCCCCCGCGCAGACAGCACCCTCGCGGCCCGAGTGAAGAAGCTCGAGGAAGACTTCCGTCGCATCAAGCTGACGCCGTCGGTGACGCAGTCATCGGTCGCGCCGACGGCAGCGGTGAAGAACTCGATGTGGATCGACTCGTCGGCGGGTAACGAGCCGAAGGTCTGGGACGGCACCGCGTGGGTTCCTGCGCGGGATCAGACGATCGCCGTCGCGCAGTCGACCGCTGACACCGCGCAGGCGACCGTTAATCCGCTCGTGCCATTGACGGCCCTCGCTGGCCAGACCAGCGGGACAACCGTCACGGGCGCCACGGTTGAGACCAGCTCGACCGCGCCGCGTATCGCGATGAATGATCCGGCCTATCCAAACGAGCTGATCTGGGAATCCGGCAACTCAGCTGAGACCATGCCGGCGCGCGTTCAATCCGTCGTGCCGTCTGGCCTGCAGGCCCAGTTGGCAGCCCACAGCCCAGCGCTGGACGGCGGTTCACGCGCCGGCGTGAGCCTGACCGCCGACGCTGCCGCGCTCGGCGGCCTGACGCATGCACAGATCGACGCTGCCGAGATCCTGCTCAACACCTTCGGCGCCGGCGCGGCCGTCAAGGTGACTGATGCCGCGATCGAGCTGAACAGGCCGGTACACAACGCTGACCTGTCCTCGCCGACGAACACGTTCCCGACGAACCCGCAGCCGGTCGAGGTCGACGAGCAGACCGACCTGCTCACCCTGACCAACACCAGTTTCGCGGCCGGATCCCCGGTCTGCGGTACCACGTTCGTCGCACCGCCATCGGGCAAGGTCTACATCACCGTGTCCGGACACCTGCAAGGCAACGCGTCCGGCTCCCTCGCGTACCTGTCCTACGAAGTCAGGGACGGCGGCACCATCGGCTCCGGAACCGTCATCCAAGCAGCACTCACGGATCGCGGCGTCGCAGTCGGCAGCACCGTGACCGGACTGTCCGCCGCACGCGCCAGCCTCTCGCGGCGCACGATCGTCGCCACCGGCCTAACTCCCGGGTCGACGTACAACATCCGCACGATGCACCTTCTCGCCGGGTCGGGCAGCATCTCCATCTTCAGCCGCGAACTGCTCGTCGAGCCGGTGCTTTAACCCACGCCGCAAGCCGAACGGGGATTCACGTGGCGGACGAACCAACGATCGGCGAGGTAGTACGCATCCTCGCCGACCTGCGCAGATCCTTCGACCAACTCGCCGGGAAAGTCCTCACCGTCGAGGTCTGGAAGGCCGAACGCGAGTCGATGGAATTCCGGATCCGCGAAACGGAGAAGGACATCGCCACCCTCGACGCCGAGGCGAAGGCCGAACGGAAACAGCGCGAGCAGGAGAAAGCCGCCGCCGAGAATCGCGCAGCCTCCGCGCGCAGACAGGCACTGTTCGCGGTGCTGACGTCGCTGGTCTTCCCGATCCTCGTTGCCGTGGTACTCGCCGTGATACTGAAGGGCTCCTAGGAAATGCCCGAATCCCAAACGACGAAGCACCGCCGCGACCTGAGCGTCGTGATGCTCGCCCTGTTCTGCTCGATCGTCCTGACCATCGTTGTCGGCGGCGGAGCGTTCATCTGGACCCAGCTCGAGCAGTCGAAAGCCGACAACGCTGCACTCGCCGCGCAGGTCCGCTCCCTCGGCGGGCAACCTGTCGCCGAAGGGAAGCCCGGAGCGCGCGGCGACCAAGGCCCTCCAGGACCGCAAGGGCCACCTGGCCCACAAGGCGCCCCCGGTCCAGTGGGGAAGCCGGGACCGATGGGTGTGGCCGGCCAAACCCCCGCATGCCTGCTCGCGCCAACCCAGTGTGTCGGTCCGAAAGGAGCCACCGGCAACCAAGGCGAGACTGGCCCCCAAGGACCGCAGGGCGATACCGGCGCTACAGGTCCGCAGGGCGATCAAGGCGTCCCTGGGGTAGACGGCAAAGACGGTGCCGACGGCAAGGACGGCGCCGACGGGAAGCCAGGCGCGGACGGCCGCGGCATCACCTCGGTCACCTGCCAGCAGGACGGATCCTGGCTGATCACCTACACCGACAGCACAACCAGCACAACCGACGGACCATGCCGCGTGCTAGTCCCACCCACAGGAACGGGGAACTGAATATGGGAACACTGTGGATTCCCGGCGCCGAACGGATGACACCTTCGGCGCCCGGCGGTGAGATCACCTCCAGCGCGGAGCCTCGTGTCGTTTGGCACTCCACCCAGAACCCCTCCGGCGACCCGGACCAGATGACCACGGTCATCCGAATCCTGCGGGAGAAGTCCGCCGAGCCCCAGGTGATCTGGGACCCGATCACGGACCAACTGGTGCAGTTCATGCCCCTGGACGTATCTGGTCGCGCGCTGCGCAACGACACCGACGGGTTCAGGAACAACCGCTGCGGCAAGGTCTGCATCCAGGTCGAGGTCATCGCCTACTCGCAGAACCCGTTCACCAAGTACTGGAAGCCAGGCCCGAACTACCGGGCACTGATGGCCGCCATCCGATCCTGGGGCATCCCCGACGTGCAGCCGGCCGGGGCGTTCCCGGTGTTCATCGCAGACCCGCCGCACAACGTCCCCGAGGACGACCGCGACCGTGCCACCTGGCGAGCCAAGGGCGGGCACTACAGCCACAGCCAGATCCCCGGCAACACCCACGGCGACCCCGGCGGGGTCAGCTTCCCCGCCATGCTGGCCGCCGCACAGCGACCAGTCACCGACACACCCACCGCACCGGAGGACGACATGCCCTACACCGAGACCCAGCTGGAGCAGTTCGCCGGTGTCGGCGTACACGGCCAGAAACTCGGCCGCTCCGACACCACCATCGGCGTAGCCATCGACACCACCTACAAGAACAGCAACGCCATCCGCGCCCAGCTCACCGCGCTCTCCACCCAGGTCGCCGGACTGTCCGCCGCCGTCAAGGCGCTCGCCGAGGCGAAGGACATCGACCCGGCCGCGATCATCGCCGCAGTGCAGACCGCGACCGAGCAGGCCATGTCCGACCTGAAGATCACCCTCTCTGTCGACAACACCCCGGAGACCTGACCCATGCTGAAGTTCCTGCGCCGCGACCCCACCATGTGGATCACCCTCGTCCAGGGGGCCTTGTCGCTCGCGCTCGCCTTCCACCTGTTCGGGATCACCGCGGCGATCGCGCCGCTGATCATGGCCGTCATCAACGGCGCAGCCGGTCTCGTGACCGCGATCCTCACCAAGCGCACCGGGTTCGCCATCGCGACTGGCCTCATCACCGCGCTGATCAACCTGTTCGCCGGCTACGGACTCACCCTCGACGACACGCAGACCAGCGCCGTCATGTTCCTCGCGATCGTTGTCATGGGCATCTTCGGCTGGACGGCCAACTCGCCGGCCGACGAACTCGGCCTGCACGAGGAACCGATGCCCGTGCAGGGTGCCGTGGTGAACCAGACGATCGTTTCGTCCGCGCTCGACGAGCCGTCGCCCTACACCCCGCCGAGCGTGCAGCCATGAACGTCCCTGGCTGGATCTGGCTGATCATCGGCCTGATCCTCATCGTCCTACTGCTCGGCCTGCTCGGCGTCCACTTCACCATCAGCACCTGACCCGCCCCTCACGCAAGAGCACCCCCACCTCCGCTTGGAGGTGGGGGTGCTTTTGGCGTTGGCGGGTCAGTAGTAGGCGTTCGCGTTCGCAAGATCCCAGGACGTCGGCCACCACACCGACCACGCACCCTGCCTCATCACCGACACTGGGGAACCAGCCGGCGGGTGCCCGAGCCCGATCGCGTGCCCGAGCTCGTGCGTCAACAGGTGCGCCCGCATCCCCGACGTCGCTGTGCACTTCGGTTGCAACGCAGCTGAGGTGTTGATCCAGATCGTCATCCGGTTCGGCGCCCACGCTGCCGTGCGGACGCCGTTCTTCGACACGTACACCCACGAGTAGTCGTTGCCCTCGGACCCGGTCTTCGCGCACGCGTAATCCGCCGGGTCGTTGTACGTCTTCAGGTCGATGACCATGTACCGCGGATACGCCGAGCAGTCGTTCAGGGTGACAAGGTTGACGTCGGCAACGTTCCACTTCGGGACCGAGTAGATGCCATCCCACCGGGTCGAACCGTGGTCCTGGTAGCAGATCTGCCCGTCCCTGAAGTGCCACAGTTCGTACGTGGCCGCCGATGCTGGCGCGACGAGCATGGCGGACATGGCTGCGGCGAGCACGACGATGGCGGCAGCGAGCCGCACGATCCTCTTGCGGAAGTGCATTCTTTCCCCCTGATAGAGGCTGGTTGGCAGCACCTACGCTGCCAACCAGTGCCCCCATTTCTGCCGCTCCCGCTCAGCGCTCAGGTGGCGACGCGGCCCCAGCGATCGCGTACACGCCACGCGTCGGCTGCTCGAGGTGCCGTTCTTCGACGAGCGTCTTCAGCACGTCATGCAGCTGCGACGACTTGAGCCCGACGGCGTCGCCGATCTCCTTCGTCCGCGTGATCCCCTGCGCGACCGCGACCAGCACCCTGTCCCGCGCGGGCTTGTCCTGCGGGCGAGGCGCGGCCGGGAACTGCACCACCTCGAACGGCTTCGGCCCAACGCTGTCGACGTCGTCTGAGTCCGGCTCGTCGAGCGTCGGCTGCACCACACCGTTCCGCAGTTCCTCGACGTACCGCCGGTTAGCCTCCTGCTCCTCGACGGCTGCCTCCCGCCGCATCTGGTACACAGCACCCGCAGCGTTCGCCGACAACGCGTCCAGCTTCGGCATCGGGTACCGCGCGAACCACCGCTCCGGCTCAGCGAGGTACTCCGACCGGAACGGCGCCGTCCGCGACCCATTCACGCCGATCGTGTATCCGAACCCGGGGATCTCCGGGAGCATCTCCGGGTCCACGGTCAGGCCGGGAAGCAGGTTCTTCGTCTGATTCGACTTGGTCTTCATCACGATCAGGTTCGTCATCAACGACGCCCGCAACGTGTCCTTACCGAGCGACTCCAGCGACCCGCCCTGCGTCAGCCCGACAAACGAAATCCCGACCTTCTGCGTCTTCCGCGCCAACGCCTCCAGCTTCGCGCCGTACCGGCCGATCGTCACATGGCACTCGTCGAGGAACACCACAATCCCCGGCCTCGTCGGAGACGGATCGAACCGGCTCCACTTCTCGACGCCCATCTCCTTCTCCCGAGCCTCAGCGATCTGCTCGAGCGCGCCGATCATCCGCCCGACCCCTTCACTCGACACGTACCAGTCCGCGTATTCCTGCAACGCCGGCGACGACGCGCCGCCCTGCGGGTCGACGAACCACACGACCGCGTTTCCAGCGGCCATGTAGCCGGCGGCGAGCAGCTCCACGAGGCGCGACTTCCCGCTGCCTGTTCCAGCAATGACCAACCCCGACAACCACGATCCCGTCATTGGCTTCTCGCCTGGCCGCCACATCTGCCACCTCGCCCACCCTTCGCCGTCGCCGTACGGGCCGACCTCGATCATGTGCTGGTGGTCGCCGACGATCCGGGCGCCGCTGTACGGGAGGGTCTTGTCGATGGGGGAGACCTGAACGATCGTCAGCTTCAGGTGGGTCGGATTGTGGTCCTCATGCGGCTCTAGGACGAGGTTCTTCACCGGCGTCAGCAGACCACCAGCGATGAGTTCGAGCTGCGCGATCGTCCCGGTGATCGTCTGCTTCCCGGGACGAAGGTTCACGGTGTACGACTCACAGTTCGCCCGGGACGTGTCCATGTCCGTGAGACGGGACCCGGCGAGGACGGCACCCTGCGCACCGAGGTACTCGTCCCACAGGACCGGGATCGACTGCTCCGTCCTGACCGGGACAGCGACAGGCGCCGGGGCCTTCGGGTAGACGGGACGGTTCGCCTTCCACCAGGACGAGGACGACACGACCACGCCGAGGACGAGGACGAGGACGGCCCGCCAGGACGGCCCGGCCGCCGCGACATACAGCAGCCACACCGAGCCGACGCCAGCGGCGAGATGCACGCGGGACCGCCACCGCTTGGTGCGCCGGCCGATCATCCACGCGGCCCAGACGAGCGCGAGCCCGACGAGGCTGGCGAACGTGAACGCGAACGACGGATCGACAAGCCAACGGAGCAGCCACTCGACGCCGCCGAGCGCGAACACGCCGGCCCCAGCGAGCCACGGCGCGTACTGCCGCAACAGAAACACCCGCATGCTCGACGCGCGCCGCTCAGCCCGCTCCTGCGCCGCCTCCTCGGCGATCCGCTTGGCGTCAGCCCGCGACACCCTCAGCCGCGGGTCGGCCTGCCGGTTGATCACGCGGGCCACATCCTCAGCCAGACGCTGACCTTCCCTGGTCCTCCTACTCATCCGTGTGCTCCTTCCTGGTCAAAGTCCGGTCCGGTGAAGTCCGGTCGGACGAGAGCTCGGTCTTCGGGGTCCATGAGGCGACTGCGCGCACGCGCGCGTACGCGACCCTCGCGGACATGTCAAGCGCCCCGGACCGGAGTCCGGGGCGCTTCCTGCATGTCAGCGGCCGGACGTGTAGAACTCGCGGGTGCCGGCGCCCTGCACGGTGTCGATCGCCTCCGCGATGATCCGGTGCTTCTTCAGTTCCTCGGCGAAGGTGCGCATCGACTCCGCCGCAGCACCCGACTGCTCCATCGCGGACGTCGCCGCCGCCCGAGCCGGGCCGCCGACGTCGAAGCCGTCGAGCGCGGCAAGGGTCTGCTCGATGCGGTGGACCATCTCGGTGTAGGCCTGGGCGCTGGTCTCGGAGAAGGTGATGCCGGATTCGAGGCCGGCGACCTCGCCGGTGGGGATGGTGGTGGTCATGGTGGTGGGTCCTTCCTGGGTGGTGGTGGCGAGAGGGGATGAGGTCTGGTTGTCCGGGTCGGAGTCCGGTGGGTTGTCCGGGACGGACTGGTCGCCGTCCTGCTGGTCGGTCGGGGCCGGGACGGTGTCGTCGTCCTCGGCTGGCGGGACGGTCCTGTCGTCCTCGTCCTGGACGGTGGTCGGTCCGTCCTGTGGTTCGTCCTGTGGTTCGTCCTCGGGACGGGGACCGTCCTCGTCCCGGTTGGGGACGACAGTCCCCGGGACGGTGACCTGACCGGGACGAGGACGGGACGACCTCTCCCGGCGCTTCTCATCAGCCCGGACCCACGCCCCGTCCCAGGACCGACGCATCGCGCGCCGCTGGTCCTGGAACAGTCCGGCGAAGAACTGGGTCGCCGCACCGCGGGGACGATCCGGTCGGGGGGTGGAGGCGGGACGCGCCACGCGGCGCTCGTTGTGCCGCGCCAGCGCGTCCTCCCAACTGTCCGCCCACAGCCGGGAGAAGTACCGCGTCGCAGCTCCGTCCAGCCGGACACGAGACCTCCGCCCCCACGTCGGTGATGGCTTCCCCCGTACCGCACACACCGCAGACGCGCCGCTGTAGATCAGATCGGTGACACCGTTCTTCACGACCCACGCCGCGACAATCGACAGCAGCAGTAGCTCCATCACGCGACCTCTCTTTCCTTCTTCAGCGCCGCCGCGATCGCGGTCGCCTTCGTGGTCCCGCAGCCCAACTCGGCCTTGAGCGCGTCCCGGCTCGGGGGCTTTCCGTGCTTCGTCTCGTAGTCCTCGGCGACGTGCCGCGCCTTCTGCATCAGCACGTCATCGACTGGTCCGGTCTCGTCCGCACCGGACTTCACCGGAGCCGTCCGGGACGGCTTCGCCGCCGCCTTCTTCGCCGGGCCGGGGACGACCCGGGACGACGACTCGGGCTTTGGGGCCGGGACGGGAGCTGCGTCCCGGACCTTCACAGGCTTGGCCGGGGTCGACACCAGCACGATCAGGTGAACCGTTGTCGCCAACGCCGCCGGCGGGACCGCACCGACCAGAAGGACGAGCCACAGGTCTTGCTGCAGGTGACCGGTCGACGCGAGGTGACCGACACCGTTCCCGACGATGCTCAGTCCGGCCGCGACCCACGTCATCCACGCGGCCCACTTCCGCGCCTTCTTCGGCGCCGACGCATCCAGCCACACCAGACACGCCGTCATCCCCAACGCGTCCAGCGAAGCCGGCAGCAGCCACGAAGCCATCGGACCCCACCCGGTGAACTCAGCCAGCGACGCCAACGTCGAGAACGACGCCACCACCGCAGCCACGCACACCACCGTGAGCCCGAGACCCCGCAGCCACAAACGCATCAGTCAGAACCCCTGGATGAACGCCGTCACCGCACCGCCGAGGAAGTTCACGCCCTGCGCGACGAAGTTCGACGACAACCCGGCCGCCTGCGAGAAGACACCGCCGACCGCCGTGAGCACCGCGCCGTACAGCAGCGCGATCCACGGGGTCGCACGGGTCGGCGGCTGCCCCTTCGGCTTGATGTGCGGCCACAGCGCGATCGTCATGACCGCGACGATCACGATCCCGCCGACCGCGACACCGAACAGCCGGTTCGTGGCGGACGCGACGCCACCGACCGCGCTGGTCGCGGCCCGGGTGATGATGGTGCCGAGGATCCCGCCGAACCCGGCGAGCCCGGCGATCAGCATCAGGTAGACGGTGGTGCGCTTGGCGATCTTTTTGAACATGAACGCCAGCGCGATAACCAGGGCGAGGGCGGCGATACCTCCCAACGTGAGACTCATGTGCAGTGTCCTTTCAGAGGGCGAGGATGATCAGCGCCGCGACCGTCGCGGCGACGAAGAAACGGGCAGGCCGCTCAACGACCCACAACCCGAGGTAGGCAGCGGCGTGCAGCGGCATCGCGACCAGCGAGGCGTAGAGCGCGCCGAGGACCCGGACGACACCATCGGCGCGGGTCCAGCGCCCGTACACGCCGTACAGCCACAGCTTCCGCAGGCTCGGCCGGTCGTCGGACCAGATGTCCGGTGGCACCACGAAGTCCGCGACCTGCGACACCGAAGGCATGTGGATCGCCGGCGCGGCCGGCTCGGGGTCCGGGGTCGCGCGGGAGGGGAGTGGGTGGATCGTCGCGACGCGCTCGACGTCGCGGCTCGACTCGGCAGCGCTCATCGGTTCCTCCGGATCGTCTTCGCGAGCTGGTCCGCCGACGCGACCAGCCGCTCAGCGAGGTGTTCGGTCGCGACCGCGGCCTTGACCTGGTCGACGCGGTGGTCAGCGGCCACGCCACGGAAGTAGTCGACCGCCGCGTCCAACCGCTCCCGCGGCGTGGTGGCCCGACCGTGCCGCTCGATGAACAGGCGCCGCCGCTGCCCCGCACGCTTCTCCGCACGCGTCTGCTCCCGCTTGACCTCGACACCGCGGTCGATGGGGACGACAACCTCGGCCGCCATCAGAGCTCACCACCGAGGACGACGAAGTCACGCCACTCCTGGTCGAGGCCCTGCACCCGCACCTGGTACTGGACCCGCCACCACGGCTCACCGGTGCGGCCGTCAAGGTCACGAGCCATCTCGACGAGCGCGGCGCGGATGGTGCGGTGGTC
>Ga0070708_100000635_pt1 | contig 26516 bp, 26 predicted proteins | sample KBSK5503metaG_FD_65469 | JGI IMG/M metagenome (GOLD analysis project Ga0070708, IMG submission 65469) | Corn, switchgrass and miscanthus rhizosphere microbial communities from Kellogg Biological Station, Michigan, USA - KBS K5-50-3 metaG | ecosystem: Host-associated > Plants > Roots >... | reverse complement strand
ACCCGTGTGTGACGGACGCTGCCACCGATGGCTTCGAGCGTCCCCTCGCCGCCGTCGGCCACTGGGGCCTCGTCGCAGGTCCACCCAGCGGCGATCGCCGCCCGGCCGATGGCGCCGGTCACCGCGGCAGCCGTCGCCGTGCCTCGAAACTTGTCGGGGGCGGCGACGAGATGTCTCTTCGCCTGACCGCGGCGGGGAACCACGCCGTTATGGTGGCTGACGTGGCGGGTCCTGTTGTCATCGTTTCGAATCGAGGGCCGATCTCGTATTCGTTTGGCGACGAAAACGAGCTGATCGCCCGCCGAGGAGCCGGCGGCGTGGTATCGAGCTTGGCCCCGCTGGTCCACGGCACCGGCGCTCGCTGGATCGCCGCCGCCATCAGCGACGCCGACCGTGCCGCCGCCGGCCAAGGCCTGATCGAGGCCGAGGACTTTCACGTCCGCTACCTCGCCCTCCCGCCCGACACCTACCGCATGGCCTACGACGTCATGTCGAACGGAACGCTGTGGTTCCTGCACCACGCCCTGTTCGACCTGGCGCGGCGGCCGCGCATCGACGCGCACTGGTGGGAGGCGTGGGACGCGTACCGCGCCGTCAACCACGCCTTCGCGCGGGCGGTGATCGACGAGGCGCCCGAGGGGGCGACGGTCCTCGTGCAGGACTACCACCTGGCCCTGGTCGGCACGTGGCTGACCCAGGAGCGGCCCGACCTCCGGTCGGTGCACTTCACCCACATCCCTTTCTGCGGACCCGACGGCATCCGCGTGCTTCCGCAGTCAGTTGCCGAAGAGCTGCTGGGCGGCATGGCCAGCCACGCGGCGTGCGGCTTCCATGCCCGGCGCTGGGCGGCGGCCTTCGAAGCCTGCTGCGCCGACGTGCTCGGATGGACCCCATCGACGTTCGTCTCGCCGCTGGCGCCCGACTTCGAAGAGATGGAGGAATTGGCGCGCTCGCCCGAGTGCCAGCGGGAGCTGTCGGCGCTCGAGGACGCCGTCGGCGACCGCCACCTCATCCTGCGCGTCGATCGCATCGAGCTTTCGAAGAACCTGCTGCGGGGGTTCTTCGCCTTCAACGACCTGCTGCACGCCCGGCCCGAGTGGCGGGGCCGCGTGGTGTTCGCCGCCCTCATCTATCCGTCCCGTGAAGGTCTCGCCGAATACCTGGCCTACCGCCAGGAGGTCGAGATGCTGGCGGCCCAGGTCAACGAGCGGTGGGCGACACCGTCGTGGACGCCGGTGATGCTCGACACCTCCGACAACTTCGTGCGGTCGCTGGCCGCGCTTCACCGTTATGACGTGCTCCTCGTCAATCCGATCCGCGACGGCCTCAACCTCGTGGCCAAGGAGGGCCCGGCGGTCAACGAGCGCGACGGCGTGCTCGTGCTCAGCCGCGAGGCGGGCGCCTTCGAGGAGCTCACGCCCGACGCCCTCGAGGTCAACCCGTTCGACGTGCGGGGAACGTCCAACGCCCTGGCCATGGCGCTGTCGATGGATCCGAGCGAGAGGGCGTCCCGGGCCGACGCCCTGCACAAAAAGGTGTTGGCGACCTCGCCTCGCAACTGGCTCGACGCCCAGCTGGCAGCGACCGCGGGTTAGCCCTCGGCCAGCGACCTGAGCCAGGCCAGGGCGGCGTCGGGGCCAGCGACGGTGACATCCGCGCGGGCCAAGAGCTCGGGCGGGGACTCCGTGCTCTTCACCGCGACTCGAACGGTGTACAGGCCCCGCGCCACGAGGCGGTCGAGGGCGTCGAAGCACGCCAGGTCTCCGCGGTCGTCACCGACGAAGCACGCCGCCCGCAGGCCCGACGCGGCATCCTCCAGCACCGTCCCCTTGTCCCGCGCCACCGGCGGGCGAAGCTCGTAGGACTTGCGGGCCTGGAGCAGTTGCAGGCCCGTGCGCTCGGCTTCTGCCTCGGCCCACCGCCGGACGAATTCCTCGGCGCCCGGCTGGGTTCGAAAATGGAGGGTGACCGCGGCGCCCTTGCGCTCGACGTCCATGCTTTCGGGCGCGTCGGCCTCGGCCCGCGCCGCGACCTCCTCGACAACTGGTCGCCACCGAGCGACGTCGTCGCTCTCGACCACCTCGCCGTCGACCACCTGCTGGAGGCCGTACAGGCCCCACAGGCGGATGCCCCGACCGCCGAACTGGTCCCTGAGGAACGAGCCCGGCCGTCCGGAGATGACCCCGACCACGGCGTAGTGCTCGGCGAGGGCCGCGAGGGTCTCGGCGGCTCCGGCGACCGGCCGGGCGGCATCGGGGTCATCGACGATCCGGGACAGGGTGCCGTCGAAGTCGGTGAAGACGCCGGCGGCATCGCGCCGTTCGAGAAGCTGGCGGCGGTGGGCGTCGCCGGGGATGGTCACCGCGCCGACGGTAGCGTCGGCTCGGTGTCCCGCTTGGCTCTGCGCAGCACTGTTGCCGCGGTGGTGGTTGCCATCGCCCTTGTGGGCTCGGCGTGCGACCCCGACACGGTCCGGGTCGCTTTCCATCCCCGGCCGGGAGCCCGCTATAGCTACAAGGTCGACGTCCGCTCGGTGACCACGTCGCGGCTGGGCGACGCCGAGCCCACGCGATCGGTCGACGCCGCCGTATTGCGCGCCGACCACCTCGTCCTCTCCGACGACGGAGGCCGTGTGCGCGTGCGCGTCCAGCTGCGGCGGCCGGGCACGCCGACGCGGACCTACGTCGTGCGCTTCAGCCGGCGGGCCCAACTCGAGGACGTGGAAACCGTCGAGGGCCTGCCCGCCAGCGTCCTCGGCCGCCTCGAGCTCCCCGAGGTGTTCCCGTCGGCAGCGGGCGCGCCGCCCGACCGGCCACTGGCCCCGGGCGATCGCTGGCACACGACCGACAGGCTCCAACTGCCCGGCGGCGGCAACGGCACCGTCGAGGGCGTCGGCCGCCTCGTCGAGCTCGGCGTGGTCGGCGGCCGCAAGGTGGCGACGATCGTGTCCCAGACCCGCCTGCCGCTGGTGACCGAGAGCCAGGTGCGGGGCGGAACGCTGTCGCTCGACGGCGTGGAGATCAGCGACGTCAAGGCCCGGCGAGCGCTGGCCGACGGCTCGGTGCTGACCGCCGACTCCACGACTCGAGGCACGTTCAACATGCGCCTGGCGCCCCCCAGCGGAAGCCCCGGTGGTCCGATCCCCGGGACGCTGACAGTCGAGGTGCGGTCGAAGACTCGCCGGCTGCGCTGACGGCTGAGGCCCGGGCTACTGGGGGGCCGTCGTAGTGGTCGCGGCCGGGCGCGTCGTGGTCGTCGCGGGAATTGCCCGGACGCCCGTGGTCGTGGTGACCCGGCGAATAGTCGTTGTCGTTACCGGCGCCGTCCTCGCCGCCAGGTCGGGCCCGACGATCACGATGACGTCGGCGCCCCGGGTGTCGGCCAGCGGGGGTGGGCTCGACAACGGCTGCACGGCCGTGTCGGGCAGCGCGAGGAGCTTGGCGACCTCCTTGGCCTCGCTCTCGTGACCGGGCAGGAACTGCACGCTCGAGCTGTCGACGGGCTTGGTGGTGTTGGTCGGCGCGAGCACGTTGTAGCCCGCACGGCGAAGCACATCGCCCGTGCGTCCGGCAACCCCCGCCACGTTGGTGCCGTTGACCGGAAGCACCTTGATCTCCGCCGGAGGCCGCGTCGGCAGGGTCGTCGTGGTGGTGCTCGTCGGCTGCGCCGCCTGGCGCGACGGCTTCTTGGCCTTCGTGGGCGTCGTTGTTTCGGCAGAGCCCGATTGGGCCCGAAGGGCGTTGACGTCGACGCCACGATCGATGGCGTGGAGCGTGGCCGCGCCGATGAGGACCGCCGCCGCGAGAAGGATGACCGCGCGCCCGGCGACGAACCCGCCGGCGCGTCGCTGGGGATCCACTCCTCCGCCGCCAGGCCTCACCGGCCGGGCCGCTCTCCGGAACGTCGTTCGTCGCGTGCCCGGCGCCGCGCCCTCAGGCGCCGCAGACGCCGCACGACCAGCGGGTCGTAGGCCAGCGCGTCAGCGGAGTCGATCAATTCTCCGAGGGCGCGGTAGTAGCTGGTCGATGACACCTGGAGCTGCTGCTGAATGGCGGTTTCCTTCGGACCGGGTTCAAGCCACCACGAACGTTCAAAGTCGAGGATCGCGCGGTCCCTGTCCGACAGTCCCATTGCCCCCGCAGCCTTGTCCTGATGCGATGTAAGGGTCAAGCATCCCTCGCCGTCTACCGTCGCGCGCAAACCACGCCCGAGTAGCTCAATTCGGCAGAGCACCGCACTTGTAATGCGGGGGTTGCCGGTTCAAGTCCGGCCTCGGGCTCGGCGGTTGTATCCTGCGGCCCTTCTTGGTGCTGGGGGGAACAGTGGCCATCGACGAGGGCGGCAATCGCACGGGCGACGCGGTGACGCTGCATCCGGCCACGCGAGCGGCCCTTGGCATCGGCGACTGGCTACCTGCGACGCGGGGCAACATCGCCGCCCATGCGTGGCGCCTTGCCTACGGCGAGCAAGAGGCGGCGGCGGTGGGGATCGGGACGCCGGGCATGGACACGTCCACCGACCTCGTGGTCGGCGCCGTGGAGGCGACCGAGGAGGTCGTGATTGACCGCTTGGCCCAGGGTTACGACCCCGACAAGACCAAGGCGTGGCTGGCCGACGAGGTGGGCGGGTGGGTGCGTGACTTCCTCGCCGACCACGCCACCCCCGCCGACCCGTCGGGCCAGGTGGCGACCTGCCGGGAGTTCGGCATCACCGATCCGACCGGTCCCCACGCCCGTGTGCTGCTCTTCGAGCTGGCGTCGGAGATCGCCCAGGCGGTCGCCGACCAGGTCCTCCACAAATTGACGACGGCCGCCCGAGCGCCGGAGGCGCCTCCTCGGCTGTCGTCAGACTGAAAAGAAACGGCGGAGCGCGATCCGGGGATCCGCGGCGGCGAAGCCGACGCGGGGGTGGTGGGTGGGGTCGGGCGGGAGGCGGTCGCCCGGAGCGCCTTTCAACTCGGCCGAACGGAGAGAGCGAAGCGAACGAGTGAGGCCGAAAACTAGACGGCGGCGGCGAGCAGCGCCGGCGGCTCGTCGGCGGGCTCGGTGAGGTGCGTCTCGAGCTTGCGCTTGATCCGCTGCAACGCGTTGTCGATCGACTTGACGTGGCGGCCGAGGTGCTCGCCGATCTCCTGGTACGAGCGGCCCTCGACGTAGAGGCGCAGCACGTCGACTTCGAGTGCCGACAGCATCTGCGCCATCGACGCCCGCATGGCGGCCATGCGCTCCGCGGACACGACCTCGTCGGCGGGATCGGCCACGTGGTGATCGTCGAGGAGCTTCTCGACGGTGTGCTCGTGGGGATCGTCGGAGCCTCGCACGCCGGAGATGGAGACGTACTGGTTGAGGGGCTGGTGCTTCTGCCGGGTGGCGGTCTTGATGGCGGTGATGATCTGGCGGGTGACGCAGAGCTCGGCGAAAGCCCGGAACGAGGCCTGCCGGTCAAAGCGGTAGTCGCGGATGGCCTTGTAGAGGCCGATCATCCCCTCCTGTTCGATGTCGTCGAAGTCGGCACCGATCAGGAAGTACCCGCGGGCCTTGGCTCGCACGAAGCGCCTGTAGCGATCGAGCAGCGTGTTGGTGGCGGCCAACTCGCCGCGCTGCGACCGGTTGAGAAGGTCGTCGTCGGACGCCTGCACGAGCGAGAGAGGCTCGATACGGCTGGGCATCGCACTCCTTTTAGTGGGACGGAAGCTGGCTACGGAGAGTGGTCCCTAACTAGTTCTTTTTAACCAGCCCGGTGCGATGTGTCAACCGTCACATTGGGACGTTTGCGACCTTTCGGCGGCGCGCGATCTCGAAAAGTGCCACGGCGGCGGCCGCGCCGACGTTGAGTGATTCCAACGGGCCAGTCAGGGGCACTCCTGCTAGCAAATCGCAGCGTGCACGGGTCAATTTTGCCAATCCGGACCCTTCGGCCCCAACCACCAGCGCGAGGGGTTCGGCGGCCAACTCGACATCCCAGACCGGCGGCGCGCCAGGGACTAGTCCGATGGTCCAAACGCCCTGCGAACGGGCTCGAGCCAGGGCAGCTGGCACACCCGCGACCACCGAAAGTGGCAGAACCTCCACCGCACCGGCCGCGGCCTTGACGGCAGCGGCCGTCAGCGGGGAAGCCCGGTGCCGGGGCAGGACCGCGCCGGTGACGCCTGCGCCGACGGCCGTGCGGAGCAGTCCGCCGAGGTTGCGCGGGTCGGTGACGCCGTCCAGGACGAGCAAAAAGGGCGCCCGCCCGCCGTCGGGGGCCAGGAGGCGGTCGAGTGGAACGGTCGGCACGACGGCGGCCTGGGCGACGACGCCCTGTGGGGCGCTGGTTCGGGCCTCGGCCGTCAGCGTGGCCGGCGGCACTCGGCGCACCGAGACCCCCTGGGCCCGGGCCAACTCGACGATCTCGTCCAGGATGGCGGCCTTGTCCTGTCCGGTGGCGATCGAGATGCTGTGGACCGGGCGTCGGCGGGCCCGCAGCAGCTCGCGCACCGCCTGCCGGCCCTCGACCTGGTCGTGCCGCTCCTTGGGCGTCACGCCTGTTCGAGGAGCGCCACCGCCAGGCAGGCGATCCCCTCACCGCGGCCCAGGGCGCCGAGGCGCTCGGCCGTCGAGGCCTTCACGTGCACCGGCGCGCCGACGACCGAGCCCATGCGCTCCTCCATGGAGGTGCGGACATCGCGCAGCTTTGGCGCCTCGAGCACAACCGTGCAGTCGACGTTGCATGGCGTCCAGCCCGAGGCGGCGACGCGCTTCACCACCTCGGCGAGGATCTCGAGGCTGTCGATGCCCGCGAACGCGGGATGGGTGTCGGGGAAGTGGGCGCCGAGGTCGCCCAGGCCCGCGGCCCCGAGGAGGGCATCGGCCACCGCGTGGGCGACGACGTCGGCGTCGCTGTGGCCGTGAAGGCCGCGCTCGCCCGGCAGGACAACGCCGCCGAGCACGAGCACGCGCTCGGGATCGTCGCTGAACGCGTGGACGTCGAACCCGTTCCCGACCCGGAAGCTCATCCGATCTTTCCGCCCTGACCCATGAACCACTCGGCATAGGCCATGTCGCGCGGCGTCGTGATCTTGTAGTTAGCCGGGTCGCCCGCCACAACCACGACTCGGCCTCCCTGAGCTTCGACGAGGGCAGCGTCGTCCGAGGCGTCTGGGTCGCCGGCGTGGGCCTTGCGGAGCGCCGACGCCGTGAAGGCCTGCGGCGTTTGCACGGCAACCAGTGCCGAGCGATCGAAGGTCTCGGCGACGTCGTCGCCGGTCACACGCTTCACAGTGTCTGCCACGGGCACACCCGGGATGGCGCCGTCGGCTCCGGCGAGGACAGCCTCAATCACGGCATCGAAGAGATGGCGACCGGCGAAGGGCCGGGCGGCGTCATGCACGACGATCACGTCGGCCGTGTCAGGGATCGCTGCCAGCCCCGCCCGCACAGAGTCCGAACGTCGGTCGCCTCCCGCCACTACATGCGCGTCGGCGGCTCGGGCATCCTTCTGCGCCGGCAAAACCAGCACGACGCCGTCGGCAGCCTGGGCAGCCACGAGCACTGCCCACTCAAAGAGCCGCTTGCCGCCGAGCTTCTCAAACTGCTTCGGCCCCCCGAACCGCGCGCCACTCCCCGCAGCCACGACGATCGCCCACACCTCCACGGTGTGAGCCTACGAGCGGTTCTGGTTAGGGGAGGGCCTCGTCGAGCTTGAGCTCGGCTTCTTCCTCGCTCACGCCGATGGCGAAGGTCAGCTCGGAGACGAGAATCTGGCGCGCCTTGGTGAGCATCCGCTTCTCACCCGCCGACAGCCCCTTGTCCTTCTCCCGGATCGAGAGGTTCCGCACGACCTCGGCCACCTGGTACACATCGCCCGACTTCAGCTTCTCGACGTGGTTCTTGAACCGCCTCGACCAGTTGGTGGGCATCCTCGCCTCCTTCTTGCGCAGGACAGCGAAGACCTCCTCCACCTCCTCGTCGTTGATCACCTCGCGCAGGCCGACCTCTTCGGTGTTGTCGATCGGCACCATCAGGGTGAGGTCGCCGTAGGCCAGCTTCAGCACCAGGTATTCGCGTTTCTCACCGAAGGCTTCACGCTTCTCTCGGCGCTCGATGACCGCGGCACCGTGGTGCGGATAGACGACCTTGTCACCTACGTCGAACGACATGCATCTCCCAACGAGAACGTCCTGGGGGGCACTTCAAGAGTGCCAGAACCTCTCCCCCGGGACAACTTCCCAAATCGCGGCCTCGAATCGCTGCCCTACGCTCATGGTTCACATGTCAGACGCCGACCTGCTCGCGGCCACGCCGCTGTTCCAGCGACTTCCGCCCGAGGCGATGGCCTCGATAGTGGCGGAGACCACGACGCGTGCGTTGGCCCGCAACGACATCCTGTTCTCGCAGAACGACGAGGCCCACGACCTGTACGTCGTCCGCGAAGGGCGCATCGCCATCTCGACGCGGGCGCGCGACGGCCGCGAGTCGCTCGTGGCACTGATGGAGCATGGGGAGCTTTTCGGCGAGATGAGCATGTTCGACGCCCTCGGCCGGTCCGCGGGGGCTCGGGCCCTCGAGCCGTCGTCGGTGCTTGCCGTTCCCTACGCGCCGGTTCGCCGCGCCCTCGAGGAGCGGCCCACCGTGCTGTGGGACATCGCCGCCCTGCTTGCCGGGCGCCTGCGAGCAGCCGACGAGGCCCTGGCCGACACCGCCTTCCTCGACGTCGCCGGTCGCACCGCCAAGCGCCTGCTCGAGCTGGCCGGCGACGACGACGAGTTCAGCCTGCCGGTCACCCAAGAGGAGCTGGCCGCCATGGTAGGCGCGTCGCGCGAACGCGTGAACAAGGCCATCGCCACGTTTGTGCGGCTCAACTGGCTGGCCCAGCACGACCGCCGTTACGTCATCACCAACCGAGGCGAGCTCACCAAGCGCGCCCAATAGGGCGCGACCTAGGACGACAGGAAGGCGATCGCTCGGCGCCAGGCGTTGGCGGCATCGTCGGGGCGGTGGGCGGGACGATCGGTGTCGTGCACGAAGCCGTGGTCGGCGTCGGGATAGAAGGCGATCTCCGCGCCCGCCTCCCGCAGGGCGTCGACGTCGGCCGATGGCGTCCACGGATCCTGGCCGCCGATGATCGCCAGCGCGGGGCAGGCCTGCGCGTGTGTCACCGCGTCCAAGGGCTCGCCGTGGCCCGGGCCGCGGAACTGCGGGGGCACGCGGATCATCCCGTAGAACGACACGGCGCGATCGAAACGACCGGTACCGGCGGCCTTCAGCGCATACATTCCCCCCATGCAGAACCCGATCACGCCGACGCTCTCGGCGGCGATCTCGTCGGCGGCGGCGACGAGGTCCCCGAGGAACCGCTCGTCGGAGATGGACGCCACCCCGTGCTCGAGCCGCTGCTCGAGCGGCATGCTCTCGTCGCCGGGAAACGGCTCGACCGCGCAGACCGTCCACCCGTTCTCGGCCGACAGCCGGGCCACGTGGTCGTCGAACAGCGGCCGCAGGCCGCCGATGTCCGGACAGATCACCAGACCCATGGCGGCATCGTCGACGCGGGCGATCTCCGCCGGCGTCCCCGACGGCAGGGCGATGCGCACTCAGGCCACCTCGACGACGGCCTTGCCGATGACCTCGCGGTCGATCAGCGCCTGGATGGCCTCGCCGGCGCGCTCGAGGGGGAAGCGGTGGGAGATGTGCGGGCGGATCGCCCCTTGTCGCCACCATTCGAAGACCTGGTCGTACACCTTGCGCAGGCCCTCGCGATCGCGCATCGCCCAGGCCCCATAGAAGACGCCGACGAGCTGGCAGCTCTTGAGGAGCACGAGGTTGGCCGGTGCGGCAGGGATGCGTCCGCTGGCGAAGCCGATCACGAGTAGCCGTCCCTCCCAGTTGATGCAGCGCAGCGACTCGTCGAAGACGTCGCCGCCGACAGGGTCGTAGATCACGTCGGCGCCGAGGCCGCCGGTCAGATCCTTCACCTGGTCCTTGAACCCGTGGCGGTAGTTGATGACGTGGTCGGCACCGTGTTCGCGCACCACTTCGAGCTTGCGATCGTCGCCGGCAGTGGCGATGACCACCGCGCCCAGCGCCTTGCCGATCTCGACTGCCGACAGCCCGGTGCCGCCGGCGGCGCCGTGGACCAGCAGTGTCTCGCCCGACTGCAGCGCGCCGCGGTTCACCAGGGCGTACGCCGAGGTGCCGTACGTCGTCATCAGCGACGCCGCCACTGCCACGTCCATGCCTTCGGGGATGGGCGTTATCGACTCGGGCGCGACCACCACCTCCTCGGCGAACCCGCCCCAGCCGGTGCCGGCCATGACCATGTCGCCCACGGCCACCTCTTTGACGTTCTCGCCCACCTCGACGACCCGACCGGCGACCTCGCCGCCCGGGGCGAAGGGCATCGCCGGCTTGAACTGGTACTCGCCCTTGATCAGCAGGACGTCGGGGAAGTTGACGCCGACCGCCTGGACGCGGATGCGGACGCCGTCGGGACCCATGAGTGGCGGGTCGATCTCCTCGAGCACCAGCGAAGACGGCGGCCCGTAGACCTTGCACAGCAGAGCGCGCACGGCGTGCGAACTTAGCGGGCGATCAGCTGTAGCGATCGAGGATCGACGTCTCTGCCAGCCGGGAGAGGCCCTCCTTGATGGCCCGGGCCCGGGTCTCGCCCACGCCTTCGACCTCATCGAGGTCATCGATGGTGGCCCGCATGATCTTCTGAAGACTGCCGAAGCGGTCGACGATGCGGTTGATGACGTTCTCGGGAAGGCGGGGGATCTTCGAGAGCAGGCGGTAGCCCCGCGGCGACAGGCCGATGTCGAGCTCGGAGGCGTCCGACGGCAGGTGCAGCACTCCGGTCACGGCCTTGAGGTCGAGAAGCTCTTCGGTGGACAGCTCCGAAAGCGCCACCATCGCCTCGCTCAGGTGCCAGGCGGTTTCGTCGTGGAAATAGTCCTGGATGACGAGGCGCCGGTCGTCCTCCACGCCACCCATGAGCTCTTCGAGCTGCAACCGCACGAGGCGGCCGTCTTCACCGAGCTCGACGATCGAACCCTCGATCTCGTCGGCGATACGGCGCACCATCTCCGCCCGCTGAAGGACGGTGACGACGTCGCGCACGGTCACGAGATCCTCGACCTCAAGGGCCGAGAGCGAACCCGACACGGTATCGAGGCGATTCTTGTAGCGCTCGAGTGTCTGCAGGGCCTGGTTGGCGCGGTTGAGAAGTCGGGGGATGGCTTCGAGCGGGTGCTTCTTGTCGCCCGAGTACACCGCGATGATCGACATGTCCTCCGACACCGAGATCACCGGCACGGGGATCGAGCGCGCCACCCGTTCCGCAGTGCGGTGGCGGGTGCCGGTTTCCGACGTGGGGATCGACGGGTTCGGAACAAGGTGGACGTTGGCCCGGGCGATGCGACTGGCATCGGACGCCAGGATGATGGCGCCGTCCATCTTCGCCAACTCCGACAAGCGTTGCGGAGTGAACTCGGCGTCGAGCAGGAACCCGCCCGAGCAGATGTTCAGCACTTCGGCACCGTCGCCCACGACGATGAGCGCGCCCATGTTGGCTTGGAGGATCCGGTCGAGGCCTTCTCGCAGCGGCTGGCCCGGCGCCACTTGGGCGAGGGCCTCGAGCAGTGCCGGGTCACGCCACGTCACCACAATGTCGATGCTACCCGCGTGCTACCGCACTGCCTCTATGGCTTCTCCGAGCGTTGCCACGCGCTGGAGTTCGACCCCCGCTGGTGCCGACACGACGGCGCGGGGGACGAGCGCTCGGCGGAAGCCGAGCCGCGACGCCTCCCGCAGTCGCCGCTCGACATGGGCGACTCGGCGGACTTCGCCGCCGAGGCCCACCTCGCCGCACGCCACGACGTCTGGTGGGATGACCTTACGTGTGAACGATGACGCCACCGCCAGCGCCAACCCCAGATCGGCTCCCGGCTCGTTGACGCGCACGCCGCCGACGGCAGAGACATGGACGTCGGCCCGCGGGAGTTCTTTGAGCCCGCGCTGCTGCTGAAGCACCGCGAGGAGCAGCGTCACCCGACGTTGGTCGAGGCCCTGCGCCGAACGCGACGGCGGGATGTTCGATCCGTCGTTGCGATTGGGCACGACGAGGGCCTGCAGCTCGGCGAGCAACGGCCGGTGACCCTCCATGACCGGAACCACGATCGAGCCCGGTCCACCGGCGCGGTCCTCGCCGATGAACAGACCGGAGGGATCGGGGACGCCGTCGAGCCCACCGCCGGCGAGCTCGAACAGCCCGACTTCCTCGGTCGAACCGAACCGGTGCTTCACCGCCCGCAGCATGCGCAGCGCGTGATGGCGATCGCCCTCAAAGGACAGCACGGTGTCGACGAGATGCTCGAGGACCTTGGGCCCGGCCAGCGCCCCCTCCTTGGTGACGTGGCCCACGACGAGACACGCCAGCTCCCGGCGCTTGGCGATGTCGATGAGGCCGCGCGCGCATTCGCGCACCTGCGCCACCGAACCGGGCACGCCGTCGACGTCGGGATCCTGAACGGTCTGGATCGAGTCGATGACGACGACCAGCGGGTCGACCTCGGCGATCGCTGCGGCGATCGCCGGGAGCGACAGCTCCGGCAGAAGCCACAGCTTCGGGCGCAGGGCGCCCACTCGTTCGGCACGGGCACGGACCTGCTGCGCCGACTCCTCCGCCGACACGAGAAGGCAGCGGCTTCCCGCCGCCGCCAGCGATCCCACCGCCTGCAGCACGAGCGTTGACTTTCCGATGCCGGGCTCGCCGCCGACAAGGGTGACGGACCCGGGAACGAGCCCGCCGCCCAACACTCGGTCGAGCTCGCCCACGCCCGTCGGCTGTGCCGCCCAACCGGCGGACGACACGTCGCTGATCGGAATGGGCCGCTCGCCCCGCCCGGGACTCGGCCGGGCGGCGTCGACGACCTCGTGCAGTGTGTTCCACGCCCCGCAGCCGGCACAGCGCCCCTCCCACCGCGCCGCCTGCGCCCCGCACTCGCCGCAGCGGTACGCCGTCCGCGCCTTCATCGCCATGGGGCGACCCTACGGACGGCGTATGACAGCAATGTCTTGCGGCGGGCACCCGGGTCCTTCGGACCACGCCCGCCGCCCCCTGACGGACGGAAACACGCACCTCCCGACAGCCCTTGCCGCTACAGCCGAAGCGCCTCCCGCGACTCGGCGCTTCGCCCACGTACCAACACGACGGCGAATGCAATGGCGGCTAACGCCGCCAAAAGGGCAAACAGGATCGTTGAGGTGTTCCAGCTCTTCGCGGTGGCGACCAGCGTTGCCCGTTCGCCCAACTTGGGGGTCCACACCACGCCGTTGGCGGCCTTCGTGGGCGCGTTGCTGTCGATGCTCCCTGGAAGGCGGGCGACGACTTGCACGCGGAAGATGCGGTTGAGGACGATCCCGACCCGCCGTTGCAGGCTCTGCTGGTCCAAGCCGAGATCAGCGCCTCCGAGGCGCTGGCGCAGCTGCTCGTCCGTGAACCCGTTCGCACCGGCGGTGAGGTCGATGGTGCCGCGGAAGCGAGTCGTCGTGCGCAGCAGCGAGTGCTTGCGCCGCAGGCGAAAGCCCTGGAACGGCCCCGTGGATCCGCTCAGCTCCCGCACGGCACGATCGGCGCCCGCTGGCGTCGAGAACTTCTTCGTCGCCCGCACCCAGGTGAGGCCGTCCTTCTCCTCCAGAGGTCCCGCGATCTCCCACCCCGCCTTGCGCAGGTCGTCAACCCGCAGTCGGCTGGGAAGGTCGGGGACTTCACGCAGCGCCTCGCGGTCGAGCCCCACACCCGCCCGCACCACGCCGCTCCCGTCCCGCCGCGCCTCGACCCCGGCGGCGACCCGGATCTGGCACCCGGTCAGCAGCAGCAGGGCTGCAACGGTGAGTGCGGAAAGGCGAGTCAGGTCGTTTTGACGATCAGCATCGACTTGCCGATGTGGTGGCTGACCTTGTTGGGCACCGAGCCGAGGAAGAAGCGGCTGGCGCCGGTCATGCCCTTGTTGCCCACCACTAACAGGTCGTAGCCGCCCGCTTCGGCGGTGTCCACCAGCGCGCTCGAGGGATCGCCTTCCACCACCGTCGTGTCGATCTTCACGCCCGCCTTGGCGTGGCGCTTGGCCTCGCGGTCCACGACGGCCTGCGCGCCGTCGCCGCGGCCCGCCGTCATGATCGTCACCGAGGCGCCGACGGTCTTCGCCAGATCGACGGCGCGATCGACCGCCTTGCCCGCGGTCTTGGAACCGTCGGTCCCGACCAGGATCTTCTTGAACACGCCGGAGAAGCTAGCCGGTCCCCGAAAGCTCGGCCGCTCCCGCCGAAGGCCCCTCCGGCTGAGCATAAGGAACGCGGCGCCGACGGCGCCGTCCATATAACTCGGGCCCGAACCTATGGTTCGGGTCCCGAAATCACTCGGCTGGCCCAGTCTCCGCGAGCTCGACGGGCGGGGGCTCGATGCTCTCGATCGAGCGGAAGACGATCTCGTCGTTCTCGGCGTCGACGATGATGGTGAGGCCGGCGCCGAACTCCTTCCACAGGATCCGCTCGGAGAGCGGGTCCTCGACCATGCGCTGGATGGACCGCCGCAACGGGCGGGCGCCGAGGCTGGGGTCGTAGCCCTTCGCGGCCAGGAGGTTCTTGGCGCCGTCGGTGAGCTCGAGCCCGAGGCCCTGGGCCTCGAGCTGCTCGCGCACCCGGCGCATCATGAGGTCGACGATCGACGTGACCTCCTCGCGCGACAGCTCGTGGAACACGATCGTCTCGTCGATGCGGTTCAGGAACTCGGGCCGGAAGTTCTGCTTGAGTGCCTCCTGCACCCTCTCCTTCATCTTCTCGTACGTGACGTCATCGCCGGCCTTGGTGAACCCGATCGACGCCTTGCGCAGGTCGGCGGTGCCCAGGTTCGACGTCATGATCAGCACGGTGTTCTTGAAGTCGACCGTGCGCCCTTGCGCGTCGGTGAGGCGCCCGTCCTCGAGAATCTGCAACAGGGTGTTGAAAACGTCGGGGTGGGCCTTCTCGATCTCGTCGAAGAGCACGACCGAGAACGGCTTGCGCCGGACAGCCTCGGTGAGCTGGCCGCCCTCCTCGTAACCGACGTAGCCCGGGGGCGAGCCGACCAGCCGGCTGACGGTGTGCTTCTCCATGTACTCGCTCATGTCGAGCTGGATGAGATGGCCTTCGTCGCCGAAGAGGAACTCGGCCAGCGTCTTGGCCAGCTCGGTCTTCCCGACGCCCGAGGGGCCCAGGAAGATGAACGACCCGCTGGGGCGCTTGGGGTCCTTCAGGCCGGCACGGGTGCGGCGGATGGCTTGCGAGACCGCTTTGATGGCGTCGACCTGACCGACGACCCGCTTGTGCAGCTCGTCCTCCATGCGGAGGAGCTTGGCCGTCTCCTCCTCGGTGAGCTTGTAGACGGGAATGCCGGTCCATAGCGAGAGGACCTCGGCGATCGCCTCCTCGTCGACCTCGTCGAACAGGTCGATGCCGTCGGACTTGAGCTCGCGCTCCTTCGACTCCTTGCGCTCGAGCAGCGTGCGCTCCTTGTCGCGGAGCTTGGCCGCCTCCTCGAACTTCTGGTTCTCGATCGCCGCCTCTTTCTCGCTGCGCACGCGGCTGATCTCGTCCTCGATCTCCTTGTAGTCCGGCGGGGTCTGCATGCGGCGGATGCGCAGGCGGCTGCCGGCCTCGTCGATCAGGTCGATGGCCTTGTCGGGCAGGTGGCGGTCGGAGATGTAGCGATCGGACAGGTTGGCCGCCGCCACCAGCGCCTGATCGGTGATCGTGACGCGGTGGTGGGCCTCGTAGCGGTCGCGGATGCCCTTGAGGATCTCGAGGGTATGGGCGACGGTCGGCTCGTCGACCTTGATCGGCTGGAACCGACGCTCGAGGGCGGCGTCCTTCTCCAAGTGCTTGCGGTACTCGTCGAGGGTCGTGGCGCCGATGGTCTGCAACTCGCCCCTGGCCAGCATGGGCTTGAGGATCGACGCCGCGTCGATCGCACCCTCGGCGGCACCCGCGCCCACGAGGGTGTGCAGCTCGTCGATGAACAGGATGATGTCGCCGCGGGTGCGGATCTCCTTCAGCACCTTCTTCAGGCGCTCCTCGAAGTCGCCGCGGTACCGCGAGCCGGCAACCAGCGCGCCGAGGTCGAGGGTGTAGAGCTGCTTGCCCTTGAGCGTCTCGGGGACGTCGTTGGCGACGATCTGCTGGGAGAGCCCCTCGACGATGGCGGTCTTGCCGACGCCGGGCTCGCCGATGAGAACGGGGTTGTTCTTGGTGCGCCGGGAGAGGACCTGCATCACTCTCTCGATCTCGCGCTCGCGGCCGATGACGGGGTCGAGCTTCTTCTCGCGCGCCAGCTGGGTGAGGTTGCGGCCGAACTGGTCGAGGACCAGCGACCCGCTGGGGGCGGCCTCGCCGCTCGAGCCCGCGCCGGTGGCGGCGCCCTCCTTGCCGGCATAGCCCGACAGGAGCTGGATGACCTGCTGGCGCACCCGGCTGAGATCGGCGCCGAGCTTCACGAGCACCTGCGCGGCGACGCCCTCGCCCTCGCGGATGAGGCCGAGGAGGATGTGCTCGGTGCCGATGTAGTTATGGCCCAGCTGCAGCGCCTCACGGAGCGAGAGCTCGAGGACCTTCTTGGCGCGCGGGGTGAAGGGGATGTGGCCGCTGGGCGAGGACCCTCCCTGGCCGATGATCTCCTCGACCTGGTTGCGGACGGCTTCGAGTGAAATGCCAAGGGACTCGAGGGCCTTGGCGGCGACGCCTTCGCCCTCGTGGATCAGGCCCAGCAGAATGTGCTCAGTGCCGATGTAGTTGTGGTTGAGGAGCCGGGCTTCCTCCTGCGCGAGGACGACAACTCGCCGGGCTCGGTCGGTGAAGCGTTCGAACAAGTGATGCGCCTCCCAGAAGGTGGGCGTTGTGGATTGAGTCTACCGGTGCCTGGATAGGGTGAAACAGCCGTACCAGCCAGCGAATTCCGAAGCGTTGGGGACGTCTCGCCGACCCGGCGTATCGTCTGGTATGGCCGGTGCGGCGGAGCTGCTCGCCCTTGCGCATGTGCGCGAGGACCTCGAGCGGGTCGAGGCGACCCTCCATGAAGCCGTTGCGTCGGGCGAGCCGTTCCTGGCCGAGGTCGCCCGCCATCTCGTGCTGGCGGGCGGGAAGCGCCTGCGCCCGGCGCTGGCGATCACGTCCGCCGGGGTGGCGCGCGACACGCCGGCCCCCGCAGCTGACGGCGTCGTGCGGGGCGCGGTCGCCGTCGAGCTCGTCCATCTGGGGTCGCTGTACCACGACGACGTCATGGACGAGGCCGACACCCGCAGGGGCGTGGAGAGCGTCAACGCCCGCTGGGGCAACCTCGTGGCCATCGTCGGTGGCGACTTCCTGCTGGCCCGGGCCTCGGAGATCGCTGCCGCCCTCGGCCCGGAGCCGGCGCAGCTGCTGGCGGCGACCATTGCTGCCCTGTGCGAAGGCCAGGTGGGCGAGCTGGTGCGGGCCTTCGATGTCAGCCGCTCCGAGGAGACGTACCTCTCGACCATCGCCAGCAAGACGGCATCGCTCATGTCCACTTCTTGTCGTATCGGCGCTTTGGTCGCCGGGCTGGACCGCCCCGTCGTCGACGTCGTCACCAACTACGGACGGCTCGTCGGCATGGCCTTCCAGATCGTCGACGACGTGCTCGACGTGGTTGCCACCGACGAGCAGCTGGGCAAGCCCGCGGGCAACGACCTCGTCGAAGGCATCTACACGCTTCCCGTGATCCGCGCCCTCGCCAGCGAGGGCGACGCCTTGCGCGCCCTGTTGGGCCACCGGCTCGAGCCCGACGAGATGGCCAGGGCGCGGGACCTCGTGCGCAGCGACGGGGCCGTCGCCCTCGCCATCGACGTCGCCCGCGGCTACGTGTGTGAAGCGGCATCGGCCCTTGACGCCCTGCCGCCCACGCCCGCCAGGGACGCTCTGAAGGCGTTCTCGGCCGACCTAGTCGACAGTGTGGTGACTGCTTTTAGGCGGACGCCAAGGGGAGGTTGACCGCCGGCAGCTCGGCCGTCGCCTGCTGGTGGCGATCGAGAAAGTCGAGCACGGCGTCGTTGAACGCCGGCGCGCGATCGACCATGACCGCGTGGGCGGCGCCTGGGACGATCACGAGCTCGGCGCCGGGGATGGTCTCGGCCAGCTCCTCGGCGTCCCCCACGGGCGTGAGGATGTCCTGGCTACCAGTGATGACGAGCGTGGGGACCCGAAGCGCCCTCAGCTCCTCGCGGAGACCGTCGTCGGCGTTGAGGATCGCTTCGACCTGGCGAATGAACGCGTGGGCAGGGGCGGCGGCGATCAGGGGCCACAGGATGCTGGCGGGCAGCTCCAGCCGTCGGCGCATGCGAGGCCCGACGAGCCACCGAAGCGACCGGCCGGCGACGTGGCGCATGCCGTTGGTGCGGGCGGTCTCGGCCCATTCCGCGAGCAGCTCCCGGCGCCACTCGTGATGGCGCGACGCGGTGCACGCGAGGATCAGCGTGCGCACCCGCTCTGGGTGCAGCACGGCGAGGATCTGGGCGATGACCCCGCCCATCGACGCACCCATGACGTGGGCCGACTCGACTCCCACGGCGTCGAGAACGGCGATGGCGTCCTCAGCCATCTGCCCGAGGTCGTAGGGCCCTTCGGGCTTGTCGGAATGGCCCGCACCCCGGTTGTCGAAGGCGATACAGCGGTAACGCTTGGCGAAGGCCCGCCGCTGGCGGATCCACGCCCGCGAGCTGGCGCCCAGGCCCTGGATCATCAGGAGGGGCTCGCCGTCGGACGCCCCGAAGACCTCGTACCAGAGGCGGGTTCCGTCCAGACGGCGCAAATGTGGCATCGAGGAAAGCTTTACCACATTGCTCGCGTTTGAATTGGAAACGGTCGCGATAATCAGCGGGGGGGTGGCGGGGCCCAGGCGAACAAGTCCTCGAGCACCGCGTGGGCGTCCCTACGGGGTCTGACGTTTAGCACCCGCGCCGCCCGGTGGCCGTCGGCCAGCCGGCCGCGCCGGAGCAGCTCGACCACGTGATCGGGTACCGGCGCACCGATCAGCTCTCCGATGCGGCGTACGCCCAGCCACCCGATGCCCCACTTCGGCCCGACGATCGGGAGCGGCACCCGCCGCCCGAGGCGAGCCGCCCGCCACGGGGTGATCGAGCCGGGCGCCACCACGTTCACCGGACCTTCCACATCGGCGAGCGCAGCGGCGGCCACGGCGCGAGCGGCGTCGTCGGGATGCACGAGCGTGAACGGGTGCGGAGGCGGCGCAGGAATGGGAACGAGGGGCAGGCGGAGGTAACGGCCGAGGGGGCTGGGCTGGTGGGGGCCCACGACCGGGGCCAGCCTGATGGCCACGGTGACGGCTGACACCTGCTTGGCGGTGGCAGTTGCCATCTGCTCGACGCCCAGCAGCGATCGCCCGAACGACGACGTCGGCCGCGGCGGCACCTTCTCGTCGGGAACGTCGACGCTTCCTCGACCCCGGCCGTACACCTCGATGCCCGATCGGACGACGATCCGCTCGACGGACCCGACGTCGCCCACGGCCCGCAGGAGCGCCTCAGTGGCGGCCCGGGTGCGGCGTTCGGCGTGGGGGCCGAGCCACCGGCCGCCGGGCTCGAACACGCCGAGGTGGAGGACGGTGGTCGGGCCCTGCTCGTGCACGAGCTTCGCGGTGCGGTCGGCGTCGCGAGGATCGACGCGGTGGAAGTCGGCCCGGTGCAGCCGCGTGCGGGGCGGGTCGCTGTCGATGCCGACGATGCTCTCGATCCCTGCCTCGGGCTCGAGCAGCGAGGCGACCGCCGCGCCCAGCTGCGTCCCCATCCCGGTGATGAAGAGTCTCATGTCCCCGGACCTTGCTCGGGGCGCAGGGTCGGGAACAGCACGACGTCACGGATGGTGTCGACGTCTGCCAGGAGCATCACCAAGCGGTCGATACCGATGCCGAGCCCGCCCGTTGGCGGGAGCCCGTATTCAAGGGCGCGAAGAAAGTCGTCGTCGATCAGCATGGCTTCCTCGTCACCGGCCGCCCGGCTGAGAGCCTGCTCCTCGAAGCGGGCCCGCTGCTCCACCGGGTCGACCAACTCGCTGTAGGCGTTGCCCAGCTCCCGGCCGGCCACCACCGGCTCGAAACGTTCGACGAGGCGCGGGTCGTCGCGGTGGGCGCGAGCCAGCGGCGAAACCTCTTTGGGGTAGTCGCATACGAAGACCGGGCCCCAGAGCTTGGTCTCGGTCGTCTTCTCGTAGACCTCGAGGAGCACCTTTCCGGGACCCCAGGCGTCTTCAACGGGAACCTGGTGACGAGCGGCGACCGCGCGGAGCTCGGCGAGTGAGAGGTCGAGGCCCACGTGCTCGCCGATCTGCTCCTCGGCGAGTGCGGCCAAGGATGCCCGGCGCCACGGCGGCGTCAGGTCGAGCTCGCGGCCTCCGTAGGTCAGCTTCGTGGTGCCGCACAGCGCTTGCGCCGCCCCCGCGACCAGCTCCTCCGTGAGCTGCATCATGTCGTGGTAATCGGCGTAGGCCTGATACAGCTCGAGCATCGTGAACTCGGGCAGGTTGCGCGGGGAAAGGCCTTCGTTGCGAAACACCCGCCCGATCTCGTAGACCCGCTCGAGGCCGCCGACGATGAGCCGCTTGAGGTGGAGCTCGATGGCGATGCGCAGGTACAGGTCCATGTCGAGGCTGTTGTGGTGGGTCACGAACGGGCGGGCGGCGGCACCGCCCGGGATCGCGTGCAGAATCGGGGTCTCCACCTCGAGGAACCCACGGGCCTCGAGCTCGCGGCGGATGTGGCTCACGACCCGGCTGCGCAGCAGAAAGGTGCGCCGCGACTCCTCGGTGACGACGAGGTCGACGTAGCGCTGCCGGTAGCGGGTGTCGACGTCGGACAGGCCGTGCCACTTGTCGGGGAACTGCCGCCGGGCTTTGGCCAGCAGGGTCCAGCTCGCCACCTTCACCGATAGCTCGCCCGTCCGGGTCTTGACCACCTCGCCGGTGGCACCAATCCAGTCCCCCAGGCTGAGCGCGGTGAGCTCGCCGTAGCCCTCGGTGAAGGCGCTGCCGGCGAAGAGCTGGATGCGACCGGTGCTGTCCTGCAACTGGGCGAAGGCGATCTTGCCCTGCACGCGTCGCAACATGACGCGTCCGGAGACGGTGACGGTCGTCCCCGTCTCCGCACCAGTCTCGAGCGCGTCGAACTCCTCGTGGAGAGACGCGGCCGTGCGCGTGACATCGAAGCGATACGGGATGTTGTCGGTCATGCCCGCTCGAAGTTCTTGGCGTAGATGAGCCGCAGCCCATGGAGGGTAAGCCACGGTTCGTAGTGCTCGATCACCTCGGAGAGCCGGGCGAACAGGCCGCCGACGCCGCCGGTGGCGACCGCGGTCGACTTCCCCAACTCCTCCTCGAAGCGCCGGCACAGCCCGTCGACTTGGGCCACGGTGCCGTAAATCACGCCGGCCTGGACCGACTCGACCGTGCTCTTGCCGATCACGCCCCGCGGCTCGACCAGCTCGACTCTCGTTAAGCGGTCGGCGCGGTCGAAGAGGGCTTCGAGGCTAATCTCCACCCCGGGGATGATGGCCCCCCCGGCATACTCCCCGCCGGCCGTGATGGCGTCGAGCGTCGTCGCCGTTCCGAAGTCGACCACGATCGCCGGCCCACCAAAGAGGTCGAAGGCGCCCACGGCGTTGGCGATGCGGTCGGCGCCGACCTCCTTGGGGTTGTCGTAGAGGATCGGCATACCCGTCTTGATGCCGGGCTCGAGCACCATGGCGTCGAAGTGGAGGTACCGCTTGGTCATCTCCCGGAAGGCGGCGGTGAGCCGGGGCACGACCGACGCCACGGCCACGCCGGAGACGTCTCCCAAAAGCGACACGTCGCGGTGGCGCAGGAAGTCGTCGATCAGCGTGAAGTGCTCGTCGCTCGTCCGTTCATGGTTGGTGGCGATTCGCCAGTGGTCGGTGAGGTCGTCGCCCTTGTAGAGGCCGATCACCGTCTGGGTGTTGCCGATGTCGACGACGAGCAGCACGAGGGAATCCTCTCAGCGAATGACGGCGTCGAGGGCGATGTCGAGGATCGGCGCGGAGTGGGTGATGGCTCCGACGGAGATGAAGTCGACGCCGGTGGCGGCGTAGTCGCCGACGGTGTCGAGGGTGACGCCGCCGGAAACCTCGATGGTTGCCCGACCCGCGACCCGTTCGACGCAGGTCCGGACGTCGTCCGGCGTCATGTTGTCGAGCAACACGAGCTCGGCACCGGCGGCGACGGCTTCCTCGACGGTCGTCAGCGAGTCGCACTCGACTTCGACGGGCCGGCCCGGCCACAGCGTGCGCGCCGCTTTGACGGCGTCACTCACACTGACGAGGGCGAGGTGGTTGTCCTTGATGAGGATGCCGTCGGACAGCGACGCTCGATGGTTGACGCCGCCGCCGGCCCGCACGGCCGCCTTTTCCAGCGACCGCAGTCCCGGCGTGGTCTTGCGGGTGTCGCGGATCTGGGTCCGGCCGCGGGCGGCGTCGACGAACCTGCGGGTGATGGTGGCGACACCCGACAAGTGGCTCAGGAAGTTCAGCGCCGTCCGCTCGGCGGTGAGGACGGAGCGAGCGGGCCCGGCCACGCTGGCGATCCGATCCCCCGGCGTGAGGTCGACGCCATCGCCCCGAGCCCACTCGACGGCGATGGCGGGATCGACGTGGCCGAAGACCTCGGAGGCGCATGCTCGCCCGGCGAGCACGCCTTCGGCGCGGGCGACGATCTGGCCCTCGAGCCGGGCAGTGTCCGGTACGAGCGCGCCCGTGAGGTCACCGAGGGCACCGAGGTCCTCCTCCAGGGCGCGGGCGACGGCGCCGCTCACGAGGTGCGGCGGCGGATCGTAGAAGCTCATCGCACGACCAGGCGGCGCTCGAAGCCGGCATCGCGATCCGGGAAGTCCGCTCGGGTGTGGGCGCCGCGGCTCTCGGTGCGGGCGAGGGCAGCGGCAATCACGCCCGAGCCCACGTCGAGCAGGTTCCGCAACTCCGGATCGTCCCAGATGACCGTCTCCGCCAGCGCGGCGGCCGACGCCAGCAGTGATGCCTCCGAACGCACCACGCCCGCCCCGGTCGTCATTGCCCTTTGGAGGCGGTCGCGCTCCTTCACCATGTCGTGCCGTGAGGTCGCGGCGCCGAGGATGCGGGCCTTGGCGAAGTCGACATCGACGGAGCCGTCCGCGCACGCACGCATGGCACCAGTCTCCTCCGCGCTGTCCCTACCGGCTTCGACAGCCTCGACGACCCGCGCCGCGAACACCATCCCCTCGAGCAGCGAGTTCGATGCCAACCGGTTGGCGCCGTGCACGCCCGAGCACGCCGCCTCGCCCGCCGCCCACAGATGCGAAAGGGCGGTGGCGCCCCAGAGGTCGGTCACGACGCCGCCACAGAGGTAGTGGGCGGCGGGGGCGATAGGGAGCCAGTCCCTCGCCGGGTCCAAGCCGATCGCCCGGACGGCGGAGTCAATCGTCGGGAAGCGCTGGGCGAACTCCTCAAGTGAGGTCGCGTCGAGCCAGAGGTGGTCGACGCCGTCGGCCGCCAGCCGCTCGGCCATGGCTCGGGCCACGACATCGCGGGGCGCCAGCTCGTCGACGAAGCCCTCGCCGTGGGCGTCGCGCAACAGCGCACCATGGCCCCGCAACGCCTCGGACAACAGCGGGCGAGGCATCTGCGGGTGGTGGAGCGCGGTCGGATGGAACTGCACGAACTCGATGTCAGCCACGGCCACGCCGGCGCGCAGGGCGATGGCGACGCCGTCGCCCGTAGCTTCGACCGGGTTGGTCGTGACAGCAAAGAGCTGGCCGGCTCCGCCGGTGGCGAGCAAGGTGTGCGAGGCGCGCATCTCGTCGCGCAATCCATCGGCGTGGGCCGCGACCACGCCTCGGCACCTGCCGCCCTCGACGATGAGGTCGAGAGCGAAGGCGTGCTCGACCACCGAGGCCGCGCTTCGCCGCACGGCGGCGACGAGCGCCCGCTCGATCTCGACGCCAGTCGCGGCACCCCCGGCGTGCACGATGCGGGGAACGGAATGCCCCCCCTCGCGCGCCAGCTGCAGCTGCCCGTCAGGGTCGCGGTCGAAGGACGCCCCCAAGGCGATGAGCTCGTTGACCCGCGCCGGGCCCTCGTCGACCAGCACCCGCACGGCATCGGCGTCGCACAAGCCCGCCCCGGCCTTGAGGGTGTCGGCGAGGTGGAGATCGGTCGAGTCGGGGTCCTCGGCGAGCACCGCGGCCACGCCTCCCTGCGCCCATCTCGTGGTCGACTGCTCGAGCTCCCCCTTGGTCAGCACGCCGACCCGCAGCCCGTCGGTCGCCGCCCGCACCGCCGCCGTCAGGCCGGCGACACCGCTCCCGACGACGAGGAGGTCGAGGTCCGGCACCTCGTCCTTATTGGGTGAGGTCGTGGAGCTCGGCGTCGAGCGCCCGCATCGACTCGTCGATGGCGCGGTTGCGCGAATCGACGTGGACGATGCTCGGCGCGAACTCCTCGATCTCGGCGTCCTCGTAGTCGGCATACGTGATGACGATCACGCGATCGCCGACGTGAACGAGGCGAGCGGCGGCGCCGTTGAGCTGGACCTGCCGCGCTTCGCCGACGATGGCGTAGGTCTCGAAGCGGGCGCCGTTGTCGATGTCGAGCACCGTCACCTGCTCCCATTCGCGGATGTCGGCGCGCTTCATCAAGTCCGGACACAGGCTGATGGACCCGACGTAGTGCAGGTCGGCGGCCGTTACCGTCGCCCGGTGGATCTTCGACTTCATCATCCGGCGTCGCATCAGACCGAAACTCCTATGTTGTCGATGAGCCGGGCGGGCCCGACCCGGGCGGCGACGAGCAGCCGAAGCTCGCCGGTGAGGACATGAGGAACCGTGAGGTCGTCGGCTCGGACGACCTCGGCGTAATCGAGGGCGACCGAAGGCTCGGTGGCGATGACGTCGGCCATCCGCTGGCGAACGACGGTCGCGTCGCGCGCCCCGGCCTCGATGAGGGCGGCGCCTTCGCGGAGCGCGTGCGAGAGCACGGTGGCGGTGGCCCGCTCGCCGTCACTCAGGTACGCGTTGCGGCTCGACAGGGCGAGCCCACTCGGCTCTCGCACCGTCGGGCAGCCGACGATGTCGACGGGAATCGACAGGTCGTGGGCCATCTGGCGGACGACCGCCAGCTGCTGAAAGTCCTTCTCGCCGAAGTAGGCACGGCAGGGGCCGGAGATCGAGAAGAGCTTGGCCACCACGGTGGCGACGCCGTCGAAGTGTCCGGCCCGCGACGCGCCTTCGAGCACTTCGGAGATCCCCTTGACATTCACCGAGGTGTGCACCTCGCCGGGATACATCTCTCGGGCCGAGGGGGCGAAGACGAGGTGGGCCCCCGCCCGTGCCGCCAGCTGGCAATCGGTGTCCAGCGTTCGGGGGTAGGCGTCGAGGTCTTCGTGGGCGGCGAACTGCAGGGGGTTCACGAAGATGGTGACGGCGACCAAGTCGCAGTCGGCTGCTGCTCTGCGGATGAGCGACGCGTGCCCTTCGTGAAGGGCGCCCATCGTGGGGACGAGCCCGACGGTCTTGCCCGCTGCGCGCGCGCTGTCGAGCTCCTTCCGGAACGTCTCGATGGTGTCTGCTACCGCTACGGCTGGGGCGGGACGGGGAGCTCCGTTTCGCTGGCCATCACCCCGCCCAGCCCCAGCGAAACGGACTCCCCGTCCCACCTTTCCCCGTGCCAGTCGGTGGGCTTCGAACGAGAGCACCTCGTAGCTATGGCGCTCGTCTTCTGGCAGCGCCCTGCGGTGACGCTGGATCGTTCCTTCATCGCCTCTTGCTGCTGGGCCTGTTAAGGCTGCTGCGGGGCCCAGGCGGGCGACGTTGTCGATCGTTGTTCTGACGAGGTCGAGGTAGGCCTCTAGGGGGACGTTGGCGGTCTTGGCGACGCGCTCGACTTGGCCTAGGAGGGCCACCAGGTGGTTAGAGGCGATGCAGGCGGCGGCGTGATAGCTCGCGCGGTCGGCGTCGGCGACTTCGAAGGCGTTCCCGTGGAAGCCTTCGACAATCTCACGTGCCAGGGGGTCGCCGGCGACGGCGAACCACGCGCCACTGGACAGCCGCGCTGCGCCTGTCTCGGGATCGGGCATCGACACCAGGGGGTGGATGGCCGCCCGGCGAGGATGGGGCTCGAGAACGTCAAGGCCCAGCGAGCCGGCGAGGTGAGCGACCACCGTGGTCGCCACCGGCTCGACCTGGGCGGCGACGCCGGCGATGGCGGCGTCGGGGACGGCGATCAGGAGAAGGTCGACGCCGTGTGCGGCGTCAGCGAGCGCGTCGCCGCGAGCGAGCGGCTTCTCGACCCCCCAGCCCGCCCGTTCGAGGGCCCGGCTAACTGCTCCGCCGGCCCTGCCGGGGCCGACGACCCGAATGTTCGCCACGCGGTGTCACCCTTCGACGTTCCGGCCCCTGGCAGGGTGCCGTTCGTACCCTGCAAGTGTACCCACGAGCCG
>Ga0070708_100000634_pt1 | contig 26540 bp, 27 predicted proteins | sample KBSK5503metaG_FD_65469 | JGI IMG/M metagenome (GOLD analysis project Ga0070708, IMG submission 65469) | Corn, switchgrass and miscanthus rhizosphere microbial communities from Kellogg Biological Station, Michigan, USA - KBS K5-50-3 metaG | ecosystem: Host-associated > Plants > Roots >... | reverse complement strand
GGAGATCGAGACGCCGTCGCGGAGATCGTCCGCGCGATCGAGCGGGATGTCTACCTGCTTGCGCTGCGTTTCCTCTGGCATCGCGAGGACGCGGAAGACGCCACCCAGGAGATTCTCGTCCGCGTGGTGACGCGGCTCGCGCAGTTCGACTTCCGGAGCCAACTCAAGACCTGGGTATTCCGCGTCGCGACGAACTACCTCCTCGATGTGAAGAAGAGCCCGGTTGAACGCCAGCAGCTGACGTTCGCCCGCTTCGGGGACGATCTTGCCGAAGGCCTGTCGTCGGACGGCCCCGCGGACAACGAGCGATCCGTGCTCACCGAGGAGGTAAAGATCGGCTGCACCCTGGCGATGCTGCAGTGCCTCGACCGACCGCACCGCCTCGCCTACCTGCTCGGGGAGATACTCGAGCTTCCCGCGGCGGAGGCCGCGGACGCCCTCGACGTTGAAGCCGCGGCGTTCCGGAAGCGCCTTCAGCGAGCGCGTGAACAGGTCGAGGCATTCACCCGTGTCCACTGCGGCCTCGTGTCCGACGTCGCCGCCTGCCAGTGCAACCGTCGGGTACCGGCGGCAGTGCGGGCGGGCCGGGCGAACGCGGATGCGCTCGTCTTCGCGGAGAAGGGTTCGTCGTTCCTGGAGGCGCGCACCGTGATCAGGCGGATCGAACAGTCGCGGTGGGCGCTGGAGCTGCACCGCGCGATCCATCCTCGCGCCTCCACGATCGACTTCGCCCGCCGGGTGGTATCCGCGCTCGATCCCACCCGACCAAAGTAGGTCGGGGCACGACGGCTTGCACCCGACGTTACTTGCGGACCCAGGTGCTCTCGAGCCACGACCTCCAGCTCTTTCCGTCCTGGGACATCGCGATGGCGAACGTGTATCGGCCGTCCCCCTGGAAAACGTACTCGTAGCGCGAGCGCCCCATCGGCGTAGCCATCTCGAAGCGGAGCGTGTTGGCTTCCCAGGTGCCCCGAGCCGGGCCACCCGGATCCGTCCCTATCGAGTCAAACCAATACATCGTGTACACGCTCTGCTTCGGGTCCCAGCCGAACACGCCGTGACCGCGATAGGTCACCTTGCCGTCGCGCTCCTGGCGGTAGTCGGCGATCAACCACATCCTGTCCAGATCGAGGCGCGCTTCGGTGAAACCCTTTGACGGCCCTCCCTTCGGGTCCCAGGGGGACGGCTGCATCTTCTCGTCTCCTTTCCAGGAGCCGACCAGCGCGCGAAGCTTTTCGTGCTGCGGAGTGGGTTTGGGTATTTCCATGGTGGACCTCCATTGGGCCGAAAGCGTCAACCTTTGCGCCGCCGCCACTTCGCCGTCAACCAATTCGATCGGCCGGAGGTGTTTGCGTTGACAACTCGAGTCGGGTCAGCCTACTGCGTGCGGTCGATGGGCCGATCGTCCGCTCGATCCCGGCAATGGGGGCGCAAAAAATGAAGAGAGATTTGCTTAAGATCTTTCGCGGCGTTTGCCTTTGGTTGGGTGTCCTGGGAGCGGCGCTTTTGCCGGGAGAGGCGCCCGCCCAGGCGGCACCGGCCTCCGCCGGTCCGGCGGACCCCAAGCTGATCGAAGATCTAGTAGCCGCGAATCTGATCCTGGTGGATCAAGGGGTGCTCGATGGCTATGGCCACGTCAGCGTCCGCCACGACAAGGACCCGAATCGCTATCTGATGTCCCGCTCGCTGGCGCCCGAGCTGGTGACCGCGGCGGACATCCTCGAATACGACCTCGACAGCAACGCCGTGGATCCACGCGGCCGCTCTCTTTTCATCGAGAGAAACATCCACGGCGAAATCTACAAGGCGCGGCCGGACGTCAAGGCCGTCGTGCACAACCATTCGCCGTCGGTGATTCCGTTCGGCGCCGCCGGGGTGCCCTTGCGGCCCCTGTATCATATGAGTGCGTTCCTGCGCGACCGCGTGCCGGTCTTCGAAATCCGCTCCGCCGGAGGCGATGGAACCGACATGCTGGTGCGGACGCCGTCGCTCGGGCACGCGCTGGCGAAGGCGCTCGGCGCAGGTCCGGTGGCGCTGATGCGCGGCCACGGCGCCGTGGTCGTCGGGCCGTCGCTGCCTCATGCGGTGTTTCGAAGCGTGTACACCGAGATCAACGCGAGGCTCCAGGGCCAGGCGATGGCCCTCGGCGGGAAGGTGATCTACCTCAATCCCAACGAGGCCCAGCACGCCGAGGCCTCCCTCGACGGCACCCTGGCCCGACCCTGGGAGCTGTGGAAGAAGAAGGCGCTGACCAAACGCTGATCGAGCGCCGGTTCTCGCCGAGAAATCGGTCGATGACCGCGCCGGCCCACCTTCCGATCCGCGGCGAAGACGCCGGCGTTCCGGTATGGCCGTCGCGAGGGCTACTCGAGCGACTTCGCGAGCTCGGCGACGATCGCCGTCCAGCCCTGCTGATGCCCACGGCCGAGCTCGGTGTCCGGAACGCCCGCGTGATTGAGCGTGAGCTGGGTGCCGCCGTCGCGCGCGACGAGCTCGATGGTGACGACGGTCTCCCTTCCCTCGGTCCCTTCGGACATCCAGGTGAACTCGATCACCTTAGGCTTTTCGAGTCGCAGATAGCGGCCGTAGTGCGGCCAGGTGCGCCCCTGGTGCTCCATCGCCAGGTAGAACAGCCCGTCGACCTTCGGGTTGACGATCTGCTTCGTCGTGCCGAACCAACGCTGCATCCGATCCGGATCGGTCCAGGCGCGGAAGACGTCTTCCGGGGCAGCGCGGATGAGACGGGAGGCATTCACTTTCAACGTGTTCATGGTCGCTCCTTCGGGTTGGGGGTTTCGAGAAACTGCTCCAGGCGATCGAGGCGATCGCTCCAGAATCGCTCGTAGCGGCCCGTCCACCTGGCGACCTCGCGCAGGGGCCCAGCTCGCAATTCTATGAGGTGCTCCCGCCCCTTGCGCAGGCGTTTGAGCATCCCCGCCCGCTCGAGAACTTTGAGGTGCTTCGAGACCGCGTTGAGCGACATCTCGAACGGCTTGGCGAGGTCGGTCACCCGGGACGGGCCCCCCGCGAGCCGATCGACGATGGCGCGTCGCGTCGGATCGGACAAGGCGGAGAAGGCGTTGTCGAGTGCGTCGAGGTTCATAGAACGTTCAACCAAATGGTTGAATATCTAATGACCGCATCGGCGTCAAGCGGTTTCGTGGGCGGGTAACGTGAACGCTCCCCCTTGACCATTCGAACGAGGTCGCCGCAGTATCCGCGTCCGCTGAACGACCAGGCTCAGGGGGAAAAATGGACCACAGAACACGAGCTCATTTCCCCGAAGCCGCTCTCGCGGCATTGATTTGTTGCACCCTTCTCGTCGCCGGACCGGCGCGGAGCCAGACGCCGGAACTTTGTCCCGGCGAGCTTGAGGTCGGCGACAACTTCAAGATTTTCTACTGCTCCAGTCATCCGCTCTTCGACGCGGTGCAGCCCCAAGTGACTCGCGCGGTGATCGCCCTTCACGGCGCCGAACGACGCGCCACGGTCACCTACGACGGAGTCTTCGCTGCTGCCCAGACCTCCGGCCAGGATGCGAACACACTGATCATCGCGCCGCAGTTCTTGAACCAGGCGGACATCGGCGAGCGCACCGACATCCTGTACTGGACGGGCACCACCTGGCGCTTTGGAAACCGCTCGCTGAACGGACCGCGGCCCAGCTCCTACGAGGTGCTGGACGGGCTCCTCCGCCGAATCGTCGATGACGGTCGTTTCCCGAACCTGACCAGCGTCGTCGTCGCGGGTCACTCCGCCGGCGGACAATTCGTCCAGCGTTTCGCCGGAGCCACCCCAACGGAACCTCACATCTCCGGCAAGCTCGGTATCCCCATGCGCTTCGTGGTGATGAACCCCGGCTCCTGGCTTTACGTGGATCCGGCGCGCTGGGATCCCCCGTCGGAAGGCTTCATCCCTCCCGATCCCGAGTCATGTCCCGGCTATGACGACTATGGCTACGGTCTCGCGGCGGGCCTGAATCAATACATGGCGGCGGTTGGCGCGCCTGCAATACGCACGCAGTACGGCCAGAGGCGACTGGCCTATATCCTGGGCGATCAGGACATCTGCCGGCCGGACGAAACCTGCACCACTCCACCGGGTAGCCCTCCGCCCGACGGCGGTTGCGCGGCGGAGCTGCAGGGCCAGCACCGCTTCGAGCGCGGAACGGTTTATTACCAATACATTCAATACGTCTATCCGCCCGGAATTCTCGATCGGCACTCGCTCGACGTCGTGCCTGGCGTGGGACATGACGGCACCGCGATGTTTGGCTCCGACGCCAGCCTGCGCGCGATTTTCGATTACCCGCCCTGATCCTTCCGCGGCAAGCGCCGGAGAATCAAATGGCCGCACCGCACCGGTTCGTCGCGCTCCTTCGCGCCATCAACGTCGGAGGCCTCGCGACGGTGAAGATGGCCGACCTGCGCGCGGAGTTCGAGTCGCTCGGCTTGACCGAGGTGAAGACCTATCTCCAGACCGGCAACGTCCTCTTCGCCTCGAAGGACGGCGACGCGAGGCGAATCGCGGAAAGGCTCGAGAAGAAGCTCGGTTCCTCGCTCGGGTATCGCGGCCTGGTGTTCGTGCTCTCGCGGGAGGAGCTCAAGCGCGCGGCGCAGAAGAACCCCTTTGACCCCGAGCGCCTCGATGCCGATCAGCGATGTCATTTAATGTTCCTCTCCGGCGAGCCGGACAGCGCCCATCGAAAGGCCCTGATGGCGGTACAGGGCGACGAGTACAGATTCGCCATTCGCGACAAGGTCCTCTACTACGCTTATTCGAGGACGTTCGAAGGGGGCCGGCGGACGATCAACTTCGAGAAGATCCTCGGCGTCGCCGGCACCTCGCGAAGCTGGACGGTGGTGAAAAAGCTGATCGAGCTGATGGAATAGCCGTCACCCCGGAGGTCGCGGGCGCATCAAGCCGACAGATGGCCGACCGCGTTCCAGGCCGCCGCCAGGTATGCCGCGTCCGGCCGGATCGCGTTCTCCCTCAGACAGGGCTCGGTGAGCTTGATCGCGTGCTCGTCGCCGGAAGCGACCGCGCGATCGATCAATTCATCCAATTCGACGCGACGCCTGGGAACGCCTTCTCCCGCCGGCTGAGTGCCAAGCGATGCGTACATCGCGGCGGCGGCCTGCCACCCGTATCTCACTGCCGAGCGGCCCGCCTCGGGGGTCAAGCTGGGTAGGAGCAGTCGAAGCGGCAGCTGGAACGGTCACCGAATGGATGAAGGCGATCACCAGGCCGGTGACCAGAGGCTATCTCTTCGCGGCATTGACAACCACGGCTTGAGCCATCGAAGCCGGACGAACGATCGCCATGCATGCCGGTGAACACCGTCTGCCGGATGAGCTCTTGCCCGACCAGGATCTTCATCCGTTGTACGTTTAATGCCGGATACCGGCATCATATGTACAATGCTTCACTTCGTCGGCGGGCCGTTATCCCGATACCGGGTTGCAGCGCCGCTCCACGCTTCTGCTCCCGGAAGGGCCGGACACGGCAGGCAGATGCTGTGCCGCCACGTTCGGCTGTACCAGCTCGCCCATCATGACCTCCGAGCCTTCCTCATCCCAGAGCAGGTATGGCCGGCCGTCTCTCGATTTCAGAAAGGTCACCATGCCCTCGATCGGTTCGGGGATGAGAAAGCCCGGACCGAAGAAGAACGCGTTCTCCGATGATGGGAACATCGCCTTGCGCGCATGATTCGTCGGGTCGACAAATACGAGCTGATGGGTCCCCCAGCTATCGACGCAGTCTTCGATCCTCCGGACCCAATCCGTACCGACCCGGTAGGTGCCGAGATAGGAATGCGTCAGCTTCGGATCCACTTCGGCCACCCGGCGGAGCTTGAAGTTGCCCCGCTCGCGTTCGCCGTGAAGCTGACCGACCATCGATCCGTTCCGCGAGCTCGCGGTGAATGCGTAGGCCTGATCGCCGCGCCTCATCGCGAAGAATACCTCGCTGGCGAAGAAGCTCGACTTGGCAAGCGCCAGCCTTCCAATTCCGACGAGGTCGACGGTGCCGGAAAGGCCGGTCGGCGTCCGGCTGAAATTCGCCCGCATGAAGAGAAGGTCGTCTCCGACATCGAGGCTTCCGACCCAGTGGCCTTCCAGCGGGTCGGAGGACTCCCGCATCGCGCAAGCGGAGAGAAAAGATGCCCACCCAACCAAGGCGGCGGTCAACATCCAGGAGCCTGTCCCAACCATCCGGTATCGAGCCATGTGGATCCTCCAGGCCAGCGTTGAGCCGCATCAAAGCCGAACGAGCAAGGGGCGCAACCGACCCGTGACGACCGGGAGCACCGGCGGGATGAACCGTCCTGGGGCGATGATGAGCGCCCTAGCGGATCAAGCTCCTCAAGCGCTCACTGTAGGTGCGGCTTGAGGTCAGCTTCGTTCCATCGCGCAAGCAGACCGAGTACTCGCCATGGAACCACGGCTCGAGTCGCTCGATGCTGTCGAGATTGACGACCGCCGATCGATGGACGCGCAGGAAGCGATTCGGATCCAGTCGTTCCTCGAGGCACTTCAAGCTGTCGCGGAGCAGGTGCTCCTGCGAGCCGACATGGATCTTGACGTAGTTGCCGAATGCCTCGAGCCAATCGATCTCGGAGATGCGCACGAAATAGACACCCTGCTCGGATCGGATCGCGATCCGGCCCTGGGCCTTTCGCTCCGAGCGGATCGACTCCAGCAGGGACAACAGGCCCGGCTCGATACCGGCGCCGCCGCTGCCCGGTCCCAACCTTCGCAGCGAATGTTCCATCGCCCGGGTGAACCGCGCCCGGGTGAACGGCTTGAGCAGGTAGTCGATCGCGTGCACTTCGAAGGCGCGCAACGCGAATGCGTCATAGGCGGTCACGAAAATGACCGCGGGCGCCGAGGTGGAATCGAGCTTTTCCAACACGGCGAACCCGTCCATCTCCGGCATCTGGACATCGAGGAACACCAGCGACGGTTTGAGATCGCGGATCATCGCCAGCGTTTCATTGCCGTCGCGAGCCTCGCCGACGATGGTCACCTGGCTGAAACGGGAGAGCAGCGTCCGGATGCGTTCGCGCGCCAGCGGCTCGTCGTCGGCGATCAGCGCTCGCACCGGGTTCATCGGGGGCGCTCCGCCTTTCCGCCGCTCCGCGGAACGGTCACGATCACCTCCGCACCCGAGCCCGGCCGTCCCTTCAGCAACAGCCCGCCGCCCCCGCCATAGAGCTGCTCGAGTCGCAGCCGGGTATTGGAAAGTCCGATGCCCTCGGCGACGGAGGTCGAGTCCAGTCCCGCGCCGTCGTCGGCAACGGTCATCTGCAGCGAGCCATCGACCCCTCGGGCCCGAATGGCGATCGTCCCCGCGCCCGCGCGCCGGGAGATCCCGTGATTGACCGCGTTCTCGACCAGCGGCTGCAAGATGAACAAGGGCACGCGGACGTCCAGCACCTCGGGGTCGACGTCCACCGAGACGGTCAGCCGGTCTCCGAATCGGATCCGCAAGATGTTGAGGTAGGGCTCGAGAGCGCCGAGCTCCTCGCGCAGGGGAACCTCCTGGACGTTCCTCGCATCGAGGCTCAGGCGAAGGAGATCCCCAAGCTGGGTCACCATCTCGTCGGCCGCCTCGACGTTGCGGTGCATCAGGGTGGAAATCGCGTGCAGCGCGTTGAAGAGGAAATGCGGTTGGAGCTCGCTGCGGAGCACTTCGAGCCGGGCCTCGGACAGCCGGTGTTCGAGCTGGGTGGCGCGAAGACGGGTCTCTCGAAGTGAGCGGGCATACTCGACCGCGTGAACGACCCCCGCGACCATGGTCAACTGGAAATATTCGTAGAAGCACATTTCCAGCATCGAGTGATTCGACGGAAGCTGCGGATAGAGCAATCGGCGCAGAGGCGGATAGACGGCGCAGCTGACGAGCGCCAGGCCGAGGATCGCGCTCAGGTACATCGGCACCCGGCGCCAGTGCCCCGCACCGAGCGGCCAGCGGCGCACCATCCAAAGCAGCACCACGGTCGAGACCGCGAGGATCTCGTGATCGATGAGATTGAGGACCAGGGAGCGGGTCCACGCCACGGGCTCGTTGGCATACAGGCGGCTGAGCGCCATGTCGCCGGCGGACAGCAGCGCGATCAGCGCCCAGATGCCGAAGATGACGAGCGCGTCGCGAACCATCCGCTGCAGCGGGGAGGGCGTCCCGCCGGAATCGGGCTCGCGGATCAGGACGCGGGGACGGTCGGTGGCCGCGCTGGCGCCTGCGATGATATCGGAAGCTCGCACAGGATCCCCAAACGTACCGATGAAAGTCAGGAGAATACAATCCCGCGAGACCAGGCGGCCTTCGGGGGTGGCGAGGCGGCCTTAATTGCCGGCGTCCCTGAGCGCGCATGTTCTTCAAAATCGCGCTCTCCCAGGAAGCGGGCGCGGTGGAGATTCTCGAGGAGCCGGATCCTTCGTTCGGAACCTGCCCTCTTTGATCTGACCTTTCTACGAGCCGTCACGCCGCAAGCGTCGGCGCAGGGCGTCCAGCGAAAAGCGATCACTCTCGGCGGGAATCCAGAGCAGGAAGAGAACGAGGGCAAGCCGCGGGATGACGTGCTCGTGGAACGGATAGAGCGGCTGTTTGAGCAAGTGGCCAAACGTGACCAGGGCGAGCACGCACCCGAGCGAGATGAGCGCGGTGCGGGTGAACAGGCCCAGGAGCACCATCGCGCCGGCGACGAGCTCGACGAAAGGCACCACCGTGCCGGTCGCCCAGAGGGACCAGACGGGTAGGAACGTATCCGCGGCAGGGAGGAAGTATTTCCGCGCATGCTCGAGCGGCCCGAGCCTGAACACCTTGTACACGCCGGCCATGAAGAAGATCAGCCCGAGAACGGCACGGGCAAACAGCGCCGCGTAAGCCCGTTGCAGGAGATTCGATTCCAGCGCTGTATTGCCGCCCGGCCGCTCATTCATTTGCCGCTCTCGCCGGCCCGATACCACGGCATGAAACGCCTGGTGAGCCAGTTGATCAGCACGTCGTTCGCGATCGCGAAGCCCGCCAGCATCAGCACTCCGACGAACGCCTCGTTGTGATGGAAGGTGCGGGACTGAAACAGGATGTAGAAACCCAGCCCGTCGATGGAGATGAAGAATTCGGCAACCACGGCGCCGATCAGGGCTCGGCCGATCGCGATCCGGATACCGGCGAGCAGGTAGGGCAGCGAGGACGGCAGCGTCACCCCAAACCAGATGTGCCGGCGCCGCGCGCGATAGGACCGCGCCACGTCGAGGTAGTCGCTCGGCACCGAATGGGCGCCATCGGTCACGTTCATCGCCACCGGGAAGAAGGCGGCGAAGACGATCGTCGCCAGGCGCGCCGCGGGGGTGTAACCAAACCAGATCGTCAACAGCGGAAGCAGCGCGATCATCGGCATCGCATTGAGGCCACTCACGTAGATCCGGAGCAGGCGCTCGACCACTTTGAGATGCCCCATCGCCAGGCCGACGACCGTTCCCAGCACCAGGGCGATGAGGAGCCCCTGGGTCACCGCCCAAAGCGTCGTTCCCGCGCCATCGATAATCGCCTTGCTCAAGATCGTCTTCGGCAGCACGCGCAGGATGCCGCTCGGCTTGGCGACGTATGCGGGCGCGGCCGCGCGAACGATCAGCTCCCAGAGGGTGAGGATGAACAAGCCGCCCGCGAGCTTGAGCAGCACGGTGGAATTTGAGAGCTGGGTCCACAGGGTCCGACCCTTGCCGCCGCCGCCGGCGGTCGCCCGCGCTCTCCCCAAGGCTGAGGTTGAGACTTCGCGCATCATCGACCCACTGCGCGCCAGGGGCTGAACCGGTTTTCGAGCAGGCGCCCGAGCCCGGTCAATGCCGTGCCAAGCAGGCTGATGATCAGCACCGTGCCGAACAGCGCCGCGGTATCGAAGTTGCGCGCCGAGGTCATGATCAGCTGCCCGATTCCGCTGGCGCTCAAGAAAAACTCGGCCGCGACCATCCCCACCAGGCCGCGCCCGATCGCCTGCCGGACGCCGGTCATCGCATAGGGAAGCGTGCCGGGGACCATGATGTCCCGCCAGATCGCCCATTCGCCGGAGCGATACGAGCGGGCGACCTCGATCAGCTCCGGCTTGATGCTCCGCGCGCCCTCGACGGTGTTGAAGAGGATGGTGAAAAACGAGAAGAGATAGACCACCAGCACCTTGGCGGCGAAATCGAGACCGGCGATGGAGAGGATGAACGGGATCAGCGCCACCAGCGGGGTGGCGTTGGCGATCATGATGTAGTCCGACAGCGCGATGCGGATGACCCGGACGCGCGCGAGCAGCAGGCCGAGCGGCAGGGCGGTGGCGACCGCAAGCCCGAACCCGGTGAAGAACAGCGCGAGCGAACCGAGCAGCCCCGAGCTCAGCTCGCCGGTCCGGATCATCTCCACCAGCCGGATCACGGTCGCGGACAGGGGCGAGATCACCGCGGGGCTGGCGCGCCTCGCCCCGAGCTCCCAGAGCGCCGCGCCGGCCGCGACGCTGAGCGCCACGGTTCCCCAACGTACCCAGCGCGCCTCGGAGCTCACCATTCGCTCATCCTACCGCCCTGCCCTACTTCACCAGCGCGCGGGCATCCTTCCAGACGCTCCGGTCGACCAGCCGATCGTAGCTAACCGGCTGCTTCCCCGGCTTGATCCCACCGATCTCCTTTTCCACCGCGATGACTTTTTCCAGATTCGCCTTGGCCAGGCCATCGTGGCCGGCCGGCCAGAACTCGATCTGGTAGAGCTTGGGCAGCGCTTCCTTCGCCAGTTTCGCCGAGCGGCCGGTGGCGGTGGCGATCTGCGCGACGCGATCGGCGTTCTTCGGATCGAGCATGAACTTCGTCGCCTCGATCCAGCCGGCGAGCGCGCGGACGTACGAAGCTCGCTTTTCTTTGAGACGGTCGGGCGTGCAGATGATCAGGTTGTAATGGGTCACCGGGCTGACGTCCTTGAAGGATCTAATGACGGTTATTGGCCGGCCCATCTGCTCCTCGAGCACCGGCACATCGTCCAGGTGCAGCACGCCGAACTTGACCTGGCCGGCGATGATCGCCGCGCCGACGTTCGAGCTCAGGCTGACCAGCTTCACGTCCTCGACCTTGAGATCGCACGGTCTGATCAGCTGCGCCAGGGCGACGGCGCGAGCGCCGCCGATGGCGTCCACCCCCACGCCCTGACCCTTGAGATCCTGGCACCTGGCCAGCTTGGGATCGGAGGAGCCGAGGAGCCAGTCGGGATTCTCCATTCCGTAGATTCCGACCAGCTTGACGTCCGCGTTGGAGACCATCCGGACCACCACCGGGGTCGGGGAGAGCGACAGGTCGATATTGCCCGCGACGACCGCCTGCGCCGCCGCCGCCCCGGAGTCGAAGGGGCGGACGTCGACCTCCACGCCGTGTTTCTTGAAAAAACCCTCCTCCTTCGCCACCAGGGCCACCAGGCCGGAGAAGACCGGGGGCACTCCCGGGATCGCGAACGTCAGTTTCTCCGCCGCGGCTGCCTCACCGCTCACGATCATCGCGGCCAGCAGAGCGGCGAGCAGGCCTCCACCCTTCGCGGTTATGGCCCGGGCCATATTTCCATCGCCTTCATCCTTCGCGGTTATGGCCCGGGCCATATTTCCGCCGCCTTCATCCTTCGCGATTATGGCCCGGGCCATATTTCCACCGCCTTCATCCTTCGCGATTATGGCCCGGGCCATATTTCCACCGCCCTCATCCTTCGCGATTATGGCCCGGGCCATATTTCCACCGCCTTCATCCTTCGCGGTTATGGCCCGGGCCATATTTCCACCGCCCTCACCCTTCGCGATTATGGCCCGGGCCATATTTCCACCGCCTTCATCCCTCGCGGTTATGGCCCGGGCCATATTTCCACCGCCCTCATCCTTCGCGGTTATGGCCCGGGCCATATTTCCACCACCGTCACGCTTCGCGGTTATGGCCCGGGCCATAAAACCACCGAGGCCATCGGCCCGGCCGCTCGAACGATTCCTCATTGCTTCACCAGGGCATTGGCGTCTTTCCAGACGGAGTTATCGACCAGTCGCGCATAGCTGACGGGCTCCTTGCCGGGCTTGATGCCGCCGATCTCCTTCTCCACGGCGATCACCGCCTCCAGATTTGCCTTGGTCAGCCCGTTGTGCCCGACCGGCCAGAAATCGATCTTGTACAGGCGGCTCATCGCCGCTTTGGCCAGGCTCGGCGTCCGTCCGGTCGCGGTGGCGATCTGCGCCACCCGATCGGCATTCTTCGGGTCGTGCATGAAGCGGGTGGCGTCGATCAAGCCAGCCACCACCCGCACGTAGGCCTCCCGCTTCTGCTTGAGCCGCTCGGTGGTGCAGACGAGGGCGAGGTAGTGACTCAACGGATTGACGTCCTTGAAGGACGCGATCACCGTGACCGGTCGCTTCAGCTGCTCGTCCAGCACCGGGACGTCATCCAGGTGGAGCACCCCGAACGTGAGCTGGCCCGCGATCATCGCGGCGCTGACGTTCGAGCTCAAGGGCACCAGTTTCACGTCCTCGACCTTGAGGCCGCACGGTCGCAAGAACTGTGACAAGGCCACCGCTCGCGCCCCGCCGATGGAGTCGACGCCCACCGGCTGACCCTTGAGATCCTCGCACTTCTTCCGCTTCGGATCGGTGGAGGCGAGCAGCCAGTCCGGATTCTCCAGGCCGTAGACCGCGACCAGGTTCACGTTGGCATTGGAGATCATCCGCACCACCACCGGCGTGGGCGACAGAGATAGGTCGACGTTGCCGGCCACCACCGCCTGCGCCGCCGCCGCCCCCGAGTCGAACGATTTGACGTCCGCGTCCAGGCCGTACTTCTTGAACAGCCCCTCCTCCTTGGCGACCAACGCGACCACGCCGCCGAACACCGGAGGCACCGCCGGCAGGGCCACCACCACTTTCTCGGCGGCCGCCGCGCCGCGATCGATGACGGTGAGCGAGGAGAGAAAAACCGTCGCCAGAAACCACCCCGTCTTCCTCCGACTTGATTTCATGTCCCTCTCCCCGGCGCCAGCCTGGCCGGGCTGGCAATTGGCTCTCGGGTGCTCCGGCTTTTTCAGCGCCGGCAATCCCTACGCGGCCTGCCCTGCCCCGTCAAGACCGAGCTTCGTCAGGGTAGTTCACGCAAACGTTTGCACTCGCCGGCCTGGTGTTATACGCAGGCTGCCTGACGAGGGAGGAGATCGTGGCAAAGCAGCGCGTCAGTTACGTGGACCCGGAAACGATCACGGATCCCAGGATGCGCCAGGAATTCGAGCGCTGCCGCCTCGAGGGTACGCCGCGCCCAGAGAGCCAAGCCATCCGCGCCCACGTACCCGCGGTCTTCTGGGCCTTCGCCAATGCATGGCACGATACGTTCCGCGACGGCGTGCTCGATCACAGCATCAAGGAGCTGTGCCGCGTCTACGTCTCCCAGACGGTCAAGTGCGAGTACTGCGGAAATCAGCGCTCGATGAAATCGGCTCGCGCAGGGCTGATCGAGCAGGATTACCTGGATCTGGTGAATTTTCAGTCCTCGAAGCGATACGATCCGAGGCAAAAAACAGCGCTCGCATATACCGAGGCGATCGTCTGGGGCATTGAGACGGATGATGCGCTGTGGGAGCAGCTCAATGCCTACTTCAGCGAGCCCGAGCTGGTCGAGCTGGGATTTTTCGTCGGCCTCACCCTGGGTCAGCAGCGCTGGCTCAAGACTCTGAACATCGAGCACCATCAAGTCCTGCCGGGAACTTCAGCCTCGATGGCTCCGGGCGCCGAGACGCCTGAGGCCCTCGCGAAGACAAGGGCATCGCCAGACTACTGGGGCAAGCGCGGCCGATAGGCAGTCAAACCCTTTCGATTGGCTTGGGGGAAGCCATCTCGATGCAAACACGATGAGTCAACGAAGCGCCGCGCCGGAAGCGCCCCGGATCCAGGTCTCTGGAGCGGGCAAGCGCTACGGAAATCTCGAGGTCTTCCACGACATCAACCTATCGGTTGGCCAGCGGGAGATCGTCGCGCTGGTCGGGCCGTCGGGCTGCGGGAAGACCACCTTCCTGCGCTGCATCGATGGACTGATCCCGATCACCGAGGGAGAGATCCTGGTCGACGGCAAGCCGGTGACCGGCCCACCGCCGAAGGTCGCGCTGGTGTTTCAGCACTTCGGCCTGTTCCCCTGGAAGACCGTCCGCGCCAACGTGGCCTATGGCCTGAGCCTCGGCGGCGCGTCGAAGGCGCAGATCGGCGAGCGCGTTCCGCACTTCATCCATCTGGTCGGCCTCTCCGGCTTCGAGGAAGCCTACCCCTACCAACTCTCCGGCGGCATGCAGCAGCGCTGCGGCCTGGCGCGCGCGCTGGCGGTGGAGCCGGACCTCCTCCTGATGGACGAGCCCTTCGGCGCGGTCGATGCCCAGACGCGCGAGATTCTGCAGTTCGAGCTCTTGCGGATCTGGGGGCTGAGGCCGACGGCGATGGTCTTCGTCACCCATTCGATCGAGGAAGCGGTGTTGATGGGCGATCGGGTGGTCGTGCTCAAGGGCCGCCCGAGCACGGTCTCGGAGATCGTCGAGGTGGATCTGCCGCGGCCGCGCACCCGCGAAACCCTCGCTTCGCCCCTGTTCTCCGAGCTGCGCGCGCATGTCTGGAACACCCTGATGGACGAGGCACGCCGGGCCGAGTTCCAGCTAGAGGGTGGTTCTGCCGTTCCACGCCGGCGCAAGAGTTCCCCTCCCAATGGCGGGGCCGAAAGGATGGACCCATGAGATCACTCAAGCTTTGCGCCGTGGTGTTGTCGTCGGCTGTCATCCTCGCATCGTCCGACGCGTTCGCGATCAAAGTGACGACGAGTCCCGATTTCGATCTCAACATCGTGGTGCTGCTGCAGCCACGCTTCCAGGGCGACTGGGACGGCGTCCCGCCGCCCCCCACCTCGACCGCGCCGGACGGTCCCTCTGCCACCGGAAAGTTCAATGCCGACTTCTTCCTCAAGAGGGCCCGGCTGGTGGCGCGCGGCACCGCCTTCAAGTATTTCCAGTTCCTGGTCACCCTCGACACTCCGAACTTCGGGGCTCGTGGAAACTACGGCTTCCTCCTGAACAACGAGACGTTCGTTCAGGATCTGGTCATGACCGTGGTGCCGATTAAGGACTTCTGGATCGACTTCGGCTACCTGCTCGTCCCCCTCTCGCATGGCTCGGTATCCAACCCGGCCGCGCAGAGCGCGATCGACGCGCCGGGATCGGTCCTCGCCGGCCGGCTGATGAACAACGCCTCCCGCGCCAGCCGGGAGGCAGGCTTGCAGATCCGGACCCTCCTCTTCGATCACCGCATTCTCTTCCGGGGCGGCGTCTACGAGGGGGCGCGGAGCAGCCAGGGGGTCAATGCGCCCGGACCCAACGAGCCGATCCTCAACCCGAGCGGCCGGCCGATGATCGGCGGGATGCTCCGCTTCAACTTCCTCGGCGATGAGGTGACCTTCCCCGGATACCCGGGGATCTACATGGACGGAAAGTCGCGCGTTTCGATCGGCGCCGGCGGTCAGTGGCAGTCCAAGGCCGCGGCAGGGGCCATCGTCACCGGCGCTGACGCCTATCCGGACTATGTGGCGGCCGCGGCGGACGTGTTCGTGGACCTCGCGCTGCCCAGCGAGAGCGAGCTCGTCTTCCAGCTCAACGGGTACCACTTCGACTACGGCTCGGGGAACGCGAGGACCGGCTACGGCGCGGCGGGCGACCTCGGCTACCGCATCGGCCCGATCGAGCCGCAGTTCAACTTCTACTGGTTCAACAGCGACAGCAAGAACGCGAGCATGCTCAAGTGGGCGTTCGGGGTGAACTACTTCTTCAAGGGCCACGACGCGAAGCTCGGCCTGGAGTTCGACGGGATGATCTCCAGCGGCTTCCTCCCCAGCGCGGCGAATCCTACCCCGACGCTTCACCAGATTGTTTTACAGGGCCAGCTCGCCTTCTGATAAAGCATCTGCAAACGTTTGCCTAAGGGTCGAAGCCAATGGCGGTCAAGGTGCGTGAGCCGAGAGCGATCACCAGGGACAAAGTGCTCGATCCACAGGCGCTCAAGCCGGGCTACAACTGGAGCCGGCAGATTCCCGCCCCCGGACACGCCGGAGTGGACTTCGAGGAGCGGGTCAACTTCCGCCGGCTTCACGACTACCGGCTGAACCGCGCCCGCCAGGCGCTGGCGAAGTCGAAGCTGGGGTCGATTCTCTGCTTCGACAACAACAACATCCGCTACCTGACGAGCACGGTGATCGGCGAGTGGTCGCGCGACAAGATGTGCCGCTTCGCCTTGCTCACCGGCAACGGCGAGCCGTTCCTCTGGGACTTCGGCTCCGCCGCGCTCCACCACCGGCTCTACGCGCCCTGGCTGCCGCACGACCACTGCCTGGCGGGGATGGTCGGGCTGCGCGGATCGGTCGCGCCGGAGGCCGGCTTGTTCAAACGCGCCGTCGAGGAGATCAAGGCGATTCTAAAAGAATCGGGGGTGGCCGACCAGCCGATCGGGCTGGACATCGCCGAGCTGCCGATGGTCTTCGCGCTTCAAGAGGCCGGCCTCGAGGTGCTCGACGGGCAGCAGACGATGCTCGACGCGCGGCAGATCAAGAACATCGACGAGATCATCCTCCTCAACATGTCCGCGGCGATGGTCGACGGCGTCTACCAGGTGATCGCCGAAAACTTAAAACCAGGCGTCCGCGAGTGCGACATCGTGGCGCTCGCCAACAAGACCCTCTACGAGATGGGCTCCGACGACGTCGAGGGCATCAACGCCATCGCCGGCGAGCGCTGCAGCCCCCACCCGCACAACTTCACCGACCGGATCATCCGGCCCGGCGATCAGGCCTTCTTCGACATCATCCAGTCGTTCACCGGCTACCGCACCTGCTACTACCGGACCTTCAACGTCGGCCGGGCCACCGCCGCCCAGAAGGACGCCTACCAGAAGGCGCGGGAGTGGATGGACGCCTCGATCGGGCTGGTCAAGCCGGGGGTGACCACCGACAAGATCGCCGCCTGCTGGCCCAAGGCGACGGAGTTCGGCTTCGCCAGCGAGATGGAGGCGTTCGCGCTCCAATTTGGACACGGGCTCGGCCTCGCCCTCCACGAGCGTCCGATCATCAGCCGGCTCGTCTCCTTCGACAATCCGATGGAAATCCAGGAGGGGATGGTCTTCGCGCTCGAAACGTACTGCCCGGCGACCGACGGGCGCTCCGCGGCGCGGATCGAGGAGGAGTTGGTGGTCACCAAAGACGGCTGCCGGGTGATCACGCTGTTCCCGGCAGAGGAGCTCTTCATCGCCAACCGCTACTGAGGCCACCCGCACCAGCCGGCCCGAAGCATTGGGTCGGCGCAGAACCGGAGGCACCCATGACTACCCGGACCAACGCCGCGACATTCGGCGCGGCAGGGCCCAACGATGACATCGATCGGCCCACCCGGCTGTCGCTCTACCGCTCCCTGCTCGAGGTTCGCCTGCTCGAGAAACGCGCCTACGATCTCTTTCTGCAGAATCTGGTGAAGGGCACCAGCCACCTGTCGCTCGGACAGGAGGCGGTCGCCTCGGGCTTTGCGGTGGCGATGCGTCCGGACGACTACACCTACTGCACCTACCGGGGGCATGCCCATACGCTCGCGCGCGGCGCGCCGATGGTGGGCGTGCTCGGCGAGCTGCTCGGGCGCAAGTGCGGGTTGATGGGGGGCAAGGGCGGCTCGATGCACCTGACCAGCGTCCCGCACGGAGCGATGGGCTCGTATGCGATCGTGGGCGCCCACCTTCCCGTCGCGGCGGGAGCGGCCTGGTCGGCGCAGTATCGCGGAACCGATCAGGTCGCGGTCTGCTTCTTCGGCGACGGCACCACCAACATCGGCGCCTTCCACGAGGCGCTGAACCTCGCCGCGGTCTGGAAGCTGCCCGTGATCTTCGTCTGCGAGAACAATCTCTACATGGAGTACACGCCGATCCGCTCCGTGACCGCGGTGGAGCGCCCGGCGGCGGATCGCGCGCAGGCCTACGGGCTGGAGCCGATCGAGATCGACGGCAACGACGCGGATGTCGTCTACCGGGCGGCGCGCGAGTCGATCGCCAGGGCCCGGGCAGGGCACGGACCATCCCTGATCGAGGCCAAGACCTACCGCACCAGCGGCCATTCCCGGGCCGATCCGGCGAAGTATCGGCCGCCGGGCGAGCTCGACGAGTGGCTCGAGCGGGATCCGATTTCCCTCTACCGCAAGCGGTTGCTGGAGCTCGGCTTCGACGAGCCTTCCTTGAGGAGCATCGAGAGCGCGGTCCAGCGCGCCGTCGACGAGGCGACCGAGGCGGCCAAGGCGTCGCCGCCGTCTCCGCTCGAGGTGATCGAGCGGGACGTCTGGGTGGACGGAGGATCGTCGTGGCGCAACTGACCTATCGCGAGGCGGTCGCGGCGGGGATCGCCCAGGAGATGGAGCGGGACGAGCGGGTGGTGTTTCTCGGGGAAGACGTCGCCGACGCCGGCGGGGTGTTCAAGGCGACGGTAGGCCTGCTCGAGCGGTTCGGCCCGAAGCGGGTGCGCAACACCCCGATCTCCGAGCAGGCGATCGTCGGCGCCGCGATGGGTGCCGCGATGACCGGCCTGCGGCCGATCGCCGAAATCATGTTCTCCGACTTCCTCGCGGTGTGCTGGGACATGATCGCCAACGAGATCGCCAAGGCCCGCTATATGTCCGCCGGGCAGATCGCCCTGCCCCTGGTGATCCGCACCGCCAACGGGGCGGGCTCGCGGTTCGGCGCCCAGCATTCCCAGAGCGTGGAAAACTGGGCGATGTCCGTGCCCGGGCTGAAAGTCGTGGCCCCCTCCACCGCCGCCGACGCCAAGGGCCTGCTCGCCGCCGCGGTGCGCGATCCCGATCCGGTGATCTTCTTCGAGCACAAGGCCCTGTACGCGTCGAAGGGCGAAGTGCCCGATGGCGAGCTGGTCGACCGCCTCGGAACGGCCAAGGTCTTGCGCGAGGGAAGCGACGTCACCCTGGTCGCGCTGGCGGCGATGGTCCCCCGGGCCCTCGAGGCGGCGCAGCGGCTGGAGCAGGAGGAAAGGATTTCGGCGACGGTGATCGACCTTCGCTCGCTGGTGCCCCTCGATACCCGGACGTTGCAGGCGGAGACGGCCAAGACCGGCCGGCTCTACACCGTCGAGGAGAACCCGCGCCTGTGCGGGTGGGGCGCGGAGATCGCATCGATCGCGGCGGAGGAATGGTTCTACGAGCTGGACGGGCCGATCATCCGCATCACCACGCCCCACGTGCCGCTCCCCGCGGCCGATGCGCTCGAGGACAACATCCTGCCGACGGTCCAGCGGATTGTCGAAACGGTACGGAGGACCGCGGGCTGATGGACGTGGTGATGCCCCAGCTGGGGGAAACGGTGAAAGAGGGAACGGTCACCGCCTGGCACAAGAAAGTGGGTGAGCGGGTCGAGCAGGGCGAGCTGCTCTTCGAGGTGAGCACCGACAAGGTGGACACCGAGATCCCCGCCCCCGCCTCGGGGATCGTCTCCGCGCTTCTCGTGCCCGTGGGGCAAACGGTAAGGGTGGGGACCGCCCTGGCGGTGATCGACGAGCCGGGGAAACCTCGCGTCCCCGCCGGCGCGACCGCCCGTCCCCCCGCGACCGAAGCCGAGGCGAAGCCGCCGCCGGGCTCCGGGCGCGCCGAACCGGCCCAGGCGCAGGAGAGCGGCGGCGAGCCGGGAACCGGGCGCCCGGGCCATCGCGAGGGCGACTCCCTGCTCTCCCCGGTCGTCCGCAAGCTCATCGCCGAGCATCATCTCGATCCGGCCGCGATCGCCGGGACGGGCGCGGCGGGGCGGATCACCCGGGGCGACGTCCTTGCCCACCTGGACAAGCTCAAGGCGGCGCAGCCTCCGGCCGATCGCCGGCGGGCGCCGCTGAGCAGGATCCGCAAGCGCACCGCGGAGCAGATGGCCCATTCCTGGAAGCACGTCCCCCACGTGCTCCAGGCGGTGGAGGTCGATTTTCAGGCGGTGGAGCAGGCGCGCGCCGCCCGTACCGCCGCCTGGAAGGCCAGAGAGGGTTGGTCGCTCACCTATCTTCCCTTCATCGCCCACGCGGTTTGCGCGGCGCTCGGCGATTTTCCCGTGCTCAACGGGACGTTCGAAGGCGATTCGGTGCTGTTGAACCCGAGGATCAACCTGTGTATCGCGGTGGACCTGGGCGAGGAGGGGCTGGTCGCGCCGGTGGTCAAGGACGCGCACCGCAAATCCCTCGCCGAGCTGTCCCGGGCGATCCACGCGCTGATCGAAAAGGCCCGCGCCCGGCAACTCGCTCCGGACGACATGACCGAGGGCACCTATACCCTCTCCAATTCCGGAAGCTTCGGCACCCTACTGACCGCGCCGATCATCAACCCGCCCCAGGTCGCCATTCTCTCCATCGATGGGGTGGTGAGAAAACCGGTGGCGGTGGAGGGACCGGGCGGGGAAACCGTGGCGATCCGCCCGATCGGCGTGCTCGCCCAATCCTTCGATCATCGCGCGCTCGATGGGGCCTATTCGGCCGCCTTCCTGCGCCGCCTCAAGCTGATTCTCGAGAAGCAGGATTGGTCTACGGTGCTCGATGACGCCGCCGCGGGTGGCTCGGCCCCGCCGCCGGCTTGAGCGGCGCCGTCGAGCCGCGCACCACCAGCTCCGGTTTGAAGCGGATGTGCTCGATCGGGGCCTCGCGGTTGCTCAGGCGCGCGAGCAGCGTTCGCGCCGCCTGCGCCCCCATCTTGTAATGAGGGATGCGCACCGTGGTGAGCGGCGGCCGGAGCTTGTCAACGAAAGGCATGTCGTTGAATCCGCTCACCGCGATGTCCTCCGGCACCCGGAGGCCGAGCTCGAGCAGCGCGTCGTAGCAGCCGAGCGCCAGGAGGTCGTTCGCGGTCACCACGGCGGTGAACTTCCGGTCGCGCGCCCGGAGCGCCAGGAAGGCGCGCCGGCCCTCGCTCTCGGTGAACGCATTGCAGGCGATGATCCGCCGGGAATCCGCCTTGAGCCGGGCGGTCTCCAGACCCTTGAGGAAGCCACGGTGGCGGGCGAACCCGGTCGACAGGCTCAGCGGCCCCGCGAGGTGGGCGATGCGGGTATGACCGCACTCGGCCATGTGGGCGACGGCGAGCTCGATTCCGGCGCCGTCGTCGGTCACCACCCAGGAGACCTGACCCGTCTCCACCGTCCGATTGATCAACACCACCGGGATGTCTTCGGCGAGGCACTGGTCGACCAGGGGATCGCGCCGCCGCGCCGTGGCCATGATCAGCCCGTCGACCCGCCGCGCGATCATGTTTCGAAGAATGACCCGCTCGCGCTCCTGATCGTTGTCGGTGTTCGCGAGGATGGCGATGTAGCCGACCTCGGCGAAGGCGTCCTCGATCGCGCGGATCATCGGCGGGAAGACCGGGTTGGTGATGTCCGGGATCAGGACGCCGACGATGCGGGAGCGATTCGTCTTCAGCCCGTAGGCCGCCGGGTTCGGTTGATAGGCCAGCGCGTCCGCCGCGGCGGTGACCCGCTTGGCGATTTCCTCGGTGATCATGTGGCGGGTTCCCGCGTTCAGCACCCGCGAAACCGTCGAGGCGTGGACGCCCGCGCGACGAGCCACCTCCCGCAGCGTGATCCGCTCCCGTGCCATCGGTGCGCATGTATAGAGAGTCTCGGAACTGTTTGCCAGCATCGTCCCGGTCAGCTAAAAAGTTCTGCAATCGATTGCGCGCAGGGAGAGTGGGGATGGCAAACGCCAGCATGAAAAAGCACCGGATCGGTTGGATCGGGGCCGGCCGGATGGGGCTGTCGATGGCCTCGCGCCTGCTGAAGAAGGGCTGCGACGTCGCGGTCTACAACCGGACCCACTCGAAGGCCGAGCCCCTGGCGTCGCTCGGCGCCCAGATCGTCGACGCTCCCTCCGCCCTCGCCGATCGCGACATCGTCTTCACCATGGTCGGCGGCGACTCGGATCTGCTCGACGTCGTCACCGGGCCGGCGGGCGTGCTCTCCCGCCCCGATCGAAAGCCGAAGATCCTGATCGATTCCACCACGGTGTCCCAGGAGGTCTCGGCCAGGGTGCGCGCCGCCGCCGCCGCGGTCGGATGCGGGATGCTCGCGGCCCCGGTCAGCGGCAATCCCAAGGTGGTCAAGGCCGGGCGGCTGAGCCTGGTCGTCTCCGGCGCGCGGGAAGACTACGACGAGGCGCTTCCCTATCTGGAGAGCCTGGGCGAGGGGGTGAGCTACGTGGGGGACGGCGATCTCGCCCGGATCGTCAAGGTCTGCCACAACGTGTTTCTCGGGGTGATCGCCCAGTCCCTCGCCGAGATCACCGTGCTCGCGCAGAAGGCGGGCGTGCCGCGGCATGCGCTCCTCGACTTCATCAACAAGAGCGTCCTCGGGTCGACCTTCACCCGCTACAAGACGCCGGCCTTCGTGAACCTCGACTTCACCCCGACCTTCACCCCGGTGCTGCTGCGCAAGGATCTCGACCTCGGCCTGGACGCCGCCCACAAGCTCGACGTCCCGATGCCGGTGGCGGCGCTGGTGCGCGAGATCGTGCAAGGCCTGATCGGCAATGGCTATGTCGACTGCGACTTCGCCGCGCTGCTCGCCCACGAAGCCAAGGCGGCGCGGCTGGCCATCGAGCCGGAGAATCTGCCCCTGAGCGACGGCCTCGAGGGAAAGACCGAGCCGGCGGCCGGGCGCGCCGGCGCGGCATGAGCTCGGTTCCTTTTCCCCCAGGCAATCGGAAGGGCGCGATGGAAGACCTCGGTACGGCAAAGAAACGCCCGGCTCGTGCCGGGGTGAAGGTGGCCGCGATCCAACCGGCGGCCTTCGCCGGCGAGGAGGAGCACCGCAACGCCGAACAGGCCTGCGCCTTGATCGACAGCGCGGCGAACGCCGGGGCGGCCTACGTGGTGTTTCCGGAAGGCTATCCCGGGCCCTACTCCGGGCCGATGGAGAACGATGCGCTGCAGCGCGTGCGCGAGCGGGCGCGCGCTCGCCGGGTTTGGGTGAGCGCCGGCTGTCTCGAGCGCGGGTCCCGCCCCGAGACGTACCACATCCTCCACGTCCTCATCGACGATGCGGGAGAGGTGCGGGCCCGCTACCGCCGCGTTCAGCCCAATCACCCCGTCTTCAATGCCTACTTGATGGGGGGCCGCCACCACGTGCTCCCCGGGGACGAGCTGATCACGGTAGACGCGCCTTTCGGGCGGATCGGCCTTCTCATCTGCTCGGAGCTCTTCGTTCCCGAGCTCTCGCGGATCCTGACCTTGCGCGGCGCCGACTTGATCGTCGCCCCGGGGGGCGGAGTGCACGGCCCCATCCGGACGCGCCTGCAAGACACCTGGCGCGCCGTCGCCCGCGCCCGCGCCGCGGAGAACCTGGTCTACGTCGTGGTGACGCAAAACCTCTTCGCCGGCTCACGCGGCGGGCGGGCCTGCATCGCGTCTCCCGAGCGGATGCTCGCCGAGCGGAACGATCCGGGCACCCTCATCGCGGACCTGGACATGGGCCGGCTCGACGCGATCCGCTCGCGATACTACGACGAGGAGATCCTCTCGCCGCCGGATCGGGTGGATGAGGTCTTCTTCTGCCGGCCGGGGCAGTCGCACGACCGGCGCCCCGAGCTCTACGCCGAGCTGGCGCGGCCCCAGCCGGACGCCTTCACCTACCACTACGAGCGACGGGGACTGGATACCTGGCGCGCCGAGTACGACAAGATCAAGGAGGACCCGCATGTCCGCTGAACCGCAGGGCCGAGTGCAGATCGCCGCGAGCCACTGGAGGCCTCGCTTCATCGCCAATGGGATCGACCTCAACGACTTCGAGAAGGTGGTCGGGTCGACCAACGAATGGAAGGACTGGGGCCCGAACTGGCTGAAGATGGGCGACGTCCATCTGGAGCTCGCGGAGGGGGCCGCGCGCGCCCGCCGAACCGTCTCCGCCACCGACGCCTACCAGCGCGCCGCCTGGTGCTACCACCTCGGGAAATTCCTCTGGTTCGAGGATCGAGCCCTTCACGCGCAGCTCCACCAGCGGACGGTGGCGACCTACGCCAAGGCCCTTCCCCACCTCGATCCTCCCGGCGAGCGGGTGGAGGTGCCGTTCGAGTCGGCGGTGATTCCGGGCATCCTTCGCCGGCCCCGGGGCGCGAGCCGGCCGCCGCTGGTGCTTCTCGTGCCCGGCCTCGACTCGGTGAAGGAGGAGCTGTTCGCGATCGAGAACGACTTCTTGCGCCGGGGCATGGCCACCTTGACGATCGACGGACCGGGCCAGGGTGAGAACGCGCCGCGCTTCCCGATCCGCGCCGACTGGGCCTCGGTGATCGGCCCGCTTCTCGACGGGCTCCGCGGGCGCCAGGACCTCGACCTCGATCGGGTGGGACTGATGGGCATCAGCATGGGCGGCATCTACGGCCCCCGCGCCGCCGCGTCCGAGAGGCGACTGCGCGCGGTGATCGCGCTCGCCGGCCCCTACGATCTCTCCGAGTGCTGGGCCGCGCTGAACCCCCTCACCCGGGGCGGCTACGTCTTCTATACGAAGTCGCGCGACGAGGACGAGGCGTTCGAGAAGTCCAAGGGGCTCACGCTGCGGGGCATCCTGGACAAGGTCACCTGCCCGCTGCTCGTGATTCACGGCGGCCGCGACCGGCTCTTCCCGCCCGAGCAGGCCGAGCGCATCGCCCGGGAGGCGCCGAAGGCGACGCTTCTCATGTATCCGGACGGAAATCACGTCTGCAACAACATCCCCTACAAGTACCGGCCGGCGATGAGCGATTGGATGCGCGACCAGCTCGGCTAGCCACCCCCTGGGTCCAGCCTCAGGGGAAGACGAGCGCGGCGCGGCCGACGATCGCGTTTTGACGCAGCAGCCGATGCGCGAGCTCCGCTTCCTCGAGGGCGAAAGTGCGGGTGACCACCGCCCGGATCCGCTTCTGCTTCACCAGCTCGAGGGCCTGCGCCAGCTCGCCCAGAGAGACGTAGCGGGAGCCGTGGATCTCCAGCATCCTGCGCAGCATCAGGCCGGGATCGACTCGGAAGGTCGGATCGGCGCCGAAGACCGCCTGGGGCCGATTGCCCACGATCACCAGGCGCCCGCCGGGGGCGAGCGAGCGGATGCAGGCCTCGAGGGTGTCGGCCGAGGCGACGAGGTCGATCGCCGCGTCCACCCCCTGTCCGCCGCTCGCCGCGACCGCCTGTTTCGACAGCTCCCCCGCCCTCCCGTCGACCACGTCGTCCGCGCCGACCGCCTTCACCATCTCCAGTTTCCCGTCGGTGATATCGGCGCCGATCACCCAGCCGCCGCAGAGCTTCGCCATCTGAACCGCGTGAATTCCGACCCCGCCCCCCGCCCCGACGACGAGAACCCGGTCGCCCGGGCCGATCCTCGCCTCTTCCCTGCAGGCGTGCAGCGGCGTGGCAATCGCATCCGCCGCCACCGCCGCCTCGATGTCCGAGACCCCATCGGGGATGGGGCAGAGGTTGAGCGCAGGCACCGAGAGGTATTCCGCGTAGCCGCCATCCGCCGCCATGCCCAGGTAGCCTTTGAAGTTCAAGCAAAGTGTTTCACGCCCGCTTCGGCAGAACCGACAGGCTTTGCAGGTGAAATAAAAGTGACAGGCTACCCGATCGCCTTGCTTGACCGTCTGGACCTGCGAGCCGACCGCCACGACTTCCCCGGCGACTTCATGGCCGGGAATGCGGGGGAAGCGGGTGATCAGACCGGGGTTACTGGTCATGATCACCACGGTGAGGCCCACCCCGGTGGCGCGCACCCGGACGAGCGCATCCTCGGGCCCGACATCCCGTATCGGCACCTCCTCCAGGCTCAGCGGGCCGCCGAGCTCGTGCAAAATCATCGCTTTCATCGCAGCTTCCAGGGTACGACTTCGTACCAGAGCACGACAAATATCTTGCTTTCCAGGGGCACCAGGGGCTAGGGAAGACGCTGGGTACGGATAATTATGTCTAAAATCGGTAGGCAAATAGGCGAACGAATCTACGAGCTGCGCAAGATGCGCCAGTTCACCCAGGAAGAGCTCGCGCAAAGAGCCGGAATCAGCCTTTCATATCTGTCGATGATCGAGCGCGCTCAGCGAACGCCCTACATCGAGACGCTGATGCCGATCGCGGCCGCCCTGGGCATCACCCTTTCCCAGCTCTTCCTCGATCTGAATGGACCCAAAGGGGGCGAAGGGCAGGCGCAAGACCTTCCCCTGCTCGCCTACCTGCGCAGTTTGCGCGTCGACCGGACCGACGTCGATGCGCTGCTGAGGGTGGCGAAGGCGATGTTCAGCGGCAGGTCCTGAGCGGCTGGTTTTTCAGACCCCCGGTTGCACCTGCGTCGCGGGCTGGGCTGCGGAAGTCAGCTGAACCCTGGACATCCAGCTTCGCAATTGCTCGCGCGTGGCCGGTTCCTAAAACACACGCCCGTAGGACACGCCGATAAAATCGCGTCGGAGGTGAAGGCTGAGCGGGATGGGCCCCTCGCCGTTCGACGTGGGCCGGAC
>Ga0070708_100000632_pt1 | contig 26652 bp, 19 predicted proteins | sample KBSK5503metaG_FD_65469 | JGI IMG/M metagenome (GOLD analysis project Ga0070708, IMG submission 65469) | Corn, switchgrass and miscanthus rhizosphere microbial communities from Kellogg Biological Station, Michigan, USA - KBS K5-50-3 metaG | ecosystem: Host-associated > Plants > Roots >... | reverse complement strand
TGTTAACACCGCAGCTCGAACGCCGGCTCAAAGATCTCTTGGCTGAACGCAATTGGTTGGTGCACGGGTCTCGAGAGGCCAGCCGAAGCGCGCCATATCCGACTCAACGAACTCCGCCCCTCCACTTCCACTGGAATTCGCCTGAACGGCCTGTTGCAACTGTTGCCAGCAATTGCGAACCGCTGCTTGCCCTTCTCGCACAGATTTTATGCCAGCAGCAACCTGCGAGAAGTGATAATCCAACGTCCCGGAATGTGATTGGAATGTGCCCAGGTCATATTCCAGCACACCCAACTGATATTCAACGGTTCCGATCTTAGCGGTAAAAGAGGCTTCAGCAAAGCGCACTAAGTATCAGAGTCAGTCGAAGGAGTTATATAGAAAGGACGAAGCGTTCGTTAAGGGTTTGAAGTCTACCGAGTAACAATGAGTTTGTTTGCGCGAGTTTGGACTTATGAACAAAACCGACAAGCCGACTAAGAAATTAGCCAAGATGGCTCAGCCTGATCCCATCATCACTCATGCCCACCACTTGTATGAGCAAGCGAAGATTCTTGTAAGCACTCCATTGGATCGTAATAAAGCTAAGCTTGTTGTGGAGTTGGTGGACGATGCAATCAAAGAGTTCGGTATTACTAATCAGGAAAAGAAAGTTGAATTGCGAACAATGCGAGAAATGGCGGAAGAAGTACTACCGCCTAAGACAATTGAAGAATTACGAAAGAGGGCTGAAGGACACACTCTTGAAAAGATGTATCCTAAAGGCAGGACCACCCGACGTGCGCTATACCTGATTGTGATGGTCATCGTCTCATTCTTTGGTCTACTAGCGCTAAAGCGCGTGACCTTAAATCGGAGCGAAGGAAAAACCACTGACGAGTCATCACCGCGACCAACTCCAAACGTATTACACTCGCCATCGGCGACGCCCTCCGTGGTGGAGGCTAATGTCACGAATGCTGAAACGAATGGTCGACCGCGCCTTCGCCGAGGCAACGCTACTGGACATCAAAAGGTGAAATCTAAGCCCGCTGTGGTTGATCAAGCAAACCACTAAATATGATGATGAACCGCTAATAGGATGAAATACTCAACAGCACTAGGGTTGGCAGTCGTAACCTTGGTCCTTCTGTCTGCACGACAAGTCTTCTGTCAAGAGCCAACAATTAAGTCAGTCGTTGATAAGAATACTCGTGTCTTCAAACTCATCATCCAGAACCCCTTACGAGATCCGATTGTGATTACAAAGGTTGGGGCGAAAGTATCGAATATCCAGGCATCACGGCCAGGTTGTCTTTTTGCTTTTAGACTAGAGACGCAAGATAGTCGTCCACTCCAAATCGATGCCGATTACACTATCCCAATTAACGCGACGCAAGAACATGAGGTTTTACAAGATGCTGAACCCCCATTGCTTATTGGGCCTCGAGGCGTCTCTCGGATTTCTATCTCTGTACTTCCCGATGTTTCCTATTTTGACACGTGCTTTAACTATTGGAAGCTCAACTTATCAGTTTTCGTTATTTACAAGAACGTTGCGAATGGGCGAGCGGAGCGACTTCTGGGTCCCAATGCGATTTCTTACACCGCGAGCGAATATGATTCTTATGATTCTCGATCAGTTCAGCTTCCATCAAAGGATCTTGCGCGTGCGCTATCGCACATAAGTCCAACAATCAGGGCCTATGCGATTCGCCAGCTTATCGGATCTGATATTAGCCGAAGTGTAGCGGAAGGAATTTTGCGCTCAAAGCTCGAAGGTGATCCTAGTTCTGAGGTGAAACTTGCCGCTGCTTATGTTGCGGCAAAGTTAGGATTCCGAAATTTAGGAGATACCATTCTTCAGCAATTCAAGGCCACTCAAGATCAAGAGGCAATACGAATATATTGTTGGGCCTTAGCCGAACTGCAGTGTCTCAACGCAGTGGACTGGCTGCTGAATACTCTAATGAACTCGGCTGCTACACCCTTCGGTTATGAGAGTTATGCATCTAAGTACCACTACACTCCTAAAGAAGCTCTTATCAACATGGGGCGTCCAGACGAAGTCTCCGAGAAAGGAAGGGAGGCGTTGGTCAAATATCGCAAGTGGTCTGAACCAGTAGCGACCGACGAGCAACGTCTGAAATATTCGGAGCTTTTCAACGTGCTGCTCAGATATCGGGATATTAAGGCAGTCCCGTTGATTGTAGAGATTGTAAACTCGCCCTCGTTCTTCCACCGTAAGAATCCTTTATACGAAGTCTGGACGGATTTCATTATATCCGAGATCAATTCAACTAAAGACAGACTCATCAGTGACGAGTTCACACTTGGGTTGCGAGCTGCTTTTGAGGTGACGTTCAAATTCAGAAATCCCGAGGCATCGGCCACTGATGAACGTTCGAATCTTGCTCTTGGGCCTTTATATTCTCGCTCGTTCGCCTTCGCCCTTTTATCCAGAATGCCTCTTAATGACCAGGACCTCAACAGCCTTATCCTTCTTGGTCTCGCAGATGACGACCTCAGCGTGCGGGTGCAAGCCGCCCATACCGCCGCCGTCCTCGGCAGAAAGGAATTCATTCCGCAGATTCGCTCCATAATTGACAAGTTAGATAAACACGATTGGCACACTACGTCGATTTGCGAATCGCTCAATAAACTTGGCGCTTCGCACAACGCCTGTGAGGATCGTTAATGACTTGTTTGCCTCGTCGCATCGTGACTGCGCTTCATCGGTTAGCGAGTTCCACTACCACAACTAGCAAATACGCCAAGATAGTACGCGGCAAATCATTCCTCACCAATGTCGCGTAGGCATCGTAGTCATAACCTTCCTTTTTCCGCTGAGATCAAGCGTGTTGAGGAAACCACTCTACTAAAATATGAAGGCCTGCGGGGAAACGGAATAGCAACTGGTATTCCGCAGATATAGTCTTCGCCGGCAATGTCTACGATCGTTCGCGGAACGCTCGTTTGCACTTTGTTTTGTGGGGTTGCTCTTTTCAGAAGGCTTAGGGAAGGGGATAATCTGGGCTAAGAATTTAGAGGCGTCGAGAGCGGTCTGTTGACTTAATGTCAACAACGGAGGCGTTATTTATGGACATGCTGACATCTCTTTTCAAGGACGAGAAATCGTCAGGTAATGAGCGACTTCATTACTCGTGGTTAAGAGACGACTTTCCCGAGTCCGAGTATATCGTTTACCCCAATGTTGCCTTACAAGTGATCATTGATTCTGAGTATCCGGGGGTTAACCAAGAGCTCGATGATGGAAAGGCCTGGGTTCAAGACCCGGACTACGACGGACCTCCGCCGTGGTCGACGCGGAATTTCTTTGAGGGTTCGTCCGTCGACTTATGTGTTATTCGCAAGAGCAACTACTTGGCCCAGATAGCGGTTGAGATTGACGGACCGTGCCATGCCAATGTGGAGCGAAGAAAGAGGGATGAATTTAAGACCTTGTTATTTGACAGGGCGGGAATACCGTTGGTGAGACTAAAGCTTTACGGAGACGATGCGGAAACGGAGGAGGCTTCTAAATGGGTGAGCCTGGAAGCAGGGATCGAGCGGTTCAACGTGGGGCCACATGGAGGTGTGGAATCACCAATAGATATTCGAGGTCGGAAAGCCATATGTGCTGAGAACCTTAGGGAATATTTCGAGTTATTGAATAGAGTGTTTTCAGCTGACGAGTATGTGGTTTTCCCTAACGTAGCCCTTCAGAGCATCTTTACGGACAAGGTTCAGTTGAAATACTCCGAAGACAAGGATCGTCGTCAAAGGGGCCTTGTGGATTTTTGCGTTTTCGACGCGAACGATCTGCTTCCGTTGATCGCTTTTAGAGTTACCGGAGGTGGGGTGTGGCGACTCTGTGAGGTTTTTGGCTTGCCTTTAGTTGATCTAAATTTGTGTTTGCAAAAAGTGGAGGATCGCGGGTCAGTAGATCCTTCGTCCCCGGTGGGGATTGCGCGGCTTCAACGGACGGCTGGTGAGGCTCTACAACACTGTGAAAAAGTGAAAAATGAAAAGAAGAAGCAGTCGTCGTGGATCGGTGGTGGTTAGGGTTAAAGGCGCGCCTGAGCAGTTCGCTCTACGTGGTAAGCACCGTCAGACCTTAGAAGAGTTCTCATGCTGGTGTTCGTAAAAGGCTCGCTCTCGGGCTCGGAGCGGGATTGATATATAGGAGTCTAGCCAGATTCGGTACGGGGACAGTGGAGCAGAGGAGGGGCCGTGAAGATGAAAAAAAGGAGCGCAGGTTGTGTGCTTGGTACTTAGTACGGATGTGCCGCCGGAAACGGAAGTTTTCTGACTTCTTGAGCGAGCCAGCGCCAAAAAGATCCTATATCTGCTTTCAGGCCTTTCCGGACGTGCGGCCAAATGGTTGTTAAGCCCCCGCCGCCATCGTAGGCGGTTAATGTGCTCGCTAATAGGTAGTGGGGAAGTAAATCGCTTTTCTCAAAAGGTTGTAGTTCGTTGTCTGGCCCAGAAGCCATCATTCGAACGCTGTCGTTTGTGGCGTGAAGGGCCAGACGTTTAGCTACATTCCATTTCGTGATGTCCAAGGTAAGGTGCTGGTCGAACTGAAAGCGGATTATGGGTTCGCATTTGGCCGCAAGTGTGTGCCACGATTCTTCGGGTTCGAGATCGTCATTTATGATTAGTTCAAATGCAAGAGTTAGGGAAACGTTCTGATCCGTGGCGATTCTGGAGGCCAGAAAATTTCTTGCGAGCGCGGTGGTGGGACGGGATGGTTGTGTTGGGTTCTGCATATGAAGAACATCCTTCGCTTTCAGTGCGGCAACTCTCTTAGGAGTTAGTAGGAAAGCGATAACATTCATAATCTTCGCCTGTAAATAAAACTAAATGATTTGTCAGATTTCCGGGGTTCGCTATTGGCGGTTGGCTACTGCCCTCCGGTTCAAAATGTCACGCGCTTTGTCGATAGTTTTCTTAGTCAGGTTGTAGTATCTCATCGTCATTTTCACGTCGCTGTGGCCTAAGAGATTAGCGAGAGCTGGTAGCGGCATGCCTTCATTAGCCATTTCAGTGCCGAAGTTGTGTCGGACAGAGTAGAACAAACGTGTACCTTTTGGGACTCCCGCTTCGGCGTATGCGGCAGTCCACAACTTGCGTAAATTGACCTTCGCCTCTTCAAACACAAGAGCATCGTCGTTCTTGTTCTTTCTCTGGAGTTGAAGTTGGAGCAACTCTTTTTTTAACCGGCTAGTCATTTGCACTGGCCAGCGCTTTGGTTTGATGTTCCTGCCCTTGCCTTTGTACGCGGTGATTACAATGACTTCTTCTCCAAAGTCAATGTCCCTCCAGCGAAGGTAATCCAACAAGCTGGACCTTCTCGCTCCAGTATCCATTGCCGCAATGAATACTGGTAGGGTGTGCCGACGTTCAGGAGTGTCGAGCGCCTTTATTACTTGCACTGCTTCTTCGTCAGTAAGCTCGCGAGTCTTGATTGGATCCGGAGTTTCATTGCCGTCGTGAATTAAATTTCTTGACACCGCTCTGGTGAACGGAGATCTAAGGAGCCACCCTTCATCCACCGCAATGTTGAAGAGTCTGCGGGCCTTAGATAACTCGCGATCTACGGTTGAAAGGCTAACCTTTGTTCGGTCTTTTATTGTTCCGGTTAGTCGCGCGACCTGATATTCCGTCAGTGACTTTTCATTGATCTTTCTTATGTCGGTGTCTGCGAAGAAAGCGACCAGATTATTGAGAGCTGCGTGTGCTGGCACAACGCTTCTGACACCTTTGATTTTCGTCTCTTGATCGTCGTAAACGGCAGACACGTAGACGTTGTCTTTGGCGTGTTGAGCAAGCTGTCGGAAGGTGACTTTACCAGCAACGAGTTGCAGTGGCCCGTTCTTCAGCAGGTCAACTTCGATCTCCGCCAGTTTCGGTCTAATGGCAGATTTGTTTTCAACGGCACGGAGGATTTCCAGAGGCTTGCCATCGTCGATCTTGTAGCGGACACGAGCATAATACTTGCCGTTGATCTTCCGATGGGTGCGGCTGATGATTTTTACTTCGCCTGTCATTTGACACCTCGTGCTACGAGCGTGTGTTTAGTAGTTGCGAAACAATTACGAACCGCAAGTCTTTTCATCTGGTTCTCTCCGTTTCTGTGGCTCTTAAGCCAATGTTAGTTTACCCCTTTGGTTTACCCCTTTCTACGTGATTCTCAGGACACGGCGACGGACCGCGGGACACCGAGAGACACAAAAACTCGGCGTCTTTGTTGAGCGTTTGCGATTTTGTTAGGAATTTAAGAGCTGCTCAGCTTGCGTGTGAAGCGAGAACTCTACCACTGAGCTAAGCGGGCGATAAATCAATAACTTACAGCTAAAAGTGGACCAGCCGGTTCGCTGTAAACGGATTAATCTGAACGCATCTTAAACCATCTGTGCTCGCTTGAGCCAGTGGCAGGAGCGGCCCCTCGCTGCGGATTTTAAGTCCGTTCGAAGGCATCTTACCTGATCTTACGAAACGAGATGAACCAATATTTACCGGACTGGCAGCCGTCAAAGTCACGCTTCGTCCGGTTAGGTCTCGCGACAGAATGTCGTCATCTTAGCGTCATCTCCGGCGGTCTGGTCTCAACGCGTCCCGCCACCATCTTTGCCCCATCTTTAGTGTGCCGTGTTGCCGCCGTGAAAGAGAAACAATTCACTGTAATTCAAAGGAACTCGGCGGCATGGATAGTGCTCTACCGCACTTGAAAGAACTCACCGGACACCTTATTGGACGCTTAATGGACGTGCCGTTTTGCCTCGATACGCCCAGCGCGTAAGATCGCACCGGATTCTGCGTCTAATAACTCGTTCAAGAGAGATGATGGCAACGCAAGAGGCCGCCTCAATATCTTTGACGGCCTCTCGGTGCCGTGACATACAGAATGCGCTTTTGCTTTTTTCGGCAACATCACTGCTAGGGTGACACCCTCACTCGGTTAGTCATTGTGCGAGAGGAACCCTATCGCGGTATCGGCGAGAAACGTCCCGTAAGGGATAGAGTGCCTTGGAAACCGTTCAAGGCTCCCCCAGCAAATGTTCCAGTGCTTCGAAGAGTAGCCTGCCCTGTAGTTCGGTCCACCATATCGCCAACCTCTTGCGTCGCAAGCGTCAACGGAAGTGTGGAATTGCCGAAGAATATGATCGTATTTGTGAGGGCGAAGGTAACTGGAAGAGCTATCCGACCGTTTGACGAATCGAAACGTCCAGTGCCACCGTCAGCCATAGAAATGGTAAGAGTATTTGGACCAAGCGGGGTGTCGAAAGAAACTGGGACTGGGACAAAATCTGAAATGCTTACCACGGTGCGACACTCGCTGAACCTCGTGTTCAGACGTATGGAAACTGGAAATGGTCCCGGCGCGCTAGGATGCGTGGTTCGGATTTCTCCTCTGCCCGTGAAACTGGACACAAGCACATCACTGCTGGCGCACGCTGGTACCTCAGTTAACATCCACTCTTGATTGGCGCCATAGCCGAAGGTGTACTGCTGCGCCTGCGCACCGTCGTCGATCACTGCGCCCCTGATGTCCAGTGCTTTTCCGCTGTGCATCGCGACGATTGAAAAGTAGCCATTAGGGAGGGGGTTGACCTTCCACATCTGATTTTGGCTACGGTTCCAATCCCATTGCTCCACGATGACCTGATCGGCCCCGGAAAAGATTCCTCCGAAAACGTCCAGAACCTTGTGGCTGTGACTGGCGGTGATTCTATAGACGTTGCCGCCGTCTACAGAATTGAAGATCCATCGCTGGTTTGGCAGGTTGTTACACTCTCGCTGCACGACTAACGCTCCATTCTTGAAGGCGGTGACGCCACCATCGACCTCGAGACACTTGCCACTATGTCTGGCCGTGATCTGGTATAAACCACCCTCACGAATTTGGCCGGAGGCGCTCCCGGCGGTGACGAAAAGTAACACCAATAGGATCGGTGTCAGCAGGTTTCTATCGATCAATCTGGTTCTCATTGATTTTTCTCCTTTTTGTTGAGGCGCACGATGCGCGGTTAAACAGGCGCCGAAGTTCTTGCCAACTACCCGCTGGCCGAATCAGAACGACGGGTTGATTAGCTAATTTCATTTCAGGCGCTCAGGCCTGGGATTGAATAATCCGAACATATTTTGCTTTCCACTTAAAGAAACGAGATTCGCGGGAGGAAACTGGCATGAAAGGTCTGAATTTGATTAGAGAGTTCGTCAGGAGGTGGTATAGTTCCTGGCAACAAGCAGGAGTCCCAAAGTCCCAAATCCGTCTGCAGGTATCGGCAGATGTCAGCCTCTCATTCAGTTACAAAATTATTAGAGCAGTGGAATAGTGGCGACGCCGAAGCGCTCGACAAGTTGATGCCGCTCATTTACGAGGAATTGCGGAAGATGGCGAGGCGTTACATGCGCCAGCAGAATTCGGGTCACACTCTCCAGACCACCGCGCTCATCCACGAAGCGTACCTACGCATGGTCAAGCTGAAAGAAAAACACTTTGAGAATCGTGCCCATTTCTTCGGCGTTGCCGCACAGGCGATGCGTCATATTCTGGTCGATTACGCACGCCAACGGCATACAGCGAAACGAGGAGGCGGAGTACGGCCTATATCGTTGGAGGAAGCCGCGATTGTGAGTCAGGAACGGGCCGCCGAACTCGTCGCCTTTGACGAGGCGCTGAAAGAATTAGAAGCACTTTCAACGCGGCAGAGCCGCGTGGTGGAATTGCGCTACTTTGGTGGATTGAGCATCGAGGAGACAGCTAAGGTTCTGTCAGTTTCGCCCGAAACCGTGATGCGCGATTGGAACATGGCGAAGAGTTGGTTGCATCGCGCTCTGAAGCCAGGCGAGTGATTTATGACGCCGCGACAATACGAAGAGTTGACGGGTTTGTTTCATGCCGCCGTGGATCTTCCTCCGAACGAACGTGGAATCTTGCTGGACAGCGTTGCGGATGACGAGTTGCGGCGTGAGTTGAAATCTCTACTACTTGCGCAGGAAAAAGCTCAGACTAAAAAACCGCCGGACGACATAGCTGCCGGATTGTATCTCGCAAATCGCAACGGTGATGCCGCTGTCCCTTCGCTCACTCCTCAAACTCGTCTCGATCACTATGAGATTCTCTCATTGCTAGGCAAAGGTGGCATGGGTGAGGTTTATCTGGCGGAAGACACGCGCCTGCATCGTAACATCGCGTTGAAAATTCTGCCTGCCGTAGTTGCTTCAAATCAGGATCGCATGCGGCGATTCGAGCAAGAGGCGCAGGCCGCCGCCGCACTCAATCATCCGCACATCGCGCACATCTACGAAATCGGTGAGAGCGGAGGCACGCACTTCATCGCCATTGAGCATATTGACGGTGACACGCTGCGCGCCAAGATCCACCGCGAGAAAGTTTCATTAGAGAAGCTGCTGAAATATCTCACCCAAGTTGCTGAGGGTCTTAACAAAGCCCATGCGGCAGGCGTCGTGCATCGCGACCTCAAGCCCGACAACATCATGATTACGCGTGATGACTACGCGAAGATTCTAGACTTTGGCTTGGCGAAACTGATCGAACCACAAACACCAGTAGGTTCTGCCTCCGGTGCTTCTGGCGAGGCTGAAGATACCATTACGATGCACGAGTCAATGACCGGCACAGTGATGGGCACTTCGGGCTACATGTCGCCGGAGCAAGCGCAGGGCAGAGTGAGAGAAATTGATCAACGCTCAGACATTTTCTCATTCGGCTGCATCCTGTTTGAAGCAGTGACGAAACATAAACCGTTCGCGGACGAATCACTTATCGAATCATTACACAAGGTTATCTACGAGGCTGCACCCCCGATCAAAGAGTTCAATCCCGCAGCTCCGTCGGATTTGGAACGCATTGTGCGCCGCTGTCTGGAGAAGGATAGGAAAAATCGGTATCAAACAATCAAAGAGGTCGCGATCGATCTGACAAAGCTGCGTCGCGACTTGGAGGGTGCCGCGGGCTTCAATATCGTCACCGCGTCTTTACGCAATCGTGAATCCAGCAATCAACTGGGCGCAGCGTCAACAGGAAACACCGAAGACGCGTCAACTACCGCTCCAACATCGAACGCGAAATACATGTTTACTAGAATCCAGCGACACAAGTTCAGCGCGTTATTAGTTGTGGCGGCGCTGATCGCGGTGACGGTGGCGGTAGCATACTTCGGGTCCACGCGGCGTTCCGCTAGTGGAAGCGGCGCAAGCTCGATTCTCTCGATCGCCGTTTTGCCCTTTGTAAATGAAAGCGGCAACCCCGATACGGAATATCTTTCAGACGGAATCACCGATAGCCTAATCAACAATCTTTCGCAGTTGCCCAAGTTGACGGTGATGTCGCGTAACTCAGTGTTTCGTTACAAGGGCAAGCAACAAGATGCGCGCGCGGTAGGCCGGGATCTGGGTGTGCAAGCAGTGCTAACGGGGAGACTAGCTCAGCACGGCGACGATTTGGCAATCAGGCTCGAGTTGGTGAATGCGAGCGACAACAGCCACATATGGGGCGCGCAGTACAACCGCAAACTCTCGGATCTGACGGCGCTTTCGGGAGACATCTCGCAAGCAGTCACCGACAATCTACGATTGAAGCTGAGTGGGGCCGAGAAACAGCAGCTAACGAAACGTTCTACGAACAATCCGGACGCATATCAAGCGTATCTCAAAGGTGTTTACCACTCGGCGAGCTTCGCACCTGGAGGATTCGAGAAAGCCATTGAGTACTTCAAACGCGCCATCGCCATCGAGCCCAACTATGCGCAGGCTTACGCTGGGCTAGCTAACGCGTACGCGGAGTTGCCATTTACGGACCTGCCGCCTCAGGAAGCTTCGCTGAAAGCGAGGCCGGCCGCAGCGCGAGCCCTGGAGTTGGATGAGACGATTGCCGAGGCCCATCTCGCACAGGCAATTATCAAACTCTATTACGACCGCGACTGGCCTGCTGCCGAGAGAGAATGCCGGCGCGCTATTGAACTGAACCCTGGTGACGCACTGCCCTACCAGTACTATGGCTGGCAACTGGGCTTGATGGGGCGTTTTGATGAAAGTCTCACCGAACTCAAGCGCGCGGAGATATTGGACCCGCTTTCGATCAACGTCAATGTCGCGATCGGAAGTAACTACTATTGGTCGGGCCAGTATGACCGAGCCGTTGAACAATACCAAAAAGTGATTGAGTTTGATCCGAAGGTGGGTGGCTTGCTCAGACTCAATTTAGGGGAGACATACTTGCAGCAACACAAATTCCCCGAAGCCATCGCGGAGATAAAAGAGGCGGGTCAGTTTGGTGTGATCCAGACCGCCACGCTGGGATATGCCTATGCTGTCTCCGGCAATCGTGCTGAAGCCCAGAAGGTCCTCGCTCAATTGCAGGCGTTGTCATCCCAAAAATATGTTCCCCCATTCACCAGCGCGCTGATCTATGCCGGCCTCGGCGACAAAGATCGAGCATTCGCCTGGCTCGAAAAGGCCAACACAGAGCGCTCCGTATGGTTGCTGTGGCTGAAAGTAGATCCCAAGTTCGATAGCTTGCGCTCCGACCCGCGCTTCGCAGAGTTCATGCACCGCGTTGGCCTGCCGCAGTAGCAGAGCATTTTGGTTTGCGCGATTCGATGCCACCAGTTAGTACGACTGCATTACATCTACCGGCCTAACAGCGACTTCTTCATCATCTAGAATCAGAGCACCAGAGCCGGACTCGAACGCTCTTCCTATTGTCTGCAATTCAAGCTGACGCGCGATTTCACATTCCAGGATGGGCGAGTCCGCAAAATACCCTAGAATGTCCAAAGGTTACCGCCGCACGTCTGCGGTAACGTATGTCTCACTCGAAAGCGAAACAGGCGATTTTGCTGGCGATATTCAAATTGGTAAGGGCAAGCGGGAATTCGCGCGTCCATTAACCTGAGTGTTCACCACTTGCTACTTAGACGAATCTTCAAATTTGTCAGGAAAATGGCGTCCCGTACGGGAGTCGAACCCGTGTCGCCGCCGTGAAAGAGAAGTCACCTGTTGTAATTCAACGGAACTTAGCGGCATGGATAGCACTCTACTGCATTTGAAGGACTCACGCGTACGCTTATTGGACTCTTAGTGGACCCGCATTTTCCCTTCTGGGGTTGTTCTGGCCTTTGCGTTATTTGCACAGCAGCAAGCGATCTGGAACACAGGGATGGGAGGGTGACAGCAGTTGTATCTCGTGTTCGTGCTGGCTACGGCTACTTGGTGGTGAAAGGAAAGACCGCTCGTCATCTGGAACCCCCCTCCTAACAAGCGCTTGGAGCGGACCGAATCAGCCTACGTCTAAGACTGCTCGCCTATAGGCAGGTGACAACCTTCCTCTACTATCCGATTCCCACCCCATCACCAAAGTATGCCAAAGCCGGCAAGAAGAAAGCGCGCAAGGTAAGCGCCTAAAAAATTTGGCGTAGTAAGCTTACGGTGATATAAGTGCTCGTTCCTGGCGTTTTCCTTTCAATCAAGGCTTGTACTATTAGAATATGCAGAAAAATGCTCTCAATAAAAACTTCACAGAAGTAACACCGTCTCCTGCTGAAAAAAAAAGAAGGCACCGTCCAATATGGCGGACGGTTGTCGTGGCCGCTTTAGTGCTGAGCTCCGTCGTCATTGTTTCAAGGCTCATTTATAAAGATAAACCAATTTTTACCCAAAGAATCAATGTGGCGTTGGGCAAGGAAGCAAAGCAGTCCAGCCTTCTCCAAATGAACGAACTATTTGAGGCATCCAAAGCTGTGGATGGAAATACTACCGGTAATGGGACTGCCGCGTTGAGTTCCACGGACAACGACGTAAACGCTTGGTGGGAGGTAGACTTGGGTCGCACGTACTCGATCTCGGAGATCAATATCTGGAACCGGACGGACTGTTGTGCCGGGCATGTAGATTGTTGTCCAACCCCCCGGCTTCACGACTTCTATGTTCTTGTCTCCGATGCGAAATTTGCCTCGACTGACCTCGCCACGACCATCAGTCAACCAGGAGTTTTCTCGTCTCAATTCAACAACACGGCGGGCACCCCGACGACTATCGCGATCGGGAAATCGGGTCGGTATGTAAGAGTGCAATTCAACCACACGGACTATTTGACATTGGCCGAAGTTGAAGTTTTCGCCGACGTTCCCCTCTGGCACTTCGCGATCGAGTGACGCTCACGAGCGTCGCGCAAAAGTTTGCCCTCCGCCCCGCGCAGCCCAACTCGAATGCCCGCGGCGAAGTCCTCAGCCTGAGGTGGGTCGATCTTGATCTCGCTGGCCATCGCATTCTGCTGCCGCAAACCAAAAACAATGAAGGCCGGATTATTTATTTGAACCACTCTGCCGAGTTTCGCGATCTTTGTTACCAGAGCGTTGCCACTCCCAAAGCTCTTGAAGTCGCAGTTGGTGGAAGTGACAGAAAGAAATTGGCGTCCCGTACGGGAGTCGAACCCGTGTTACCGCCGTGAAAGAGAAGGGACCTATTGTAATTCAACGGAACTTAGCGGCATGGATAGCACTCTACCGCACTCCACGGACTCACGGGAACGCTTATTGGACCTTTAATGGACGCGCGCTTGCCCGTGGGGAGCGCCGCTGATTTCGTTAGCGGGCAACGGATTTTAAGTCCATGAAAGCACCAACATGTAGTCTTACCAAACGAGGCCTTGCAATGCCATGGGATTACGACGCGCAGACGGGACGCTGGACGACGAAAGACCCGATCTTGGAAGGGACCGAGACTGTTGGTAGATGGAGGGCCACAACCCGCACATGTGAGATAAGAGATTGTAGGCTCAAAAGTTAAGCAGGCCTGCCTAACATTGATCAGGCACGGGCACCAACGGTGAGACGCGCAACATGCGCGCATGGCCCAGATTCTGATCTAGTGGGTCGGGCGGAAGGGGATCGGTGAAAAGTTCGACCGCCAATGCTGTCAACGGCGTATCGTCAGGGAGCCCCAGTTGCCGCAGTTGATTCTGGACCTGCACAATCTCGATGAGGCCTTCGCCGAATAGCGCGCGCGCGTCGGCGTCCAGGTCCATAGACTCTTGCCGAGGCGACATCATCGCCCGCGCAAGCAGCAGATTACGCCACGATGCGGCATCGGTTTGCTGGACGCGCGCGTAAAGCACTGCCCACAGCGATGTGCGCGGAAATCGACGACGAACATTGCGACCGTTATGAACCGAAGTGGCGTATGGCGCCCGAAGTCGGATTGCGAATTCGTTACGTGCGGCCGAACAAAGAAGCGGAGGGCACGGATGCTGCACGCCCGCAATTCGAAGCGCCGGCCCGAACCGACCCTGCGCTGTAGACCAGCGACTGTCGGTATGGCCCAGCCGGATTTCATAGGTAAACATCCCGAAAAGCTCGAGTGACGTTTCACTGAGGCTCTGCGGCAGTGGCACCAAATAGTGCGGGCCGGACTCTGCTTGCTCACCCAGAAGGTCCATCGAGCGCAGGCCGCTGTGGTCACGCGGTTGACCCTTTGCGATCAGGCGCATCCACTCCGCCTCGATCGGCAGCGGCGACTCGGTCACCTCCGCAATTTCTTCGTGTATGTCCATCAACATAGGATCAGGAGCATTAGCCAGTACCCGCACGAAGTACGCATCTTGCGGATCGATCGGGGCCGACTCAAACTCCAGCCAAAGACCGCGCTTGCGTTGCTCGGTGGAAGAGTAGTCATCCGCCGCTACGTATGGCGAAAGGGCGATGCCCGCCGAAACCAATTTAGGCACCTGCACCGGAGGAGTAGTAACCGGCAGCAGGATGCTCTCCGTTATTGGCCTGGGAGGGGGCACGTTGCCTTTGTACGCGGACGCGATCTTATATTCGATGGTGATCTCGGTGGGAAACTCGAGTGGCTTCAGCGGCGCGTTCGGCTGAGGCGGCGCGTTCAGCTGAGGCGGTGGGTTCGGCTTTGGTTTGGGATCGAAAGCGTCAAAGAAGAGAACCTCGGTCGACAGTCGCACGGGCTTGCGCGGATCAGGATCATTAGAAAGCTCTGATATCGCCGCAGGCGCGACGGCATGTGGCAGCCGTATGGTGCCGGCAAGTTCAACGAGGTCGTCTTTTCCTGGACGCTTGACCCGTCGCTCTACGGTGATACCTTCCTCAGCCAGACCATCCCAGGTCCAGTCGCGCGCCAACTCAAGACGCAAAACATTGATCCAACGCTGAATCACGTCTGCGCCGGACGAGATCGTAATTGAAGAGCGCTCCGGCGAAAGCGTATGACGCAATGCTGCTGAGCATGCGAAAACAGTGCGATGGCCCGGTCGGCCGGCAAGCGTGAGGCCGGAATGAACCAGGTCCAATTCCGCGGCCAGGCGCTCGTCGGGACTGGCCACGCTTCCATCAGGTGGAGGCGGCTGGAAAAAGAAGCTTCGCAAAGGAGACTCGATCTTCGCAAACAACGCCGCTTCACCCCGTGCGTGAGCGCGAAGGTCAACGGTGATTGGCACACCGCGACGCAAGTCCTCGGATGCAAAGTATCCATGCGTTTCTTTACCGAGGCCTACTAACGTGAGACGAATATCGCGCGCTGTAGGAACGACGAGTCGTCCGTTGTTTGGTTGTTTGGCTGGAAGAAGATCCAGAGTAGGCAAGTCTTCAAATTTGAACTCGAGTGTGATCGGGAGAGCAACTTGATTTACATCTTTTTCAAAAATGCGAGACGTTTTGTAAAGCGGCAGGTAGATATCGACATCGCCTTCGAGTGCTCGGACTTGTACCAGAATCTCAAGACTGAGCACGTCTGGATCCGGAACGCTCATCTCACGCTCCCGCTTTGCCAGAATGTCTGCGTGGAGTTCTGTCGTGAGGTCCAGGAAGCTTGCGGCGCCAGTAAACACCGCTTCGGGATAGCCTATTCGCGGCTTCTCCACAGTGAGAGATTTATCGTCGCGTTCGGGCCTATGAGTGATGTTGACCTGGGCCGGGCGAGCGTGGCGCTGAAAGTTAATAGTAGTAATGGCTTGTGGTATTTCCGGTGTACGGTCGGTTGAAGGTGGACCGCCGAATGTAAGGTCTGCAAGCCGAACGCGGAAATCATACGTCTTGCCGTAACGGAGCGGCACCAGCTTGTCATCGACGGCCACGAAAGTTTTTTCGCGATTAAGAAGTAGCGCCGCGCTCAGGTCCTTAATAAGCGACGAGTCTTTATGCAGGGCTGTGAGATTGCTGTCTGTCAGAACCAGCGAACTGCCGCGCCAGGTGGTAAAGTACGAAGGCATCCAAAACTCACTTACACGAGCGCGAGAGATTTGAGCCGGCATCACTTCCACCACCGACTCGCCTTCGTAGAGCCCGAGCTCATGCGGCCCAAGCGTCAGCGTCTCAGGGCTGGCGATACGCACCAGTGAATTCCAGTCGCCGCCTTCGGTGCGAACGTCCACTCGATAACCAGCCGTGCCCATCGGCGCTTCTGCCTTTGGATCTGTCTGGCGGTTGAGCCATTCCGCAATCTGTTCATCGTCCCAGGCCAGGCTTATTGCGTCACCACGATCCTGAACTTGCGCCCCGTGGACCATGCGCGCGAAACCGAGATCGTAACGTTCGGCTTCGCTAAACACGTCATCTCCCACTTCCGTTCCATCCACGGGGAACAGTACTGCGGCGTAAATCGATCGATGTTCGTTAAGAGGTGGAATACGCGCCGCGTACAGAGCCGTGAATGCTGGCGCTAATGCAGAGTAGTCACTGCTGGCATGAAGTCCGATGTAAAGCCAGCCACCTGTTTCGAAAATCTTCGGATCGTTAAATTTGATCGTGGCTTTTCCGATCAGACCTAGCGCTATCGCCAGCTGTGGCTGACGAAGTGCGTAGGCCATCAGTTGGCCCCACGTAACTTCATCAGTTAGCACCTCTGGCTTCGGCGGCTGGCTCGCCTGGGCATCATGAAGCGCACATTCAAAGTCTTTTTCGCCCATCAGATAATCTGAGAGTTGGCGGCGGCCAGTGAGGGCGAGGTAGCTTTTAGTAATCGGTTTCAAAAACTTCGGCGTGACACCCCTGCGAACTGGCGTACTAATTGTGAACATCTGTTCCAGTTGAGCGAACAACGCTTCCTTGTTTGCAGGAGGATCGATGAGCGTCAACTTGCCTAGTGGGGTGGCCTCAGCAGATCGAGGCAGATCGTCGAGTCCTCGAATGACACGGGCTTCAAAAACGAGATTTGCCTGTGCAAAGTTAGGCTCACCTGGTTCGGGTGACACTAAAGGACTGGTCTTGGGAAGACAGAGGAAGCGGACCTGCAGACTGTTTGGCTCCCAATGCTGCGGGAAGGTCAGTATGCCTAATTTAGATGAACCGATAAGTGGCATAAGAGTGTCCTTATAGCACCGCGGCGACGGGCAACAGCGCCGGTCCAAATAAGGCCGCCAGAACAAACGTGAGCGGTAGCTTCTGTTCAAACTGGGTATTGACGTCGATATCCTCGTCGATGAGCCAGGCGACGTGCACGGTGGCGCAGACGCGGATCTGAGCCCAAATTGTTACCTCATCAGCCTCCGGCTTGATGCGTTGGATACGAGCCAAAGTTTCCACCGAGAATGAAAAACCAACCAGGCCGCCGAGTAGTTTTGCTCGCGCTTCGAGGCCCAGGATTACGCCGGGCTCGAGATTTTGAGGGATCAACATGTAGCCGTACTTGACTGTCACTTCCACTTCAAGCAGGCCTTTGATCAGGTCGCCGCCGATTGAGGTGACGGTAGCAAATCCCAGTTCGATGGTGGGCTTGCCGGTCTCATCAATTTGTATGGCGAACCGGAAGAAGCCGCCGGCATAAATCGCCGGTGGAATTATTCCCTGTTGCATATCGCCTTGAAATTCAGCGGAGAGCAGACCACGCGTTTTGCCGCTCAACCCTGTCTCAAGTTCACCGCGGATTATGAACTCGCCACAGAACTTACCGAGGCCAATATCAATTCGCTCGTTTGGTCCCTCACCAATGCGAAGTTTTAGATTGATGATGACGACGAAAGTGGGGCTCGGTCCTGGGACCGGGTTAACCTCGACTCCGATGGGGAAGTCTATCAGGTCCTTTAAAAACTCCAGGGAGTTAATAAGGTCTTTCAAAGCTTTGAGCTTCTGGCCAAAGTCGAGCGTTGGATTTTCGAATTGCGGCAAGGAGCCGCTTAGCGCGTTGTAGTTTCCGTGGATCGTGAACACCGTGCCGAATCCTTCGATATTGAGGTCCAGGGAGGTTGGATCGGCTGAGATCTCCCAGGGCTTATTCTGGATGGCGGAATCCAAAATGACGGTTACTTTTGAACTCGGAACAAAGCCCCTCTTCATGTCCCACTCGCCACCCTTGGCTAGATCCGCCGCCTGCAAAATAAAATTAAAGTCCGGATTGGTTAATCGCCACTCGTCTTTATCAGAAATATTGAAGAGCGGCGACTCTACACAGCGGAGTGCGTAGGTCGGCCGCGGAAATTGGCTGGTAGCCTGGACCAGCGAATACGGGTCGGCAACGAAGGGGGGCTCAGTTAGAAGCTTGCCTTTCTCGAGAGGGTCATCTGACACTGACGGTTCGGGGAAGAGTACTCGGCTCGTTGCCGTGGACATGAGGAAACCGAAATGGTCAGGCTTCGAAAGATTCACATCACCAGGATCGCGGAAAATGTACTTGGGCTGACCGGTCCGTTTGATGACCGGCATGCCGTGTCGAGGATCAACTGGCGAGGCCTCCGAAGTTGAGCCGTTGATCCGGACAGCAGTCCACTGCCCGGCGCGTGGCAGTTTCGGCAATCCGTATGCGGCAAGCATCAGCGCCGCCGACTTGAATGGGTTGTTGTCTGGCGCTTCGTCGGCGAAGATTCCGGAGAGATTCATTTCGAGCGTTTCGCCTAATCGAATCCTGCAGTCGATCCCTCCGCCTACCGGCTTTCCGAGGCGCTTGAGAAGCTCCACGATTCGTTTGTGGGTCACCTCGGAACCGAATTCGGTAGGCTCTATTTGGATATAGCCCGGATGATCGTATATCGGGACGAGCCCGGCTGCGCCTCCAGCGACAACGCTCTCAAGATGGGCGTCCGCATCGAAGATCACGGGCTGCCAGGAACTCCTGGACAGCTTCAATTGAGGTTCAGAAAGGACTCTTATGCGGCGAATGTTTCGAAACGCCTTAACCACACCTTTTTCAAACTCGAAATTCTTTTCCGGGTCAACCGTAGGGCCTGAGAATACGGCCCGAAACTCACCATCGTTCACCGCCTGCCAACCGCTGTCGAAGCGGAGGACCTTCCCTGAGTTTCGCCGTTCGAAGATGATTGTGCGCACTACGGAACACAGCGGAAATGCCAGGGTGGTTTTTGCCTGAATGACTTCATAGGACGTGCGGCCGTTGAGCACGTCAAAGCGCACCTTCGTGATGCCGGTCGGCACGTCGCGATGCCAATCGCTAAAGGTGCTGAGCCCGTATCCCGAGAGATCGGCACGATGCAGCGGCAGCTCGTCCAATTTGTTCACCAACGAATCCAGGGCCCCTGAAAGAATTGGTACTCCATTCTTATCAATCCCGGCAGAAAGCACGCTCGCGAGCTTGTTTAGGTTGTCTTTAAGGTTGGGAAGTTGGACGATCGCGCCGGTCATCGAACGACTGGCCGGATTTCTCAAGGGATCGCGGTTGAAGACTCCTGTGGCGAGGAGCCGGAGTTGCCGAGCGGAAGTCAATTCGCCAAATTTAGGTTCGTGCAGAAAGGTAACGATGGGGTTCGCTAATGATTCAGGAATGGGTGCGAACTGGGCGAAGGCACGCAGCCCGAAGGGCAACGAGAACAGCACTCCGCAATGAAGTCGCTGGCTCGCGGCGGCAACAAAGTGGAGACTGACGATGCCCGGTAAAACTGGAACGAGTTGGACAGAATTGGCACCCGCCAGTGTGCGCGCTCCATTTGTCTTGAAGAACAAGGTGTCGGGGTTCGGCACGCCGGCATCGGCATTTGGCACAACTTCTAACGGTTCCCACTGAACCTGAGGCTGCATCAGAAGTCGCACACCACGTAGCTCCACCGTGAGACGGTTCTCCCGCACTTGCACATTCTGGTCTGATAATCTTTCAAGGGAGACGCCAAAGTGGTGATCGTTGCTGGAAAGGTCAAGCAAGTGTAGCAGTTCGACGTGAGTCTCCAGGTGACGATCGAAAAAGCTACGAAGTTCCGGTGTTTCATCTCCGGGAACGTCGCCCGCACTGGCAAATGCTACTGCGCGTTCCAGTTGCGCTTCGACGTGCGGAGTTTGCAGATTGGCCCAACGCAGCGTCATCGAGAACGCAGACTCTGCAATGAAACTCCCGTCTGCCCGCGACCAGTTTGCGATGTAAGGGTCGGGCAGTGTCGGCTGGGCAAGTATCACGTCAAAGAAAAACCTTGCAATGCCGTCCGTTATGACCGACACGCCATCGTAATCTCCGGCGAACGCGAGCCTGCGTGGTGCTCGTACCGTCAGGTAGAGATTTTCCAGCGCGACTCCGTGCGAGTCGTTTCCGGATTGTTGTGTCGCCGCACAGGCAACGCGCCATCGACCCGTTGGTTCGGCAATCACTCCAAACAGATCGATCTGGCCTTCGTATGAGAGCGGCTTATTCGCGGCGGTGAGCGGCAGATCCCACCGATTTCTTAATCGGCCACCGCTGATCAGAGCAGTGTCGCGGCCGTCGCGGAGGCTCGCGAAAAGTAAGCCTTCAAGACGCTCTTCGACGAAGACGGCGTCGGTGTGGGCCGGGGTCCAGAGATCGAGTTCGATTCGTGCCGAGGAAGTGGCTAGTACAGCATCGAGTGAAACACCGGATTCGTTCGCCGTGAGGGTCATGTCAACCCAGGTGAAGGTACCGGCCGTGCCGCGCATTCGACTCTGTAGTCCATCGTGAAGCCCTACCTTGACCGAACCTCCGTGCACTGCTTCACCAAATGTATTGATTGGAAGTTTGTTGAGTGGCAATGTCCAGCCGGTCGCGACAACGCTACACTCACCAGTGAACTGCGCAGCGTTTGAGAGGTTACCGTCGATGGAGAACAGCGCATCGCCGGGGTCATATGGAAATGTAATGCCGTCGGCATCTGCGGTAGGTGCGCCAAGAGTGTCTGAAAATTCCAGCTCGCTTCCAAAGCCACTGATCGCGATAATGCCGTTGACCTGCGATACACCCGTTGAAAAGACGTCGAAACGATCCGGCAGTCGCACCGCTATTCCATTGCCGTCCGAACCGTTGCCGTCGGGCACAGGTGGCTGTTCGGGTTCCAGCGCTAACGACCACTTTGAGCCTGGCGTAATACCGATACGGTTGGCGGGCATTGGTTGAGCTGCTCGATCAATCTTCAGCGTCCCGCCTTTTACGCGCAGCCCAACATAGCCCGCGGTGTTACCGACCAGGAATCGGGCGCGAAGCCACACGGTGCCTGGCGGAATTGAGAACGTGCGGTTACCGTCGTCGCTGGAAGATTCATCAGGAAGCAACATCGGTGTTTCGGAGAACAGCGGCAACGGCGCCGGCCTGGTGAGCTGCACGGCCAAGAAACGGGCGCTTTCAAATACGGCGAACTGAACCAGGCTCCCGTCGGCGTCTACGAGTGGACCGAAGACATGTGTAGGTCGATCGGGTGTGACTTCGGTTGCGAGATAGCTGCTTTTGCGCACACGAATACGAGTGCCTGAGGCTACCAGCTTGGCTGCAAGTAACGCTCCCCTGGCTGCGGCCTCGTTGATGGCAGCATCCACGCTCGAATCGGGTTGAATAGGTAAGGCGTCCGGGTTCTCCTCGATCAGGCTGGCTGCGAGAAACTCACGAAGCGATGCGAGGGCGTTTGCCGGTACACCGGAAAGGAGTTCCAGGCGCCCAGAAATAGCGAGTAACCGATCCAGTATGAGGTTCAAGTTCCACCTCCCTCTCTAAGGAGAGTCGATCCGAGCAACAGAGCTCGTAGGTGCTGACGAGCTCTGAATGTAAGCTTTCCACCGCGTAAGGGAAACGCTTGTTGGCGCTCTTTGCGCGCTATCGGGCGTGCACAGTATCACAGGTCTCGTGAATTGGTCACGAGATGAGATCGAGCTCTAAGAAGAGCTGAAAGCGACGCAGGGCGTTTATCGCACAGCGCAATATCAATCTCATGTGAAGTTGAAAAGTGCTGGGATAGGTAGCTTCGGATGCATCCTGGTTGAAAAAGTGACTGTAGGTCAGCGAAATTGATCTGCTTCCGTAAATACGAAACCTGTTTGTCGCGTGGCGCCAACACCTTCAGCCACAAGTCGTGGTAAATTATGTCGCCAGAAAACGCTTTGCTCAGAAATGGCGTGGGTGTCTTGTTCCAAGTGTTTCTTCGGACAGCCACCCCAGCACACAGGCAAAAAAGAGCAGCGAGAGCAATTTGGAAGCGTGGTCGGATCAAATTGCGCCCACCACTTTTCATCAGATTCTGTTTGGCCGGCACCAGCATGAATGACTGGCAATTGTCTTCTCGACGAAGCGGGTATGCTTCCCACCGAGCGATGAGGTTCAGCAGCTTGTAGCCCGCATCGATAATATCGGCGGTCAGCGCCCACAACGACCGAATCATTAGCGAGAGCAGCGCAAACCGAAGTCTTCGGGTAAGGAAAGCCGTCCGGCGTTTCAGATTCTTCTACAAGTGCTTCGCCTTTCATTTCAGCTCGCACTATCGCGCGTATCTCATCGTATTCTTCCAAACTTAGTTCGCTATAGCGCATGAACGAGGAATGTTCGGAATATGACGAAAGTCGCGCGGGTTGAAGTACGGCTGGAAATGGCCGATCGAACCAACCGCGCGCGCGCGCAAAATCAATAAACGGTAGAACGTCCTGCTGGTTTTCTCGGTCCACATTTAGACGCAGATCAACGTGCGTGTGGTAAAGCAACTTATCGACTAGCTCTACTGCGTTATCGAAGGAAGAAGCGCCATCCTCCGGCCGATAATTCCTGCGAAAACGGCGGCGGCGATTGTGATTGTTTCGCAGCCCGTCAAATGAAATCTGTACTTGCAAGATGCGATGGCGCTCTATAAACGCTCCGACATCGTTGGGCCAACAAGTCCCATTGGAAATCACGGAGGAGGCGTAGGCAATGCCTGCTTCCTTGCAAAATGCCTGGAGCGCTTTGGAGGCGGCCTCAATGAAATCAATATTCATCAAGGGCTCGCCCCCGTACCAATCGATGTGAATGCCGCGCTTGCCGCTTCGACTGACTCGCTCTCGAGCAATCTCCACAATCTGATCAACGTCCTGAAGCTGCAAACGATCCGAGAAACGTTCTTCGTAGCAGTAGTAGCAACCAAGGTTACAGTCCATCGTCGTCGTCAGAGTCAGGACAATCGGCGTGTCATTTCTGCCGCGCTTAAAGCGGCGGCGAATTATTTGTAGCTCGTTAGTGCTCTTGGAGATGACAAAGCCGCCCTGGCGGAGTTGCTGGAAAGTCTCAGGTGGAAAACTGTCTTTGCTTACCGCGTGAGGACCAAGGCAAAGGTTGCGCGCAAGTCGACCGGCATCAATGCCCGTAAAACGGAGTACCGCGCCGGTCTTGGCGGAGTACAAGAGAACGCCGTCTTCCACCGGGACGAGGAAGTTATATCGTGACGTGACGAAGCGAGACTTCATCTGACGTGTTATTCCGGCTACTTGGTGCTGATGTCGACCAGAGCAACACACGTCCCGCCGCCGCTGCAAAGGCGGGCGCCCTTTGCTCTGGCGGCTTTGAGAGTTGGCTCAACGAGAGACAAGCTGACCACTTCAAACCTCATTCCAGGCTTGATACCAGCAGACGTTTTGGCCTTTGTCTTCGAGGTTTTCTTTTTCGAGGTTGCGGTTGTCTTGTTTGCCATTAAGGATTCTCCCTTTCGAGTCTGAGTCGAAAAATGTGGACAAGAGGTGGCTAGTCGGACGTTCCCCGTTGGTGAAGTCGCGCGAGCCAGCGTTCAAAGCAAGTCTGCAATAATTTCAACCGTTGTCAGCGAGGATGAGTGGGAGCGTAAACCTCTACTGTGACGCTGTCAAGCTACCCAGCAGGCAGGCTTCGATGGGCGAAGTGATCAGGTTCGAACGAAAGGCGACTTGAGGGTTTCTCATCTTCCCCTCATCGGGTAAGCCAAGGTAGAGGATGATGTTTCTAAACGTGATGCAAAGCGCAGTAAATGAAATGGTGCCGAGGGAGGGATTCGAACCCTCACGGGATTACTCCCAACGGATTTTAAGTACGTATCGGGGGTGCTTACCAAGTGCTACTACGCGTTACCAAGTCGTATTTACGGACGTTTCAGTCGTCAAAGCGCACTACGTCTGGCTTGGTATCGACACATAACCCCCTCATCTTCCCCTCATCTCGAAATTCACTATGCACAGTCAAGATTGCCGGATCGACCAGATGAGTCAACCCAAAACTTTCGTGCTGGTACAGTTGGATAATGCGTAAGTTCTTGGAGTGAGTCCCTGAAGTGCGTCGTCCGCAGTTAGTGGGCTTGCGGGCGAGACCGGCACGGATCAGAGTCTGGAGTTCTTGGTCATCGTCCACCGCTGGAATCTTCGAGGCCGTAATCTACACTCTAGCAGCGTAATCTTAAGCGGAGAAAATCTTTCAAGAAGCTCCGTAATGAAGTCCGCACTATGTCGCAGTTGTTATTTACAGATTGTACTAATTGAATCTGTAGCGACACGTTCGTACAAAACTGGTATCAGCAGGGCGAGTGAGGAAAGAAAGGAAGCCGCCCTCTTCAACCAAGCAAGCGAGCATGCTCGGCTTTGACTACCTGGTAACACTCGCACAGATGAGCCAACAGTTGGCGACGGTCAAGAATGCGAATGTGGCTGGGCTGTAACGGCCTCTATGGCGTTTGCGCCCGAGATCGTTTTGCCGTCTTTGCAGTATAGTTTCGCTGCCACAGGCGGCAACCCCGCTGACCCTTCCGGCAGCGACGCCGAGTTCAATTACTATCTGGCAACACCCACCGAGGGTGACTGTCGCGACAGGGGATAAACAACCAAAGCGACGCATAGGATAAGTGAACTGACTTTCGCGAATTTCACAGATCCTTCCGCCCGAAAACTTCAACTACTCAGGATTACAATCTAAACAATCAACTGACAAAACCTACCGGTTTTGTCCGTCGAAACAAAACGTCGAGTGAATACTGATTTAGCTCGACAAACCAGAGCAACACAAAATTTACCAGCTGATATTGCAGGTTATGGCCCACCGTTGGCGAATCACCAAGCATGACAGTGCCAAACGTTAGTCCGATCAGCAACAAACCCGAGATCGTCAGCCCAACTCTGGTGAATAGCCCGAAGAGGATTAACGCGCCAGCAATGACTTCGCCGAAAGGTAAGACATAGGCGAACGGCATGACCATGAAGGACGGCAGCTTGCCTGAAAAAGGTTTATTCATGCCAGCCACGAAATTGCCGAGACCTCCCGTGAATTTGTCAATGCCGTAGAACAAGAAGATCACACCCATAGTTATACGCAATAGCGCATAAGCAGTTTGACGGTTATTCATCTCATTTACCTCCGAGTGTCTGTAACGCTTTTTTGTGAATTGTTGATCACGCGACTGATTAAAGACCTTTAGGCGTATGACGATCTCGTAAGGAACAAGGGGGTGGTCATACAGTTTATGTTCGAGTTCCCACGTAAACCATTCTTTCTTCGCGTTCCGGACCAAGTGCTTCGCGCTTAGGGCTCGCTGTCGGAAACACTCCGTAGTAGTTATCACTGCGAATTACGAACTGGTAAGTGCACGGAAATGATTAGTATTGGGATCTCCTATAACTGCGTTGCAAAATCTCGATGAACCGAGGGTCATCGTGCAAGCTTTCCATTTCCGGGGTTAGATCGAGCCAACCTCGCCAGTGACCGTGTTCGACACAAGCCTTTTCAAGCCATTCGAGTGCCTCATCGCGGTTGTCCAAGCCGACATAGATTAGAGCTATGCAATATGGCGGAACATAACTGTGTTTCGATTCTTCCAGCAGAGCGTCTAGTACCTCCAGCGCCTTTTTTTCGCCTGCCATTGCATAGGCATATCCGGCAAACCCTGAGAGAATGGGCGTTTTTTCTATGAGACTTGCTTGAAGAAACTCTGCGATGGCCTGAGAGAAAGCACGCTTTTGTCCGTAGGCTATCCCTAGAAGGACACGGGCCCGATAGAAGCTGTGCCCCATCTCGAGTGTTTTCTGGAGCTGTTCAATGGCCCGGTCGTATTGGCGCGTAACAAGGTAATACGACCCAAGATGATAGTTGATTTCGAGATCGAGCGGTTCAAACTCCAGAGCCAGTGTACATTCAGCCAAAGACTCGTCAGTCCGGCCCATTGCCATCAAACAGTGCGCGTACCCGTCATGAGCACGGGCATATTTCGGGTTCAGTCTAATGGCCCGCCTAAACTCCCGCTCCGCGCCCGCCGAATCTCGATCATGAATGAGCTTTATTGATGCCAGCGAGGTGTGAACCTCGGCCAGTTCGTCATCGAGCTCGACCGCCCTCACTGCTGCTGCTCTGGCTTTTGGTATCGTTTCCCAAGGAGGCACGAGGCCGTAGAAGTCAAAAAAGATGTAAGAATCGGCCAAGCCAGAGTGAGCCAAAGCAAAGTTGGAGTCGAGCTCGATCGCCTGTTCAAAGCAATCTATCGCTTTCTTATAACCCTTCGCAGTG
>Ga0070708_100000631_pt1 | contig 26662 bp, 19 predicted proteins | sample KBSK5503metaG_FD_65469 | JGI IMG/M metagenome (GOLD analysis project Ga0070708, IMG submission 65469) | Corn, switchgrass and miscanthus rhizosphere microbial communities from Kellogg Biological Station, Michigan, USA - KBS K5-50-3 metaG | ecosystem: Host-associated > Plants > Roots >... | reverse complement strand
TGCCTCAGGCTCGACTCGAAGTGAGTTACGAGCCGGAGCACCACGTTCTCGAGGCCGCCCGTGCGGAGGGTGGGGATGACCTGGACGACTCGCGGCCGCCGATCGGCGGGCGCCTGTCTTGGCCACGTGATACCCGGAGCGGTCAGACTGCTCATCCCGCATCCACGTACGCGCGGTGCCAGAGCTCGAGCATCATCAGGGCCCACAGGTGAGCGGACCGGTCACGGGTCCCGCGCTGGTGCGACTCCCAGATGCGGTGGACCTCCGCCGGCGCCAGGTAGCCGCGCTCGGCCACGCGGCGGGAGAACAGCAGGTCGTGCGCGACTTCCCGCAGGTCGCCCCGGAGCCAGGCCGCCAGGGGCAGGTTGAAGCCCTGCTTTGGCCGGTGCACCGGCAGCGTCGGAAGCCGCTCCGCGGTGTGCTTCTTGAGAAGGTACTTCGAGACCGAGCCCCGGAACTTCAGCGAAGCCGGGAGTCGGGCCGCGAACTCGATGATCCGGTGGTCCAGCAGGGGCGCCCGGACCTCGAGCGAGCACGCCATGCTCATGCGATCGACCTTCACGAGCACACGGTCGGTGAGCCAGGTCTTGAAGTCGACGTAGAGGATGCGGGACAGGGGATCGGCGTCCCGAACCCGGTCGAAGTGTCGGGCGAAGTCGACGAAGGGGTCGTGAGCCCGCGTCTGCTGGAGAAGCTCCGGCGTGAGCAGTGCGCGGCGCTCCGACTCGACGAACAGTGACATGTCGTCGAAGTAGGCCCGCTCGAACGTCTGGCCGAGATTGCGCAGCACGAGCCTGAGACGCAGGGGGCGGGGGATCTGCTCGGAGCGCGGGTAGATCCGGGCCAGGGGCGCCAGCACCCCACGCCGCACCGGCCCCGGGATCACGGACCGCAGGCGACTCTCCAGGCGGTTCATCCCGTAGCGCCGCTGGTAGCCCGCGAAGAGCTCGTCGCCCCCGTCCCCGGACAGGGCCACCGTCACGTGTTGCCGGGCGGCTCGCGACACGTAGTAGGTGGGCAGCGCCGAGGCGTCCGCGAAGGGCTGGTCGAGGTGCCAGGCCAGCCGGGGCAGATCGGCGGCCGCCTCGGGTCGGACCAGCACCTCGTGGTGATCACTCCCCACCGCCTGCGCGACGGTCCGGGCGTAGTCGAGCTCGCTGTGGGTCCGCTCCGCGAAGCCGACGCTGGTCGTGACCACCGGTCGCGACGACTGGCGGGCCATCGACGCGACCACCGCCGAGGAGTCGATTCCGCCACTCAGGAAAGCCCCGAGCGGCACGTCCGCCACCATCCGGACCCGCACCGCCTCGTCGAACAGGGTGGCGAACTCAGCCAGCGCTTCGCTCTCCTTCATGCGCGTGTCGGGCTGGAACGTGACGTCCCAGTACTCGCGCAGGCGAGCCCGGCCCTCCTCCCAGACGAGCACGTGGGCCGGCGGGATCTGACGGATCTCCTGGAAGATCGTCCCGGGGCTCGGAATCGCCCCGAAGGTGAAGTAGTCGCTGAGAGCCTCCGGGCTCACGCGCCGCTTGATGCTCGGATCCTGGAGCAGCGCCTTGATCTCTGAAGCGAACACGAGTCGCGTGCCGTCGTCGTGGTAGTAGAGCGGCTTCTTACCCGCCCGGTCGCGGGCCAGCACCAGGCGTCGCTTCGACTCGTCCCAGAGGGCGAAGGAGAACATGCCGTCGAGACGCGTGATGAAGTCGAGACCGAACTCCTCGTAGGCGTGGACGATGGTCTCGGTGTCGGAATGGGTGGCGAAGACGTGCCCACGGGATCGCAGGTCCCGAGCGAGGGTGGCGAAGTTGTAGATCTCCCCGTTGAAGACGACCACCGCCGATCGGGTCTCGTTGTAGATCGGCTGGTCGCCGGTGGAGAGATCGATGATGCTGAGACGGCGGTGGCCGAGGCCGACCCCGGCCCCCACGTGGAAGCCGTCGGCGTCCGGGCCCCGATGGCGCATCACGTCCGTCATGCGGCTCAGCAGCTGCTCGTCGATCGGGTGGTGCCGGTCGGCGAAGACAACTCCCGCGATGCCGCACATGTCAGGCCGCCTGCCCGGCCGCCGGGACTCGAGCGTCGAGCCACTGCCCCATCCATAGCTCGAGGCAGACGAGGGCCCAGAGGCGGGCCGAGTAGTCGCGCCGACCCGCGTCGTGGGCATCGAGGAGCCGGGCGATGGCCTCGGGCCGGAACATCCCGCGCTCGCGCGCGGCCTGCGATAGGAGGACGTCTCGGACCAGCTCCCGCAGCTCGCCTCTGAACCAGTCGCCGAGCGGCACTCCGAAGCCCATCTTCCGGCGGCTCAGGATGTCCCCGGGGAGCGAGGACGCAATCGCCCGCTTGAGGATGTGCTTGCCCTGGCCGCCCCGGAGCTTCAGCGCCGAAGGGATCGTCGCCGCGTACTCCATCAACACGTGGTCGAGCAAGGGAACGCGAGACTCCAACGATACCGCCATGCTGGCGCGGTCTACCTTCGTGAGGATGTCCTCCGGAAGATAGGTGTGAATGTCGATGAGCTGCAGGGTGGAGACGTAGTCCGGCGCGCCCAGCTCGGCGGCCAGTCGGGCGAACCCGGCAGCGCCCGGAGCGGCGACCGAGCCTCGCAAGTCACTCGAAAGCAAATGCCGCAGGGTCTCCGAGCGTTCGTACGTCATCAGGCGGTGATAGCGCCCGAGCTCCCCGGCTCCGAGAAACCCGGCGTAGGCCTGTCCGGGCGCTCCCACCGGCAGCGCCCCGGCGGCCAGGCGCAGGAGCGGCTGGGCGAGGCGGAGCATCCCGTGATCGAGCCGCTCGTGAAGCTGCTGGGCGCGCGCGTAGCGGCGGTAGCCCGCGAAGTTCTCGTCCCCGCCGTCCCCCGAGAGCGCCACCGTCACATGCTCGCGGGTGATCTTCGACACGTAGTAGGTCGGAATCGCGGAGGAATCGGCGAAGGGCTCGTCGAAGTGCCAGGCCAGCTTGGGCAACACGTCCAGCGCGCTCGGCTTCACGACCAGCTCGTAGTGGTCGGTACCGTACCGCGCGGCCACCTGTCGCGCGTAGGCCAGCTCGTCGAAGTCGCTCTCCGCGAAGCCGATGGAGAACGTCCGGATGGGCGTGCTTGAAGCCTGGGCCATCAAGGCCACCACCGTGCTCGAGTCGAGCCCACCGCTCAGGAACGCCCCGATCGGCACGTCGCTGACCATGTGGCTCCGCACCGCCTGAGCCAGCTGGGCCTGGAGTCCCTCGATCCACTCCTCCTCGGTGACCCGCGGCTGCGGCGAAAAGCGCAGGCTCCAGTAGCGGGACACCCGGGGGGCTCCGCCGTCGAGCGACACGGTCAGCGTCGAGGCGGGCGGCAGCTTTCGCACTGCGCGGAAGATCGTCCGGGGAGCCGCGACGTAGTGATAGCCGAGGTACTCACCGAGCGCCTCGAGGTCCAGCTCTCGCGGCACGTCGGCGGCCTGGAGGATGCCCTTCAGCTCCGAGGCGAAGAGCAGCCGACGCCCGTCCCAGTGGTAAACGAGAGGCTTGATCCCGACCCGGTCTCGGGCCAGGAAGACCTGCCGCGCGCGCTCGTCGAGCACGGCGAAGGCGAACATTCCCCGCAGGTGGGTCACGCACTCGGTGCCGTAGGCCTCGTAGGCCCTCAGGATCACCTCGGTGTCGGACTGGGTGCGAAACCGCGTACCGCGGGCCTTCAGCTCCGCCCGCAGCTCCCGGTAATTGTAGATCTCGCCGTTGAAGACGATCCAGATCGACTCGTCGTCGTTGGGCATGGGCTGGTCGCCGGTGACCAAGTCGATGATGGCCAGCCGCCGGTGTCCGAATCCGACCCCGCCGCGACACACGAACCCGTCTCCGTCCGGGCCCCGGTGGGCCTGGGCGGTGGTCATGGCGGTCAGCAGTGCGCGGTCTACCCCGCGCCCCGTCACCTGGACGATCCCCGCGATGCCGCACATGTCAGCCTCGGCTCACCGGATGTGCTCCCACTGGTGAGGGTAGTGAATGTGGCCACTCGACTCCCGCGACGTGGCTCGGTGCCCATCTATCAGGATGCGCGCCGCGCGCCGCCGAATGTCGTAGTACCGCTTGGAGACCGGATCCATTGCGTGCACGCTCAGCGTATACGCGCCCTTCGTGAACAGCAGGGGATCGAGCTTCAGCCGGAGCACCCCGTGCTCGACCGCCGCGTTCACCTTCACCGAGTCCGGGTCGGTGGCCACCCCCCCGAGGGGATAGCCGTGCAGGTCCTGGATCGACACCACGAAGACCACCCCGGGCATCGCCCGTCGGGTAACATACGACACGTCGATCAGCGCCGTTTCCCCTCGATCGAACCGGTCCTGGACCACTTCCTTCTGGTTCCGAACCACTACTTCCCCGATCGCCAGGTCCCGATCCGGGTCCAGGTTTACCTCAGTACTCTTCACATCACCCACCCCATCGCTCGTCACGTGTTCCAGGTAGGCGTCTACGACCTCGTTCGGCTCGCCGATCATCCGCACCGAGCCGTTGTCCAGCCAGACCACCCGTTTGGCGTGCTCGGTGATGTTGGTCAGGTTATGGGAGACCAGGATGATCGTCTTGTCGTCTTCCTTCAACTCGGCCAGCTTGTTCAGGCACTTGGCCTGAAACGAGGCATCCCCCACTGCCAGGATCTCGTCGATGAGCAGAATGTCGGGATCCACGTGAGCAGCGACCGAAAACCCCAACCGCATCTGCTGTCCGGAGGAGTAGTGCTTGATAGGGGTATCGATGAAGCGCTCGATCTCGGCGAAGGCGACGATGCGTTCGAACTTCTCCTGCACCTCGCGTCTCGACATGCCCATGATGGAGCCGTTCAAGAACACGTTCTCCCGGCCGCTCAGCTCGGGGTGGAATCCGGCCCCAATCTCGATGAGCGCCCCCAGCCTCCCGCGAGCCACGAAGCTTCCCACGGTCGGTACCGTTACCTGAGACAGAATTTTGAGCAGCGTGCTCTTTCCCGCCCCATTCCGCCCGACCAACCCAAGCACCTCGCCCTTCTCCAGTGAGAAGGTCACGTTCTTCAGCGCCCAGAAGTCGTCCTGGCTGGGCGGGCCTCGGCGGACCAGTCGCCTGGCTAGCCGCTCGAATTCGTCGCGAATCGACTTCACGTGCCAGCCCCGCCGAAGGCGATACCGCTTCGATACGTTGTTTAGCTCGATCACCCCGTGAGCCATACGAGAGCCCCCTCCTCAGATGACGTCCGCGAACGTCAGCTCCGCCCGCTTGAATACTACTAGGCCCAGCGTTGCGACCGCGATCGTGACGACCGCGCTGACCGCCAGCGCCGGAAGGTCTGGAGCCTGTCCCAGCAGGAAGGCGCGCCGGTAGCCGTCGATGATGGGCGCCATCGGGTTCAACATGTACAGGGGCTTCAGCCACTCTGGAATGACCCGAATGGGGTAAGCGACCGGGGTCCCGAACATCCAGAGCTGCGTGAAGAGAGGCAAGGCGTGCCCGATATCGCGGTAGTTCACGTGGGCCGCGGACGTGAGGCCCGTCATCCCTATGGTGAGAACCATCTGCAGCGCCAGCAGGGGAAACACCCACAGCACCGTGATGGTCAGCGCAACCTTGTAGTAGACGAGCATCACCGCGAAGAGGAGCAGGGCGATCCCAAGATCAAACGTCGACGCCAGGAGCACCGAGACGAGCAGGGTCTCGCGCGGGAAGTAGATCTTGCGGATGAGCGGGCTGTTCGCCACCATCGACAGCGTCCCCCCGGTCAGGGAGTTCGCAAAGAACGTCCAGAAAATCAAGCCATTGTACGCGAAGATTGGATACGGCAGTCCGTCGCTCGGCACCTTCGCGAAAACCGAGAACACCAGGGTGAAAACCACCATGATGGACAGAGGCTGCACGATAGCCCAAGCGATGCCCAACGACGTCTGTTTATAGCGGGCCTTGATGTCCCGGAGCGTGAAGCTCAGGACGAGGTCCCAGTGACGCCACGTGTTGCCGATTACTTCAAGCATGATGTGGCCTCGGTTGTGGCGCCGGTTCTGGCCGCCGGGTGATCAGTGCGCGTGGCCGAGCCGCGACCGGTGGGGTGGCGGTGGCGGCAATCGTCTCCGCTGCTCGCACCGAGAGAACCTTCAGAATAGTGCTCGTCGCAACCAGCAGGAAGTACAGGTCAAAATACGCAAAGCTCAGGAATGCGCCCGCTACCAGGAACGGATAGAGCGCCAGCTGGTTCATCTCCGCGTAGTGCGACAGGTAGCCATACTCGGCGTGCCCCTTCCACCTGCGTCTGACGCTTCCCAAAGTGCTCAGGCTGGAGGCCATGAGCGCGACATAGAGGCCGAACCCCACCAAGCCGTGCTCGGACATGACCTCGAAGTAAACGCTATGGACGTCCCGGACTAGGAAGTAGTTGAAGCCGTAGTATTCGTTCCAAACATCTTCGTTCCACAGGGCCCGAAACCCCTCGCCCGCCAGTGGGTGCTGCGTCGCGATCCGCCATGAGGTCGTCCAGGCCTGGATGCGGCCGGCGGCCGAGCCGTCCCGTGTTTCTGCCGACTCCTGGTCTCGAATCGAAGCGATCCGGTCTTTGAGCGCCTGCGGAGCCAAGGGAACCGCGATCAAAGCCACCACGACCACCACCGCCGCGAAGCGTAGCCGCCAGGGTGAGCGCCAGATCAGCACGATGAGAACCGTCGACAGGCCCAGGAACGCACCGCGCGAGTACGTGAAGATGACCGCGACGATGCTCGCCGCGAACAGCATGCGCAACAGTCGTTTTACCCAGAGCCGCTTCTCATCACGTGACAGGTAGAGCATGAGCGGTAGGGCCATGCACACCGCAAGACCAAACTCGTTGTTGTCGCCAAAGAAACTGAACTCAGGCCCCGAGATTCGGGAAGCGCCCGCCGTCCGTACGACGTAGAGCGTGCTCTTGAGCCCCCAGAGCCCGAGGCAGATCGCGGGCACCATGTACAGGCTCCGCAGCCGCACCGCGTCCTGGAAGAGACACAGGGTGACGAAGGTCATGAGGAAGCCCTTCGCGACCCAGTTCCACTTGATCCACGACAGCTCCGGGTTGTAGGCCAGTATCGTCGTGATCGTCATGTGCACGCTGAACAGGAACATGAGGATCACCGACCAAGTCCCGGGCAGGGGCTTACGCTCCCGGCTGAACAGGAAGCCGATCAGGGTGGCCCCGCCGATGAGGGCGGCGATGGGCAACCGGCGTCCGAAGCCCCACGTGAAAGAGTGGGGAACGAAGTAGGACACCCAGAACCAGCCGAGCACGCCGACCCACGGGCGGGCGACGCTCACCGGGATCAGATACATCAGGCTGGCGAGGAGGAGAAGATCGCGCATGACGGTGTCTCGCTCGGTCCTTTATTCGACCGTGACGCTCTTGGCGAGGTTTCGGGGCTGGTCGACATCGGTTCCCCGCAGCAGGGCCACCTCATAGGCGAGCAGCTGGAGTGGAATGCTGGTCAACAACGGCATCAAGAGATCCGGCGCCGCCGGCACCTCCAAGACCCGGTTGACGCGATTTATCATCTCCGCGTCCCCTCGGTGGCAGACCGCGATCACCCGCCCGCCACGAGCCTTGATCTCTTCCACGTTCCCTACCATACGGTCGTAGGAGGCGTCTCGGGGCGTCAGCACCACGACCGGCAGGCGCTCGTCGATGAGGGCGATGGGCCCGTGCTTCATCTCCCCGGCCGCGTAGCCCTCGGCGTGGATGTACGAGATCTCCTTCAGCTTCAGCGCGCCCTCGAGCGCCACCGCGTGCTGCGGTCCCCGCCCCAGGTAGAGCAGGTTCGTGTGCGGGGCGATCTCTCGCGCGATCGGGCCGACCTGATCGTGCAGAGCCAGGGTCTCGCTCATCAGGAGCGGCATGTCGCTCAGCTCCCCTAGCCGCTTCTGCGTGTCCTGCGCATTCAGGTAGCCCCGATCCCGTCCCAGCGCCACCGCGAGCAGGTAGAGGGCCGCCACCGTCGCCGAGAAGGTCTTGGTCGAGGCGACCCCGATCTCCGGCCCCGCGTGGGTGTAGATCACTCCGTGGGCGTCCCGCGCGAGCGCCGATCCGATCACGTTGGTGATCCCGAGCGTCCGGGCCCCTCGCTCCGCTGCCGCGTGCACCGCCCCGAGCGTGTCGGCGGTCTCGCCGGACTGTGACACCGCTACCACCAGGGTTCCCGGACCCAGGATCGCATCGCGGTACCGGAACTCCGACGCGAGGTCGACCTCGGTGGTGAGACCGGCCAGGCGCTCGATCATCGACCGGCCGATCAGAGCGGCGTGGTAGGACGTGCCGCACGACAGGAGGACTATTCGTTGAATCAGGGCCGCCGAGAGATTCGCCTCGGGCAGGCGAAGCTCCCCGGTCACGCCCACCACGTGGGCGCGAATCGTCCGGTCCACCGCCTCGGGCTGCTCGTTGATCTCCTTCAGCATGAAGTGACGATAGCCCGCCTTCTCGGCCATCGCCGCGTCCCAGGTGATGACGGACGCGACGCGCTCGATCGGCGTGCCGTCGAGCTTCGCGAGCTCGACGCCGGACCGCGAGATCACCGCCATCTCCTCGTCCTGCATGATGAGCACGGTGCGGGTATGGGGCAGGAGGGCCGGAATGTCCGACGCCACGAACGATTCGCCGTCGCCCAGTCCCAGGACCACCGCGCCGGCCCCGCGCTTCAGGGCCACGATCTGCCCGGGATGATCGGCAGAGAGCACGCAGAGTGCGTAGGCTCCCCGCACCTCGCGCGCGGCGGGCCGGACCGCCTGCGTGAGATCGGCGGTGCGACCCAGCTCGCGCTCGACGAGGTGTGCCATCACCTCGGTATCCGTCTCGGACCGGAAGACGTGTCCCTCCGCGAGGAGCGCGGTCTTCAGCTCCAGGTAGTTCTCGAGTATCCCGTTGTGCACCACCACCAGGCGACGAGAGCAGTCCGCGTGCGGGTGCGAATTCGCGTCGGAGGGGCGCCCGTGGGTGGCCCACCGCGTGTGGCCGAGGCCGGTGGTTCCGGCGAGGGGATCGTGCTGGATCCGGTCGCACAGATTGTCGATCTTTCCGACGCTGCGCCGGACCTCGAGCCCGGACGGCGCCTGCACCGCGAGCCCCGCGGAATCGTACCCGCGATACTCGAGACGCCTCAGGCCGTCCAGTAGGATCCGAACCGCGTCACGGTCACCGACATACCCGACGATGCCACACATGTGCTGTGCTCTCCTTGTCCTGGATCAGCCGTCTGTCAGCTGGTAGTAGGCGGTTTGCAGGGCGTAGGTAGGGAGATGCACATCCCATGCCCCTCCCCGGCGAAGCTCGAGCGGCGGGGTCGCGGTCGTGTTGAGGCCTCGGCGCGTCGTGACCGCACACGAGAACCCGGCCTCGGACACCAGCCTCACCGTGGCCTCGGTGTAGTCGTCAACCCCGCCGTTCGGATAGGCGAACGTGGTCACCGCCTTGCCGAGAGCGCGCTCGATCGCCCGCTTCGAGCCCTCGATCTCGCGTCGGGCCTCATCCGGAGCCAGCCGGGACAGGATGGGGTGTGTCTCGGTATGGGCGCCGATCGAGAAGCCGAGGCCACGCAGAGCATGCACCTCGTCCCACGACAGCATGAAGCGTTTCGGGGGTTCTGGAGCCGCCGGCTCGAGACTCGCCAGCACCCGATCGAGCTGGGGCTGGTGATCGCGGGAGGGCAGGGCCTTGAAGTACTTCTGCGCGGCGGTGAGGGCCCGCAGCCGCTCATCGACGGTGGTCAGCGGCAGCGGGCGGCCCACCTCGAGGGACACTTCGCTCCGCCGCGAGTTCTTGAGAGCCAGCGCCAGTCGATCGAACCACAGGGCGTACGGAGTTCCGACGTAGCCTGACACGAGGAAGATCGTGGCGGGAAGGCCGTACCGGGACAGGATCGGCGCGGCGTGAGTCAGGTTGCTCCGGTACCCGTCGTCGAAGGTGATCGCGAGGGCGTTGCGGGGCGCCGCGCCGCGCCGTACCCGCTCGGCCAGGTCCTCCAGCGGCAACACCGTGTAGTGTCGCGCGATGTGAGCCATCTGGGCCGCGAAGCGTGCGGTCGGCAACGACGGCAGGAACGGGTCGTCCTCGTCATCCACCCGGTGGAAAGTCAGCACCCGATACCCGGCATACGGCCAGAGGTAGCCCGCGGTGGCCCCGATCCGGCCCACCAGGCCGGTGTGGAAGAGGGCCGCCGAGATGCCGCGCATCGCGGTCGAGCGGACGCTCATCCCTGCTCTCCGTGGCGCCGATGCCACAGCTCCAGCATCAGCAACGTCCAGAGGACGTCGCCATAGAATGGCGTTGCATCCGTCTCGTGAAACCGGAAAAGCGACTCCAAAGCCCCGGGGGCGTAGTAGCCCCGGCCGCGGCTACCGGTCGACAGGAGCGTGTCGCGCGCCAGCTCGCGGAAGCCGGGGTGGGTCTTGAGCCAGTGGCTCACCGGAAGACCGAACCCGTGCTTGACCTTCTGGATGATCTCCACCGGCAGAAGCTCGGCGAAGGCCCGTTTGAAGATGTACCGCTTCTCGCCCGCGCGCACCTTGAACGAGGCGGGCAGGGCTCCGGTCAGCTCGGCCAGTGGATGATCCAGCATCGGGAACCGGACGGCGATCCCGGCCAGCTCCGCGGTGCGGGCCACCTTGAAGAGGTCGTTGTCCCCGATCGTGATTTTCAGGTCGAGGTAGAGCAGCCGATCGATTTCCGTCGACGCGGGGGCGGCCCGGTAATGCGCCCGGGCGACCTCGAGCGGCCCGTCCGGCCGGATCGAGGCGAGAAAGTCGGTGCTCAGGAGCCGCGACCGCTCCTGGGACACGAAGAACTCACTCGAGTAGAAACGGTCGGGGTTCGGAGTGGAGGCCCGCTGAACGTACCGCTGCGCCTTGCCGAGGAGCGTGGCTCCGCCGGCCGGCGTGGCGCGCAGGATCGGCTCGATGAGCCCGCGCCGAAGCGGCCACGGGATCCGCTGGTAGCGTGAGAGGATGTAGTCTCGGTGGTATCGCTCGTTGCCCCCAAAGATCTCGTCGCCACCGTCGCCGGCCAGGAGGAGCTGCATACCGGTCTCGCGGGCGAGCCGCGCGCACAGATACGTGGGGAGCGCCGAGTTGTTGCCGAACGGCTCGTCGTAGGCCGCCACGACGTCGGGCAGGGCCGCGAATGCCTCGTCGGGGGTGACGATGTGGGTATAGTGGGCCGCGTCGAAGTGCCGCGCCGCCAGCTCGGCGTATCCCAGCTCGTCGTACCGCTCCTCGGCGAAGCCGATCGAGAAGGCATTGACCCGCTCGTCGGAGACCTGCTTCATCAGCCCCACGATCGTGCTGCTATCGGTTCCGCCGCTCAGGAAGGCGCCGGTGCGCTTGGGATCGGCCCCAACGAGCGCTTCGCGAACCGCTTCCCGGGTCTGCTGGCGTACCGCGCTCACGGCCAGGGATTCGGTGGTCGGGCGCGGCGGGTACGACATGTCCCAGTAGCGCTCCAGGGACACGCGTCCATTCTCCCAGATCAGAACGTGACCGGGAGGAAGGCGCCGGGCCGCCGCGTAGATGGCCTGGGGCGCGGGAATGGTCCCGAAGTTCAGATAGGCGTATACCGCGTCGGGGTCGATGCGCGACCCGCCGGACGAGATCGCAAGCGCACCACGCACCCGCGAGCTCCAGGCCAGCCCGTGCTCGTTGGCCGCGTAGTAGAGGCGGCGAATCCCGAAGCGATCGACCGCGAGAACCAGCCGTCGACGCTCGGGATACCAGAGGGCCAGGGCGAAGCCGCCCCGCAGCCGGAGCGGAAAGCGCCGCCCGTCCGACTCGTAGAGGACGTGCACCAGCTCCGGGAGGGTGGTGAGCGCACGCTGCCGCAGGAGGTCTGCCGCATTGGTGACGTCCATGTCCGCGGCCAGCACGACCGGACCGCAGGCCTCCGCCGAGGCGCCCGCCCCGCCGGCCACGAAAGCCGCCCCCGCGTCTAGCCGGGACTCACGCGGGTGCACCGCCGACGAGCCCTCCACCAGCGCCGCCAGGACCCCCGGCTCGATGGGGCGCGCCGGATCCCGGTACACGAGACCTGCGATGAGGCTCATCGGTCTGCCCCGGGCCGGAGGCGCCGGAGGCCGGGCATGATCCGAGTCGCCATCGTGTGCAGCGCGGCTCCGACGGCACCGGGCCGGAAGATCAGCAGTCGGACGTGCTCGTGCGTCCCGGTGGCCCACCGCTGCTTGTAGGTGTTGTCCCCGGGACCCATGTCGTACTCGTGGATACCCGGCCGTTCGAAGAGCCTCCGGATGATCTCCCCGCTCAGGTGAGTGCCGGGGGAGAGGTCCGACGGGAGGGTGCCGTCGAAGTCGGCACGGAGCGCATGAACGCGACCGGCCGCCTCGAGCTGATACTCGGTGGCGACCACCCGCCCTTCCAGCCGGAGGAGCCAGAGGCGGAGCCAGCCGTTCCGGCTCGCGCAAGCGGTCAGCTCCCGAAAGAAGTCCCTCATACCCGGCATGTTGGCGATCGCCACGTTCTCGACCGCCTTCCAGCTCCGGCGGGAGACGTCGATCACCTCATCGAGAACCGGGCTGTCGGGAGCGAGGTCACGGTGCTCTTCCACGCGGATCTCCCCGGCGTTCCGGAGCCGGTTGCGGACGCTACGGACCGTTTTCTTGAAGCGCTGGCTGGTGCCGGTCCAGAAGGCGTTCCAGCTACCGCTCACGTCCACGTACGGAGATCGTAGCGCCGCCAGCCGGAGCGAGCGGAACCGGCCCGGGAGGGCGCTCTCGAGCGCCTTCAGGGTGAGCGAGTCGGCCGGAAGTCCAGAGAGCGCCAAGACGTCCCAATCGCGGCGCCGCATCAACTCGCCGAGGACCGCATCGACCACGGGCTCGGGTCGGCCTACCGTGAGCCAGTCCACGTACGGCGTATCCGGTGAATCCAGCATGCCCACGAAGCGCACCGGCAGCCGATGCAGGTTGCCCCTCCAGTGCGTGAGTGGCACGAGGCCGACCGGTCCGGTCGTGTCCTCGACGAGAATCGCCTCGGGCCGCCGAGCCGCGCCCGCCCCTCGCCAGCAGCACGTGAACCACTCGTGGCTCAGAAAGGGTGAGGTCTGACCGCTCTCTCGCACGACCGCGGCCCACGCGGAGCTCAGGGTCTCGAACTCGGCTAGCGATTCGACCCGACGGGTCTTCATCGCGACCCTCGGAGGCCGGCCAGGGGCTTCGGCGCCGGTGGAGGGGGGCCCACCTTGGCCACGCTCTCGACGAGCCCGTGCACCGGGGCGGTGAGCACGCTCCAGGCATACTTCGTCGAGACGAGCAGCTGCCCGCGCGCGCCCATGTCGGCGGCCGCCTCCTGGTCACGGAGCAGATGGAGGATCTGGGAGGCGAACTCATGGGGGGCGTCGGCGACCAGAAGGTCTCGGCCCGCCTCGGCCCCGAGTGCCTGCGCGGCTTGAGAGGTGACCACCACCGGAATCCCGCCGCCCATAGGTTGGAGCACCGTCTGGCGCACGTTGTCGCTCGTCCAGAGCGGAGCCACCGCCACCGAGGCTCGGGCGAGCGCCGGCCGCATATCCGGGCGGGGCGCGTCGACCTCGACGCCGGGAATCCGATACGTGAGCGCCGCATCGCGCGGCGACTCGTGGCTGCTGATCACCAGACAGACTTCCGGGTACTGCGAGCGGACGGCCGGCATCACCTGGCGGATGAACTCCAGCGCGTCGCGGCTCTCCGACGCTCCGCCCAGGGCGGTGGCCAAGACCACCGTGGGCGGGCCTCCCCGACGTGGCCGGGACCGGAAGTTCTCCACGTCGACCCCGTCCGCCACGACCGTGACCGGGCCGGTCGGCTTGAAGCCCTGGACCAGCTTCGCCGCTTCCGGCGTCGCCACCAGGCAATGGGCCGCGCGCCGGGCCGCCAGGGCTTCGGTGGCGCGCAGGCGGACGCCCTCGGTCTGGAAGAAGCGGGAGCCGGGGAACGACCCGCGCGAGGCCTGTCGTATCCACCACTCGGAGTCGACATGGGCGAAGTCGACGATCACGGGGATCGCGGCGTCGATCTCCATCGCGTACTGGATCATGCTCGACGACGTGACGAAGACGAGATCGTAGGGCGTGGCCCGGATCCGATCGGCGAGCCGCGACCGGAGCGCCTCCGAGCGGAAATACGAGAGAGTGCACGACTCCCCGGTCATGAGGCTGACCGCACTCGTGAGTGACTTCCAGGTCCGCGGCACGACCGTGAACTCGAGATCCCCGAACTCCGACCGTAGCGATGAGATCGGCCCGACCGCGTTGGGGTTGTCCGTGGTGAACGCCAAAGTGAGGCTGTGCTTCTGGGCCAGGACCCGGCCGAAGTGATACTCGCGCGTCGCCTTGAGGGGATAGCGCGGTGCCCCCACCCACCTTCCGAGCATCAGGATATTCATGGCAGATACCGGGTCAGCCACGGCCCCACGACCTTGGTCACCGGCAGCGGCAAACGCTTCCACAGGTCCACCGCGGTCCTCATCTTCGGATTCGACGGACTCAGGTTCGGCATCGGATGCCCATCGAGGAGAATGTACTGATACGGTAGCGGCACCGGCTCGAAGCCCCAGTGGCGCTTGAAGTGATACGCGCCGGTGCCCTCGCGGCTGCGGCCGAAGTCGAAGCTCCGGCTCCCGACCTTCGCGGCGTGGCAGGTCAGCTCCCAGTACATGAAGTCGTTCACCGCGTACGACAGGGCCTCGTGCAGCGCGCCACCGTAGTACGGAAGCACCTCACCCTCGAAGAACAAACTGAGCACCCCGGCCACCGCGGTGTCTTCCTTCCAGATCGTCAGCAGCTCGCACTCCTTGCCGAACTCCTGGGCGATCGCGTGGAAGAGCCGACGTGGAAACACCGGCGAGCCCAGGGCGCGCACGCTGTGGGCGTAAACGTCCCAGAACCCGTCGAGATGCCGCAGCCCGAGCTCCGCCCGCAGCCCGTGCTTGAGGCCCTGGCGGGTCATCCGACGCTGCTTCCGCGGGATCGCGGCGAGGTTCTCCTCCTCGCTCGCCGAGATCGCCCGGGAAAACGTCACGTAGAGCGTCTTGGTGGGCAGATCGAGCGCCTGACCGGGGCGATGGCGGAGCTCCACGTAGGAGGCCTTCACCCGACGGGCCAGGTCGGTGGCGGCCTGGACCAGGGCGGACGCCGCGGTCAGGGAGGCGGCGCAGACCCCCCCGTAGACCCCGTAGGGGACCGAGACGAGGCCGCGCCCACCGAAGAGGCCACGCATCTCGAACAGCGGGAGAACTCCCGCCACCGCGCCCCCCTCGAACGCCAGAAGGTAGTGCGGCCGGTGGCCGAACGCGGTCTCGACCGCCTGCTTCCACGCGATGAGATGGAACGGGCTTCCGCCCTGCGTGCTTCGCACGAAGGCGTCCCATTCCACGGTCTCGGTGGTCAGCGGTCGGACGTCCATGGAGATCAACGCCCCATGCCGAGAAGAACCTGCACGATCCGGCCCGCGGCCTTCCCGTCCCACAGCTCCGGCAGCTCCCCGCGGGGCCACTGGCCGTCCGCCACCTCGCGCCAGCTCTGGTAGATCGTCTCCTCGTCGGTCCCGATCACCCGGTTGGTCCCCTTGGTGACCGTGATCGGGCGCTCGGTGTTCTGCCGGAGCGTGAGGCACGGAACCCCGAGTGCGGTGGTCTCCTCCTGGATTCCCCCCGAGTCGGTCAAGACGCACCGGGCGTTCGCAGTCAGCTGGAGGAAGTCCAGGTACGGGAGCGGGTCCGCCAGCCGCAGGGCCGGCATCGCGGGCAGCAGCGGCGCCAGCGCCTCGAGTCGGCGGCGGGTACGCGGGTGCACTGGGAAGACGATCGGGATCTCGGCCTGGATACGCGCGACCGCGGCCAGGAGCACGGCGAGCGTCCCCTCGTCGTCCACGTTGCTCGGGCGGTGCAGGGTCAAGGCCGCGTACTGCCCGGCCGCGAGGCCGAGCCGACCGAGGACGTCCGACTGACCGGCCAGCTCGCGGTAGCGGAACAGGGTATCGATCATGACGTTGCCCACGAAGTGGACCTTGCTCGCCGGGATGCCCTCCCGGGCCAGGTTCTCGTTGCCCGCCGGCTCCGTAGTGAAGAGCAGGTCCGAGATCGCGTCGGTCAGGATGCGATTGATCTCCTCCGGCATGCCCCGGTCGAAACTGCGGAGGCCCGCCTCCACGTGCGCCACCGGACGCCCGAGCTTCACCGCGGTGAGGGCGGCGGCCACCGTGGAGTTCACGTCGCCCACCACCAGCACCACGTCGGGACGGATACCCTCCACGACCGGCTCGAGACGCGTCATGATGTCGGCGATCTGGGTCACCGCTCCGGAGGACTGCACCTTCAGGTTGACGTCCGGCCGGGGGATCTCGAGATTCGCGAAGAACGAGTCGGACATCTGCGCGTCGTAGTGCTGACCGGTGTGCACGAGCGTCGTGGTGAGATAAGGGAGCTCTCGCAGCTCGGCCATGATCGGTGCGATCTTGACGAAGTTCGGGCGCGCTCCGACGACGGCCAGGATCTTCACGCCACGCCTCCCGCGCTCGCCAGGGCTCCCGACGCCGATAGGACGTCGCGAACGGGCCCGAACCGGAAGTCTCGGAGCAGGCGGCGTAGCTTTGACTCGGTCGAGCCCATGTTGAGGGTGTGTCGGAGCTGGGCGAGACGGCCCACCGGAAGCCGGGGCTGCCCCGGATCGATCTCCCACGGATGCAGGTACACGATTGCCGGCTTGCCCTCCCGCTGGTTCAGATGGCGGATGGCCCGGCGGGTCAACCAGTAGGGAAACAGGCGGAAGTACCCCCCTCCCGCTACCGGCACCCGGCCGCGCAGCAACCGTACGGTCGAGAGCGGAAACTCCACCAGCTCGAGGCTCGGCCCGAACGCGAGCCGATGGGGAAAGCGCGGAGCGTCGGGGATCCCGTAACGGTCGTGGACGATCGGGAAGATGCTGGAGTCGTACTGGAAGCCGGCCTCGGCGAGCACCTTGAGGCTCCACAGGGTCTCGCGGACCACCGAGAACGTGGGCGCCCGATAGCCGACCACCGTCGCCCCGGAGGCATCCTCGATCGCGGCCCTGGCCCGGCGGACGTCGGCCCCGAACTGGGCGGGCGTCTGTCTCGTGATCATCCGGTGACCGTAACCGTGGCAGGCCAGCTCGTGCCCGCGCTCCTGGATCGCCCGGACGAGCCCCGGATTCCGCTCCGCGACCCAGCCCAGCACGAAGAAGGTTGCCCGGGTCCCTGTTTCCCCGAGCAAGGCGAGCAGTCGCTCGGTGCAGGCCACGACCCGGCTCTCGAGCGACGGCCATTCCTCGGGGCGCACCACTTCCGAGAAGACCTCCGCGTGGAAGTATTCCTCGATGTCGAAGCTGAGCGCGTTAATCATCGAGGCCGACTCGAGCCAAAGCCCGAGGCTCCGGCTGGTCGACCCCGTTCATCGACCGGAGCAGCCGGGCTAGACCGGCGATCAGCGAGACCCGCGGCGAGTAGTCGAGCAGCTCCGAGGCCAGGCCCAGGTCGGCCGCGATGTGGTACGGCTGCCCGTCCGGCCGCGGCGAGAAACTGGGGGTCGCGGAGGTCCTGAGCAAATCGCAGAGGATGTTGAGCACGTCACGGAGCGTCGCGAGCTGGCCCGAACCGACGTTGATCACCCGGCCCGATGCGCGTGGCCCGCGCGCAGCCGCCAGGGTGGCCGCGACCGCGTCGTCGACGTAGGTGAAGTCTTCTCCGCTCCGGTCGTCCAGCTCCACCAGCGCCCGGCGCTGCCGCACCGCCTCCACCAGGTTCGGGATGAGCGCCCCGGCCGGCCCCGACCTCTGCCGGGGGCCGTAGACGCTGAAGTATCGCAGGATCACCACGTCCAGCTGGTGCCGCACGTAGAAGGCCCGCGAGTAGCTCTCCGCGGCGGCCTTCGACGCGGCGAAGAGCGTCGCCGGTTGACCCAGCGCGCTCTCCGAGACCGGAATGCTGGTGGGCGTGCCGTAAACGGAAGCGCACGATGCAAGGACGACGCGCCACACGCCCTCGGTGAGGGCGCCGTGGAGCACGTTGAGCGTGCCCTCGACGTTCACCGCGTGGATCTCGCCCGGATCCATGGCCGACACCGCACTGAGCGGAAGTGCCGCCAGGTGGAACACGCACTTCACTCCCCGGAGAGCCTTCCGCAGCAGCTCGCGATCCCGGATGTCTCCGATGATGACCTCGAGGCGGCTACCGTTGAGCACTCCGCCCACCCGGGCGTGCCTCTCCGCCGCCGATTGAAGATTCGCGAGCGAGCCGGTCGATAGGTTGTCCAGAACCCGTACGGCGGCCCCGTCCTCGAGCAGCTGATCGACGAGGTGGGACCCGAGGAACCCGGCACCGCCCGTGACGAGTACTGTACGCATGGCTTGAGCCTCAGAGGGTGACGATCGACGGCGTCGTCGGCTTGTAGGTTCGCAGCGCGTTCCGGGTGTCCACGACGAGGGTCGCCCGCTTCGCGATCGTCGCGTAGTCGAAGGCGGAATGGTTGGTCAGGATCAGCACGCAGTCGGCCGCCGCGATCGTCTCCGCGGTGGGCTCGACCGCGGTGAGCTTCACGCCGTCGAGGGTGAGCTGCGGGGTGAAGGGGTCGGCGTAGGATACGTGCGCCCCCTTCCTCTCCAGCATCTCGATGATCTCGAGGGCGGGGGACTCCCGCACGTCGTTGACGTCGGGCTTATAGGTCACGCCCATCACCAGCACCGATGCGCCCCGCAGGGCCCGGCCCCGGTCATTGAGCGAATCGCCCACCAACGTGACCACGTGAGCCGGCATGGCCCGGTTGACCTGGTCGGCCAGCGCGATGAACTGCGCCTCGTAGCCGGTGAGTCGGACCTTCCACGACAGGTAGAGAGGGTCCACCGGGATGCAATGGCCACCGATACCCGGTCCGGGATAGAATGGCATGAACCCGAACGGCTTCGTCGAGGCGGCCTCGATTACCTCCCACGGGTCGACGCCGATCTTCCGGCACGCGAAGGCGAGCTCGTTGGCGAGCGCGATGTTGACGCTGCGGAAGGTGTTCTCGAGGAGCTTGGCGGTCTCGGCTACCCGCGGGCTCGAGACCTCGAAGACCTGGTTCGTGACCTGCCGGTAGAGGGCCGCGGCCAGGCGGGTGCAGTCCGGGGTCACCCCGCCGACCACCTTCGGAATCGTCGCGGTGGTGAAGCGCTTGTTGCCGGGATCCACACGCTCCGGAGAGAAGGCCAGGAAGAAGTCCCGACCGATGACTCGTCCGCTCGCCTCCAGGCGAGGCTGGACGACCTCTTCGGTGGTCCCAGGATACGTCGTGCTTTCGAGGACCATCAGCTGACCCGGCCGGAGATGCGGCAGCAGGCTCTCCAGGGCCGAGATGATGTACGAGATGTCCGGCTCCTTGGTCTTGCGGAGGGGAGTCGGCACGCAGATCACCAGCGCGTCGGCGGTCTTGGCCTCCGAGAACTCGGTCGACGCGGACAGGCGGCCGGCCGAGACGAGAGGCTGAAGCGCCGACGAGGCAACGTCTACCAGGTACGACTCGCCACGGTTCAAGAGACTCACCCGCTCCAGATCGAGGTCCACCCCCCGCACCGTGAAGCCGGCCCTGGCCAGCTCCACCGCGAGGCTCAGGCCAACGTAGCCGAGGCCGATGACACATACACGTCCACGGCGCGACTCCAGCCGTTCAAGCAGATCTTGGGTCCACACGTCGAGGTTGCTCCCTTCGCTCATGATTGGATCTAGCCGCTGTAGTACGCGCTGTACTGCTTGTAGTAGGAGTTCAGCTGGTTCACCGGGGTGCGGTTCAGAACCACGCCCAGCACCGGGGTGCCCGCGCGATCCAGCAGCGCCTTGGTCTTCAGGAGGTCGCGGGGCCGCGTCTGCCCCACCGCCACGACCAGGACGATACCGTCGGACGCGGCCGCCATGTACAGGTTGTCCGGGATCAGGAGGATTGGCGAGGAGTCCATCAGCACGTAGTCCGCCTCGTCGGACATGTCGCCCAGGATCTTGGCCAAGCGCTGGGTGCCGAGGCCGGTCCGGGCCGGGGCGGTGAGCGCTCCGCCTCGGGGAGCGAGCTGCACGTTCTCGGTGATCGGGGTGATGGTGTCGACGAGCTTGCTGGTCCCGGCCAGGAGGTCGGTGAAGCCCTTCCGGGGCGTGGCATTGGCGATCCGGTGCAGAGTCGGACGGTGGAAGTCCGCGTCCGCGATGATGACCCGCTTGCCGACCTCGCCGAACGCCAGCGCGAGGTTGAAGACCACGGTCGACTTGCCCTCGAACGGCAACGCGCTCGCGATCAGGATACGCCGCAGCGGATTGTCGTCCCCGATCATCTGCAGCTCGACCCGCAGCCGCCGGAAGGCATCTACGAAGAGGTGGTAGTCCTCCTGCTGGCCCTGCTGCGTCTCGCCGCCCGAGCTGAAGACGACCCGCTGGGAGTCGACCTGGGGCACCGCGGTCAGGACCGGCAGCCCGGTCAGGTGCTTGATGTCCGTCTCGCCCATGATCGGGCGGTTGAAGTACTCGGCGGTCGCGGGAGCCCCGATCCCGATCATGAGCGCGAGGGCCAGGGCCAACCCTACGAACTGGACCCGGCGCTGATTGGGCGCGGTGGTGGGAAAGCTCGGCGGATCGATGACCTTCACCACGTTCATCTCACCCTGCTCCCGGATCCGGGCCGCACCCAGCTTGTCCGAGAGCAGCGTGCTCAGCTTCCGGTTCGTCTCCACTTCCGACGCGAGCCGGCGGTATTCGAGCTCGTCCTTCGACAGTCCGGACAGGTCCCGGCGCAGAGCCGTGATCTGGTCCTTGAGAGCATTCTCCTGGGCAGTAAGCGATACCACCGAGGTGTCGAGGGCCGCCACCATCTCCGAGAAGGCGTTTCGGTCGTCGATCGGGATCGCGGTGGTCCCAGGATTCGAGGCGGTCGCGTCGCGAACCGCGTCGCCCAGGTCGCGCTGCAGGTCAGCGATCTGCTGTGCCAGCGACCGCACGCGCGGGTGATCGTCCGAGTAGCGGGTCTTGGCTTCGACCATCTGCGCCTCGAGACTGGCCAGCTTCGACCGGAGCCGCCCCGCGTTGGCCGCGTTCACGGCCGGAGCGGCCGGAGCGGCCTTGGCCGCAGGGGGAGCCGGCATCGACTCGAGCTTCGTCTTCAGTGCAGCCAGCCGGGTCTGGCTGATGTTCTTGTTAGCCTGGACCTCGGCGAGCGTGGTCTCGAGCTGGGAGAGCCTCTGCGCGGTCTCGGTGCTCTTGGCCGGGATCTGGACGCCTCCGCGAGACATAGTGAAGCTCCGGAGGGCGGTCTCGCTGCGGGTCAGGGAGTCCGACACCTGGGCGGTCTGCTGGGACAGGTACTCACGGGTGTTCTTGGCATCGTCAACGTTGAAGGACCGGGTACGGGCCAGAAGCACGTCGACATAGGTGTTGGCGATGTCGAGAGCCACTTGCGGCTGCGAGCCCTCGGCCTGGATCTCGACGATTCCGGCGTTCCCGGGCTGACTGTTGAACCGGACCCGGTCCCCGCGCAGCTCGTCGACCGCTCGGCGTTGGGAGCTAGGGGCTGCCGGTACCTTTCCGCGCAGCCGCCCGATGCCCTCCATCAAGTTGCCGAGATAATCACGACCGTAGGGGTTCTGGACTAGGTCGTCGACCGCCGCCTTGGGCAGCGCTTCCACCACCGCGGCCGCGAGGAGGCGGCTCTGCAGGATGGCTAGCTGCACCGGCAGCGGCCGATACGGCGTGAACTCCTGGAACACCGGGGTCCGCTCCGCCTTGTTCTCGATCAGGATCGTGGCGGTAGTGCGATAGCGCGGCGGCTCCTTGGACAGGACGAACGCCGCGGGAAGGAGCATGGCCAGCGCGACGAGGGTCGTCAGGACGATCCATCGCTTTCGCCGGGCAAACAACGAGAGGGCCACCTGCTTGAGTACCGTCTTGGTATCCATGAGCCGCGTGTCTCCTTGAGTGAAGTGGGGGACGCGCTCAGCGCCCTCTGGCAAACAGAACCACTTGAACCGTGTTCAGCACGATCAGCAGATCGAGAAAGAGCGACAGGTTCTTGATGTAGTACAGGTCGTACTGGAGCTTCTCGACCGCGTCCTCGACGGAGGAGCCGTACCGGTATCTCACCTGGGCCCAGCCGGTGATGCCCGGCTTGACGGCGAGGCGCTCCATGTAGAACGGAATCGTCTTCTGCAGCTCGGTCACGAACTCCGGACGCTCCGGCCGGGGTCCGATAAAGCTCATGTGCCCCACGAGCACATTCACCAGCTGGGGCAGCTCATCGAGACGGGTCCGCCGCAGGACGGCCCCGACCCGGGTGATCCGGATATCCTTCGCGGTCGTCCAGACCGGGCCGGTGTGCTTCTCGGCGTCCTGCCGCATCGACCGGAACTTGTTGAGGATGAAGACGCATCCATTCTGTCCGAGCCGGGACTGGCGATAGAGCATCGGCCCGGAGGACTCGAGCTTGATCGCGAGCACCACCAGGGCCATGATCGGCGCGGCCAGGGCGAGCCCGATCAGCGAAACCGTGATGTCGAACAGCCGCTTCACGATCTCGGTGCGGGCCGTCTTGACGAAGCCATCGGAGAAGATCAGCCAGCTGGGCCGGACCGCGGTGACGAGGATCTTGCCGGTGGCCTTCTCGTAGAACGTGGGCCAGTCCTCGACCCGGATACCCCGCAGACGGCACTCCAGCAGCGCCTTGGTCGGGAAGCACCCTCGGCGGTCGATCTGCGCGACCACCACGATGTCCGGCCGGGTCTCCTCGACCAGGACGTCGAGGTCCTGGATCTTGCCCAGGAGCACGTAGCCGGGCGGAACCATCTCACTCGCCTCCGGCACGTCGTCCAGGTAGCCGATGATGCGGAAGGGGCGGGCGCTGGTGGGCTCGAGATCGGCGATCAGACGCCCCACCTGGCCGGTACCGAGCACGAGGACCTGCGCGGTCATCTGATGCTGCGACCACGCGGCCAGGAGAATGGTCCTCCAGGCGATCAGGCCGATCGTGGTGAGCAGGAACGTCTCAAGGAAGGCCGAACGCCCGAGCCGGAGGCCCGGCACCGCGAAACCGAGCGCCGCGACGACCATGGCGGCAGCGCCCTGACAGATGAGGACCCGGGCAACCAGCTCGCGCGGCCCGATGGCTTGCCGGGGCTGATAGAGGTCCCCCACATAGAGGATGAAGGTGATGATCGCCGCGGCTTCCGCGAGGCGGGCCGCGAACGGAGCGTAGCCGGCCCAGGCGGCGGATAGCTCCGTGAGATAGAGGGCAGCAAAGATTACCGCGACATCCCCCAGGAAAAGGATGAACGCGAGGCCCGACACGTAGTGCCTGAAGATCCGTAGCATGGCTTGCTCCGGGGGCTACTGGTAGCAAGCACGGTGCCAGGGGAACCAGGGTTCTTGATCCTTAACTAGTTACTATTATTGAGTTATTTTGAGTGGATCGAAAGAAATACGATCCTCTAAATGGGCAATTCCATTCCCCCCAACCGGAAATCTGCGTTGAGGTCGCAACAGACTACGAGCGGAGGTGGAGGACCACTATCAAGAACAACTAGTTACGCCGTACTGACGCGATGCAACCTTTGCGCGCGAGGAGTCGCATGACTGCGGAACGAGTTGAAAGACCTGCGGGGGAGCTTAGTGCGGCGGGAGCTTAGAAGGTCGCGAAGAGATTTAGCGTGGCACGATTCTCGGAGTAGTCGCCGCCACCGAACTGCCCCTGGTTGTTGCCGAAGGCATTGGTCCCGGTCTGCTTCGTGTAGTTGTATTGCAGGCTCGCGGCCAGCCACCGTAGGACCTGCCAGTTCACGGCCGCGCCGTAGGTGAGAGTGTTCTGGCTCTGATTCGAGTTGCTGCGGTTATTGCCGGTGCCAGTGGGCTCGTTCTCGTTGTAGGACACGCGGAGCGTCGTATTGATGAAGGGTGTCCACTGGTACAAGAAGCTGCCGAAGTACGACCGGGTCTGGACCGTGCCGAAATTCTGGCCCTGCTGAGCAGTCTGGCGGAAGTCCTGGAAGACCCCGACCGAGAAGAACGCCCGGTTGAAGCGGTAGCTCGCCGTCACGTTGGCCGAGACGGTCCCTTCGGTGTCCTGGTTGTCGCTGTCCAGGATGCTGTACCCGACGGCGGCCGACAGCGACAATCCCGAGGGCAGACCGTAGGCGCCGAAGAGGGACGCGTTGTAGATCTTGGTGCTGCTCTGGGTCTGGAACTGCGCCGAGGTGGACAGGCCGGCCGTCGTATAGAGCCCGAACTGCCGGGAGACCGCCGCGAAGACGGTGTGGCTCGTGTTGTCTTGGCCGCCGTTGCTGTTTCCATTCCCGTTGCTGGTTCCATTCAGGGAATCGGTGCGGGAGAACTCGTAGCCGAGACGGACCAGATAATCGACGAGCACGCGCGTCGAGGCGTTCACACCGAGGATGTTGGTCACCTGGTCGTTCTGGTTCACGTTGTTGCCGACCGAGCCGTTCCCACTGCCACTGCCGCTCCCGCTCTCGTTGAAGAAGAGAACGTTGCGGTAGTAGGCCTGGGTCGCGATCCGGTCGAGCAGCCAGTCGACGGTCGCCCCGAGCGTGTTGGTGTCATAGATCTGGCGGCCGCGACGCAGGCCAAACTGGTCCACCACGCTGGGCGAGTCGTTCCGGATGAATGTCTCGGTGATGGTGAGGCTGAGCCGGGGAGTGAAGAGGTACCGGATCGCCGCGTTCACGCTCGGGAAGACCTTCACCTCGTCGCCGGAGTTCTTCGCGGTGTCGTGCACCAGGTCGACCGTCGTCGACAGCGAACCGAAGGTCCTCGCCCCATTGAGGAGCATGATGAACCCCGGCCCGAGGATCGATCGGAAATTGTCCTGCGCGTGGCTCGACGTCTGGAAGAAGTTGTCGCTGTACTCCTCGGATGCCCGCAGGGTCGGATGGAATTCGAGGGTGCCCCCGCGGACGGTCGTGATCGTCGGAGCGAACGCGCCCGGCAGCGACAGATTCGGAATTCCCGTGAAGCCGGGCGTGCCCGGCAAGCCCGGCGCGCCCAGAACGGGTACGGGCAGGGGTGCCGGGATATTCGTCTGCGAGGGCGCCGGCGGCAGCGGCGGCGTCCACGGCGGTAGCGTGGTGCTGGGCGGCATGCCCGGAGTGAGCGGCTCTCGACCCGGCTGCTGGATCGGATACTGCTGGAGCGGTGCCTGCTGCACCTCGGGGGTCGCGGGGGTCGGAGTCGTCGGCTGGGTCTGGCCTTGCTCCTGGGACTGCCCCGGCTGCTGCTGCGAGGGATCGGTCGAGGGGGTACTCGGCGTCTGGGCGAGAGCGGAACCGGCGCCCCCGCCAAGGAGAACGAGGGAGAGAGTGATTACCCGGGAGAGCCGCGCGGCGCTCCTGCCGCGCGGCCCCCCGAGCCCACTGACTTCGCCGTTAGAACAGTCGTTGTGGGACAAAGATGATGTCGTTCGGTTGCAGCCGGATATCTCGATTCTCGTCCGGCGACCGCATCATCTTATCAACATCGACCCGAATCCGTTCCTTCTTTTCTGCATTGCCGCGAAGCACGTCCACCCGTCCGGCGGAGGCTAGAGGGGTCAGTCCACCCGCCTGGGTGAGCGCCTTCAAAATCGTCAAGTCTCCCGTGTATTTAACCGCTCCAGGAGCCTTCACTTCACCGCTCACGTAGACTGAATCCGCCAGCGGGACGACGACGGAATCGCCCGGCTCGAGCTTGGGATTCTGGCTCAGGTCCCCCCGCTGGACAAGGCGATTGAAGTCGATCGGGATCCGCTTGTCCCCGCGGAGGAGAAAGCCCTTCTCGGCGTCCGCGTTCGGGACCACGCCGCCAACGACGGAGATCGCCTGCAGCAGCGTGAGCTCACGCGTGAGCTGCATCACGCCCGGCTTGCCGAAGCCGCCGATGAAGAAGACGGGCCGGCTCTTGATCTCCTTGACCATGACCGTGACCACCGCGCCCTTCACGGTCTTCTCGTAGACGTTGGTGAGGTGGTCCTGGAGCTGCTGCACCGACTGGCCGGCAACGCCGATCTCACCGACCAGGGGCAGGGAGGTGCGGCCGTCGGGCCGCACAAACACCACCTGGTTGAGGTCCTTGTTACCCCAGACCTGGATTTCGAGGATGTCCTCGGGACCGATGATGTAATCCTTGTCCTGCTGGATCGGCCGCGGCGCCTGCGCCATGACCGCCGGAGGCGCGAGGAGCGCGATTGCGAACAGCAGAGACAGGAGAGAAGATAACCGAGCCGTTCTCATCATGGTGGCTAGACTCCTAGTGGGTGCTGGCTTTCTGGCGCCCCGTTGAATTGGGCCAGTTGATCGAGCCCGCCCTGCCGATATGCTTTCAGCTTGTACTGGAGGCAGCGGAGACTGATACCGAGCAGCCGCGCGGCCTGCGTGCGGTTGCCCCCGACACCGTCCAGCGTCTGGAGTATGTACTGCTGCTCCAGCTCCCGCAGGGTCAGCCCCGCCGGTAGCCCCGGCTTCGGTGCCTCCCCCACGCGCCTGCCCGCCGGCTCTCCCAGCGGCAGCACATCAACATCGATCGTATCATGGTCACTTAATACGACCGCCTGCTCGATGCAGTTCTCCAGCTGCCGGACGTTGCCCGGCCACTCCGCCCCCAGCAAGAGCTCCAGCGCCCGCGACGTCAGCCGCGGCACCCGCTTGTGGTGCGCCGCCGAA
>Ga0070708_100000630_pt1 | contig 26696 bp, 20 predicted proteins | sample KBSK5503metaG_FD_65469 | JGI IMG/M metagenome (GOLD analysis project Ga0070708, IMG submission 65469) | Corn, switchgrass and miscanthus rhizosphere microbial communities from Kellogg Biological Station, Michigan, USA - KBS K5-50-3 metaG | ecosystem: Host-associated > Plants > Roots >... | reverse complement strand
AGCGCGCTTCCGTCTGTTCGATCACGTCACGCAGTTCCTGCGCGCCGCCGCGGTGACCCAACCGCTGTGTCTCGTGCTCGACGACCTTCACTGGGCCGACCGCTCGTCGTTGATGCTGCTCGGGTTCTTCGAGCGCGCGCCGCGGGATGCGCGCCTTCTCGTCGTCGGCACCTACCGGGACGTCGAGCTCGGCGCCGATCCCGCGCTGGCCGAACTGACGGGAGACCGGATCACGCTCCAGGGCCTCGCGAAAGACGACGTCTCCGCGCTCATCCGCATCACGACCGGGGCCGATCCCGATCCCCACGTCGCCGACGCGGTGTTCGGACGCACGACCGGCAACCCGTTCTTCGTGAAGGAAGTCGCGCGGCTGCTCGATTCGCAAGGCCGCCTCGAGGCCGGATCCGCTTCGGCGGCTTCGATCCCCGAAGGAGTGCGGGACGTGGTGCGCCGCCGCGTCGCGCGCCTCGGGCAGGAGACCGCGATGGTGCTCGGCGCGGCGTCGGTCATCGGGTCCGAGTTCGGCCTCGACCTGCTCGGAGGGATGACGGAGATCCCTCGCGAGGCGCTCCTTGCGACGCTCGACGAGGCGATCAAAGCGCGCATCGTCGCCGAGGTGCCCGACGCGGTGGGCCGGTACCGCTTCGCCCACGCGCTCGTGCGCGAGGTGCTCTACGAAGACCTCGGAGCCGCTCGCCGCTCGACGCTGCACCGGGTGGCCGGCGAGCTGCTCGACACGCGCGACGCCGCCGACGAGCACCTGGCGGAGATCGCCAACCACCTCGTGAAAGGTGCGCCGGGCGGCGACGCGTCCAAGGCCGCGGACGCGGCGGTGCGCGCGGCGCGGCTCGCGATCCGGATGTACGCCTGGGATCAAGCGGCCGTGCTCTACGAGCGAAGCCTCGACTCGCTCGCCCTTGCCGGTTCGGGCGACGACCGGCGCGTGCATACGATGCTCGAGCTGGGCGACGCGTACACACGAGCCGGAGACCTCTCCGGGGCGCGACGCGTGTACGAGCAGGCGGCGGAGCTCGCCGGGAATCTCGGCCTGTCGAGCGAACTCGCACACGCGGCGCTCGGGATGGGCGGCGGCCTCACCGGCTTCGAGGTCCCGCTGTTCGACGACCGCCAGATCGAGCTGCTTCTCCGCGCCCTGGATCAGTTGCCCGCCGACGATTCCGCCGTTCGCGCGTGGGTGCTCGCGCGCCTGTCGGTCGCTTCGAGCTTCGTAAGGAGCATGGACGAACGCGCCGAGCTCAGCCGGGAGGCGATCGCGATGGCGCGGCGGCTCGGCGAGCGGGGTGCGCTGTCCTACGCGCTGTCGAGCTTGTGCGACGCGCTTTCGGGGCCCGACCACGTCGCCGAGCGACTCGCAGCGTCGACGGAGATGTTGGACCTCGCGGCCGAGCCGGCCGCCGGGGCGGCGCGCTGCGGGGTCGAGTCGTGCGCGGTGTGCCTGTGCGATCCGGAGTTCGCGCTCCTCGGGCGACGGCTGCGGATCGTCGCGAACCTCGAGCGCGGCGACATCGATTCGGTGGACCGCGACATCGACGCGTATGGGCGTCTCGCCGAGCACCTGCGTCAGCCGTTGTACCTGTGTTACGCGCCGCTGTTCAAAGGGATGCGCGCGATGGTGCGGGGAAAGCTGGACGACGCGGAGGGGTATCTGCGCGAGGCAACCGCGATCGCTACGCACACGTCCAGCCGCAATGGGATCGTCCTGACGGAGGTACAGAGGTTCGGCCTCGGACTCGAACGCGGCGATCTCGGAGCCGCGGAAAGCGCATGGCGGGCGCTCTACGTCGCGGCGCCCGAGCTCGCGAACGCGCCCGCCGCCGGCGGCTCCGCGGCGCTGATAGCCGGCATGTTCGGTGACCCCGCCCGAGCAGCACCGGTGCTGCACGCATGGATGAACCGAGGCGGGCTCGCCGAGCAAGCACGCGATTCCCAATGGCTCGCGACCGGCGCGCTCGCCACCGAATGCGCGCTGCGCGCCGGCGACACGCTGAGCGCCGAGCACGTCTACGACGCGCTGCTGCCCTACGAGCACCTCTTCGTCGTCGGGGGGATCGCCGCGCACTTCATGGGGTCGGTGGCGCATTACCTTGGGCGCCTGGCAGCGTTCCTCGGCCGGGACGACGAGGCCGAGCGGCACTTCGCGAACGCTGCCGCCGCGCACCGAGCAACCGGCGCCACGCTCTGGGCCGAACGAACTCGCGAATCGCGCCGGCTGATCGGGAAGCCCGCTTTCCATGCGCCCGAAGGCGACAACGTCTTCCGTCGCGAGGGCGAGTACTGGACGGTCGCCTTCGACGGCGCAGTCGCCCGGCTGAAAGATTCGAAGGGCCTGCGCGACATCGCGCTGCTGCTCGCCTCGCCCGGCCGCGAGTTCGCCGCTCTCGATCTCGCCGCACCGCCCGGCTCCCCGTCGGTCGGGGGCGACGCCGGCGAGATCCTCGACGACCGCGCCCGCACCGCGTACAAGGCGCGCATCGCCGAGCTCCAGTCCGAGATCGACGACGCGTCGGATCCGGAGACCGCGGCGACGGCGCGGGAAGAGCTCGACGCGCTCGTCGCGCAGCTCGCGGGCGCGTACGGCCTCGGCGGGCGAGCGCGAAAAACTGGGGATCCAGCGGAGCGAGCCCGCAAGGCCGTGACCGAACGGATCCGCGACGCGATCGCCAAGCTCGCCCGGGAGCACCCGGCGTTACACCGCCACCTGAAGGCCTCGATCCGCACCGGCACCTTCTGCTCCTACGCCCCGGAACACCTGCCGAACTGGACGTTCTGACCCCGACCTGACCCCGTCTGGCATCGCCACTTGCGCTCTGGCGCCCTCTGGGTGAAGGCCCAGACCGGGCCGCGAAAGGGGAGATACCAGATGACCACCAAACAGCTGGACGAGGAGAAGCTCGGCGCATTCTGCGGCCGCCTCTTCAACGCCGCGATCGACATGGCCGAGGTCGCCACCGTGTACTTCGGCGACGCGCTCGGTCTGTACGACGCGCTCGTCGAAACGGGCCCGATCACGGCGTCGAAGCTCGCGGAGCACCTCGGACTGTCCGAACGTTACGTCGGAGAATGGCTCGGCCAGCAGGCGATCGCCGGGTTCATCGACGTCGAAAACGGCACGGACGACGCGGCCACTCGACGCTACTCCCTGTCACCCGAGCACGCGGTGGTGCTCACCGACAGGACCTCGCCCGAGTATCTCGGCTTCGTGGGCGGATTCCTCGAGGCGGTCGGCAAGGTGATGCCGTCGCTTCTCGAGGCGTTCCGAACCGGTGAGGGCGTGCCCTACTCGGCGTACGGTCCTCAGGGGGTCGCGGTGCAAGCGGCGATCAACCTTCCCGGGTACGTGAACTCGCTCGTGAGCGGGTGGGTGCCGCAGGTGCCCGGCCTCAAGGAGAAGCTCGAAGCCGGCGCGAAGGTCGCCGAGGTCGCCTGCGGCGCGGGAGTCGCGGCGATCGAGCTGGCCAAGGCGTTCCCGAACAGCACGATCGACGGGTTCGACCTCGACGAATCTTCGATCGCGATCGCTCGACGCAACGCGACCGACGCCGGAGTCGCCGATCGAGTCACGTTCCGGGTGCAAGACGTCAGAGACCCGAGATTGGCCGGAACCTACGACGTCGTGACCGTCTTCGAGGCCGTCCACGACATGGGAGACCCCGTCGCCACGCTCGCGACGCTCAAGCGGCTGCTGACGGCCGGCGGAGTCGCGCTCGTCGCGGACGAGAAGGTTCAGGATGAATTCACCGCTCCGGGCGACGAGATAGAACGGTTCATGGCCGCCTCGAGCGTCGTCTGGTGTCTGCCCCAAGGACTCTCCGACGGGCCCGACGCGCACGGCACGCTGCTGCGCGCGCCCGAGTTCCACGCCTACGCCAAGCGCGCCGGCTGGACCGACGTCGAGACGCTTCCGATCGAGCACCCGTCCTGGCGGTTCTACCGCCTCGTCGCCTGAGGAGGAGTCATGCGCAAAGCGATCATCGTGATCGGGATCATCATCGGCGTGATGCTGATCCCCGCGGGAGCCGCGTTCGCCGACCCCGGTTCGCATGGAGGATCCACCCCCGCGTCGTGCAGCGGGATCGAGTCGTCGGGTATCTCGCCGAAGGGGTCCTCGGATGAGTTCCCCGGCGGACGACCCGAGCTGAATGCCTTCCTCAGGGAAGCGTTCCCGGGAGTACCGATGGGCGCGATCATCAGCGAGTTCGCGAAGTTCCACGCCGGTTCGCACGAAGGCTGCGACGCAGAATAGTCCCAACGACCAGAGGCAAAGGGCTCCTCGGATTCTGGGGAGCCCTGCCTTTTTCGCTTTTCGTTGCGATACGCGCGAAACGCCGCCGCCGTTCGTGCGTACCCCCTGTGAGCCTTCCGGAGGCGAACGAAATCGGCCACGCAACGAAAGGATCCAGGGATGAAACGATCGAAGATGGTTCTGATGTGCATGCTGTTGACTGGCGTCATCGCGTCGATGAACGCCGGACATGCGGGGTTGTTGAGGAAGGGCGTGACCGGGCAAGGCACGCTGACGGGGGTGCTCGCCAACGGTGGGTTCCTCGTCGAATACGTGTGCCAGGCCAGGGCTGAAGGCGGCCTCGCGGCTGCGACGCGCATCAACGCGTGCTATCTCGCCGATTCCGCAGGACGCCATATCGGACAGGCCGCGTCTCCAAAGGCAACCTCGGGCAACGTGGCCATCACGACGCAACGAACGGTGGTTCAGGTCGTGCCGAAGGTGTGCTGGGACGTGTCCACGATCTTCACGGACAACAAAACCGCCGTCGCGAGGGGCTGCGCTGGTCCCCTTTCCCTCGGTGGCGGCGCCCTGCCGAAGGTGGGCAACGGTTCGTCCTTCGGGTCGGCTTCGTGACAAGAGCGTTCGGATCGGGGCGGGTCACGTCGACCCGCCCCGCCCGCGCGCTCACCGGCCTCCTGCTAATCGCGTGTCTGGTGCCGGGCGCCTCGCGCGCCGCTACGACGATCCCAACGCTCGCCGGGGTGAACGAGATCTCGGCCTCGCGCGCTTCGAGACTCGTCGTGAACGTGCCGCGTGCGGCCCGATGGGAATGCGAGCCGCTTCAGATCAAGAGCTCGAGCAGGATCGCCGGTCTCGTCCTCGTGCGCGACACGCCGGACCGACTGCATCAGCCACTCGTCGCGATCCGCTGGCCTCGTGACACCATCGACAACGTCGACATGAGCGCGTGCCCCGACGGCGTGACCGTTCCAGCCGGCCGCTACCTGCTATACGTGCTCGCCGACGCGCCGGCCAAGGTCGTCCTTCGTCTGAAGGGGCTAACCGGGAGCCGCTCGCTCACAGCGATCAAAGCGGCGCGGTATCAACCGGCGTTCCCGCCTCCGACGCTCTCGGGCACTCCGGGCAACGGCGTCTATTCCGCGGGGAGCGAAGGAACGCTGCGCAGCAACGGGTTCTTGTACTCCGCGGTGTGGGCCGACGTCTTCGTCGGGAACGTCGCGCAGAAGATGGGCGTCTGCGCCTACGAAGGAGCTCCCGGAGGACCGGCCCTCGTGCACTACGGCCCCGGGTGCTTGCGCGGCGGGTTCGAATACGGGAGCGAATTCCTGCTCGCCGGAGGAGGGTGGCAGGCTGTGGCGATCTGGGGAGTGCCGCGCGGAACCTACGGCCTCGGCGGGTACTACCTGGGCGCCGGGATCACGAACCGCGCCGGCGTGTTCTCCTTCTGGCTGAGCTACGACTAGCTCCGCGGCCTTTCCATGTGCTGGATAGGGGCTGCCTGGTGGAAGTGTCAGTCAAAGTGTCATCACATGTGTCAAACAATTGTATGACAACTCCCACGAGGCATACTGTCTCCGCGACCGGATCGCCGCGAACGGCATCTCCGGGCTAGGCCGCCCGGCCGCGCAGCGCGTGCAGAGCAAGCGCGGTCCCGAGCGCGATCGACGTTCCGAGCAGGATCCCCGCCACGGCGTCCGACAGCCAGTGCGCTCCGAGATAGGCGCGCGACAGCCCCATCAGGACCGAGAATCCCACCGCCGCTGCGCCCCAGACGTAGCGCCGGCGCCCCTCCGGGAAGAACGCGATCACCCCGGCGACCACGGTGACGGTCGCCGCCACCGCGTGCCCCGACGGGAACGACGACGCGGTCGTGTGCACCAGCGCTCCCGGCGGGCGAGGCCGATCGTAGAGCGCCTTCAATAGTCCGATCGAGATTTCCGACAGCACGACCGCGGAGAGGAAGCTGGCGAAGTGCCACCAGCGGCGCCGAAGACCCAAGAACCCGGCGATCACCAACCGGATCGGCCAGATCACGTACACCAGTCCGAGCACGTTGAAAAAATGCGCGATCGCGGTGAACGCCGACGCGCGGTTCGAGACCATGACGCGCAGGAAGCGGTCGTCGAGACGCTGGATCGGCGCTTTCGTGCTGTGGTACGCGACTCCCACGAACACCACGACGGTCGCGAGCCCCACGAACAGGGTCGTCAGCGCGTCCCGGCGCGGCATCCCCAGCAGCGGGTGCTGCTCCCGACGCGGCGGCGCGTCCAGCGAAGCTACGGCCGGCACGACACACCCCGCCCGCACAGATCGAGCTCGACCCTCCGCCGAACACGCTCGACGAGCGCGGTGCGCGGAACGAACCCGACCGCGACGTTCGCGTCGAAGACCAAGCTCGACGACGCCGCCGGTGCGAACGAGAACCGATACGTCACGCATCCGCCCGGGAACCGGTAGAACCGCGAGCCGGTGAAGCGCGGATGCAACGACGTGGGCTTCTCGAACCGGGTGGTTCCCGGCTCATCGGAGGGGATCTCCTGCGCGCCGGCTACGGAACAGCTCCGAGCCAGCGTGACCGAGAGCGCTCCCGGGCCGGCGCGGTCGGATCGCAGCCAGAATCGCGAGGTCTCGCTGTTGATGTCGGCACGCTCGAACTCCCACCCCGACGGCAGCGAAGCGATGCACGGCAGTACCGCCGCCGACGGAACGGACTGCGCCATGAGGATCATCGTGTTCGAAGTGCCACACAGGGGCGGGTTCGCTCCGACGTTCTGAGCGGGTCCGAACGAACTGGCTCCTTGGAACAGCGCGAAGAAGATCGCACCGAACGTCGCTGCGGCGACGCCGAGCCGCTTCATGCTCCACCGCTGCAGCTTGATCCGTGGATGATCCGGCGCCAGCCGCTTGAACTCTTCGAGGAGATCGCGCCCGTCCTTCTTCATCACCATCCGGAGCTGCGACGGGCTCGCGACCCCGCGCGTGGCCGCGAACGCCTCGGCGAGCTCCTCGGGCGTGAAGTACTTCAGCGCATGGGCGTAGACGCGTTCGGCGTCGGTGCGAACGGCCAGGATGAGCATCATGTTGGCGAGGTCGACCGCCTGCCGCCACGGCGACGGACGCACCTGTGCGAAGGCGACGTCGATCACCAATACCTCGTCGTCGCGCACGAGCAGGTTGGCCGGCTTGACGTCCCGATGGGCGAGGCCCGCGTCCCACAGGCGCCGGATGATCCGCAGACCCGAGTCGATCAGCGTGTCGTTGATCTCCGCCTCGGTCACCTCGACGGCGCCCTTGAAGAACTCGGTGACGAGCATGTACTCGCGCTCGGGGGTGATCTCGACGATCCCGTACGGCGCCGCGGTCGGGATCCCGACGTCCTGCATCAGACGGAGGGTGTAGTCCTCGTACTCGACGAGCCGCCGGACGGTCTGGAACGGCGTCTCGTCCTCGAGCGATCCGTACAGGATCGTGCGCCAGATCTTGTACCAGCGGTCGGCGCGCACGTGACCTTTCGCGTAGAGCTTGGCGAACAGGAACGTCTCCGGGTCGCCGGCGATGCGCAGCGACAGCGGCGTTGACCCGCCGGAGGACGCGAGCCCGACGGGCTTGATCCCGACGACCGTCAAACCGAGCTGGTCCCGGATCGCCTGCACGATCGCCTCTCCGCGTTTCCCGGTGACGTCGAGGTGCGCGGCCTTGCCCTTGCGGTATCTCACCGGGAAGAACTCGTTCGGGGTGAAGAGCCGGTACGCGGTGACCGGTCCGGCGACGCCGAGGACGACACCGAAGACGACGTCCGCCGGGTGATCAACCGCGAGGTAGAGCCGCGAGAGCGCGAAGAGCGATATGACGCCGAGCACGGCGATCTTCGCGTAGCCGCGCGCGCGTCCCGGCGCCACGAGCGTGTACGCGATCCCGATGAGGATCGCCGTGAGTGCCGCGACCGTCAGCGAGGGGGTTGCGTATCCTCCCCAGCCTCCGATGATCGTGACGCCGTACGGCCGCGGCCGCGCGAGGGCGTTCAAGACGCTGACACCGAACACCGCGGACACGAAGTAGCTTCCGTAGAACACCATGAGATGCCGCCAGCGCCGGAAGATCATCAGCAGCACGGTCGTCCCGAGCCCGAGCCCCGTGATGATCCACCCCGATCCGGCCACCTTGATCCCGTGCGCGACGGTCGTCAGCCACGGCGTCCGGATCGACGCGATCTTCAGCAAGACCCAGGTCTGCGCGTGATCGAACAGACGCGCGAGCGTCGAGTTCACGGAGAACAGGATCACGATGACGATGAAGTAGATGAAGGCGGCCACCCAGAACTTTCCGCTCGTCCCGATTTTGCGGGGCAGCGGAGGCGGCGCTCCGGATGGCCGCCGATGCATCCGTCCGCGTTGAACGGCGATATGTTCGTGGGACGCGGGCTCGACGCGGATGCTCACCGTGCGAGCCCCTGCGCGCCGAGCCAGTCCCGCGCAACCGACGTGGCAGCGCCACCCCCGAACGAAACCAACCCGTTCAGGTTCCTCAGCGCGTCGGTCGTCAGCTTCTCCGACACCCGGTCCACGGCCGCCGTGAACGCCGGACCGAACCTGGCGATGACGTCGTCCCGCAGGATCGGCGTGACGTTCTCCGACGGCTGCAGCCCCCGGTCGTCGGCGAGCATGACCAGTTCGTCCCTCGAGATGTACGGGTCCGTCGTGAACATCAGCGCGACGTCGATCTGCTGCGCCTCGAGCGCCTGTCGCGTCAGCGGGCCACCGGTGTCGAGAGGAACGAACTCCTTGAAGGTCAGGCCGTAGGTCTCCTTGAGGCCCGCAAGACAGAACGGCCGGACGGGGCACTCGGACGGCCCGCCGAACCGCAACTCGCCGGCGTGCAGCGCGAGGTCGCTGATCGAGCGAAGCCCGTACTGCGTTGCGATCCGCCGCGTCACGACGATCGCGTTGGCGTCCTGCGCGGGGGCGGGCTTCAGGGGGATGAGCCCGCTCCGCGCGAGGACGTTTCGTAGCGCCCGATTCGTCGCGGCGACATCGGACGCGCTGACGTTTTTCCCGAGAGTAAGAAAAGAGAGCGCGGAGCCCGCGTACTCGGGCACCATCTGGATCAGCCCGCGTTTGAGTGCCGGCTGGACCAGCTCGCGAGAACCGACGCCGGACACCACCGCGACGGGGAAGCCCTTCGCGCGCAGCGCTCCGGCGTAGATCTGTGCGAGCAGCTCACTCTCGGGAAAATCGAACGAGGCGATGGAAACGACGCGCGCCGAGCTCGGCACGGCCGTTCCCACCGCCCCGGCCGTACAGCCGGCAAGTAGCGCGAGCGCCGGCCACGCGATCGAACGACGTATCGATCCATTCCAGGTCACGACGCGATGGGCTCCGCGACCGGACTCGGGCCCGGCCCCGGCGCCTCGGCCGCTTGAGGCTTCCGCCAGCTCTTCTTCCGCTGCCAGATGATGTACGTGAAACCGCCCAGCGGGATCTGGATCCCGAACGTCAGCACCCGGAACAGCAGCGCCGCGGCGGTTACCTGCGCCTTGAACTCCGCGATCGGAACGTCCGTGTGACTGCGCCCGGCCGCGTAGAGCCCTCCGATAAGCGCGAGCTCGACGACGCCGAGACCTCCTGGGGTGATCGGCGCCGCCGAGAGCAGCCTCGCGAAAGCGAAGACGGCAAGAACCTGGATCGAGCTGACCTCGGCCTCGGCCACGCCCACGTGACGGAGCGCGAGCAGAAGGACGAAGTACAACGCGAGGTGACTGACGATCGTGGTGAGCGTGAGAGCCGGCCACCGCTTGCCGACGAGCACGAGCGTGTCGTTGCGGAACGTGACTGCCTTCTCGCCCCACTCCTCGACCGGGGGCTTGCGGAAGATGCCGCGCATCCGCGACCACAACGAGCCGACCCGGTTGCCGATCGCGCGCGCCGCGGTCTTCCTCGCGAGGACGAGACCAAAGATCGTCACGCTCGCGATGAGGATCGCCAGGCCGATCATCGCCGGGATGAGCAACGCGGTCGTCGCGTTTCCTGTGAACGCCAGCAAGACCAGCGCGAAGACAGGCAGGAACAACTTCATGAACGTGTTCCAAAGGCCGGTGGTCGAGATCAACAGCGCGATCTGGGAACCGCTGAATCCCCAGGAGTAGAACATCGCGTACGCGACGCCCATCGAGACGATCCCACCGCCGGGCATGAGGTTCGCGATCGTCGTCGAGGACTGGTTGTTGACCGCCGACTGCCCGAGCGTGAGCCCCGGCATCGCGGCCATCATCTGCCACCAGTAGGTGAAGAGGTTGAACACCGTCGCAAGCACGAGCGAGCCGAACTCGATCGGGGTGAGCTTCGCGATGGTCTTCCAAACGGACGCGTAGCTCGCGATCTTCGGGATGATCAACGCGAAGATGGCGAGCGTCACGCCGACCGAGACGACGATCTGGATCGTGCGGATGAGCGTCTTCTTCTTGCGCGGCTTCTCCATCGGAGCTTCCATCGGATGCACCCCTAGGGGGGACGGCCGGGGCAACGATGGAAGTGACGGCTATCCGCTCGTCGTGCGCCTGCAGGGGCGGCGCGGCCGTCCTCCGACGGCGTGACCTCGAGGGTCACGCCCGCATCTACCGTCCTACCACTTCGCGAAGAGAAAGCCCATAGACGTTTCTGGGATTCGTTACTCGCAGCGTTGCCGCGCCTACTGCGCGAGCAGTGACACAAAGATCAACTTCAGTAACGGTTCGGCACGAACGTCTGGTCGCTCTTCGGCGGCCGCACGTACCCCTTGTCTTTCTGTTCCGGCGGCAACTCGATGTGCTCCGGGGTCAGATCCGCGTAGGGGATCAGGCTCAGCAGATGGCTGATGACGTTGAGCCGGGCCCGCTTCTTGTCGTCCGACGCGACCACGTACCACGGCGCCTGCTTGATGTCGGTGTACTTGAACATCTCGTCCTTCGCTTTGGAGTAGTCGACCCACCGAGCGCGCGACTGCAGGTCCATCGGGGTCAGCTTCCAGCGCTTCGTCGGGTTGTCGATGCGCTGCCGGAAACGCCGTGCTTGCTCGTCGTCGCTCACCGAAAACCAGTACTTAACAAGGGTTATTCCGGCCCGAACGAGCATGCGCTCGAACTCGGGACACGAGCGGAGGAAGTCCTGATACTCGTCGTCGGTGCAGAAACCCATGACGCGTTCGACGCCGGCGCGGTTGTACCAGCTGCGGTCGAACAGCACCATCTCGCCGGCGGCGGGCAGGTGCGTGACGTAGCGCTGGAAGTACCACTGCGATTGCTCTCGCTCGGTCGGCGCGGGGAGCGCGACCACCCTGCACACCCGAGGGTTGAGACACTCGGTGATCCGTTTGATCGCGCCGCCCTTGCCCGCCGCATCGCGCCCTTCGAAGATCACGACGACCTTGAGTCCCTCTTGCTTCACCCATTGCTGCAGTTTGACGAGCTCGACCTGGAGCTTTCTCAGCTCCTTCTGATACTCCTTGTTCCCGAGGTCGCCTTGCTCTTCCTTGACGGCCTTCTTCGCCATCGTGCCACCTCCGAACATCACTCCCGAGCGGAAGATTAGTCAGATAGGTGGTGTGTTCTCCATGCGGAGGTGCGATAGTGATGAGGGGGCAACCCCGCCGGTGAAAGGAGCCCGTCATGGCCGAGACGGTCACGATCGACGGCAAGCAATATCTGAAGCGCAATCCGCTGGGAGTCCTCGGACTCTCGCTCATCACGATCGGGATCTACTTCGTCGTTTGGTACTACAAGATCAACAAAGAGATCAAGCAGCAAGAGAACGATGAGACGATGAGTCCGATGCGATCGCTGATGGCGATGACGTTCGGCTGGCTGATCATCGTTCCGCCGTTCCTCGCGATGTACAACACCTCGAAACACGTGCAGAAGATGGAGGAGCGTCTCGACGTTCGGTCACCGATCGAGCCGATCCTTCCGATCGTGATCATGCTCGTGTTCTCATTGGCGACGGGTGCGTACGTGCAGGACCACCTGAACCGCGCGTGGGACGCCGCCGGTGCGCCCGCGAAAGCGGTCCCGCCGCCGATGGGCTCCGCGAGTCCTGCCTAGCGCCTTATCAGGGCCGCGCCGGCGCCGGGTGCAGCACCTCGCGCACCGCGGCGAGCAGTTGAACCATGGTGAACGGCTTGCCGATGAAGCGGACCCCGTCGGCGATGTTCCCCGGATTGACGACGGGTTCCGCGTAACCCGACATGCACACGGCCGGCAGGTCCGGCCGTGTGCGGCGTAGGTGAGCGATGAGCTCGGGCCCCGACATCTGAGGCATCACCACGTCGGTCAAGACCGCGTCGATGGGGCCCGAGCCCTCGGCCGCCGCAAGCGCTTCCGCGCCGTTTCCGGCTTGCACGACCTCGTAGCCACTCTCCCGCAACGTCACCGCGAGGAGCATCCGCATCGACGGATCGTCTTCGACCACGAGAATCCGTCCGCCCGATCCCGGTGTCGTCTCCAACCGGATCGAACGCACCGGCTCCGGCGACGCCGCATCCTCCGACGCCGGCAGGTGGATCGTGAACGTTGCCCCGGCACCGGGAGCCGAGTCGACACGGATCGTCCCTCCGGCCTGACTCACGATCCCGTACGCGCTCGCGAGCCCGAGCCCCGCCCCGGCGCCCTTCGGTTTCGTCGTGAAGAACGGATCGAACGCGCGCGCCGCTACGTCGGCATCCATGCCTTCGCCCGTATCGCGCACCGTCAGCCGGATGTGACGGCCGGCGATGAGGCCCGGATGGAAGCGCGCCTGGTCCTCGTCGACCATCGCGGCCGACGTCGAGATGGTCAGCCTCCCGCCGTCGGGCATCGCGTCGCGGGCGTTGAGTGCGAGGTTCGTCAGCACCTGCTCGATCTGGGCGGGATCGGCCTCGATCATCATGGCCTCCGGCGCCGGCTCCAGGCGGAGCTCGACCGACTCGGACACCGTCCGGCGGAGGAACGGCTCGAACTCTCGGATGATCCGGTTCAGATCGATCACGCGCATCTGCGACGGCTCGCGCCGGCCGAAGGTCACGAGCTGGCTCGTGAGGTTCGCCGCGCGCTCGGCGGCGTTCTCGATCTGTTCGAGACTCAGAGCGATCGCCGCGCGATCCTCCGGCGAGGCGTTCTTGAGGCGCTCGTCCAGCTCACCGCGCGTGAGACTCGCGAACCCGAGGATCACGCCGAGGATGTTGTTGAAGTCGTGGGAGATCGCGCCGGCCATCTGGCCGAGCGATTCGAGCCGGCGCGCGTGGTTGAGGTGCGTCTGTAGCTCTTCCCGCTCGCGCTCGGCGCGCTCGCGTTCCGCGATGTCGTGATCGACGAGCTCGCGCACGCGGCTTTCCAGCGTGCGTGTCAGCGTCACGTTGTCGTACATCGTGAGCAGCTGCCGGGCGACGACGAACAGCAGCACCGCGAGCATGGTCCAGAACAGCACGATCTCGAGCGGCCCGTTCACGCGCAACACGGCCGCCGAGACGACGACCGTGACGACGCCGATGTAGGGGAGGAGCTGACTCACCGGATGCGGCCCGCGGACGTCGGTGGCGGTCTCCGCGTGCGGGATCGCGAGCACGCCGCCGAGCATCATCAGCAGGAAGCCGATCTCCCACAGCGGATCGATGAGGCTGCCCGACGCGTAGCTGTTGTGGAGGTTCTGATAGATGAACCCGCTGTCGGCGAGCGCGAGCACGCCGAGCCCCGCGCCGATGAAAACGAGCGCGCCGCGATGTCCGCGGGCGACACGCAACGCGATGAAGAGCACGATGGAAAAGATCGCGACGTCGCCGATCGGATAGGCGAGCCCGATCAAGGTCTCGAGCGTCCCCGAGCTCTCCCGGTACGTCGGTCCGAGCACCGTCTCCCAGCTGACGAACAGCAGCGACCCGGTGATGATCAATCCGTCCAGGATCGTGCGGGTGCGGGCCGTGAGGCCGGCCGGCGCCGCCGGGAACGAAAGCATCCCTGCGACGGCGAGCGGGATGAGTCCGAGGAAGCCCACGTCGGCGAGCGACGGGAACGGAACCTCGCGCCCGAGGCCGAGCTCGTAGTACGACCAGATCGCCTCGCCGATCGCCCACGACATGGCGGCCGCGCCGAGCAGGATCCAGGCTCGCCGGGCCCGGCCCTCACGCCGCCGGGCCGCGACCCAGCAGACGACGGCCGTGGCGGCCGGGACGGGAACCGCGATGAGGTCGCTCCAATACTGGGTCGCGCGTTCCCCGCCGAACTGCCAATAGGTCCAGGCCGCGTCGACGCCGGCGACGATGATCGCCGCGAGGGCGGCGAGCCAGAACGCCGTGCGCCGGCCGGGCGCGGCTGGTTCGGTGGTGATCATGTTCGTGCTCGTGGCGGCTCCCGCGGTCTTTAGACAAATGTAAACCGTGACGGGGGTGCCGCGAAATGGGGATGTGCCGCTTCGGCTGCTTTGGTACCCGTCAAGGTTCGCGGCGCTTGATCGAGACGATCCGGTCTAGACGCCGGTCGAACGACGCAACCGCGCCGACTCCCGACACCTCGGCTCCGGCGGCGAGGTAGGCATCGGCGAAACCGATCCGGTGTTCTTCGTACAGCTCGAGCGAGCGCAGGAGAAGGAGGTCGTCGGCCGCGACGATCGAGGGAAGGCCGAGGAGCGAGCGCGACACGCGCGCAATGTCGCTGCGAGGGCGTTCGTAGAAGGATTCGAGGACGTACACGAGCTCTGCGAGAACAAGATCCGTGAGGATCAGAGTGTGGCGGCCGGCGAGCAGAGCAGTCGCGCGTCGAGCCTGCGCTGGCGGATCGCCGGTGAGATGTCGGACGAGGACGTTCGTATCCACGAACGCTCTCACCGGAGTTCGGCGGCTCTCTTTCGCCAGGCAGTGTCGCGGATCTGCGGCCAGCTCGCGCCACGTTTTCCCGGTGGCACGGGGACGGTGCCCGCGAGCGTAAGGAAGTCGGGCACCTTCGCGAGTACCGCACGCTTCGGGTGTATACGGAACAGCACGCGATCACCCGCCTTGAGGCCGAGAGCATCGCGCACGGCCTTCGGCAACGTGATCTGACCCTTCGACGTGATCTTGGCAGGGACGTCCATGTTTATTTGGGTCCTTACTTTAGTTAGACAGTAAGGATACGAGCTCACGAGGCAATCGTCCAGCTCCTGTCGACTGGTGTGCGACGCATGTATGAATGTGCTCGATCGCGGCCACCGGAGGGTAAACGCACCCTCCTCGGGGGATGTCAGACAATGTGTCGTCAAATTGTATGACACTCTCCGGAGCGGTTGTGCCTCGCTGTCTGTGAAGAAGGTACGGTGGCTCCATGTCCGGCCCGAGCGAGCACGCGCGACCGACCCGCGATCTGACGCCGGAATTCCTCACGAAGCTCAAGCACATGCTCGAGGAGACGTACCGCGAGCCGCTCGTCGAAGACTGGGAGCACGCGCTCGGCGGCGTGCATTTCTACATCGAGGAAGACGGCGACCCCGTCTCGCACGTGTCGGTCGTCGAACGGTTGCTCGAGACCGGCGGGCAGCAGTACCGAACGGGCTACGTGGAAGCCGTGGCGACGCGGCCCGACCGGCAGCGTCGAGGCCTCGGCTCGCGCGTGGTGCAGGCCGCGACCGCGCACGTTTTCGAGGAGTACGAGCTCGGCGGACTGAGCACCGGCCAGAACGATCTCTTCGCGCGGTTCGGATGGGAGACGTGGCGGGGCCCAACGTTCGTGCGAAGCGACTCCGGACTCGAACGGACCTCCGACGAGGATGGGGGAGTGATGGTGCTGCGGACCGGGCCGAGCGGCGGCGTCGACCTCGACGCAGCGATCAGCTGCGACTGGCGCTCCGGCGACGTCTGGTAAGCAGAAGCACAAATGAAGGACCCCGGCCGGTCGGCCGGGGTCCACGGTGATCGGAAAGCGAGGTCAGGCCTGGGTGCAGACCCAGCCCGGCCGTGCGCTCTGCGCCGCCGAGTACGGCAGCGAGATCCCGAACGTCGACTGCATCCAGTCGTGCACCGAGTTCTCGTAGCTCGGGTGCGCGTTCTTGGCCCATCCTTCGAAGGTCGCGCCGTTGCTCATGTGCTGCGCGACCTGCGAGACGTAGTTGCTGAAGCTCGCGGCCTTCGGCTTGAAGCCGTTCTTCTGCAGGATCGCAGCCGCCCACGCCGGAGCCGCCGGATCGGCGTCGCACACGTTGCCGCCGCCACCGGTGGTGCCGTCGGTGACGTTCACGACGAACGTCGCCTCACCGAAGCTGAAGGTCATGTGAGGGTCGTGGCTCGACCTCAAGGAGTCCTCTTCGAAGCTGATCGTCGTCGATCCGACCGCGAGCGGCGTCACGACGACGGTGAGCGTCTCGGTGCAGTCGTTGAAGGTCGAGTCGTCGTTCAGCCACGAAACGCCGGCCACGGCCGAGTTGCTGTTGAGCGCCGTGAGCCCGATGTAGTGCGAGCCGCCCTGGATGTTGCAGCCGGGGTGGTCGGGGTGACCGTCGACCTGGATCTTGAGGGTGGTGCTCCCGTTCGAGCCGGGGAACGTGAGGTTCATCGACTCGTGCGTCGCGTCGATCGTGTTGTCGAGCGTGTTGTAAATCGTGTCGGCCATGGCCGCGACGGCCATGACGACGACGGCGAGCGCCGCAATCGGGAGAATCACGTACTTCCTGAAACGGGGACTCATCGAACCCTCCTTCTCGAGGCGGCGCCTGTCGCCGTCTCGTTGCCACTGACACATGCCGAAAATGATGAGAAGGACGGCGAAAACAGAACCTCGCCGCGCATCCCGAGCCCCCACGCGTCCGGTCGATGACCGGAACCTCACGGATAAAAACGCTTGAGTCGAGCGAAAGAACTGGGACTCTGGTCGGGTTTTGGAGTACGGAGTCCTACCGACTCCGAGCGACGCAAGCGCGGGACTAGCCCAGCTTGTAGGTGACGAGGCCTTTCGCGACGAGCTCTTGGTCGGGCGTGTAGACCGAGACGTCGACGGTGCACAGGTTCGTGCCGCGGCGGATCACGCTCGCGTGCGCGGTGAGCTCGGCGGAGCGCGCGGCCGCGAGGAAGCTCACGGTCAGCCCGACCGTCGTGCCGCGCATGTTCGCGGGCGGTGTGTCGGTGGACCAGCTCGCGGCCATGGCTGCTGTGTCGATCAGCGAGGAGATCGCGCCGCCGTGGACCGTGTCGCCGATCGTGATGATCTCGTCCTTGAACGGCATGACGAGCTCCGCGCGGTCGGGTTCCAGCGTCACGAGGCGCATCCCGAGGTGCGCGACGAACGGCGAATGGCGGAGGAACTCGGTGATGATCCCCGCGCCGGTCTGGGAGGCCGGTTGGGTCTGTGGTGGGCCCGCCTGTTCGCCGGCCGCCCCGGGCCCCGGCGCGGAAGTCGTTTCGTCGTTCATGGGGTTTGAGCTCCTCTCCGCTGGTTCACCAACGCGAGCTAATCGTCGGCGAACGTGAACCCTTATTCAGACACAGATGAACTAGGCGAACAGGACGTGCGCCTCATGTGGCGTGAATCAGTCACTGCCAACATGCCGCTATGAATACATCGCCGCCACACCTGCCTGCTCCTCGTCCGAACCGCACTAGCTTCGTCCGCAGATCATGGGATCGCTACCGTGGATGGACCACGTGGGTGCAAATTGTTGTTGCTCTCGTCGTCGTTGGCGCACTCGCGTCGCCCTTCACGAATACCGGATCCAAGCAGCCCCGGGTTGCTCCCGAAGCTGCCGCGTCTCAGTCGGGGGTGACCGCGCCTACCATCGAGCCGACTCCTGAGGTCAGAGCGCCGAGCTCCGAGCCTACGCCGGAAGTTGAGGCAACGACCCCGCCGCCCGTAGTCAGATCAACTCCGAAGCCGAAAGCGCCGGCTCCTGTTCCAAGGCCTTCCGTAAAGAAGAAGACCTCGAGCACCTGCGATCCGAACTACAGCGGAGCTTGCCTAAAGCCAAACGTCGAGGACTACGACTGCGCGGGTGGCTCAGGCAATGGCCCGTATTACGTCGAAGGACCAATCCGGGTCGTGGGTGATGATCACTACCGTCTGGACAGCGACCACGATGGGACTGCATGCGAGTCGTGATATGGACATCGGAAGGTCGCAGTAAGAAGGAGTCAGCGTTTCGCCGGCACTCCCGCGACCGCTCGGGACGCTCATGGATTATGGGGTGCGCCGGAAAGGAAGGGATTCTTCCGACGCCTTGATGACGAGCTGTGTTGGTGAAGGGAGCCCTCTCCCCGAATCGACTGGGGGAAAAGGATGAGCGCGCGCGCCCGCGCCGTTTCAGGTCTGATTGGCTTCGCGCTTTTCGTGGGTTTCGGATCTCTTTTTGGCGCAAACTTCTGGACAGCTTGGTGGTTCTACGTTGGGCTGGGAATCACCATCTCACGAATCTTTCTCGAGCCATTCTTCAGCCGACCGCAGGATGCCATCCTCACGGGGGCTGGCGCGGCAGCCATTTTCGCATCTGCTTCTCGCGAAGGGGCACCGCTGCTATGGGGTGTTTACCTCGGAATCTCGCTAATCATCTTTGTCAGCGGCGCGCTTGCTGCACTGTTGCCCGACAAAATTAGAGAAGTGAAGCGTCTGGGTTACGTGGTTGCAACCTCCTCTGGGCGCCCAGTTCTCGTTGGAGCATCTGCGCTAATGCTCGAAGCGGTGTCTCACCTCCGTTCGGATGGTGAATACCTCGCACTTGGCACGCTCGGGCTCATCGCTTTTCTAACGATCGACTGGACGGAGTTACGTGTCTTCGCAGGGAAGAAGCCTGGCACCGGATTGGGCTCCGCTTTGGCCGCCTTCGGGCCTCGGATGCTCTTAGTGGATGCTGGCGGTGCAGAGATGGCTGTTGGAGACCGCATTGCGGTCCGAGTCGGAAACAGATCAAGTGGTGGGACGATCACCTCTCGAATGCCACACAAACGCGGTCTCCGCTACCAACTCGTCTTGGACGTCGAATGGGACAAGCTGTGTAAGGACTTCCCTTCGCCCGTACGGCTTGAACCCGAAAGTGAGCCGGGACGAGTCGTGGGAACGGTTGGTGAGAACAGCACGGACAACGTTCTCCAGTTTGAGCCTGTGCGATCTCTTCGCGTTGGCGACCCAGTTGAGATTCGGGGCAGCGACAACAGACGCGCTCTCTATCAGGTCACGGGAGTTCAGTTACGACGTATCGGCTGGGAGGGTTCTAATGCTCTCGTCCCCCATGCCACGGCCGTTCATGTCGGAGCGCCGCGAGACGGGTTCCTACGCTTCGAACCATGGTTGCCGGATGCACACCAAACGGTCGAGGCCGCCGGGGACCTCTCAATGTCGCTCCCCGGCGGATTCTCGCGACTCGGTATCGCGAAAGGAACCGAAATCATGATCGGCATTGACCTTCGCCATGCTCGGAGGGGTCACCTGGCAATTCTCGGGATGTCTGGGATGGGGAAGACGGCTGTAGCCCGTCGAATCTGCCGTGCACTTGAAAGGGATGCTTTGATCGTTGCAGTGGATACGACTGGCGAATATCGAAGCAGGTTAGGGCTGGGAATATGGGACGGTGGTCTCGATGGAGTGGGAGCTTGGGTGCATGAGCCGACGGGTGACCCGCCCAAGAAAGCCTCTGAACTCATCGCGCAGTGGATGGCAGCCGCGTCAGCCGAGTATTCGGCCGGAGATATCCCTCGACGTCGTGTGATCGTTCTCGAAGAAGCTCACGCTTTCGTGCCGGAGTGGAACTTTGCCTCACGCAACCAACAAGATTCAATTAGCTACAGCGCACGAATGGTAATGCAGGCTCGCAAATTTGAGTTGTCTTTCGTGGTTGTCTCTCAGCGTACGGCGGTTGTGTCGAAATCGGTGCTGAGCCAGTGCGAGAATTACATCATCCTGAAGACTGTCGACGAGACTAGTCTTACTTATTTGGAGGGAATTTTCGGAAACGTTATCCGTCAGGCGGTTCCCAGTCTCCAACGGTACGAGGCAATTTGTGCTGGTCCCGCATTTAACTCCGAAGGGCCGGTCATAACGCGTCTCGATGCTCCTGACGCATGAGTGTCGTCTAGCGAACCAAATCGAGCCAGGAGACAACAGCTGGTGCGCCTACGGGAGACGTCGGTCCGAGTCGGGCCTTAGTCGCGACGAGGCGCGAAACAGCCAAGCCTGTCGTGGTCTCATCACCCAGTTTCTCATCGAGTTGCAGGCAGAAATAGAGCTCTCCGCCAGGCTCCGAGTAACCAGTCTCAAGAAGTTGAGCTTTAGTCATCAATCGAGGTGCGTCAGTTATCGACCACAATTCAATGAGAGCGAGATCGGGATGGTACAGGGCAACAATCTCCGCACCTAATTCTCGGGATTGAACGTCGACGGCTCCCGTTCGTCTGCCTGCGCGGAGGTTGTACATCTTGGTTCGGTGTATCCAGGCACGATGAGCCTCGCTCTTGACGTAACCCAGAAGCACGGGTGTGTCAGCGGGAGGTCGCGAGAGGAAGGGTGCCACTCGCGCGGCTGATGGTTGTGAATCCGGGTTGTCATGGGTTTCCCGAAGCCAATACCGATCCCGTTCATGCTCGCTAATCTGCGTACATAGATGTGTCAGAACCTCGTCAATAAAGCGTGCCAGCGGTTCGTTGCCTTCCGGTTCCCCTTCCTCTGACGGGCGCAGGACGAAGGCCCCGAGTCCAGGGAGAATCTCGTGAAACTCGCGCTCGACCCGACTCTCGTTGCCCGGGTACAGGACGTATGCCCCCGCGGAGCGATGTATGGCATCCTTGTACGCGTGCATCTTGAGTAGATCATCGCGCCGAGCAACTTTCCTGAGCTCATCGCCGGACGTCGATTGCTCTGCCTCTTCATCCTCATCCGCCCCGTCTTCCTGTATCCCTCCGGTTCCCATCACGTCCTGAATAGCGTCGACCCTGTACTTAGCGTCGAAGTGGAGCCACACAGAATCGAAAGTCGCGTCTGAGCGATCGGTGCTAACAAACAGAGCCACGTCCGGGCGCATGGTTCGCGTCCAAGACCCGTGACTCGTCCGTCCAACTCCGAATGATCGGTTGAACCAAAGCTCGAGATTGAGTTGGCGCCCTAATCGCATAACCGATCCACTGAAACGAACCGAGCGTCTTCTCTCGAGTGTGAGGTTCAAGCCCTGGTCATCGAAATTGACTAGGGAGGTCAGATCAAGCTGCGTCGAACAGAAAGATGAGACAAGTCGAGCCATCTGGAAGAAGGTCCAATACTCGTACAGCGTGGCGACGTTTCGTTGGCCGGCACCGTAGACGTCGTCGCCCGCAGACCAAGCCAGTTTCGACCCGAGTTCGGATAGAACATAGCTGCGGAACAGCTCTCGATAGCCCTCTCGCTTGTGGAGCACCTGATTATCTGCTGGATACACATCTAGGGGTCCAACATCACCGAAGAGCGGTTCGGATAAGGTCGTATCGAGAAAGACGATCAGCGAATCGACTTCCCTATGACCCCGCTGCGCCGGGTGAGTTGCGGCTCCTTCAACAAGAGCGTTCTTGACCATTAGCGCCAGATCGCGCCATCGCTCCAGCGCGAACTTCACGAAGCGGTTTGGGGCGTTATCCAAGGTCGCTTCAGTGCGGGGGACCTTGATAATTGCTGGAATCGAGAGCTCGTCTCCGCTAGGCGAAGAAATGTTCAACCGTGCGCCTGGCCTTAGCCACTGTCGCTGTACGAAGGATCCGGCTCGGATCCCTTGTGATGGGCGGAGAACGATCTCCTGATCTTCCCAGGCAACGTAGGGTCGACTTAAGATCGCGCTCATGGCAGCAGCGAAATCCTCTCCTGCTATCAGGCTCTGAAGGAACTGAAAACGTTGGTACATGGTTCTCGCATCAGCCGAATCATCCACGACAAACCGTTGTTCAGCGGGAGCGAACCGCTCCATCACAAGTTCGGCTGCCACATCGGCAATGTCTCTGAGCATCCAGCGGTAGTGCTTCAGATAGTCGAGTTTCTTGGAGCGCACCTCGAAGGATGAATGCCCTTCGTCGCGATCATCTACGCGGAGCGTTACTTCAACTCGCCCGGTTGATAATCCAGGGCGCAGCCTTCCTGTCCGTCCTTGACGATTATCGGGTTCAAAGAATTCGAACGGCTCAAGTTGGATTGATTGCGCTGGCATCCCTACTTCAAGGAGGTAGTGATACTCATGTCCTTCCAGCAGCTGGATCGGTTCGAGGGTCACATCGCGATCCGGGTCATCGGTGAGGTCGAGCAAAGGGGGAGTGTCAGCGGATGACCTTCGTGAAGGAAGAAGCGCGATTCTCAACGTTCCTAGATGACGACCATTCTTGGCGACCAAGCGAAGCAGCGTTGTTTCTACTTCTCCCATCTCAAACCTATTCCGCAAAGCTTACGAACTGATTCGCGCGCAGTGAGATTGTCATTCTCCGTACCTTGTCGAAAGACCTAGGCAAGCGAGGAGGGGATGAGGGCAGGGCGGTTGGGTCGAATCGCGCGGCGGTTGAGCCGCTGTCTTGCTCAATGAAGAGATCTAAGCAGAAGCGACCCAACGAGCAAAGTGTCGGCTCTAAACGGCGCCGAGCCCCGTGCAAGCGAGGAAGAATCTTCTGCATGATTTGGAGGTCTAGGGCAACCATTGGATCGATCTCACCCGAGGCCGCCAGAATGCTCGCGAAGCGCGTGGCTTCGTAGAAGAGTCTGTGTCCGAACTCCAAGCCCCCGTTGGATAGGATCCGGTGCACGTCTTTCAGTCGGCCGGTAAGGTCGGCCAAGTCGGGCGAAGGATTATTGAGATGCCACTGATCGTCGCCAGCTACGGTAAGGAATCCTCGTACTAGGCTTTCGGGGCCTGATGCGCACGCTACGGGCCGGCGGGAACTCACAGAAAGCTCTTCGGTCTGGACTCGAAACTCGAAGACGTTCGCTCTATCCAAGACTTTTGGCGAGAACATGTATGTGGTCTCGTCAACGTTAACAGTCCCCACGATTAACAAGTTCTTCGGAAACCCAATGTAAGTCTCACCATCGGTTGACGGAACGGCGCGCCAATTGCCGTCGTCCTCGAGTCTTAGGCGAGGAATTACGGGGGCGTCCGACTCCATTCCCGAGAGAACATCTGCGAAGTATCGTTCAACGTGCGCCAGGTTCATCTCATCGAGTATCAGCAGATAGGGATGCAATGGATCTGCTGTCGCCTTAAGGATGAAGTTCAGGACGCGTGGTACATGCCATGACCGTCGTCCATCACGAACCTCCTGAAGAGCATCCTCGAATCCGAACACGGCTTCGGCCCCTGTCCAATCAGGTCTCACTGGCTCGATATGGCTTCGGCCTGGCCCAAGCCATTCTCCAAACCGCAATGCAAGCTGTGTCTTCCCGGAACCAGAAAGCCCAGTAAGGATCACGAAACGCTTCGTTGCGAGGCTAGCTATGAAGGAGCGCACGAGCTCTTCATGTCGGAGTCCGAAGTCCACATGCGCGTGCTTCAGACTTGTAGCGAACTCTTTAGCAACAGATTTCAGGTTGGGATCTGCTGGCTCCAAAGCCTGAGGGTCATGAATTTCTGCTGCGTTACTTGGCGACGGAGAAGAGGCCACATATCCCTCGTAAACGTCCAGAAGAGCCTCCAAATCAGATGCAATTGTTGCGTCCGGTGGTACCTGACCTGTCTCGTAAAGCTTGTAAGCGATGGTGGACGATTCATACTCTGCTCCGAGTCCTGGGTCGGCTCGCAAGTCGATTCCGTCATCAACCGAGAATCCAGCCTGCGCTAGGACTGGAAATCGCTCGCGCACTTGGCGCGCGCGTTCTCTCAACTCTTCGCGAGCAGCCCGCGCGCCCACCCTCAAGCGCGGCTCAGTAACTCCTTGGTTAAGAGTGAGATAGACGCCGCTTAGGTCCTGGCGAAACAGCAGCACGCAATACACTCCTCTTTGAGTGGAAGTAGTTTCTCGCTCATCGAGGATCGATATCCAGGGAACCTTGGACCAATGGCCAGTGCCGACGGACCAGTCGACCTTCAAGGACGGGCGACTTTGAACGGGCGGGATGTTTACGAGCTCCAACGATAGCTCGTCAAAGACATCCCAGATCGGGTGCGCGCGCCCAAAGACTTCTGCGGCCCGTGCCTTACCATACTGAGCAAGAATCTCTTCGAGTCTGGTCTGCATGCCGTCCCTCTCGGGAGGAGGAGTCTCAGTCGAGTCCGCGCTCATTACTCGCTCCTCAACGAATTTCTTGACTGACCCATATGCCGAGGTAATGCGTTCAAGTCGGCCCTGTGGAATAAGTGTGAATCCCCGATACGAGGCTGGAAGAAAGTCTTTTAGGCGTTGAGCGGGGACGGATGTGCGCCGCGGTCGATCGAGGAAATACATGAACTCCCACGTGCGCCCTTCCTCGTCATTGCCCCAGAGCGAACGCGCAAATTCCGGGTTGCGATCCTTTGCCAAGACCTTCGAGACGAAGGAGTAGGCGCCGTTCTGATAGATGAGAACGATTGCCCCTATTTGAAGCTCGCCCCAGGTATCCGTGTTCTTCGGGCCTGGCATGGCGCCCCAGGCATAGAAGCGTCCGTCGGTGGAAGCTGCGCGCACGGTTTCGAGGAGATGATCGTCGAAGTGTTCTTGAACCAGTTGCTCGTCTATGCCTCGCGCGATTGACAAGTCGATGTGCCGCCGCGGGGCCGGTCCTGAAGCGGTGATGACGACTAGTTGCTCAGACATTGGGAATGAACCTCGTCGGGTTTGGCGTCTATTCACACCTTTCCATAACCACGAAGGATGCGCCAAGTGTCGTGACCATCGATGATGCAGAAATGGGCTCGCGGCTTGCTCGTTTCGGCATACATGCCCATCATGTGGACGACGGCAGCGGTGACGTAATGGCAGTGCTGCAAGATGTAGAGCTGAGCTGGCTCTTTGAAAAGACGAAACAGCTGGTCACCGTTCTTGCCTAGATGCGTCAACTTCATTGGTGAAAAGCGCGCTGGGCCTTTTAGCAGAAATGCCGTGCGAACCTGATGCGACTTCACATGCAATCGGGGTGTGACGAAGTCGCAGAGTTCCCCGCCCCAATCCTTGAAGACGAACGGTTCGCCGATGATTTCTGCGAACCACTGTTTCACTGTTGACTCGGCATGCTGACGCATGACGCTTTCCTTCCAGCCAGGAGCGTCTGAAGGAACCATTTTGGCGAACTCCTGGATATCGCTAGGAAATACCTGGAGTCCGTGAAGGTCAGCCTGCCATTCAGAGTCGGTGAGCGGTCCAGCAAGTGTTCGACGGGCGAAAACAATAGGCCTCAAGTCAATGTCGTTTGGGGCGACACTATTGATTGTCGCGAGCATGAAGACCCTGCTGCGACCTGAAAGTTCGCTCTCGGCGGTTGCGTTCATTAGATGGTCGGGACTGAACGTTCCCTTAACCGTCCAGTCTTGATCTGTGGCAACCCGCGCGTGAAAAGTGGCTCTGGCTGCCTTCCCTTGTTGGCGGGCCGTTTTTGCGGCGGAAAGGCCGCGAAAGTAGAAAGCTTGCTCGAGATGCACAAGTTGACCTGGCTCAGGCACCTCACCTCGAAGTAGCGCGATTCCCAACGAGGTGACCTTCCCCGCATCGAGTACTCGCCTAGTCCCGTCAACAAGTACGCGTTCACGCATCCAACTCCGCTCAGGCTCCTTGAAGCCCACGGCCCGAGAGAGTTCGTGGACCATCTCGTCGGCTTCACTTCTATCCAGAACTGCGACCAGAGACGCACCGCGAATGAACCAGGGCGTCATCGCATCAGAGAAGGACCCTGCTCCACCTGTGCTCATTCTGTGTCCGCTCCTCCGAAGCCAGGCGGCGGCTCATCCACCGCCCGGAACTCGACCGCTTTGCTCGGGGATCGGCGTCATCGTTAGCGATGAACTACAACAGAGCGGCACGAGGCCGTATCAAGATACAAAACGCCATACTCTCCAATGGTTTGAATGGTCACCCCCGACGGGGCGCCTTATTGCGTCCTCACCGCAATTGCGGCGTCGGCCTGAGCGTCGGCGAATTCCGCACCGTTGACATCTACGGCGACTCGCCGGATGCTTCCGTTGAACCTGAACGGCGGTTCATAGTCCTCAGTCACCGGTAGGCCGCCGCTCACGCCGCACGTTAGCCCGGCCCCCGACACCGAGAACCGCACCGGCGTGAACCGTGCGATCTCGACGCTCCCAACAGCAACGCCGTCCACCAAGAGCGTGCCCGTCCCGCGGTGCTCGCCGGTCTTTTCGAACCGGAACCCGAGCGTGTGCTCGCCCGGCTCGAGCGACGCGTCCGAGGAGATCCGCGTCTCCTCGATCCCGAGGAAGTTGTGCACGTAGTGCAGCCGCCCGTCTTTCACGTACAGCGACCACCCGCCGAGCAGCGACCCCTGCGCGATCAGCACGCCCTCAACTCCATCGGACGGCAATGAAACCTCCGCGGTGATCAGATGCGATCGGTTGCG
>Ga0070708_100000628_pt1 | contig 26714 bp, 18 predicted proteins | sample KBSK5503metaG_FD_65469 | JGI IMG/M metagenome (GOLD analysis project Ga0070708, IMG submission 65469) | Corn, switchgrass and miscanthus rhizosphere microbial communities from Kellogg Biological Station, Michigan, USA - KBS K5-50-3 metaG | ecosystem: Host-associated > Plants > Roots >... | reverse complement strand
GCTTATTGCTGAAGCTCAGACGTTAGTTACCAAAAGCCACAAGCGTGAAACTCCACGGGGCAAGCCCGTGGCATCTGGGAGAGTTGCGCAACTTTCTTTGTAGCCGCGAGCGGGAGTCTCCACGGGGCAAGCCCGTGGCACCAGTTTGAGTTTTCACACAGTCGCGGTAGCGACCGGGTCAAACTTGGAGAAGACTCAGCGTGCGATGTTCCAATTCTGGCGTCATGTCAAGGAGTGACTCAGTCACCTAACGCATAGGTTTTGGGTGAGAGCGATCCTTGAGTGCCATCCGACATGGACCCGGTCGTTACCGCTCCTCGGTTCTGTCGTTGAGTTATCTCCTAGCTCAATCCTTGATAATCAACTTTTCCGGAGGCAACATTGCCGGCATACCCTTGTGCTGCCAGCAACGCACCGGCCCATGTACTCGGCGGGAGCACGCTGTGCCTTTCTTCGTGCGCGCGCCGCAAATATAAACCTGTTCCTCCTGCGGGAACGACGGCGACTGAGTTGGGCCGGTAGGCGGTGGAGTTTGTTGTGGTGATGTCGGCGCAGGCGCGATTCGTTTGATGACCACTGGCGGAGGGTTTGGCTTTAACGCACGACCGGAAATAAAACCGAGGAACACGAAAGTGGCAATCACCAGCAACGACGCCAGCCAGCGCTCTCGCCGGAACTGCGGCAGACAGCGATCGCAGAACCTCCGACTTGTCCAGAGACGCCAGCGCAGGCGAATGATCTTTTCACCGCATTGGGAACAGAAATTTGGCCGGTACATCGTGAGGACTGACACGTAGTGAGGTCCTTTCGTGCTTAAGGATCAACTTCCGCATTATAGGCGTGCGAGCGGTAATACAAAATCTGAAGGATATTGCCGAGCAACTGATCCTGCATCTCAGGCGTCCGAAATAGACATTTTTTAGATGTCCGATATGCTTCAGCTTGTCGTCGACCAGCGGAAGAGATCTTTTTCGAAGGTCACGACAAGCTAAAGCATAACGGACACAGGGCACCACCCATTCTCAGGTCGGTTTGAAAAAAGGCTTCCGTCCGGGCATACTCGGCGGACAAATTTTCGCTATGCAATATTTCTCGACTAATTTCTTAAGCGTTTACACAAACTTCTGGGCTGCACGGCTGGCCGAGTTTTTTGCTATTACAGTTTTGCTTCTAAGTGTGGCACCCCTGGTCCGTGCTCAGAACACCGAAGACACAATTACCACCGACATCTCGCTGATCCAACTGAACGTGGGCGTGGTAGATCGACAAGGCCGAGCTGTTACCTCTCTCTCGAAGAATGACTTCGTCGTTTTCGAAGACGGCGTGAAACAGTCGATTCAACATTTTGAGCCAGCCGCCACGCCTTTTAGTCTCGTGCTGTTGCTGGACATGTCCGGCTCGACGATCAATTTTCGCCAACAACTCAAATTCGCCAGTCAACGTTTCCTTGATGCGCTGGCTCCCGAAGACCGTGTCGCTGTCATTCAGTTCAATGCGAAGGTGAAGTTGCTGGCCGGATTTTCAGAAAATAGAAAAAAGACTGCTTACGCGATTGAGATTGCGGAAGGCGCTGGGGAAACGTATTTTTACGCAGCGTTGAAATACGCCTTGAATGAACTGGATAAAGAAGGCAAGAGACGCAAAGCGATCGTAGTGCTTACCGATGGACTCGACACGCAATTGCGAAAGGAGGATCGCGAGACAGTTGCGAGAGCCCAAACGGACCAAGAAGCCCTGGCCGCAATCAAACCACAGGCGAGTGTGGAATTAAACTCCGTTCTCGCAGCCGCGGATCGGCAGGGTGTGACGATTTATCCTTTAGCTCTTCCTTCGGGTGATCCGAAAAAATTGCCCATCCCGGGGCCAGACATCACGGGGATTTACTCAGCGGCTCGTACGCGACTGGAAACTCTCGCGGAACGGACTGGTGGTCGGTTGAACGAGATCAATCGGCTCGACAATATGGCCAGGCTTTATGCTGAGGTGGCTGCCGATCTGCGCACTCTCTACATGGTTGCGTACCAGGCAGGCGGCGATCGCGCACGGGGCAAATGGCACGAGATAAGAATCGAAGTGGCTAACCCGGAACTTATCGCGCGCACCAAACCGGGCTACTACGCACGCTGACGGTAGGTGAATACTCAGGTGTGAAACAGTTAGTCGTGAACGAGTACTATAAACTTCTACCTCGATCGTTGCGCAACTTGACTGCAGTCGCTACTCAACTACAGAACCGGGAGCGGAAGCGACCGCAGTCAACTATGAAACCGACTAGTTAATGGAACCCTCACACTGCCCACATCTCTTAGTTAAGTCGTGAACGAGTACTATAAACTTCTACCTCGATCGTCGCGCAACTTGACTGCAGTCGCTACTCAACTACAGAACCGGGAGCGGAAGCGACCGCAGTCAACTATGAAACCGACTAGTTAATGGAACCCTCACACTGCCCACATCTCTTAGTTAAGCCATGAGCGAGTACAATAAACTTCTACCTAAACCGTTGTGCAACTTGAGTGCGGTCGCTACCGCTCCCGGTTCCGTAATTGGCTGCGACGACTTGTTTTGACTGCCCGTTTTACTATTTCCGCCTCACCATTTACTATTTAGCGCGCAAATGCACCCGTAGCTCAGTTGGATAGAGCGTTTGACTACGAATCAAAAGGTCGCACGTTCGAGTCGTGCCGGGTGCACCAGTTTTTCTTAGGAAACATGCAGAATGAGGTAACGCGTAAGCAGGTAGCGAAGGTAAATTTCCTCTAACTTTTCCTTTAATGCCACAAAACGCACACTATTTAGGCGACAACCTTCAGATCCTGCGAAACGATATTCGAGACGAAAGCATCAATCTCGTTTACCTCGATCCGCCCTTCAACTCCAATCGTCCGATTCTTCCCTTTGCCGTCATACCGCCCTCAGCCGTCGCTCCGTCCGTTCGAGCGCTCGATCCGCTCAATGATTTCGTCCAACTCAAACGCCCTTGACGCAAAATCAAGAATGCCTTTCGCTGCGGACACACGCGCAGACGATTTGGCTTTAACGTCCGTCGCGATTTCGCGCAACACCCGCGCGGCTTCTGAGGCATCGACCTGCAATCGTGTGCATAATTTCGCTGCCCTTAATTTATTTGTGTGCTTATGACGTGCCGTGTTGTGCCTTTCCAGTTTTTGCTTCGCATGGCGCGTCTTTGTGAGTGTGTGTGCGTGATAAGAAAACACTCCCACAGACATAGCGACAAGTCGGTGTAGAATGGCTTCTATTTACCAAATCCGATCAGGGGTTATTAGGCCCGCAATCACAGAAGAATGGAACTACTCGAGCGCGAACAATTCTTGGTTGAATTGGAGGCCATACTCAACGATGTATCCTCGGGCAAGGGCCGCTTTGTGCTTGTCAGCGGCGAGGCGGGAATCGGAAAAACCTGGCTTGTCGAGCGGTTCACCGAAGCACATAAGAAGGGAGCCCGCGTCCTCTGGGGCGCGTGCGACGCCCTGTTTACGCCGCGCCCCCTCGGCCCGCTGTACGACATCGCCCGTCAAACTCAAGGCAACCTGCTTGCGCTGCTCGAAGAAGAAGCTCCGCGCGCCTCTATCTTTTCTGCTGCACTCAATGAGATGGAGAACGGACATGCCCCATCAATAATAACAGTCATAGAAGACGTTCACTGGGCGGATGAAGCTACCCTCGACCTGCTGAAGTTTCTCGGTCGCCGAATCCATCGAATCAATTCCATGCTTCTTGTCACTTACCGCGACGATGAGGTAGGAGCAGACCATCCCCTGAGACTTGTCCTGGGCGATTTATCTCATCGCTCGGTCGTGCGCCTTCGCCTTCCGCCGCTTTCCGAAGCCGCAGTAGAACAGCTTGCAGCGAACGCGAGCCGACACATTGAAGACCTTTACGCGGTGACGGGCGGCAATCCGTTCTTCGTCACGGAGGCGCTGGCAAGTAAAGAGTCGGGCGTGCCTGTTACCGTCCGCGATGCTGTGCTGTCTCGCGCCGGGCGGCTTTCACCTGCTGCTCGCGCTGCGTTGGAACTTGTGTCGGTCGTTCCTGCAAGAACTGAGATGTGGCTGCTCGATGACACAATCAGCCCCAATGGATACGCCCTCGAAGAATGCGTGAGCGCAGGGATGTTGCGCTCTGATAGCGAAGCGATTGCCTTTCGACACGAGCTTGCGCGCCTCGCCATTGAAGATTCACTAACTGCTCCTCGTCGCCAGAGCCTGCACCATCTCGTATTGAAAGCTTTGCTCAATCGTGGCTCCGAAGCGTTGTTGCCGCGGATAGTTCATCACGCAGCGCAAGCCGGCGACAGCGCGGCAGTGCTTAAACACGCTCCCATCGCAGCAAGACAGGCAGCCGCGCTCAACGCGCATCGTGAATCAGCGTCGCATTACCAGACTGCATTGAGATATGCCGACAGGCTTGCGGCGGAAGAACGCGCCGCATTATTGGAAAGCCGCTCGTATGAATGCTACCTCACGAATCAAAGTGAGGAGGCTTTACGGGTTCGCCGCGAAGCTCTCGAAATTTGGAAGCGACTCGGTGACAAGCGTCGCCAGGGAGATAACCTCCGGTGGATGTCGCGACTCACCTGGTTTCTAGGTCGCAAGACAGAAGCGGAAAGCCACAGCATTGAAGCTGTGGCGATTTTAGAGGACCTGCCACCCAGCCCGGAATTGGCAATGGCATACAGCAATCGTGCGCAACTTCACATGCTCGCAGATGAGGATCAGGAAGCGGTGCGCTGGGGTTCGCGCGCAATTGCATTGGCTGAAGAACTGGGCACGACTGAAACTCTCGTTCATGCGCTCAACAATGTCGGGTCGGCAGAGTTACTTGCTCACGACGAGCAGGGCCGCATCAAGCTCGAAGAGAGTCTGCGGCTCGCGTTGGCGAACGGTTTTCAGGAACACGCGGCTCGCGCTTTGACCAATCTTGCTTCCGTCGCAGTGAGAGACCGCAATTATCGTCTGGCAAGCCGCTATCTTAGTGACGGAATTGCTTACACTACAGAACACGACCTCGATTCGTGGACACTTTACATGACGGCGTGGCGTGCGCGCGCCCATTTCGAGCAGGGCGAATGGGACAGTGCATCCGATGATGCGGGGTTTGTGCTGAGCCATTATCGAGTATCGCCTATCACTAAGATTCCAGCACTTGCGGTGCTCGGCCACGTGCGAGTCCGTCGTGGCGATCCCGATGCCGCGCGGTTGCTGGCTGAGGCTCGCGAGCTGGCAATGCAGACCAAAGAGCTGCAACGCATTGCCCCCGTCGCTTCGGCGCGCGCAGAGATTGCCTGGCTAAAAGGCGACTTCGAACAGATGAGGGACGAGGCCAGCTTTGTTCTCAACATGGCAAAAGGCCACGATGACCCGTGGCTTCAGGGAGAGTTTGCTTTCTGGGTGTGGCACGTTGGCGACGCTATAGAAACGCAGGAAAAAATTGCCGCGCCTTACGCGCTCCAAATGTCACGCGATTGGCGCGCCGCCGCCGAAGCGTGGAAAGAAACTGGCTGCCCTTATGAAGAGGCGATGGCGCTAGCAGACGGGGACGAATCGGCGCAGCTCGCGGCTCTCGAGATTTTTGAGAGACTTGGAGCAGGCCCGGCAGCCGAAAGACTACGCCAAACGTTGCGCGCAACAGGCGTGCGCGGCATTCCACGCGGGCCAAGACCAAGTACGAAAGAGAACCCTGTGGGACTCACAAACCGGCAGATGGAAGTGCTGGCATTGATGACTGACGGATTCGCCAACGCCGAAATTGCCCACCAGCTATTTATCTCGCCCAAGACAGTCGACCATCACGTCTCAGCCATCCTCGCAAAGCTCGACGTGCACACCCGCGCCGAAGCTGTGTCAGTTGCCTTGCAGTCAGGCCTCATAAATCAAAATAGGGAACGACGCGCTCCAAAATAGGCAATACACCCGATGCGCCGCCAGCGCCCGTTCTGTACCCTCTTGTCCACTTGAAAACTCGCACAGAAGGACAGGAGGTAGTGTTATGCCGCGCTATATGGTTGAACGAAGCTTTCCAGAAGGTCTGAGAATTCCACTCAACGACGAAGGCGCAGAGATGTGTCGGATGGTTGTGCTGAATAATGAAGAAGACAGCGTGACCTGGATTCATTCTTACGTGAGCGACGATGGAAAGAAGACCTACTGCGCATACGATGCGCCGTCGCCTGAAGCCATTCGCCGCACGGCCAGGCGGAACAATCTGCCGGTCGATCGGATCACTGAGGTTCGCGTTCTCGATCCTTATTTCTATCACTAACCACCAACATCTGGGTTACGAAAGCTCAATAAGAAGGAGCGGTACGAATTCAGACAACGATATCCGCTCGGGTGCTATCCACGATTGCCTTCAACTCCTCTTGCTCGGTCTGCGGCACGTCGAACTTGTCCATCGTCTGCTGAAAGTCGTCGAGAAACGCCTGCCACTCAGCGCCGGTGATCATCAGCGCCTGATGCGAATCCTTCATAGTGCGACCGGTGTACTTTTGCGGTCCGCCGGTCGCCTGGCAGACCATTTCAGTCACATAGTACTTAAACCCCGCGGGCGAGACGCGATGATGCGCTTCGTCCACGCGCGGGTTCGCGTTTAACCGCGGGTCCGACATGACACGGTCGATGAAGTCATCCACCACCGTGGCGATACTGTACACACCGCCGAGCCGCTCGTAGAGAGTGGGTTGATTGCTTGTAGTCATCATTTACCTCCGTCTGCGTAAATCGCCCTTGTCCTGGTTTACGCGGCCCGTCTGACAGAATCACCGCGGCGAATTGTGCCACCCCGTACGACCGCCGCATACACACCAACCTGGACATGGTTGTGTTGTGCCGCAGTGCGAAGGATGCCCGGATCTTTGGGGAGATCCCCTTGCGCCAGGGTCGTCATCACACAACGACCGCATGGACCCGTGATGTTCAAGCGAACCTCATCCCCGATGGCGAGCGTATGGCCGACCCAGCTGTTCTCTATAAAGCCCGTCTCACCGGAAGCCGGCAGTACTACGATATTCGGTCGAAATCGGCGAACCTCAAAGCGCCCTCGCGGGTATAGCTCTACCAGTCGGTCGAGCGTCGCAGTCGTCAGCAGGTGAATGACCGCACAGTCGAAGAACGTCCCGGCCGGCAGAGCGAAATCGGTGACAGTGTCGCGAAAGTCGAGGCCTTCCATGTCGGGCCAGTACTCTTCGGCGTTGGCCGTGCGACTAGTGGACGATGTGTCCAGCTCGTCACCCCTTGCCACAGACTCCAGAGTGACCTCCCGCGCAAGGACCCGCGAGAGGATCTGATCGCAATTGTCCTGCACGCTGGTGATCATGGTTCCATCAGGCAGAGTAACGCGGATGGAGGCCGCCTGCGATCCGGCAGCCGCACCTTCGATCAAGTTGGCGCGGAAGTCGAAGAGGTGTGGCCACTTGCGGGGGTTCTTGGCGGTTGCAACTTTCCCTTCAGCGCGGTCCACAAGGGCGTAGGCACGATCGCCGCGCAATCCACGATCCGTCACCTCAGCGGCGTTCAGCTCCTCTCCCATCATCGACTTGACAGGATATCGCCACAACGAACCCACCCCACCAAGCTCCGTTTGCGTAGTCATGATGTGACCTCCATTGTTATATGCCGCTTACTTACTCATTATAATCAACCTTACTTCATATAAACTCAAACACTACCAACTAGTGGGACAGTATTGGAACGAGTTTTGGCGGGATGGGCGTTGAGCGGCTGAATCAATGCGAGAACATCGTTGACCTCTGCACTAGTCGTCAATTTTGATTAGCCCGGTCCTGATTGCGAAACGAACGAGGCCCGCGACATCAAATATCTGCAGCCTCTCCATTAGTTGGGCCCGGTGCGTTTCGACTGTCTTCGCGCTAATTTCCAGAGTTCGGGCGATGTCCTTGGTTGAATGTCCCTTGGCGATCATTTTCAGAACTTCTCGCTGGCGCGGAGTAAGTTCGACCAATTGCGAGCTTACACTCCCTCCTGAATATTGATTCGCGACTGCGTGCTTCGAGATTTCCGGCGATAGATATCTCTCCCCTTGGGCTACTCTCTTGAGTGCCACTTCCAATTCTGCGCTAGCCGCGCTTTTCGGTACGAAGCCCGCGGCTCCGCTTCGCAACGCGTACATCGCGTATTCTTCAGTCTCATGAACGGTAAGAATAATGACCCGCAACTCCGGAAAATTGGCCGTAGTTTCTCGCAGCACGTCCAGTCCACTTAGGACCGGCATGGCAATGTCCAGCAAAATGATATCGGGGTGCAGTTCCTTAATTAGCCGCAACGCTTCCTGGCCATCTCCAGCCTCAGCCAAGACTTCGACACCACGTATTCTTTCAAGCAATGCACGAATACCGGCACGTACCAGGGTGTGATCGTCCGCCAGCACGACACGAATCGGGTTGGTTGACTTTAGCTCTTCTTTCTCGGAGTTCCCCATTCTCGCTGAGTGCCTGCCTGCGCTTTGAGTCATCGAATACTGATCATTGGATCGGGTCTGCTGGTATCCGCAATCAAGGTTGTCCACCCAATTCGGGCTTTGAACCCGGCCGCCTAAATGCGAAGTCACTTCCGTTGCCTGCGTGAACAATGGGAAAGCTCGCTCGGATTTCCGTACCCAGAGATTGCGCTGAAACAATATCCAGCCGTCCAGCAACAGCGAGCGCGCGTTCTTCCATGCCCCGCAAGCCCAGCGTAGTTGACTGGTCGCTGCTGTTCTGAAGACAGGTCGACTCAATACCAATCCCATTGTCTTTAACAGACAACTGGAGCGTTGAGCCAAAGTTGCGCAAAGTGATCGAGACGTTTCGGGCTTGCGCGTGGCGCGCCACATTAGCAAGAGCCTCTTGGAGGATGCGAAAGCATGCGGTCTCGACGTCGCGTGACAATCGTATCTGTGAAATTTCAGAATCGATCTGCACCTCAGCCTTCATTGCAGCGCGCCTCATGTATCGATCGACATACCAACGCGTGGCTGCGGCCAGTCCCAGGTCATCAAGCAGCGACGGGCGAAGCTCAAACGACAGGTCGCGCACGCGCTTAAGGGCCTCGTCAATTACGCGAATGTCTTCGGCTACTTGATTTACAATCGAGCTGCTGTCGCACAATTGCTCCAGACTTTGCAAGTTGATCCTCACCGCAGTCAGCACCTGTCCAATCTCATCATGAAGTTCGCGCGCGATGTGCTTCCGTTCTGATTCCTGGGCTGCAATCAAACGCCGCGAATAACTTCTCAATTCCGTCTCGGCACATTTGCTTTCGGTAATGTCCTCCGCAATTCCTGCGAGTCTATAAGCTGTCCCCTCCGCATCACGTATCGGAAATGCGCGAGTCCGAATCCAGCGCACTGCACCATCCGGTCTTATGATCCGGTACTCGAGACTCTGGTAATCGCCTTGTAAACGCTGCTGCAGCATTCTTTCGGCCTTCTTCCGATCGTCAGGATGAACCGCATCTAAAACTGACGGGATTCGAGCATAAGCACTCTCGCAGGAACGACCCCAGATCCTTTCGTAGGCAGGATTGATGTAGAGTAAATTCTTTACGCCGAGGTCAACCATCCAAATAACTTCGTCGATATTTTCGGCGATTTGCCGAAATCGCTCCTCGGATTCGTATAACGAGTGCTCAGCTCGGATACGATTCAGCGCTTGCCCGCACATATCAGCCAATGACTGGAGTTCATCAAGTGAAGCCGCTGAATAACGATGCGGTTGATAGCTGTGAATGGAGAACAAGCCAATGATATTTGGCCCATGCCTGATTGGCACCGACATAATGGTCGCAGATGGCCTGGCCGCGTCACCAAACGGGACCGAACCCTTGTCGAAGAGAAAGTCTCTGACAATCAGCTCTGCGCCTTTTTCTATTACTCGTCTGCCCCTGTGTGTGGGAGGCTGCCCCGTCAAGAGTGGAGTGACGTCCTGTCGCTTTCCGCCAATGGTATCGATGTTCAGGATGGGAAAGAGCGCGTCCTTTTCGCTGTCGTAAAGATCCAGAGTGCACGAATCCCAACCGAACAATTCATCCGCAGTCTTGACGATAAGTTTGGCTGCTTCCAAAGGCGAACGCGCTCCACTTAGTCCATGGGCCAGGGCGGCGTACGACGCGCCCAACTGTTCTGCCCGCTTCTGCTGCGTGATGTCCTTACCGATTCCGATGCTGGTGCCATCCGATAACTGTAACCTGGTCCATGAGGTGTCGATTATCCGGCCATCCCGGGTTTTGGTTTTAAAATCTTCCCAGTGAGCGTTTGACCGCGCAACGAAGGCATCCACGCGTTTACGGTAGTCCGGGTCAGGGTAACATTCTGCAAATACATCGACGTTTTTCTCAACTATTTCCCTGTGAGTCCAGCCCAGTGTTCGCTCCCACTCCTCGTTTACGAGTTCCAGTTGACCATTCTCATCAACACAACTAATCATGAGTGGAATCTGATCGAAAACTCTCTGCAGAATCTCCTTCTGTTTTCTGAGTTCACTCTCCGCCCGTTTGCGTTCGGTTATGTCCTCCGTATGAATCATCACCAGATCCGGCGGTACCCAGACAAAACTCACGTCGAGATGTTTTAGCTCTTCGGTACTCAGCAAGCGGAAGTCGCCCGTCTTGCGAATGGGCTTCTTCTTGATGAAGCACTGCTCCAGCCCATCGATTACCTGCGGTGTATTCAGATACAACTCTGACGCCTTGCTACCGAGGAGGTTGGCAATCCCATGAGCAGTCATGCGATCGGCAGCATCGTTGTAATCCACGAGTATGAAGTCGTTGCCGACCCTCCGCCACGAGAAGATGGGAACCGGTGTGGCCCTAAACTGCGCCCGAAATCTTTCTTCACTCTCACGTAGCGCTTCCTGAACAATTTCCCTTTCACTGGTGTCCTGGCACAACGCAAGAATATTGACTGCCTTTCCCTCGCGATCGCGTAACAGAGACACGCTGTCTTGTACCCATACGAGTTCTCCACTCTTCTTAACGTATGGCTTCTCCAAAACAAATGCGGGAACGTGCCGTTCCATCATTTGTTTGACGAACTTTGTCTGCCATTCGCGATAGTCAGGATGTGTTATCGACAAGAAGTCGAGCGAACGAAGTTCAGCGCAAGAATATCCAGTAATTCGGCAGAAGGAGTCGTTAACACCGACAAATCGCCCGTTGAGATCGGTGATGGCCATGCCGACTGCCGCGTGGGCGAATGCGGTCATGAAACTGTTTAGTTCGCACGGTGCTTGCATTGTGTTAATAAGTGCCCTCGAGAATAGAAGAATCTCTCATGAGAGATCCCCTCCTACCTCTAATGACGATAAAGGCAGTAACGTTTCCTACATGCCAAGTAAGCGGAGAAGGTGATCGCGGCAGTTATGCGCAACTCAAAGCAAGACATTCAGCCAAATCCAATGGTGGCTGAGCGCAAGACCAAAGCACAACTATCTGACGACTGGCTTCAGCGGGGCGAACGCTAAGGGTGCGTAATGTTAGAACGAGACGAGGCAGGTTGCAAAGGCATTTCTGCCCTCTTCGAAACGCTAAGCTTATCGGAGATCTACACCTGATTACTGATTACTTCTTTACTGGAGTCTGTGTTCAGCGCCGCCTGCGCGGAGGCCAAACGCGCTACAGGAACGCGGAATGGTGAACAACTCACGTAGTTGAGACCAATTTCATTACAAAAAGCGATTGATTGTGGGTCGCCGCCATGTTCGCCGCAGATACCAACTTTAAGATCTGGCTTTACGCTGCGTCCGCGTTCCGTTCCCATGCGCACGAGCTGGCCCACACCTTCGCGGTCAAGCACTTGAAAAGGATCGTCCGCCACAATCTTCCGTTCAATATAGTTCGGTAAGAAGCGGCTCGAATCGTCTCTGCTCAGGCCAAATGTAGTTTGGGTCAGATCGTTTGTCCCAAATGAGAAAAAGTCGGCGTGAGCCGCTATGTGATCTGCCATCAAGGCCGCGCGTGGCAACTCGATCATGGTGCCTACGTGATATTCAATGGTCATCCCATGCTCGCCCATGACCTGCCGAGCCACCTCATTAATTAACTCCGCCTGTTGCCGCAACTCTTCACTAAGCGAGACGAGCGGAACCATTATCTCGAGCTCGACTTTTTTCTTTTCACCCTGCACCTGGCAGGCCGCTTCAAATATCGCACGACACTGCATTTTGGTGACTTCGGGAAATAACAAACCCAGCCGACACCCGCGAAATCCCAGCATGGGATTCGCCTCGCGTATTCGATTTACCTGACGCAGGAGCAAGCGCTTCTCGTCGATATCGTCAAGCACGTGATCCATATCGCCGAGTGATTCGGCCCGTTTCAGGGCCATCTTCAACTCGGCCAGTTCGCCCGTCAGTTCCTCAACATTTGGTAGAAACTCGTGCAGTGGGGGATCCAGCAGCCGTATTGTGACAGGCAAGCCGGCCATCTCGCGGAAGATGCCAATAAAGTCTCCGCGCTGAAGCGGCAAAAGCTTCTCAAGGGCCTTCTCGCGGGCGCCAACCCCCTCGGAAAGAATCATCTCTCGCATCGCTGCAAGTCGCTGATCGCCAAAGAACATGTGCTCCGTACGACAGAGTCCGATTCCTTCCGCGCCAAATTGCCGTGCCGTTTTGGCATCGAGCGGCGTATCAGCATTGGCTCTGACACGCAGACGGCGAAACTGATCGGCCCAGGTCATCAGCTTGTAGAAATCATTTCCCAGCGTCGGTTGAATCGTAGGTATCTGCCCGAGAAACACGCGGCCCGTTGAGCCATCTACCGTGATCCATTCACCTTTCGTTACGACTGTCCCGTCAACAGTAAACTGCTGCTGGCTGTAGTCGATATTCAATGCGTTGGCGCCGCTCACGCATGTTTTGCCCATGCCCCGCGCAACGACTGCGGCGTGGCTTGTCATTCCCCCACGAGCGGTGACAATTGCCTGCGCCGCCACCATCCCGTGGAAATCGTCAGGGCTCGTCTCCTGGCGGACAAGCACAACCTTTGCGCCTTCACGCGCAAGCTCCTCAGCATCGTCAGGACTGAATACCACTTGACCTTGTGCAGCGCCCGGACTGGCCGGCAGCCCGGTTGCCAATACCGTAGCGTTAGTCTTGGGATCGACTGTCGGATGCAGTAATTGATCCAATTGTTCAGGGGTAACGCGCTGGACTGCTGTGGCGCGATCGATCAGTTTTTCGTATTCCATCTCAACGGCGATGCGCACGGCGGCCGCACCGCTACGTTTGCCTGTCCGTGTTTGCAGCATCCAAAGTTTGCCCCGCTCGATCGTGAATTCGCAGTCTTGCATGTCGTGATAATGCCGCTCGAGAAGATCCGCAATGGAAGCGAACTGCTCGTAGACCGCGGGCAGTTCTTTTTTTAGTTGGGAGATCGGATTGGGAGTACGGATGCCGGCAACGACGTCTTCGCCCTGGGCATTCAGCAAATACTCGCCATAGAGTTCTTTTTTTCCAGTGGACGGATCGCGGGTAAACGCGACGCCGGTACCACTCCCCGCGCCCATGTTACCGAAGACCATAGCCTGCACATTCACGGCGGTGCCCAGCGAATCCGGGATCCGGTTCACACGTCGATAGTCAATTGCTCGCCGGCCCATCCAGGAGTTGAACACAGCGGCAATCGCCACTCGCAACTGCTCGTAAGGATCCTCGGGAATTGCCTGCTGCTCGGTCAGAATGATCTGTTTCTCAGCGGTTATGATCTCACGAAGGTGATCGGCTTTAAGATCCGTATCGCGGCCACCGGTGGTTTGGGCCTTGAAGCGATCCAGCACGCGTTCAAACTTAGCGTGCGCGACACCCATTACGATTTCACCAAATAACGAAGCAAAGCGCCGGTAAGCATCGAGGGCGAAGCGAAGGTCTCCGGTTTGTGTTGCCAGTCCCTGCACGGTCTCTTCATTCAGACCCAGGTTAAGAACCGTATCCATCATTCCAGGCATTGAAAACGCAGCGCCTGATCTGACGGAAACAAGCAGAGGATTTTTCGAGTCGCCGAAACGTTTGCCAACCTTCTCCTCGATCTTCTTCAGACCGTCTTTGACCTGCTCCCACATTCCGTCGGGAAAGTTTTTGTCGTTTTCAAAAAAAGCATTGCATGCTTCAGTGGTGACTACGAGGCCGGGAGGCACTGGCAATCCCGCCCGTGTCATCTCACAAAGGCCGGCGCCTTTGCCGCCCAACAGCTCTTTGTTGTCTCCAGGGCCCTCTTCGAAAAGGTAGACCCACTTATTGGTTTTCTCTTCAGTTACTTCCGTTGCTTTTTCAGTCACAGTACTCATTCTTAGCGACTCTCTCTTTGCTGAATTATTTATCGAGAACAAGAATCGAAACACACATCTCTCACACGGAGCAGACCGGTGGTCGAAGAGCAGTGTATATATGCCGATGCAAATTATCTCACTTTTGCCAGTTTAGGGAAGCGCAAGGCGAAGTTTGGCTAACAACGAGCGAATAATCTCGCAACTTTACACTCAGGTTAAGGAAGGTGCACGCTGTCCCCGCCCAAGTTTGAATGCCAGTCACCAGCAAATCAATAACTCAAATCTTACTTGAGGTCATTTACTCTAGTGACGGGCATTCAAACTTGGGCGGGGTCAGGATCCACCTTCCTGACCTGAGAGGTTAACCAGATGAGAGATCGAATTTGATGGTGAGAGGCATTCAAGCTTGAGAGAGTAACAAATGACAAATGGAAAATCTTCCCTCCTGGTACTACAATCACGGACAAATCTCGAATCCAAAACCGAGGCAATCCAATGGGAAATATCACTAGTCTAACTGTGAACGGAAAGAAGCTGTCGTTAAATGTCGGACCTGAAGTTAGCCTGCTCAGCGCCTTACGTAACGACTTGGACTTAACGGGCACGAAGTATGGTTGCGGCGAAGCTCGGTGTGGAGCGTGCACGGTCCTGGTCGATGGTCAACCGACCCGTTCGTGTGTCACTCAAGTTGGCAAAGTTTCCGGCAAACAAATCACAACCATTGAAGGTCTGGAGAAAGACGGTCATTTGCATCCGCTACAGGAGGCGTTTCTCAAAGCCGACGCCATGCAGTGTGGCTACTGCACTTCGGGAATGATCATGTCCGGTGTCGGCTTGCTTAACAAAAACGCACGGCCTACGAGAGATGAGATCGTTCGTCATATGGACGGGAATGTCTGTCGTTGCGGTACCTACCAGCGAATCGTTGCGGCGATCGAAATGGCCTCCGGCAATCCAAAGGAGATCGCGAAATGAGAGATAAGCATTATGACGACGAGATTATCGAGGTCGATCGCTACGAGCTGTTTGCCGAACCCTCCTATCGTTTTGGATTCAACCGACGGCAATTCATCAAAGTTTTTAGCGGCGGCATCGCCCTGATCGTGCCGCTCACAAATTTGGTGGCGCAACCGCCCCAGCAACGGCAGGGCGAATCCGGACGAGGCGGATCCAACCGGCGCATTCCGAACGACATCGGAGCCTGGATTCATGTCGACGAAGATGGGGGCGTTACCGTTTACACGGGAAAGGTCGAAATGGGCCAGAACATCCGCACGTCGCTTAGCCAGGCGGTTGCCGAGGAGCTGAGCGTTCCGCTGGCGATGGTTCACCTCGTAATGGGCGACACAGATTTGACTCCGTTCGACATGGGCACATTCGGGAGCCGTACGACTCCAACAATGGCGCCGCAGTTGCGCAAAGCTGCCGCGGCCGCACGCACTGTGTTGATTGAACTAGCAGCGCAACAGTGGAACGTCGAACCGAGCTCGGTGCGCATAGTCAACGCCCGGTTTGTAAATCACGATACAACGAAGTCTTTAACTTTTGCGGACGTGGCTAAGGGCCAAAAACTCGTCAAGGCGATCCCTGAAGAGGTAACGACGACTCCCACAAAGCAGTGGACCATCGCAGGCACTGCGGCGCCAAAAGTTGGCGGTCGGGATTTTGTTACCGGCAAGCATTTGTATACGTCTGACCTCAAACGAGAAGGAATGCTGTTTGGCAAGTTAGTCCGGCCTCCTGGATTCAATTCCACCTTGCTTTCTTCTGATACGAAAGCTGCTGAGGCCATACCAGGTGTCACCGTAGTACATGATGGCGACTTCATTGGCGTCGCGGCGCCGGATCAACAGACCGCCTCACGCGCTGCAAACGTCATTGCCGTTCAATGGAAAGCCCCGGGTCAACCGGCAAATGCCGAGTTGTTTGATTACCTGCGAAAGCACCCTGCTGAAGGCGGCGGCGGTGGAGGTGGAGGTGGAAGTCCCGTCGGTTCAGTGGCTGATGGCTTGGCAACCGCGGATAAGAAGCTTGAACAGACTTACACGATTGAGTACATCGCGCACGCTCCGCTCGAACCACGCGCCGCAGTGGCCGAATGGAAAGACGACAAGCTAACGGTCTGGACCGGCACGCAGAGACCTTTCGGCGTGCGCACGGAACTCGCCGAAGCTTTTCGGATTCCAGAAGAGAAAGTGCGAGTCATCGTGCCCGATACAGGGTCGGGTTATGGTGGGAAGCACACGGGGGAATGCGCCATTGAAGCTGCCCGTCTGGCACGTGCCAGCGGAAAACCAGTGAAGCTCGTGTGGTCGCGCGAAGAAGAGTTCACCTGGGCTTACTTCCGCCCGGCTGGTGTCATCGACATCAAGAGCGGTGTCAAGAATGATGGGACGATCACGGCCTGGGAGTTTCACAACTACAATTCCGGAGCATCGGGTATTCAGATCAACTACGATGTTCCAAATCAAACCATTCAGTTTCATGCAAGCCAATCACCTTTACGACAGGGTTCGTATCGCGGACTCGCGGCCACAGCCAATCATTTTGCGCGCGAGACTCACATCGACGAAATGGCGCACAGCGTCGGCGTAGACCCGTTGGCGTTTCGTTTGCGGAATATGAAAGACGAGAGAATGCGCGCGGTACTCGAAGCAGCAACCAGGAAGTTTGCTTGGGATCCGAAGAGGTCCGTTCCCCCGGGCCGTGGGTCGGGTGTTTCCTGTGGCTACGAGAAAGGTGGTTATGTAGCCACATGCGCAGAGGTTGCAGTCGACAAACCCACAGGCAAGGTTCGGCTGGTGCGCGTGGTCGAAGCGTTTGAGTGCGGCGCGATAGTCAATCCGGTGCACTTGCACAACCAAGTTGAAGGAGCAATCGTAATGGCGATTGGTGGGGCGCTGTTTGAGGGCATTCAATTTGAGAACGGCAAGATTCTCAACGCGCGCTTCTCTCGCTATCGTGTACCGCGGTTCAGTGATATGCCTCCAATTGAAGTAGTGCTCATCGATCGCAAGGACCTGCCCTCGGCGGGGGCTGGTGAAACTCCAATTGTTGGGCTAGCGCCTGCCGTAGGAAATGCCATCTTCGAAGCGACCGGGACTCGACTAAGATCGTTGCCGCTGGTCCCAAAAGCGCTGGCTTGATTACCTGGGGAGGCACTGCCACTCGAACTGTAAAACGACAACTCAATTCCAGCAGCCTCTCAGGTTAGGAAGGCGGACCCTGTCCCCGCCTCAAGGTGGAAGGCCACTCAGCAGTCAAAAACATACCGAAATTAAGAGTTAGGAAGGATGAGTAATTGAATTTTTGCGACTGGCTTTCAAACTTGAGGCGGGGACGCGGTCCACCTTCCTAACCTGAGAGGTGGCTGGAGTTGAGTGGTAGTTACTGCTTGAGTGGCTTTGAACTTGAGGCAGGGATTAGCCTGACAACCATCTAAACTGGTCAGACAGATCCGCTCGCTGCTCGAATGGCCTAAAGCGAATCCTTCTCAACTAACTTCCCAAATGCATTTCTAATTGTTGCGACAATGCTTCCCGTCTCAATTGAATAGCGGCGGAAGTCGAAAGTGGTGACAGGCGCAACGCCTAGCCCCGAAGAAGTCAGAAAAATCTCATCGGCTTCAATGAGGTCCGGCATCTCATAAACTCCCTCGACCAGGGGTATATACTGTTTAGCCGCAAGCTCGATTACACACTCACGCGTAATACCCGCCAGGGCGCCAGTGCTCAGTGTCGGCGTATGAACAGTGCCGGCTTTTGCCCAAAAGATGTTTGCCATCGTCGCGGAAACAATTTCGCCTCGCTCATTCAACATCACAGCTTCGTCAAAATCGCGTGTTTGCGCCTCTTCCCAGGAAAGTACGTGCTCCAGATAGTTCAAACTACTTATCCCGGCTAGCGGCGAGAAAGTATTCAAACGATATGGAGAGACAGCCAGTGACAATCCATTCTGAGAAACTCGCTGAGTCTCGCCGGTTAGGATCAAAAGGTCGGTCTTTCGTGCCCCAGGCGTCTTCGCCTTCCAAATGTCCCGCCCGCTACTAGCAAGCAGAATAACGCGCGCGCGTCCGGCTTGAACCTGATTTACCGCAATCAGCCTCTGCAATGCGTCTCCAACATTCTTTTCAGTTAAGCCATCAAGATTTATTTCCAGCTTGCCGGCGTGCGCGGCCAGACGCCGCCAGTGTCGGGGCCAAAGAAAGGGTTTGTTGTGATGAATCGCCAGCGTAGTGAAGACGCCGCGACCATAGAGCATGGCTGATGAGACAGGCGCGACGCGGGCCTTCGTCGCTTCAACCATTGTCTTATTGAGGTAGATTACGGGATGCACAAAGGCTCCCAATGTCCGATATGCTTTTTTAGCTTGTCGTTCCTGGTCCAGAAGAGTCAACTGCGAACCTTAACGACAAGCTAAAGCATATCGGACATTCTTATTCCATGCCCGCGGCCATTGCTTCAGTCTGAAGCTTTCGGGAAAGGGAGTTGCGCCAGGTGTTTTCAAGCTCACCTACCTCTGTGGCAATAGCCTCTTCTCGGTTTGCATCTATTCGCAACTGTTTGCCACCCACCTGACCTATGACCACAAAGGGGCAGCCGGCGAGCTCGGCTATCTTCTCAATATCAGCCCGAGCAGATGCTTCAAAGCTGACAATAATTCGGGAGGGTGATTCGCTGAACAGCAACGTGGTTGTGGGAAGCGGGCCATTAAGATCAATCTCCGCTCCGACTCCGTCACGCGTCAAAGACGAGAAGCAACACTCAGCCAGAGCTACGGCCATACCACCATCAGAACAATCATGCGCCGACCGGAGCAACCCTGCCTCGGCTGCTTTCAGGCATGCCTGCTGGACCGCAAGCTCTCGCCCAAGGTCGAGACGCGGCACTTTTCCCTGGGCCGTAATCTGCGAGGTGGAAGTGCCCCGGATCGTTACTGCGTATTCGCTCAGCGACAGATCGTCTTCCGTGGTGCCGAGTAAAGCGACCAAGTCCCCTTCCTTTTTGAAACCCTGCTGAACGGAACGTCGCACGTCTTCGAGGAGTCCGATCATTCCGATAACCGGCGTAGGCAGAATGCCACGGCCTTCGGTTTCGTTATAGAAGGAGACATTTCCCGATACCACAGGTGTGTTGAAGACTTTGCAGGCCTCCGCCATTCCATCAATGACTTCCGAGAACGACCACATCACTTCCGGGCGTTCGGGCGAAGCGAAGTTTAGACAGTTTGTAATGGCGATAGGTCGCGCTCCCACACACACAACATTCCGTGCAGCCTCAGCCACAATGAGCTTCGCACCCTCGCGGGGATTGGCTGCGCAGTAGCGTCCATTTCCATCGAGCGTCATCGCTAACGCCCGCCGAGTTTCTTTTATCCTCACAACAGCCGCATCAGCCCCGGGAAGTATGGCGGTGTTGGTGCGGACCATGTGATCGTACTGGCGATAGACCCATTGCTTGGAAGCGAGATTGGGAGAAGCAAGGAGTTTTTTTAGCGAATCACAATGGTTTAGACCCTGGTCCTTTGTGCTTTGTTCTTTGTTCTCTAAGTTATCGCCCCCGGAGGATTGGAGAGGAGTTGCTTCGTCCTTCATCTCTCCGCCTTCATCCTTGCTCTTCATCGGGCGCCGATAGACTGGTGCTTCATCGGTCAATGCCGAAACGGGAATGTCGGCAACGGTCTCGCCATTGTGAATGACCTGCATTCGACCGCTGTCACGAACACGACCGATGACTACTGCGTCGAGGTCCCACTTGCGAAAAATATCCATTACCTCGCGCTCGCGACCAGCGTGGGCCACGAGCAACATCCGCTCCTGTGATTCCGAAAGCAGCATCTCGTAGGCCGTCATTCCTTCTTCTCTTTGCGGAACCAGAGACAGATCCAGCTCGATGCCGGTCGCCGCGCGCGCAGCCATTTCACAGGACGAGGAGGTCAAACCAGCGGCACCCATGTCCTGGATTCCGGCGACAGCGCCGCTGCGCATTGCTTCGAGGCACGCTTCCAGCAACAGTTTCTCGAGAAATGGATCGCCAACCTGAACAGTAGGTCGTTTTCCGAGGGCCTCTTCGTCGAATTCCGCAGAGGCCATCGTCGCGCCGTGAATGCCGTCTCGACCCGTCTTGGCGCCAACGTACAAAACCGGATTGCCGATGCCCGCGGCTTTGCCGAAAAAGATTTGGTCGTGTCGCACCAAACCAAGGGCAAACGCGTTAACCAGCGGATTGAACGCATAGGCGTCGTCGAATGCGACCTCGCCACCAACGGTGGCCACGCCGAATGCGTTGCCGTAGTGGGCTATGCCGGCGACCACTCCTGCCAGCAAGGATCGATTACGCCGGCCGTGTTGCGGATGGTCGAGTGAGCCGAATCGCAAGCTATTCATTGAGGCAACCGGGCGCGCTCCCATCGTGAAGATATCGCGCAAGATGCCGCCAACGCCGGTCGCTGCACCCTGAAAGGGTTCGATGAACGACGGATGGTTGTGCGATTCAATTTTGAAAGCAGCGCACCAGCCGTCTCCGAGATCAATGACGCCGGCATTTTCCCCGGGCGGCACAATGACTCGTTCACCAGTCGTGGGCAAACGCTTCAAATGGACACGCGAAGATTTGTATGAGCAGTGCTCCGACCACATGACCGAAAAGATCCCGAGTTCAACAAAGCTCGGTTCGCGGCCTAATAGCTCTTTTATTCGTTGAAATTCTTCCTGCGTGAGGTTATGAGCGGAAACTACTTCGGGAGTGATCTGTTCCATAAAAGTAGGCAGTAAGCCGCAATGCAGAAAGTAGCCTAAGCCGGTCGCGCTGATGTCTACTGTGTGCTGCCTACTAATTTTTCAATCGCTGCGCGCAACTCGTTCGCGTTTAGACGTCCGAAATGTTTGTAGACAACTTCGCCCTTGCCGTTATAAAGAAAAGTCGCCGGCAAGTCGCCCTGCCACTTGGGATCAACTGCAGTAATAGCTGGTTCCGGATCTGGAACGTTCAGCAGGTATGCGGGCATCGTCGCATTCATCTGCTGAAGAAACTTAGGTACTTCAGTCTTAATATCTTTTAGATCGTCGAGCGAGATGGCGGCGAAGTCTAAACGTGCGTGCCCGTATTGCTGGTCAATTTTTACAAGATCAGGAAATTCATCGCGACAGGGATCACACCAGGTGGCCCAGAAGTTCACCAGGAGTGGTCGCTGTGATTCTCGTTTGAGCAACGCCTTGAGCGCGTCTGTATCGATCTGGGTAACAGCGGGCAAGGACGCTCTCACAGCAGACGAAGGCTTCGCGGCGCGGCGCTTTTGTGTTTGAGCCGGCGCCGCGAAGCTCGTAAGCAAGAGGCCCAAGGCAATTGGGACCAGAAACAGTGCTCGAAGCAAACGCATCACTTAAGCGCGTTTGATGCTGCACCCGAAAGCGGTTGCAGTGGTCTTCCCTATCGGCTTCGAAGCCAACGCTGCATCCAAGGCTTCGCGCAATTCACTGGCATTGACTCCTGCCGGATCTTTGCTGTTGTCGATGCGACCGTGATAAAGGAGTTTGTTATTTGCATCCAGGAAATAAGCTTCGGGAGTCCTGGTTGCGCCTAATCGATCCGCAATCTTATTGCCTGGATCTTTCAGGATTGGAAACGTCAAATGCTTCTGGGTTGCATGCGCCTTAACGACGGCAGCATCCTCGGTGCTATTCGCGTTAATACCAATTACGTTGATGCCACGAGGTTTAAAATCCTGCGCAAGTTTTTCCATGCGTTCGTTATAAGCATTGGAGACAGGACACTGGACGGCGATAAAAATCAGCACGGTGCCATTCTTTCCCTTTAGCGAGTTGAGCGCGTGGTCTTTTCCATCTACGTCGGGCAGCATGAAATCCTCGATGGCCGTGCCAATGGCTGGAGGAGCAGGTATCTCACCGTTCGTGGCTCGTCCGCTTCCAGCAATCACAGAACCGGCAATGATGAATACAGCGGCCAGCAAAATCGCCCCGATATTTTGCTTTTTCATAACTAAATCTCCTTTTCAGAACATGTAGGAAGTGGAAGGCAAAGATTAGCAGTCCCTGCGGAGACGTGGCAAGCGAGTGGAGACTTAGAGGACAGTAGATCAGGTTTGCTTTCTAGTCTCATTCACACCCGCGTTTAAGAGACTCTGTGAAAACGCAGACAGATACCACGGACTTGTGTCGTGGACTCTCAGGCTGGTTGCTATCAGGAAGCATAGAATCTTCCTAGATGCCATGGCGCAAGGCCATGGCATCATGATTCTGTTCCAACTCTCTTCGTAGCGACAAACGTGAACCTCCACGGCGCAAGGCCATGGCATCTGCGTACCCCAGGAAAAGGCCGTTCACTCGGGAACCTCTTTCAGAGTTGAAGAAACTCGAATCCGGGTTGCGGCAACTTGGGCGAGATTGAGTCAACACCCTTCCGTGTAATTGACAGCTTGTGGCAACATCCACCATCTTTGTCTTCTATGGCCAATCCCGGCTCAACAGCGGATCAGAGCACTTCGATTGATACGCAAGAACGTGAACCGCAACTTTGCCACGTTTGTGGTCGCGCTCACGAAGCAATCGTTCCGTTAGGTGACCTTCAACCAGGCGAAAAAAGAATCGCGCCTGCCAAAGTTACGACTATCGAGTCGCTCGCTCGAGTTTGTCCTCATTGCATAGAACTTCTAACTCGCGCAGGTGAGAAGCTCGATCCCCATTTGGCAACGCTGATAAAAACTGAGCACGCATTACCCACGCCTCTCAGAATGGATGCGGATGAACGTTTCGCCGGTCGTGGTGTAACCATCGCCTTCCTCGACTCAGGGTTCTATGCGCACGCGGACCTAACTGAGCCAGTCAATCGCATCGTCGCCTATCACAGCATTTTTCCCGATACAGACGACCCGACGTTTCTGCAAAATCCAGACGTAGCGAGCTGGCACGGAATGATGACTTCCGTTGTCGCAGCCGGAAATGGACACCTTTCTGATGGCCTCTATCGAGGTATTGCCCCGGAAGCAAAACTTGTGCTGGTAAAGATCGGCAAAAGTGGGCGTATTCCGGAGGCAGATATCGAGAGTGGTCTGCGGTGGGTTTTGGCAAACAAAGACAGGTTTCAGATTCGCATCGTCAACATTTCGGCGGGCGGAGACTTCGAGCAATCCTATTTGCAGAATTCGCTTTCTCAGCTGGTTGAAGAGGCCGTAAGCAAAGGCCTGATTGTAGTCTGCGCAGTAGGCAATGCCGGTCTTGCTCCGGGACATCCCGTATTGCCGCCCGCCAGTGCTCCTGCAGCGATTGCCGTCGGGGGCCTTGACGATCAGAATTCGCTCGATCGTGCGCGCCGCGGCATGTATCGTTCATCATATGGACCAACCATTGATGGCCTACAGAAACCGGACGTGATTGCGCCCGGTATCTGGGTGGCGGCGCCAATTCTGCCCCACACACCTACCGCCGATGAAGCTCACCTGTATGCAGAGCTTGACTCCGCCCCAAATGAAGAGCTGGGCAACATCATTACCGCGCACACTGGCATAGATAAGGATCTCGATGAGGCTCGCGACTTACCCGTTCCGCTGTTGCGACAGTTGATTACGATTAAGTTGCAAGAAGGCAATGTCATCAACCAGTACTACAAGTTTGTCGATGGCACTTCCTTCGCTTCACCGATCGTGGCTTCAATCGTTGCGTGTATGCTCGAAGCAAACTCGAACCTGACGCCGCAACAAGTGAAGCGAATTTTGATTGACAGCGCGGAACGCGTCGAGGGCGTGGAGGTCGAGCGACAGGGTTGGGGGGTTGTGGTGCCGAGACGAGCTGTTTCGCTGGCGTTGGGGTTGAAGAATTGAGGGACTGCGCAGCTCCAAGTCGTTTTGCAATCATTTTTCATTTATGATTTGACATTTTTCATTTGGTCATTTTCTGAAGCCAGCAACTTAGTGAAACACCAGTCCTGTCTTTGCATCGAGCGTTGGGAAGAATTCTGAGGATTCCGAAAGGCCGCGCTAGCCACGAATGACAAAATGAAAAATGTCAAATGATAAATGAAAAATGATTCGGACGCGCTTGCTACCAAACACTGACCTCTCTGGCGACTGAACTGGCTGGACAGTCCCAACAGGCATATGCAACAATCAGGCTTAATCCAACACGAAACCCGAAGGATTTGAGAGGAGAGTTTTTGAGTTCCTATGTCTGAAAATGAAATCGCCGCGGACGGTAATGAGACTCCTGTATCCGAACCGTCGACCGAGCCGGCCGCTGAAGCAAGCGCAGAAGAAATTACTTATCACGCTGTGGAGAAGGACGGGGTAGTTACGGCTATCTGGGAAATGCAGGGACGTAAGCACCTGCGCACGATCGATCCTCGCTCACGTCAGGGGCAGGACATTCTTCGCCTCTACACCACCGAACATCACGACGAAATTGCTGGTGAGGCCACGGCTTCCTGAGCACCCGGTTTCGGCCTTGGGACTTAGGTCTTTGGCCTTGATAATGTGAATTCAAAGTCACTATTCTGCAAGACCAAAAACCTAAGACCCTCTTACGTAACCAAATTCCGCGCCTCACCCCTGACGAAGGCTTCCAAACTATCAACTAGCTGATCGCCCAATATCTGCATTGCCTGACGACTGGCCCAGGCGATATGTGGCGTCACAATAAGATTCGGCAGACTCGCTTCCAACAGAATGTTTCCGTCTCGCGGCGGTTCTGTGCTTAAGACATCGATTCCCGCGCCGCCCAACAGTCCTCGAGTCAAAGCCCTTAGCAGTGCTGCCGCGTCGACCAACCCACCACGCGCAGTGTTGATAAGGATTGCGTCCGGTTTCATTTGCTGAATCTCCGCAGCGCCGATTAGGTTTCTGGTCTCATCTGTCAACGGACAATGCAGAGAAAGTACGTCGCTCAATCGAAGCACATCCGGAAATGAGCGGCGACCTTCACGGACCTCAGCCGCATCTTTGTGTTCGGCTACCAGCACGTTCATTCCGATAGATTGCGCGAGCTGCGCCATTGACTGACCCAGCGTGCCATAACCCACAACACCCAGCGTGGTCCCCTGCAAATCGCTAATCGGATGATCAATCAAGCAGTACTGCTTCGCTGATTGCCAACGCCCCGACTCCACATCTCCGCGATAAGCAATCAAGTTTCGACGCAAGCACAGCATTAGCATCAGGACATGTTCGGGGAGCGAACTGGCCGCATAGCCGCGCACATTGCAGACCCCAATTCCACGCGAGCGACAAAAAGCGAGGTCAATATTGTCGACTCCCGTTGCGGCAACCGCAATGAGTTTAAGCTTTGGCAGTTGCGCCACGACGTCCTCGCGCATAGGCAATTTGTTACAGATAGCGATGGTCGCGTCACGTAGGCGTGGGACAATTTCCTCAGGCGCCGTTTCACCGTACTCGACCCACTCGTGATCGAAGGCAGGTCGGCGGAAATCTATCGTGAACGTATTGCGCTCCAGAAAAACTATCGATTCGATTCTTCGGTTGGTTGACATGATATTTGGTAACAATTTCCCGATCGTTCTGTACAACAGAATGGATGAATCCAGGAAGTTGAACAAGAAATTAGTTCAACCTCATGTCCGATATGCATTTAGCTTGTCGATGCTTATCGAAGGAGACTCCATCGGTAAAAAACGACAAGCTAAAGCATATCGGATATAGGGAACTTTCTTTCCGCTGACCTACGGTAGTACTATCCGTCACAGCTTCTCAGGAACCCTCGAGGATTTAGTTTGATTCAGTCGGAGTAAACTTGAAAATACGAAAAGCACAACCCGAAGAAGCGACGACCTTGACTCGTATCGCGTTGGATGCTAAGCGGCATTGGGGTTATCCCGAGCACTGGATCAACCATTGGGAATCGGACCTCACCATCTCTCCAGAATTCATTGCTAATAATCAGGTCTACGTGGCTGAACAAGCCGGAGATATTCAAGGCTTCTACGCCTTATGTATCAACCACGCAAAAGCTGAACTCGAGCATATGTGGGTGGCGCCGGCACATATCGGCACGGGCATCGGTAAAGAACTTTTTCTCGATGCAATGGAAAAGGCTGCGACTCTAAATGTACGCGAGATTGAGATCGCCTCGGATCCCAACGCTGAGGGTTTCTACGAAAGAATGGGCGCCAGGAAAATTGGAGAGGTCGACTCCGAGATTGATGGCCAGCTACGAAAATTGCCTCGGATGAGAATTGAACCTTCCTAGAATTGCCGATTCTGAATGTCCGATATGCTTTAGCTTGTCGTAAGTCAACAGAAGAAGCTACTTAGACCGCAAACGACAAGCTAATAAAGCATATCGGACATATGCCGCTAGTCAAACCGATCTCGGTATTCGGTCGAGTTAATAAAAGCCTTGACCATCTCCGCTCTTCTAAAGTCGCCGCCAAACTGGTTAAGTTTCCCAAGCCAGAAATCATATCCTGAAAAAT
>Ga0070708_100000627_pt1 | contig 26774 bp, 26 predicted proteins | sample KBSK5503metaG_FD_65469 | JGI IMG/M metagenome (GOLD analysis project Ga0070708, IMG submission 65469) | Corn, switchgrass and miscanthus rhizosphere microbial communities from Kellogg Biological Station, Michigan, USA - KBS K5-50-3 metaG | ecosystem: Host-associated > Plants > Roots >... | reverse complement strand
GAATAACGGGCCGCCCGGCTGGCAGGTCCTACAGCGCGGCATGGGTGCTTTTCTCGCCTTCGCGGCCGGCTGGTGTGCCCGCGAGGCGGCGGACTTGTGATCAATCGAGAGACGTGATCGTAGACGTTGACGTGATCGTGGACGGCGACGGCGACGGCGACCTGGCCGTGAACGAAGTCCCTACGGCTCCTGCGGCGCATTCCCCGGCACGTCCGCCTCGATGAACACGCGCAAGAGGTCCCGATCCAGCTCGCCCTTCTTCGCCTCGTCGAGCAGGATGTCGTACGCCTTCTCTTTCGGCACCGCCCGCTTGTAGGGCCGGTCGCTCGCCGTCAGCGCGTCGTAGATGTCGCTGATGGTCATCATGCGCGTCGGCAGCGCGATCTCCGACTCCTTCAGCGACCGCGGATACCCCTTCCCGGTGAGCTTCTCGTGGTGTCCGTAGGCAATGTCCGGAACGCGCTTGAGCGTGCGCGTCCAGGGGATCTGCGTGAGGAACCGGTAGGTATGGGTGACGTGCGACTCGATCTCCCGCCGCTCGTCCTCGGTGAGCGAGCCCTTGCGGATGGAGAGCTTGATCACCTCGTTCTGGGCGAGGAAGGGACGCTTCTCGCCCGAGAACGGCCCGGTGTAGGAGGCCTTGGCGATGTCGTGCAGCTTGTCGAACGTGCCCTCGGGAAGGACGGTCGGGCGGTTGCAGGAGACCACGAACTCGAACATCGAGGACAGCTCGCGCTTCCGCTCGGCGAGGCTGGCGTCGATCTCGGCGAGGCGCTGCTTCGACTCGTCGCCCGAGGCGCGGAGCAGGGCCTGGAGCTTCTGGCGCTCCGCCCGCAGCTCTTCCTGCACGTAGACCAGCTCGAAGCGGCCGCGCAGGTTCTCCAGCTCCAGCGGCTCCAGCTTGTTCGCCTTCACCAGCACGTTCTCGCGCACTCCGACCTTGCCGAAATCGTGCAGCATGGCGGCGTAGCGCAGCTCCTGCCGTTCCTGCGAATTGAGCGAGGCGCCCTTCCAGCGCCCCGCCGCCGCCCCCGCGCGCGGGAGCATGTCGCCCAAGCCGACGGACAGCCGGGCCACGCGCCCGGAGTGGCCGGCGGTGGTCGGGTCCCGCGCCTCGATGGCGACGACGCTGGCGCGCACGAAACCTTCGAAGAGCTGCTCGATCTCGTGGTGCAGCAGGGCGTTGTTGACCGCGGCCGCGGCCTGCCCGCCCAGCGCCGAGAGCAGCTCCTCGTCCTCGGCGGTGAACGCCTTTCCGTCGTGCTTGTTCAGCGCCTGCAACACGCCCACCACCTCGCCCTCCAGCGAGCGCATGGGCACGCAGAGGATGGTCCGCGTCTTGTAGCCGGTCTGGCGGTCGACGTTCTGGTTGAAGCGCGGATCCTTGTACGCGTCGGGGATGTTGATCGCGGCGTTGGTGGTGGCGACCGCGCCGGCGATCCCGCGGTCCATCGGAATGCGGATCTCCTTCATCCCGCCCAGGCCCTGGGCCACCTTCGTCCAGAGCTCGCCACGCTCGCGATCGACGAGGAACAGCGAGCAGCGGTCGGCTTCGACGACGCGAGCGGCGGAATCGACGATCAGCGACAGCAGGCGATCGAGGTCGCGCTCCGCGACGAGGGCTTTGGCGACTTCGAGGATTCCGCCGAGCTTCTCGACGCGTTGCTGGAGCCGGTTCACGCGCGGAGCATAGCATCCGCTCTGTTGGCGGGGTATGTGGTCGGCGTCACGGAATTGTGAGCAAGCGGCGCGCTTCGTCCCACCTCTCCGGCTCGACGTAGAGGCGCGCCAGCGTCAACGCCTCCGCGTAGCGTTCGTAGAGCGGCGTGTACTCGCCGATGGGAACTTCTCCTCGCGGCGACTTCACCCAGAGCGTCGCCTCCTTGCCGTAGTGCGAGAGGACGCCGCGGCTGACGGTGACGAACGCGTCCACGCCCGCTCCCTCGAGCTGCTCTTGCATTCCGCGCAGCGCCTGCGCCCCTTCGCCCGGCGCGTTCTCCATCAGCACGCGATAGCCCTGGCGGCGCACGATGCGGCGGGCCCAAGGGTTGGCCGAGGCGCGCAGCGCGGCGAGGAGCGCGACGTCGTCGTGCAGGACGTACTCGTCGACGTCGGCCGGAAGCACGTACTCGCCGCTCTCGCACCAGCGCTGCAGCAGGACCTCGTACCCGACGGAGGTGGAGTGGAAGTACACGGAGAGGAACATGTGGTACCGCGAGAGGAGGAAATCCTCGAAGGCGAAGACGGCGCGGTGCTGCAGCCCGAGGTAGACGCGGTGCTCGCGCTGCACGGCGGCGAGGTTTTGCACGATCCAGTCCGCGTCGAACTTGCCGTAGTTGACTCCGGTGAAGAAGGAGTCGCGCTGCAAGTAGTCCATGCGGTCGGCGTCCAGCTCGCCGGAGACGACCTGGCGCAGCACCGGCAAGAGGTCGCGCCCGCGGCTCGCGTACGGGTACGTTCCCGGCGGGGGCCGGCCGCAGATCAGCCCCGCGATGTGCTCCGGCTCGATCCCGCGCGCGGCGAACGAGGCGCGGACCGCGGCGGCCAGGCCGGAATCGAGCACCAGCTTGAGCGTGTAGTCCTCGTGGCCCGCGCGGCGGTCGCCCGGCTCGCGCGCCCAGTCGGACACGTGAAGGTCCGCGACCTGGGGCATGATCGCCTCCGTCGCGTGGGAGAGCGGCGCGTGTCCCAGATCGTGGAACAACACCGCCAGCCGCAGCGTCTGGCGGAAACGAGCCCGGTCGTCCAGCTCCAGATCGAGCTCCGGCGCGATCGCGTCGAACACCTTCGTCGCCATCGCCATGGCTCCCAGGCCGTGCGCATACCGGGTGTGCGTGGCCCCGGGGAATGCCAGGTCGGCGAAGCCCAGCTGCTTGACGTTGCGCAGCCGCTGGTACTGCGGGCTGTCGACCAGCGCGCGCTCCTCGGGCGTGAGCTCGATGGCGCCGTGGATGGGGTCGCGGATGTGCATTCAGAACGGCGTTCCCCACGCCACCGCCAGGGGAGAGTTCTTCGGATCGCCCACGAACGAGACGGCTTCCAGGAGGAGATCGTACCAGAAGTGGATCGCGACCGAGGGCGCCAGGCTGTAACCGCTCCCGCGGTAGGCGAGGCCCAGGTAGCTCCCCAGGAGGGTGATGAAGGGGACCCCGACGGCCACGTACGTCAGCCGCTGGTTGCGGTCGAGGAAGGCGATGTTGGAGGCGTGCACCAGGCCGAAGCCGAGCGAAGCGTAGAGCCAGCCGGGCGTCTCGCCGTAAGAGCGCGCGAGGCTCGACTGCAGGACGCCGCGAAACGCCATCTCCTCGGCGAGCGCCACGTGCTCGAACAGCCCCACGCCGATGGCGCCCGCGAGCGGATACCCGACGGCGCTGTTCACCTCGCGCCCGAAGATCACCGGCCGCTTTCCGGAATTGCCCGTCTCGATGCCGTCGGTGAGGGCCGTGACGGCGAGCCCCGCCGCGAGCGACCCGACGATGCCCGCCCAGACCGCCGGCCGCGAGAGCACCTCGCCCGAGAACGGGGCTTGCGCCAGCTCCGTGAGGCTTTCTCGAGGAACGTACAGCAGGCGCTGGGCCCGCTGGTTCTCCAGCGCGGCGTCCATCACCGACATCGTCCAGAGATCGCCCAGGGCGAGGAAGGGCACGCCCGCGGCGGAAGTGCCGATCCCGTGGACCGCCGCGCCCGTCACCCCCGCGCCCAATTCCGCCACCGAGAGCGCGGTGAGGACCGCGCCTTCCCCCGTGCGTCCCCGGCAAGTCTGGAGCAGGCCCGGCAGCAGCAGGATCGCCCGGGCATGGCAGGATGCGGCCCGCTCGGCCGATTCGATCTCCCGTTCGCTGGAGGGCGCATCCGGCGTCAGCCTCGCCTGATGCATCACCGGCGCGCAGGCGCACGCGAGCGCCGCGCAGGCCGCTCTCAGGCTCCCGCCTCGATCCGCGCTTCCTCGTCCGGCAGGCCCTGGTACCGGTCGCGCGGATAGGTGCGGAAGACGAAATCCCACAGCGGGGTGGTGATTCCGTAGCGGCGATCCGGCGTCTGGAAGTGGTGGACGAGATGGTACTTGCGCAGCCACTTGCCCGCCGCGGTGGTGGGGGCGGCGTGGTGCAGATAGTAGTGCGTCAGGTCGTACCAGACGTAGCCCGCGACCATCCCCGCGAACCAGGCGTGCTCGACGTTCCCCATCCAGCGGAACGCGAACCAGACGGCGACGGCGATCAGGGCCGTCACCGTGGGCGGCATGACCAGCCGATCACGGTCCCACGGATAGTCGTGGTGGATGCCGTGGATGAGGAACGCGGTGTCGCGCTGCAGCTCGGAGCCCGGCCACGGCTCGAAGTGGAAGACGAACCGGTGCAGCAGGTACTCCAGGAGCGTCCAGGAGAAGACGCCCAGCGCCGCCAAGCCCGCGATGGCCGCCGCGTCTTGAGTGGCGGAGGCGCGGACGAGCATGTAGATCGTGAACGGTCCCCAGATGGCGACCACGTGCCAGGGGCGGACCCGCGAGAGATACTTCTCCACCCAGGGCACGGTGAACATCTGCGGGCTGCCGTGTCGCGGGCGGTCGAGTTTCGGGTGCGGCGCGAGGTAGAACATCGCGCCCGGTGTAAGGGATCCGGCAGGTTCGTGCAAGGGAGAGCGGATTGACGAGCGTCAGGCCGGCAGCGTCCGTGGTCCTCGTCCGCGAGGGCGGCAGCGTGCTCTGGGTGCGCCGCGGCGACCAGCTCAAGTTCGCCGGCGGCTTCTACGCCTTTCCCGGCGGCGCGGTCGACCTTCAAGACGCCGCCGTTCCCACCGACGGCGGCGAAGCGCTCGGCGCCGCGGAGGCGCCGTGTGTCGTGGCAGCCGCGCGCGAGCTCTTCGAGGAGACGGGAGTGCTGGCGGTGCCGGGCGCGCGGAAGGTCCCCGCCGCCGAGCGGAAGGCGGTGCGGGAGGCGCTGCTGCGGCGGCCCGCGCCGGGCGAGAAAGCAGCCTCGTTCGGCGATTTCCTCGCCAGGCACGGCTTGCGCATCGACGCCCGCTGGTTCTCGCCAGCCGGACGGTGGGTGACGCCGTCCGCCCTGCCCATCCGCTTCGACGCGCGATTCTATCTCGTCGATCTGCCCCCCGGCGAGGTCGCCGAGATCTGGCCCGGCGAGCTGGCCGACGGCGAGTGGATCCAGCCGGAAAAGGCCCTGCAGCGGTGGGAAGCGGGGACGGCGCTCCTGCACCCGCCCGCCTGGCACACCCTCAAGTCGCTGGCGTGGGCGAACGGACGCCCGCGCGACGCGCTTCCACTGCTGTCGCATCCGGAAAAGGCGCCCTGGAAGCTGCCGATCCGCGAGCACGTGGTGGAACGGATCGAGTTCCAGCGCGGATTGATCATGGTCCCGCTGCGCACGCCGACGCTGCCGCCCGCGACGCACACCAACTGCCTCCTGGTCGGCGACGACGAGCTCTGGGTCGTCGATCCCGGATCGCCCTGGCCGGAGGAACAGGCCATCCTCCGCCAGACGCTCGACAAGCTCGCGGAGGAGGGGCGCAAGGCGGTGGGGGTGCTGCTCACCCACCACCATCACGATCATACCGGCGGGGCCCGGGTGCTGGGACTTCCTATCGCGGCGACGCGAAAGACCGCTTCGCAGCTGGATTTCCCCGTCGATCGCACCATCGAGGACGGTGAGCGCTTCGACGTCGGGCCGCGCGGTTGGCGCGCGCTCCATTTGCCAGGACATACGCGCGGGCATCTCTGCCTGATCGAGGAAGGCACCGGCGCGGTCGTGGCCGGCGATCTGGTAGCCGGCGTGGGGACGGTGATCATCGACCCGCCCGAGGGAGACATGACGGAGTATCTGTCCTCGCTGGACCGCCTCCTGACGCAAGGTCCGGGATGCATCTATCCCGCGCATGGCCCGGTGGTCCCGGGCGGCGCCGCCAGGCTGCAGGAGTACAGGGCGCATCGGCTGGAGCGGGAGCAGCGGGTGCTGACGTCGCTGCGGCAGGCGAAGGGTCCGGCGACGCCGGCGGAGCTGGTCCCGGGAGCGTACCCGGACGTGAAGGCGGAGCTGTACCCGCTGGCGGAGCGCAGCTTGATCGCGCACCTGTACAAGCTCGTGCGCGAAGGCCGTGCGACCGAGCGCGACGGGCGGTTCGTCGCGGCTCCCTCGTAGGTCCGGTCAGAGCCCGGGCAGCCGGAGCTGGTGGTGCTGCTCGCGCACCGCCACCGCCTCCATCCCCAGCGCGCGCAGCGCAGCTGCCAGGTCTTCGGCATGGCCGTCGAGAGTGAGGACGCGGCGGGCGGAGGAGGCGCGCGCGTACGCGACGAGGTCGTCGAATCCGGCGTGGTCGGCGAGCGGCAGCGCCTCGTCCACGCCCGCGATTCCGTCGACCGCGCGCCCGGAGAGCACGCAGACCCGGTGCTCCCCGAGCTTGAGCCGCGCCAGCTTCACCGTCGGTGGAACCACCACCACCTCGCCTTCCTCTTCGAGACGGGCGAACCCCGCCAGCGGAACGCCCTGCGCGGCATACACCTCGCAAGCGCGGAAGGCCGTCGCATGCAGCCGCACGGTCCGCCGGGGCGCGAGAAAATGGACCACCTCCTGGGCCTCGCCCAGCGCCGCGGCCACCACCACCGGCGTCTTTCCCTCCCGCAGCGAGCGCTCCACGAAGTCCCGCAGGCGCTCCAGCATCTGCTGGCGCGGCGGAAAGACGAACCGCGGGTGGCCGTACAGGGCGCGGATGGCGAGCGTGTCGCAAGTGAGCTGCTCGAGCGGCTCCGCGGTCAGCGAGGCGCGAGCGCCGGTTCCACCGATGTCCCCGGCGTACACCAGATCGAGGCCGTCGGCCTCGCAGCGGACCTGCGCGCTCCCCAGGACATGACCCGCTGGCTGCAGCGTCAGCTGCAGGGATCCCAGCGCGAAGGTTTGCCCGTACGCGGCGGGGAGTGCCGCGGTGCGGCGAAGAGCGCGCGGCTGCGCCGCCTCGAGGAGCTTCACGGTCGGGGCAGTGGCGACCATGCGCTCCGGCAGGACCGGGGGAGCGCCTCGTGCATGGGCGAGGATCCCGAGAGGCGGGCGGCCCCGGTGTTCCAGATAGAGCGCATGCCCCCGCACGCGGAGCCCGTGAGGGGCGCGCTCCACCTCCGGCGGCTCGGTGTGTCCCCTCACCCACAAGCATGTAGCAGCGGAACGCGCGACCGCAAAGCCTGTTTCATCCAGGAGCGCGCGCCCGCGACCGCAAGGCCGCTCCGGCCTCGCCGACCACGACCCCGAGCACGATCATCGCGCCTCCGGCGAGCTCGCGGCGCGTCAGGCGCTCGCCGATGAGCAGCGCCGCCCAGAGCGCGGCAAACACCGGTTCCAGCGAGGAGATGAGGGCCACCCGGACCGGCGGAAGGACCTTTTGCGCCCAGGTCTGGACCCCGAATGCGAGGAGGGTGGCGAAGAGCGCCAGGTACAGGAGCGCCAACCAGAGCCGGGGCGTGCCGGAGAAATGCTGCACCTCGACCAAGGGTCCCGCGGCCGCGGCGACCGCCGCGATGGTGGCGAGCTGCAGGAGCAGCAGCGGAAGCACCGGGTACCGGGGAGCGATCCGGCCGAGAGCGACGATCTGGCCGGCGAACACGATGGCGCAGAGCAACGTGAGGGTGTCGCCCATCGCCGTTGCTCGCGAGACCCCGGTCCAGGGCGCGGAGAGCACGGTGATCCCGACGAACGCGAGCAGGACGCCGATCAGCGCCGGCGCGGCGGGACGTTTGCGATCGATCGCGTACTCGATCAGGGGGACGAAGACGACCAGCGTCCCGGTGAGGAAGCCGCTGCGCGACGCGGTCGTCCGCTGCAGCCCTTCCGTCTGGAGCAGAAACCCGATCCCCAGCAGGGCCCCGGCAAAGACGCCGTCCCGCAGCAACGGGCCCCGGATGCTCCGGAGCTGCGCCCGGCCGCCGGCGGTCACGGCCATCCAGGCGGCCAGCAGCGCTGTCGCCAACGTCATCCGGACCGAGACCAGCGCGAGGGGCGTGGCAGCCGCGCCGCCCATCAGGGAACGGAGGATGGCGAAGCTGCTCCCCCAGACCGCCATGATCAGGGTGAGGGCGAGATCAGCCAACGAAGAAGAACCCCAGGCCGAGCACGGCGTACACGGCCAACAGGAACGCGCCCTCCAGCCAGTTCGTCTCTCCGTCGAGCGCGATCATCGCCAGGGCGATGACCGAGACTCCAAGAGAGACCACCTCGAGACGGCTGAACGCGAGATTCATCGGCGCCCCGAGGAGGATTCCCACGAAGACGAGCACCGGCGCCACCAGCAACGCGATCTGCTTCGACGACTCCCAGGCGATCCCCAGCGCCACGTCCATGTCGCCCCGGTGGGCGAAGAGCAGCGCCGTCGAGTGCTCGGCCGCGTTGCCCACGATGGCCACGATCACCACGCCCACGAACATCTCCGGCAAGTGCAAGCTCGCCACCGTGCCGCTCAGCGAGTCGACCACGAGCTCGCTGGCGGCGGCCGTGACCGCGGCGGCCAGGAGCAGCCGGCCGAGCTCGAAGCCGACGGAGCGGTGCCGCGCCGGCGCGGCGGCCTTGGCGGGAAGAGGCGATTCGCCGTCGACCGCGCCCATGTGCTCGCGATGGGTCCGCAGCCCGAACCAGAGCGAGAGGCCGTACATGACGATGAGGACCGTTGCGATCTCCTCCGAGAGCAGCGCCGGGTCGTACCGCGGATTGCGGCCCAGCGAGAGCAAGGTCGGGACCACCATCGCGACCACGGCGAGGAACAGGGTGGACACGCTGGAAGAGGCGGCCAGGCGGTTGAACCGGAGCTGGCTGAAGCGGATGCCGCCGACGACGATGCTGCCGCCGGCGATCAGGAGCAGGTTGGCGAGGATCGATCCGGTGATGCTGCCTTTGACCAGCTCGACGTGGCCGTGCCGCAGGGCCGCGATGCCGAGGATGAGCTCGGCGGCGTTTCCGAAGGTCGCGTTCAACAGGCTGCCCGGGCCAGGGCCCATGTGCTCGGCCAATCCCTCCGTCGCGTCGCCCATGGTCCTCGCCAGCGGGATGAGCGAGGCGCAGGCGACGAAGAAGACGAGGGAGTCGGCCTGACCGGACCGATGCAGCAGCCACGCGGCGGGCAGGAGCAGCCACGCCGCGCGCCAGAGCCATCGCGAGATCACTTGCTCACCTTACACGGCTTCGAAGCGGATGCGGCCGTCCCGTTCGCCGCGGACGACGCGGCCGGACGCCTCCAGGACCTCCAGGTTCCCCATCACTTCCGAGAGCGTCAGGTACAGCTGGTGCTCGCGCGCGTGCGGGAACACCAGCGGCGCGAGCTCAGCGGGAGCGCTAGGACCGGGCCGGAGGAGCTCGAGGATCCGCTGCTGCCGTTTCTCGTAGAACGAGAGCAGGCGGTCGATGATGGCCACGTGCCCGGAGAAGGGTTCGGCGTGGCCCGGAGCGATCACTTCCGCGGGCAAGGCGCGCACGCGCCGCGCCGAGTCCAGGTAGGCGAGGAGCGCTTTGTGCGTCGGCTCCGCCTGCCCTTCCAGATCGAGCAGTGGATTGGGCGAGACCCGCTCCAGCAGGTGGTCGTCGGAGAACAGCACGCGCGATCCTTCGGCCCAGAGGCAAACCAGCCCCGGAGTATGTCCGGGCAGATGCAGCACCTCGGCGGAGAATCGCTTGAACCGGAGGATGGCCCCCGAGGAGAGCGGCTCGACCTGTTCCAGCGGCCGGGCCATGCGCAGCGCATCCTGCCAGTGCACCTTCACGTGCTCGAGCAGGTGGGCCGGGGCTCCCAGCCGGGTCAGGTAGGCCGCGTACCGGTCCAGCCGCTGCCGCGTGCGGTCGCGGCCGGTGAGCTTGTCGTGGTCGCGGACGTGCGCATGGACGGGAGCGCCGGAGGCTTCCTGCGCGGCGCGCGCGTACCCGTAGTGGTCGATGTGCCCGTGGCTGACGAAGATGCGCCGGACGTCGCCGAGGGAGAGGTTGAGCCTGGCGAAGCCTTTGTGCAGCGCATCGCGGCCGTCCTTGGTGCCGATGCCCGCGTCGAAGAGAGCGACGCCGCCGCCCTCCTCCTCGATGACGTACACGTTCGCCGGCCCACCCGCCTCGGGGAACGGAACCGGAACCGGGATCCGGTGCACGCCGAGGCGGCCTAGAACAGAGGTCATCATTGGCAAGCCAAGTGAGCGCATCCAGGAGCAGCCGCCAAGCCGCCTGCGGCGGCCGCGGCTGGGGCATGCGTCACTTGAGCTTCTTCACCTCTTCGGTGAGCTCGGGCAGCGCCTTGAACAGATCGCCGACCAGGCCGTAGTCGGCCACCTGGAAGATGGGCGCTTCCGGATCCTTGTTGATGGCGACGATGGTCTTGCTGCCCTTCATTCCGGCCAGGTGCTGGATGGCGCCGGAGATCCCCGCGGCGATGTACAGCTTGGGAGCGACCACCTTGCCGGTCTGTCCGACTTGGAGGTCGTTGGGCTGCCAGCCGGCATCGACCACCGCGCGGGACGCTCCCACCGCCGCGCCGAGCACGTCGGCGAGCGCCTCGATGGGCTTGAAGTCGCCCTTGGTGCCGCGGCCTCCCGAGACCACGACCGAGGCTTCCGTCAGCTCGGGCCGCGCGCTCTTCACCTCGTTGAATTCGAGGAACTTCGTCTTCGGGGACGGCGTTCCAGCGCCGAGCTGCTGCACGCTGCCGCCCGATCCGCTCTTCTGCGCGGGCGCGAATTCGGTGGCCCGCACCGTGATCACCTTCACCGGCGTGGTCACCTCCACCGTGGCGATGGCGTTGCCCGCCCACATCGCCCGCTTGAACTGGTTCCCGCTGACGACCGCGAGGATGTCCGAAGCGACGCCAGCCCCCAGGCGTGCGGCGATGCGCGGCGCGACGTCCTTGCCGTACGCGGTCGCGGCCAGGACGACGTCGGTGGCGCCCAGCTTCTTGACCGCGTCGACGGCGGCCGCCGAGTGCGTCTCGGCGAGCGCATGCTCGAGACCCGCGCCCTCCACGGCATGGACGGTCCCGAGGTAGCCGGAAAGCTCTTGCGCCGCCTGGGCCGCGCCGGCGCCGATCAAGAGGCCCTGGACCTGGCCGCCGTTCTTCTGCGCGAGCTGCCGCGCCGCCGAGAGCGCCGACAGCGTCGCCTTCTTCAGATGGCCGTGGGCCTGTTCCCCGATGAGCAGGATGGTCGCCATGTTCAGATCACCTTCGCCTCTTCGTGGAGCTTCTTCGCCAGGGTCGCCACGTCCGGCACCTTGACGCCCGCGGCGCGCGGCGGAGGCGCCTCGACGCGGACCACTTTCACTTTGGGCGCCACGTCCACGCCCAGGGCGGGGGGCGCCAGCTCCTCGATGGGCTTCTTCTTGGCCTTCATGATGTTGGGCAGGCTCGCGTAGCGGGGAACGTTGAGCCGCAGATCCACGGTGACGATGGCGGGAAGCTGCACCTCCAGCACCTCCAGGCCGCCGTCCACCTCGCGCGCCACCTGGACCGCCTTCTTCTCGCCGAGGACCTTCAGGCCGGGCTTCTTCGCCTTCTCCTCGGGCGACTCGAGCGACTCCTTCTTCGAAGCGAACGTCGCCTGGCCCCATCCCAGGTACTCGGCGAGCAGCTGCCCGGTGACGTTGTCGTCCACGTCCACCGCCTGCTTGCCCATCAGGACCAGGTCGGGCTTCTCCTTCTCGATCACCGCCTTCAGGAGACGCGCCACGGCGTCGCTGTCGACGAAGCCGTCGTGCTTCACCAGGATTCCCCGGTCGGCCCCCATGGCCAGGGCGGACCGGATCTCCGCTTGCGCGGCGCCGCTGCCGATGCTCACCGCCACCACCTCGGACGGCAGGTTCGCGTCGCGCAGCCGGAGCGCTTCCTCGACCGCGATCTCGTCGAACGGATTGGCGCGGTAGTTCACGCCCTCGGTGACGATCCAGGAATTGTCCGGCCTCACCTTGATCTTCGACTCGTAGTCCTCGACCCGCTTGATGGTGACCAGGATCTTCAAGACTTGCCTCCCTGTGCGGGCAAGAGCCCCCGCACCAGCCATTCCGCCACTTCGCTCGCGGTCTTCTTCAGGGCCACCCGCCTGCCGCTCAACAGCCATCCGAGAGCCAGCTCGTCGAGCGCGCCGAACACGGCCCGCTTCACCGTGGCGGGCGAGATGTTCCCCTCCAGCTCCCCCGTCTCCTGCCCGGAGCGGACGACGTCGGCGATGAGGTCGACGTAGGCGGCCAGCTTCTGCCGATCCGCCGCCTTGAGGAACTGGGCGCTCTGGCGCATTTCCACGATCAGCACCGCCGCCAGCTCCGGGTTCCGCTCCACCATCGTGAGGTGGAGCTGGATGAACCGCCGCAGCTTGCCGGGGGCCGTCGGTTCCTGGGCCAGCGCGCCCTTCGCCTCGGCGAGCAGCTCGGTCATCTTCTCGTCGAAGAGACGCAGCAGCAGGTCGTCTTTTCCCTTGAAATACAAATAGATGGTGCCGTCGGCCACCCCGGCGGCGCGGGCGATCTCGGCGACCGTCGCGCTGTGGAATCCGCGCTCGGCGAAGATCTTGATCGCCGCATCGAGGATGCGGGCGCGCTTGTCGTTCTGCCGGGTGTCGCGCGCTTGCATCCGGTGGCCGATCTCCAGTCTCGCGGAGTCCCCGCCTGCGAGCGGGGCCCCGATGAATGAGGGCTCATTCATTAGGGCCTGGGCTGCGCCGCGTCAAGGCCTGTGTGGACGGGATGCAGCGAATTGTGACGCGGCGACAAAAAGCGTGGTAGTGACCGCGCGCGAACGACGATGGCGACCCGCAGACGACTGAGCAGCGTGGCCAAGCCGCCCCCGAAACCAGACATCGTGGACTATGCGCGGGAAGTGATCCGCGCCGAGGCGGACGCGATCGCGCAGCTCGGCGCGCGCCTGAACGGCGCGTTCGCGCGGGCGGTGGACATGGTGCTGGCCTGTCCCGGCCGGGTGGTGGTGACCGGCATGGGGAAGCCGGGCTTCATCGCGCAGAAGATCTCGGCGACGTTCGCCTCCACCGGAACGCCGTCGCTCTACCTCCATCCCGCCGAAGCCCTGCACGGCGATCTCGGCCGGCTGGTGCCGGGCGACCTCGTGCTCGCGCTCTCCAACAGCGGCGAGACCGACGAGATCATCCGGCTCCTGCCCGCCATCCGCCGGCTGGGCGCGCCCATCGTGGCGATGACCTCGGGCCCGAGAAACTCGCTGGCCGACCGCGCCGACGTGGTGCTGGAGATCGGCCCGGTCCCGGAAGCGTGTCCGTTGGGTCTCGCGCCCACCGCGTCGACCATCGCCTTGCTGGCGATGGGCGACGCGCTGGCGATGGCGGTGCAGCACCGCCGCGGGTTCTCGACCGAGCAGTTCGCCTCGCTGCATCCGGGCGGCGCGCTCGGGCGTCAGCTCTTGCGCGTGCGCGACGTGATGCGGACCGGCGAGCGCAACCCGACGGTGCGGGCGGATACCTCGCTGCGCGATACCGCGGCGGTCATGACGCGCACCGAAGGGCGTCCCGGAGCGGCCAGCGTCCTCGACGCGGAGGGGAAGCTCATCGGCATCTTCACCGACGGCGATCTCCGCCGCCTGGTCCAGCGCGGCGAAGTGGACTTCGCGCGGCCGGTCTCGCACGTGATGGGCAAGAGCCCCCGCACCGTCCGGCCCGACGATCTGGCCATCTCCGCCGCGGAGATGCTCCGGGAGACCCAGGTCGATCAGCTTCCCGTGGTCGACGGCGAGGGCCGGCCGGTGGGGCTCCTGGACGTCCAGGACCTCCTCGCCGCCCACTTGCTGGGCTAAGTTCCGGGGACACCTTACGGAGGGTTACGTATGGTGTCCCCGAAACCCGGCCTGCATGTCGACGATGGTGGAAGCGGCGGCGTCCCCGTCGTGCTGCATCACGGGCTGGGCGCGGACCTGGAGGTCTGGCGCCCGCAGATCGATCACCTCCGCCCCTCGCGGCGGGTGCTGGCGTTCGACATGCGCGGGCACGGCCGCTCCCCGCGCGCGCCCGAGTACAGCGTGGACTCCGCGGTGTCCGATCTGGAGGACGTCACGGCGGGGCTGCCCCGGTTCTGGCTTGTCGGCCATAGCTTCGCGGGAGTGGTGCTCACCGCGTTCGCGAGCCGCCATCCGGAGCGGCTGCACGGGCTCGTCTACGTCGATGCGCTCGGCGACGCCGGCGATCCGCCGCCGGAGGTCCGCGAGTACTTCCGCACGCACGATGCCGCGATGACGCCCGACCGCTTGCAAGAAGCCTACCTCGAGATGCTGGGGCCGATGGCGAAGCCGGCCACCCAGCGGCAAGTCTTGCAGTCCGTCGCGCGGATGGACCTGCCGGCGTTCGCTGCCCTGCGCGCCTCGATGCTGGAGATGGCGCCGCCCAGGCACTTCAACGGCCCGAAGTTCGCCATCGACGCCGAAGGCCCTGACAATCCGCGCATGGCCTCGCGCCTTCCAGGCATCCGCCGCCTGGTGATCCCGGGCGTGTCCCACTGGCTGATGCTCGACGACCCGCGAGCGGTCAACGCGGCGCTGGACCAGGTGCTCGCTTGAAACGCGGCAGCTTCTACAAGAGCGTCTTCACCAGTCCGATCGGCATCCGCGCGCTCCTCTGGAGCAAGCTGCCCCTCGCCGCTTTTGCCGGGCTGCGCGTGGCGCGGCTCGACGAGAGCGGAGCGGAAGTAACGCTGCCGGCGGGCTGGAAGACGCAGAACCCGTTCGGGTCCACCTACTTCGCCGCCCAGGCGATGGCAGCGGAGATGTCCACCGGCGCGCCCGCGCTCTGGTTCATCGAGCAGAACGGCGCCCCCGTCTCCTCGCTCGTCACCGCCATCTCCGCGAAGTTCACCAAGAAGGCCACGTCGAAGGCGAGCTTCGTCTTCGCCGACGGCGCCGCCATGCGGGCGGCCATCGACCAGGCGGTGAAGACCGGAGAGCCGGTGGTCTTCAAGGCCCGATCGATCGGGACGCAGCGCGACGGCAGCCGGATCGCCGAGTTCGACGTGGAGTGGAGCTTTCGGAAGCGAGCCTGATCAGGCCTGGGGCTGAGGCGGGCCCCGGCGCGAGATGCGGGCGACTCCGTCGCGCAGCAAGTCCTTCGCCCGATCCGTGACCGCGGCGACGATCACCGGCACCAGGTTTCCAGGCGGCTCGTCCGGAGCCCGCGGATGTGGACGGGTGGGGGCGAACTTCTTCGCCCGCTCGATCTGCTCGCCCAGCTGCGCCAGGGCATCGCTTCCGAGCAGCTTCCGCGCCTTGGGGAACAGCTCCTCCCGCTCCTCCTCGACGTGGCGCCGCACGCTCTCCATCAGCACGGCGACCTTGGCGTCGTACCGCTCGTCCTCGGGCTTCATCTTCTCCAGCTCGGACAGGGTCCACTTGACCACGTGGTGCTGCTCGAGCGACTCGAGCACCGTGTCGGCGGCTTCCTTCAGCGCCCGCGTATTCGCCTTCAGCGCGGCGGTCCGCACCGCCGGATAGAAGAGCATCTCTTCCACGGCCGCGTGGATGGCGAGCTCGCGCACGACCTGCATGACGATCTTCTGCTTCGACTTCTGTGCCCGCCCGGTCAGCTTCTCGAATTGGCGGAACAGCCGCTCCACTTCGCGGTGATCACGGTCCAGGATTGCGATGGCGTCCATCAGGGGACCCTCCTGGCCGCAGAGTGTGCACCCGCCGCTCGACGCGCTCGCCCGCCTGCCTAGAACACGTCTTCGTGACCGACAGCGGAATGGATCACCCTCGAGCGTAGCCGCTCACCGGCCTTCGGCCGGCGTGGCCAGCCCTACTTCAGCTTCGCCAGCTCCTCGTCCACCTTGTGCGATCGCGCGAACTGCGGATCGGCGCTCTTCAGCGCCGCGAAGCTGCGAGCCGCCGCCGCCTTGTCCCCCTGCTCCGCGCTGAGCTTCCCCATCTCGTAGAGCGCCCGCGGCTGCTTGGGGTCGAGCTCCAGGGCGCGCTGGAGCGTGCGCCGCGCCATCTCGGTGCGGCCCAGCCCGCGCATCGCGCCTCCCAGGGCGGCGGCCGTCCGGGCGTCGTCCGGGCGCATGGGCATGACCCGCACGACGGCGTCGCGGGCCTCCTGGTACTTGCCCTGATCGAGGTTCTCCTCGCCATCCTTGAGCAGCTGGTCGAGCCCCTTCTCCAGCTCCGGAGTGCGCTCGGTGTTCGCCACCGCCTCCTGTACGTTGGCCACTTCCTCCGGCGTGGGGCCCTGGCCGCTGTGACTCATCGGCGCCCCCGGCTGACCGCCGGCGACAGGCGGGTGCCCGGGAGGCAGATCGCCTTGCGCGACCTGGGGGTGGCCGGCGGCCAGGGCCGGACGCGGCTTGAACATCTCCTCCACGTTGGGAAGTGCCTGGCGCACGATGGGCGCCCGCGGCGAATCCGGCGCGACCTGCAGGAGCCGCTGCCAGTACTTCTTCCCTTCCAGGAGCTGCTTCGGGTCGCCGTTGGACTGCTCCAGCAGGATGGCGCCGACGAAGAACAGCGACTCCGGGTAGTCCTTCGACCGCGCCAGCACCTTGCGGTGCTCGGCCAGCGCGGAATCCGGATTGCCGATCAGGTAGAAGGCGTTGCCGCGACGGGCGGAGACGTTGAGGCCGATCTCCAGCGCCGCGTCGAGGCAGCGGAGCTGCCGGCCCGGGTCGAGCCGGGCCGCTGCTTGCGCGATCCGCGCCAGCCCGTACTCCGGCCCGCTGCGGCGGCATTCGACGGGCAGCTCCCGCGCGGGCTTGACGCCTTTCTTGCGCAGCGCGTCCGCCTGCGCCTGGGCCGGCGCCGCCAGCTCTTCCGCCTCGCGGAACGCGTCGACGGCCTCCAGGTAGCGCCCGTTCTCGTAATAGAGGTTGCCCAGCGCGGCCAGGACCTCGAAGCTCTTGGGCTTGTCCTTGAGCTGGTCCTGCAGCCGGTCCACCTCCGCCAGGAGCGCCTTGGAGTCGGAGGTGACGATCCCGGCATCGTTGCCGCCCTCGGCCGCCGCCCGTGGGGCCGGCGAGGCGGCGGGCTTGCAAGCGAGCAGGACGCAGGCGAGGAGGAGGCGTCTCATCGTCGGGCGATCTAACACGGTCGCTTCACTCCCGCCGTGGGACCTCTTCGTCGACCTCCGCCTCGGGCAGCGGCGGCCGGATGGGGCGATAAGGCAGCACGCTCGCGAGCTGATCCGCGGGGAGGCGATCGCGGAGCTGCGCCGCCGTCGATGAAGACCGCGGCAGGACCACGCCGGGCGCGATCTCGGCGAGAGGGACCAGCGCGAACGCGCGTCCCTCCAGGAGCGGGTGCGGGATCTGAAGACCCGTCTCCTCGACCACCCGCCCGCCGTACAGCAGCAGGTCGAGGTCGATCTCGCGCGACCCCCAGCGCTCGCGCCGGACGCGCCCCATCTGTTCCTCGATCGCCTGGAGCCGCTGCAGGGTCGCGCGGGGCGACAGCAGCGTCCCGATCTGCGCCACCGCGTTCAGGTATCGCGGCTGCGGAGGTCCGATGGGCTCGCTCTCGTACGCCATGGAGACCTGCCGGAAGGAGAAGCCCGGCTCGCGCGCGAGCAGGCCGACGGCGATGGCCAGGTTCGAGAGCCGATCTCCGAGATTGGAGCCGAGACCGACGAACGCCGCGATCACGCGACCGCCTCCCGCAGGAACCGCTCCAAGAGGGCCCGGGCCCGCTCCAGCGCCGCCTCGCCGCAGCTTTCACCGCGCTGATGCGCCTGCGCCTGCTCTCCAGGGCCGAAGTTGGCGCCGGGGATCCCCGCCTGGGCAAATTGGGCCACGTCCGTCCATGCCTGCTTGGCCTCGACCGGCACGGCCGTCACCGCGCGAAATTCCTGCAGCAGGGGGTTGTCCAGGATCACCGGTCCGCTCGGAGCGCGGTCGGTCACCGTGGCCGTCGCTCCGAAGCGGCTCGCGAGCGCGAGCACCTCGCGCTCGGCGTCTTCGAGGCTACGGCCAGGAGCAAAGCGGAAGTTGAGGTTCAGATCGCAGCGGGCGGGCACAACGTTGCGTCCGGTGAATCCTTCGATGCGGGTGACGCTCATCACCTCCCGATACAGCAGCTCCCCGACGCGGACGTCGCGCGGCGCCTGGGCAGCGAGGTGGGAGAGGAGCGCGCCCGATCTGTGCACGGCGTTGTCGCCCTGCCAGGGTCTGGCCGAGTGCGCGCTGCGGCCCTGGAACGTCACCGTGGCGTGCATCGATCCGCAACAGCCGAGCTGAAGCGCGAGATCGGTCGGCTCGAGGCACAGCGCCAGCGCCGCCCTCTTCAGATCCGGGCGCCGATCGAGCACGGGCAAGAGCCCGTTCCCGGCGATGGGCCCTTCCTCCCGGTCGTAGAACAGCAGCGCCAGATCGACCGGCAGGGCGCGCCGATCGAGCCGTTGCCAGAGCTCGATCATCACCGCCAACGCCCCCTTCATGTCGCTCGCCCCGCGGCCGTACACGCGCCCGTTCTCGCGGCGCGCCGGGAAGTCGCCCTCCTGGAGCGGAACCGTATCCAGGTGGCCGGCGAGCAGGACCGCCGGCCGGGCTCCGGTCACCGCTCCGCAGACCACCGCGTTCCCGATCCGCTCGCCTTGGGTCTCGCGCGCCACGTACGCGGCGATCTCCGCCTCCTGCCCGAGAGGGCTGGCGATCTGGCAGAGCTGCAGCGTCCGCTCCGCGAGATCCATCAGACGGACACCCCGAAGTCGCGCAGCGCGGAGTTCAGCGAGGTCTTGCGGTCCGTGCTCTCCTTGCGGGTCCCGATGATCAGGGCGCAGGGAGTGAGGTATTCGCCGGCGGGGAACTTGCGCGGACGCATCCCCGGGATGACGACGCTGCGCGGGGGAACGGAGCCTTTCAAGAGGCGCTCGCCCGGTCCGGTGACGTCGTAGATCGGCGTCGTTGCCGTGAGGACCACTCCGGCCCCGAGCACCGCTTCCTCCTCGACCAGCACGCCCTCCACGACGATGCAGCGGCTGCCGATGAACGCGCCGTCCTCGATGATCACCGGCCTCGCGCCCGGCGGTTCCAGGACGCCGCCGAGCCCGACGCCCCCGGACAGGTGCACGCCGCGCCCCACCTGCGCGCAAGAGCCGACCGTCGCCCAGGTATCGACCATGGTGCCCGCGCCGACGCGCGCGCCGATGTTGACGTAGCCCGGCATCACGATGGCGCCCTTCTCCACGTGAGCGCCGTACCGCACCACTCCGGGCGGGACCACCCGGAACTCCCCGAGCTGCTGCTTGGGCGGCACCTTGTCGAAGAATCGGAGATCGCCCGCCAGGATGGGCTCGCTCTGCATCAGCGCGAAGAAGAGGTTGATGGCCTCCTGGATCCAACCGTGGATCACCCAGCCCCCGGCGCCCTTCTCCGCCACCCGCAACGTGCCCTGGTCGAGGCGGTAGATCACCTCGCGGACGGCGTTCGCGTGGCGCGGCGCCGACGCCCGATCGCGCTGCGCCTCCTCCACGGCCGCGCGCAGCGCGTCGTTCGACGCCTGCGGCAGCCTGAGCTCTTCAGCGGCGGGATTCTGCATCGGCGGGCAAGCTAGCACAGCCCGGCGGGCGCAATCGGAGTCAGACAGGCCAGACCTGCACGGCCGCCTGGCAGTCGGCGACGGTGGGCACCATCGCCAGGCGGATGTAGCCCGCGCCCTGTGCGCCGAAAGCGGTCCCCGGCACCACCAGGATGTTGCGCTCCGCCAGCCGGGCCGCGTATCCCTCGCTGGTCTCGCCGGAAGGAACCCGCACCCAGAGATAGAACGCCCCCTCGCCGCCCACGGCCAGTCCCTGCTTGCGCAGGTGGGCGAGCAGGACCTGACGCTTCGCCGCGAAGACCCGTCGCCGCTCCGCCACGTGCGCGTCGTCGTTCCAGGCGGCGATCGCGGCCTGCAGGACGAACCCCTGTGAAGCGACGCCGAAGTTGGCGCGGGCCTCCCTCAGCCAGCCGATCACTCCCGCGTCGCCGGCGATGAACCCGCTGCGGTACCCGGTCATGCCGCTGCGCTTGGAAAGGCTGTGGATGGCGATCAGGTTCTCGCGCGAGACCTGCAACGCCGAGTGCGGCGCCTCGTCGACGTACAGATCGACGTACGGCTCGTCGCAGATGACCAGGAAGCCGTGCTCCCTGGCCAGCCGCGCGAGCTTCTCGTGGTGCGCGCGCGGGGCTCCCGCGCCGGTGGGATTGTGGGGATAGCAGTCGAACCAGAGGCTCGTCTTGCGCCAGTCGCCGGCGGGGATGGCGTCGAGGTCGGGCAAGAAGGCCCGCTCCTCGCGCAGCGCGTAGGTGCGCGGCGTCGCGCCGGCGAAGAGGATGGCGCGCTCGTAGACCGGGTACGCGGGATCCGGATACCAGCAGAGCGGCCGGTCTGGACTGGCGATGCAGAGCGGCAGGTGGAAGAGCGCTTCCTTCGCGCCCGCGCAGGGAAGGATCTCCCTCTCCGGATCGAGCGAGAGGGAGAACCGACGGCCCAGATACGCCGCCGCTGCCTTGCGCAGCGCGGGGGTCCCGGAGATCGACGGGTACTGCGACACCTCCGGGACGGCATCGCGCAGCGCTTTGCGGATGAACTCCGGGGTGGGCTCGCGCGGATCGCCGATCCCGAAGTCGTAGACGGGCTTCCCCGATCGCAGCGCGGCTTCGCGCTGCGCGTTGGCCTTCTCTTGCAGGTAGGCGGCCAGCCTGGGGAGCAGCGGATTCAGCGGAGGCTTCACCCGGCCCGGACCTCGTTGCGCAGGACGCCCACCCCTTCCACCTCCACCTCCACCACGTCTCCCGCCCGGATCGGCCCCACGCCGGCGGGCGTGCCGGTGGTGACGACGTCGCCCGGCTCCAGCGTCATCCCGGCGCAGATGAAGGCGAGCAATCGGGGGAGGGGAAAGACCTGGTCCTTGGTGCGCCCGTCCTGCTTCACCACGCCGTTGACGCGGCACTGGACGCGCAGATCGGACCAGTCGAGGCCGACCGCGACCCAGGGCCCCACCGGGCAGAAGGTGTCGAATCCCTTGGCCCGCGTCCATTGCCCTTCGCGGCGCTGGATGTCGCGGGCGGTGACGTCGTTGAGGCAGGTGACGCCGGCCACCGCCTTCGCGCAATCGGCCTCGGAAGCGCGCCTCAGCCGCTTGCCGATGACCACCGCCAGCTCGGACTCGTGGTGCACCTCGCGCGTGACCGGCTCCGGAGGGAGGAAGATCGGCTGGCCGTGTCCGATCAGCGCGCTGGTCGGCTTCATCAGGAGCAACGGCTCCTTCGGGACCTCGCTCGCCAGCTCCTTCGCATGGTCGACGTAGTTCTTCCCGATGCCGACCACCTTGCGGGCCAGGCCCCAGGGGAGCAGCTGCACCTCGGCCAGTTTGCGGCGGCGCCCCAGCCGCCGGCCGCCGTGGAGCATGGCGTCGAGGCCGGAGATCTCCTCGACCTCGTCGCCCTGCACCACTCCCTCGAGGATCTCTCCGTCCTGCCCCAGGTAGCGCGCGATCTGGATCATGTCCTCAGTCCCAGCACGTCCTGCATGTCATAGAAGCCGGGCTTCTTGCCCGCCAGCCAGCGCGCGGCCCGGACCGCGCCCCGGGCGAAGTTGTCGCGGCTGGTGGCCCTGTGGGTCAACTCCAGCCGCTCTCCATCGGCGAGGAAGTGGACGGTGTGATCGCCCACCACGTCGCCTCCGCGCAGCGCCTGGATGCCGATGGTCCCGGCTTTCCGCGCGTCGGTCTCGCCCTGGCGCTGGACCACGAACGGATCCTTGGCATGCAGCCCGAGCGCGTCGGCAGCGACCTCGGCGAGGCGCAGCGCGGTCCCGCTGGGCGCGTCCCGCTTCATCCGGTGGTGCATCTCCAGCACTTCCACGTCGTACGAGGAACCCAACGCACGCGCGGCATCGGCGACCAGCCGGAAGAGGACGTTCACTCCGGCGCTCATGTTCGGCGCGAGCAGGAGCGGAATGCGCCGGGAGGCGGCGCGAAGGGCGCTCTTCTGCTCCTCGGTGAAGCCGGTGGTCCCGATCACCAGGGCGATGCCCCGGTCGGAGCAGACGGCGGCGTGCTGGACCGAGGCGGCGGGGGCGGTGAAGTCCACCACCACGTCGGCGCCCTTCGCTAGCGCCGGCTCGATGCCGGCCGAGATGGGGACGCCGGACGCGTCGCGCCCGACGTGCTCGCTGCCGGGCCGCTCGAACGCGCCGGCGATGGTGAAGTCCTTCTCCTTTTGCAGGGCAGCCAGGATGGTCGAGCCCATCCTGCCGGCGGCGCCGGCCACGACGGCGCGGATCACGAGAGGCCGCCGAACTCGCGGAGGGCGGCGTCCACGCGGGACGCGCCCGCCTCGGAGATCGGCACCAGCGGCAGCCGGAGCTCGTGGGCGATCTTGCCCATCCGGGAGAGCGCGTACTTCACCGGAAGCGGGTTCGTCTCCAGGAACATCGCCTTCACCAGCCCCGCGAACTTCGTCTGGGCGCGCTGGGCCTTGGGCAGGTCTCCGGCGAAGAAGGCATCGCAGAGCCCGGCCATCGCGGCCGGCGCGATGTTGGCGACCACGCTGATCACGCCGTGGCCGCCCATCGCCAGGGTCGGAAGCGTGAACATGTCGTCGCCCGCGACGATGGCGAAGTCCTGGGGCACTCCGGCCGCCTGGATCTCGGCGACCCGGACGACGTTGCCGCTCGCCTCTTTGATCCCGATGATCCCGGGTACCTTGGCGCAGCGGGCGACGGTGTCGGCCAGCATGTCCACCGACGTCCGGCTGGGGACGTTGTACAGGACCACCGGCAGGCCGCCCTGCTTCGCCACCGCCTCGAAGTGGCGGAAGAGCCCCTCGGGCGTGGGCTTGTTGTAGTAGGGCGTCACCACCAGCGCGGAATCGGCCCCCGCTTCCTTCGCCCGCTGCACGGTCTCGATGGTCCTCTTCGTGTCGTTGCTGCCGCAGCCCGCGATGACGGGGACGCGCCCGCGCGCTTCCTCCACGCAGGCGCGAACCACCTGGTAGTGCTCGTTGGCGGAGAGCGTCGCGCCCTCGCCCGTGGTCCCGCACGGAACCAGCGCGTCCGTGCCCTGCTCGATCTGCCAGCGCGCCAGCGCCCGCAGGGCGGGCTCGTCCACCGCGCCGTTCCGGAACGGCGTCACCAGCGCAACCATGGAACCGCGTAGCCTGCTCATCGCACGCTCCCTACGGCGACTCGCCGCGGACCAGGTCCTTATAACTCTCCCGGGCCCGGATGATGCGCCAGGATCCGCCGTCGACGAGCACCTCCGCCGGCCGCGGGCGGGCATTGTACTGCGACGCCATTGCCATGCCGTACGCGCCGGCGGTGCGCAAGACGAGCAGATCGCCGGCGGCCAGTGGCGGCAGGCGCCGCCGGCTCGCCAGCACGTCGGCGCTCTCGCAGACCGGCCCCACCACGTCGACCACCTCGCTTCCGGGACGGGGGCGCCCCACCGGCTCGATCTCGTGGTGCGCCTGGTAGAGCGCCGGACGCAAGAGATCGTTCATTCCCGCGTCGATCACCACGAACCTGCGCGCTCCCTGGCCCTGCTTGCGCAGCAGGACCCGGGAGAGCAGCACGCCGGCGTTGGCGACCAACAGCCGCCCCGGCTCGACCAGCACCTTCACGTCGAGGCCTTCCAGCGTCCGCACCAGCGCCTCGCCGTACTGCCGCGGAGTGGCCTGCTTGGTTCCGTCTCCGTAGGGGACGCCGAGGCCGCCGCCCATGTCCAGCCGGAGGATCTCGTGCCCGCCGGAGCGCAGCTGCACGACCAGCGCGCGCATCTTCGCCGCCGCCTCCGCGAAGGGCTTCACGGAGGCGATCTGCGATCCGATGTGGCACGCCACCCCGACGATGCGGATGCCCGGCAACGACGCGGCCAGCCGATACGCCTTCCCCGCGCGCCGCGCGGGCACCCCGAACTTGCTGGAGGAGAGCGCCGTGGCGATGTGTGGATGCGTGCGCGCGTCGACGTCGGGGTTGACCCGCAAGGCGACGGGCGCGACCTGCTTCTTGCGGACGGCCACCCGCGAGAGCTGCTCCAGCTCCTCTTCGCTCTCGCAGTTGAATTGCAGGATCCCCGCGTCCAGCGCCGCCGCCATCTCCTCCTCTCGCTTGCCCACGCCGGAGAAGACGATGCGGCTCGCGTCGCCGCCCGCCTGCAGGGCCCGGAAGAGCTCGCCGCCGGAGACGATGTCGAATCCGTATCCCTCCCTGGCGAGGAGCGCGAGGAGGGCCAGATTGGGAGCGGACTTCACCGCGAAGCAGGCCTGCACGTCGAGGCCCCGCAGGGCGGAGCGGAAGACCCGCGCGTGACGCAACAGCGTCGCTGTGGAATAGACGTACGCGGGCGTTCCGACTTCGGCGGCCAGCTCGGAGAGGGGGACCCGTTCGCAATACAGCTCCCCCTTCTGCCGCTGGAAGTGATTCACCGCGGGCCCCCGTCCACCGGGCCGGCGTCCGAAGCGCCGGCGTCGGGAACGTCGGAAGGGGCCGGCCTCGGCGGTCCCTTCACCCCGCAGACCACGAGCGTCGAAGTGGCGAGAACGATCAGCGCCCGGACCACCCGCCGCATCGCGGTCAGAAGGGGATCGCGAGCAGCATGCGGATCGCGTGCGCGATCGACGGGCTCTGCACCGGGTTGGTGTTCTGCAGGCCGTCGAGAGGAAAGAGGACCCCGTACGCGACCCCGGCGTGGAACCTGTCCGACGTGTCGTACGTGATGCCGACGTTCAGCTCGATGCCCAGCGGCTTCGCCAGCCCGGGCGTGTTCTCCGCGTACCAGGCCTGCGCGTACATGAGCGAGAGCAGGAGCTCGAACCCGGTGTCATCGCCGCCGCCCGTCTTCCGCCCCGTGGGCCGGTAGCGGAGGGAGGGCTTCGCGTACCAGGAGCTGGTCACGGTGCTGATGAGGTTGCGGTACAGGATCATGTCCACGTTGAAGGCGCGGTTGAACATGAAGTTGTTGATCCGCCCATGCTCAGCGGCCGGGTTGGAGAAGTCGAGGTGGCTGCCGTCGATGTCGCCGCGGCCGGCGGCCCTCGTGACCTGCTGGCCGGGCGCCGTCGGCTGCTGCGCGCCGGAGCCGTTGCGGAAGGGACGGGCTCCGAAGCCAAACGCGCCCTTGTCGCCCGACGCGCCTCCCCATTCGAAGCCGAGGAGCAGGGCGTCGCCGGAAAGGAACGCGAAGTCGGTCTGCAGCGCGCCACCCACCTGGAAGAACGTCACTCCGTGCGTGAGCTCCGCGGCGACGTCGGGGGTGACGCTGCCGAGGTCGAAATCGGTCTGTTGGTGGGTGCCGACGCTGCCCAGGGTGAACGCGAGCTCGGCATCGAGGCGCCACTTCTTCCGCTTCAGGGAGAGGAAGCCGTCCGGCTGGTAGATCGTCGCCTTCCGCCGCACCACCTTCGCCCTGAGATTTCCGTTGCCGTCGTCGACGCCGACCGGCGTGTCCCAGGCCTGCGTCCGGTAGTCCCCGACGACGCCGTAGTTGAAGACCCACTGGTTGGCGGCCAGCTTGCGCTTGATCTCCTCGGGCGTGTCCACCCGCGTGACCTCGAGCGCCAGGCGGTAGCCGTCGTCGAGCGTGTCCAGGTCCACGCTGCGCCCGAGCTCGCCCTTCTCGCCAGTGGTGAACGCGCCCTTGTCGAGCACGTCGAACATCACCGTCAGGTGGTGGCCCTTGAACTCGCGCGGCGCGAAGGCGATGCGGTCGTAGGTGTCGCCGAAGTCGCAGTCGAGGCAGTTGCCGTCGTTGTGCAGGATGCCCAGGCCCCAGTGGTACCCCATCCGGCCGAAGAGGAGCTCGCCGAGCGCGGTATTCACCCGCCCCCAGACGCGTTTGACGTTCACGGTCCCTTCGCCGCGCCGCGAGGAGAGCACCGAGAGCGGCGTGAAGGGATCGAGGAACGCGTCGGTCACGGGGCTGCTGCCGAGCAGCACGTTGTCGAGGATGTCCGCCTGGAAATAGATGGAGAGGTCCTCGCTCACCGCCAGCGTCGGCTCGAAGCGGAATCGCATGTTCGCGTCGGACTGGCTGTTGTTGCCGCCGGTGCCGATGAAGGGGCCGGGGAAGAGGAAGTTGCCCGACGGATCCGGTCCCCGGCCGAGGCGCATGTTGTTGAAGAACTCGCCGCGCAGGCGGAAGTATCCGTGCGGCTGGAACAGGTTCACCCGCTGCTTGAGCGATTCGACCGCCTCGCTGTCCTGCACCCGCGCCTGCGAGTCCTGCTCGACCCAGGCGGTCTCCTGCTTCACCTCGTCCTTCGTCTTCTGCAGCTCGCGGCGGACCTCCTCCATCACCTGCCGGCGGAACTCCTCCTGGTCGACCGTCCGCTGCGACGGCGCGGTCGCCGGAGCCGGAGACGCCGGCGCGCTCTGGGCCGTGGCACCCGAGGCCGCCGCCGCGGGCGCGACCGAAGTACCCTGCTCGCCGGTCTTGGTCGAGGTCGAGGGCGCCTGCGCATCGTCCGGGGGCGGTTTCTGCGCCGGCTTCTTCGGCTTCGTTCCCGTCTTGCGCGTCGGCGTGGTCTGCGCTTCGGCGGCAGGGGCTGAGAGGCTGAGCGCCGCGGCGAGGAAGAGCGAGCGAAGCATCCGGTTCACTCCGGTAGAGCGCAAGGGACGCGGGCGAGTAGCACGCGCCGCGCGGCGGGGTCAAGGAGATGAAACCTTTGCAAACTCCCCGCGCGCGCGTTGAATGAGGGCATGAACATCGTCTTCGTTCTACTGCTGGTCGCGGCGGCGATCGCGGGCGCCGTCCGCGGCGACATCAAGTCGGTGGGCCAGGGCGCGTTCGACGGCGCTTCGCAGGCGGTCACCCTCGCCATCGGGCTGGTCGGCGTCATGGCGCTGTG